>Ga0315296_10000519_pt1 | contig 35322 bp, 29 predicted proteins | sample YL17G14_18_MG_FD_203921 | JGI IMG/M metagenome (GOLD analysis project Ga0315296, IMG submission 203921) | Sediment microbial communities from Yellowstone Lake, YNP, Wyoming, USA - YL17G14_18 | ecosystem: Environmental > Aquatic > Freshwater > Lake > Sediment | place: USA: Wyoming | collected... | reverse complement strand
CGACTAGATCGGCGCCGTTCATCTTCGCGATCTTTCTCAGTTCGTCCGCGTGCATTCGCAGCCCGTTGCTCTTCATCATGCGGGTAAAACCGCGACCTTCCGAATAGCCCTGTCGGAGCGGCGACGAACCGACCTCGGAACGATTGGCCAGCATGCGGATTTTCCGTCGGTCTGGACGCGATTTCTCTACCAAGGGTTCTGGAACATATCGGGTGGTGAACTGAAGGGCGAGTCAGGGTGTAACAAGTCGGGTGATGCTCATATATCTGCAAACCCATCCTGCGCCTCATGCCAGGTGGGGTAGGAGCGCACAAACGGATTTTCGACTCAGCCATAGAGAAGACGCAGCTACCATCTTCTAGGAATGATATTGCAGTTTTTCTGCTCAAGCTGATGGAATCTTGCGAGAAGCAAGCGAAGGATGCGACCCCAGGAATGCTGGGTCGCTATAAGGGCGATTGGTTTGAATGGGGAATAGCGAAGTGCATTGAGATGGCGTTTGGAAGGAATTCATACCAAACGAAAGAGGATATCAAACTGAAAGACATCGATGGTTTCGAGTTCGAAGAATGGATACCGTGTCCAGACATAATTGTGAAGGACACTCATCATTTGAAAGCGGTGATCTCCGCAAAATGGGGGTTGCGGCCAGATAGACGATATGAGGAGCCATTTGTCGGGATGGAAATGAAGAGGATAGAGCCATCGGTGAAATACCTCGTTGTCACTAACGATGCAAGTCCACAGAACATCCAGATGCTCGTCGATTCCAAAGGTGGAGTGGATAGGGTCTATCATCTTGAACACGAGAAGATTGCTCCGAAAATCAAGGGGCGGCTCTACAGTTTCGCGGACCTTATCGATGATCTGGGCACGCTACTGGACATCAAGCCGAAAATCTAATCTGGTTTGTGAGTCAGATCGTAGATTAATATGTCTTCTCTATCGATTGCCGCCCCATAGGTTCTCATTTTCGGCAATCTCTTGCTCGGCAGTTTCCTTTCAAAATGCTTCTCCAATTTGATGTCGATGCTCTCCATCAGATCAGTAGTGATCCGTCCATTATCGAAGACTCTATCCTCCAACACTCGTTGTCCAATGATAATGGCGATCTTGTCGGTCGTGACCCTCGTCATCTCTTGAAGGCCTTTGTAGTAATCGGCATAGAAAGCAATCGCCTCTTTCTTGGTGCGTTCGCCTTTGATCTTTTCGAGCAAGCACCGAAGTGTAGTAGAAGGTGGTATCTCAAACTCCCTCTCATTATGATTCAGCCAGCCGAGGGTACCGCCTTTTGATTTCTGCAAATCCTCTTTCGTCCATCCGAGCCAGTAAAGCATGTTCTTTGAGAATTGCGAATATGGGACTCCGTTTCTTTCGTCTCCATACGGAGGTGAGGTTATTATCGTCGTGAACTCGTCATCTCTGAAAAGAAGATTGAGTACAGTCCCTTGCTGGATTCGAATATTCGCAGGAGGTATTTTCTGCAATCGATTGATGGAATCGTGTGCCCTGTGACCGAATTGTGCGATCACATCTGGATGGAATGCCTCCATCTCTTTCGCATTCATCCTTCTCAGCCGAATTTCGTTCCGATATGTTAGCGAAACATCTCTGGCCGTCGCTGAGAAAACGCATTGAAAGAAGGTTCGGACATCATCATCCTCAATCTTCTTTATCGCCATCACGATTCGGCTCAATGGCTTGAACATATACTGCTTGAACCAGTAATCGACCATGTAGTTCTTAGGAAACTGGATTGATTGAGTATTGTTATTCTTGATTCTGGTGAACACTTCTCCAAGTGTGTTGAAAAGCGCCTCCTTTTCTATCCGATTTGTCTTCGCTCTCGATATGATCACTGCTAATGGATTAATCTCAATCCCGTCGGCAGGCAAACCATTGATGGCGCATTCAACCAAGACTGTACCACCACCGCAGAATGGATCTAGAACGCGCTTCGCTTTCGTCACCTTGATGAGCTTTCTCGCTTCTGGCGGAACCATTGCGGCGAGCCAAGTGTGCATTCCGTGAGTCGCATATTGAGTATCAGAGCCATTGAAATTCCAATCGTCGACAGTCTGACCAGTCAATGATTTCTGTTCAATATGCGTGGGTGGAAGGGGTAGGCTCTGGCACAATCCTTTGGTGAAAGAAGATGCCGATTGAAGCCGCCCCCTTCCATTTTGGATTTCGGTCATTTCGACAGCCCCGCCTCAGTTTCCGATGGAGAGTTCAGTGTGAATACCTCGGCGATGCCGATTCTCCTCATGCTCACTTTGTTCAGAGCCAACATCACTTTGAGTTCGGTTCGGACTGTGGTTCGACAATATCCAGTAGCATCTGTGATGGCCTGAATATGTAAGCCGCCGAGCGGGGCTTTTTCGAGGCATTCTCTTATTTTCTTCGGTATTTCCGGACTCCCCATCATCATCCCTCGAATGGAAACTGGAATTGATTAACATTACCGTATGTCGATTCCGGCTATTAATAGTAACTATCAATATCGGCGTCAGTATCGACTACTACTTTCGGCTACCCCCTTTGACAGTATATATAGCCAGCAACCAATTGAGATTCGGTGAAAGAAGATGTCGGTAGAGAACCAAATCGATGATGCGAATACAGGCAAACTGATCCCCTGGGAAGACGAGCGCACCCCTGCGCTGGCAATCGTGGCCAGAGGAGACCAGATAGAGCCTGTCGCACCCTCGCAGTTCAAGGTTCACTCGCAGAGCCATCCCGAGAAGGTCTACACGGTCCAGTCCTTCAGGGACAAGTGGACATGCTCGTGCGACTTCTTCGCCCAGACTCATCAGGCTTGCATTCACATTCTCGCGGTGAGGTACTGGAACGGATTCCTAGATTCCAAGGGCGAGCCTGAGAAGGTCGTATGCGTGAAGTGTCAGTCTGGCGATGTTATTGCCAACGGCATGAGGCGCAACAAGAGCGGTGTCGTCACCCGATACCTCTGCAAGACATGTGGGCTCAGGTTCACGGGAAAGGACGGATTCCAGAGGAGACGAGCGGACCCTGAGAAGATCGCCCTCGCTCTGGACCTGTACTTCAGAGGAATGTCCCTAAGGCAGATTGTGGAGCATTTCAGCCAGGTCCACGCTCTCAAGCTATCGCACACCACCGTCTATCGCTGGATCACTCACTACTCCGCGCTTGCGGCTCAGTGGCTAGATTCCCAGGATGCCATCGTGGGCGAGCGTTGGCACATCGATGAAACCGTCCTCAATGTGAACGGGGAACACAGATACCTCTGGAATGTCATGGACTCCGACACAAGGATGCTTCTCGCCACGCACATCAGCAGAACTAGGAGCCTAGACGAGACTCGCACACCGTTGAGGAAGGCAAAGGGAGCAACAGAGACAGTCCCGACGGAGATACGAAGCGACGGGATGCAAGCCTACCCGAGGGCAATCAGAAGGGAGTTCGGGAGGGGCAGGTACAGTCCGCACAAGATAGTCCCGAGCATCCGCGCAGAGGAGTCAAACAACCTCGTGGAGCGCCTTCACGGCACTGAGAAGTCGAGGACCAAGGTCATGAGGGCGTTCGACCAAGAGAACGGCGCTGCTTCGATCATGGAAGGGTGGAGGGTGCATTATGACATGGTCCGAGTGCATCAGGCGCTTGGCAAGACACCCGCCGAGGCCGCCGACATAGCCCCACTAGTCGGATTCAAGTGGCACGAGCTGCTGAAGCTCGCCGTCACCCGAAATGTTACAGCAGACAAACAGCAGACAGCCAGCACCCGCTAATGCACCAGAACCTCCGACGACCCGAACGCGAGCCGTCCGACGAGCGTACCTTCTTCGTCCGACGGAACGGCGGCGGTTCGTCCGACCCGACGACGGAAGGTTGATATGCCTACCCGGGAATTTTCAGTCAGCCGAGGTTGGAAAAATGAACCACAAAGACAAGATGGCAAGGCAAGGCGATTGAATGAGCGGAATAAGCAAGATCGCGTTGATCGATGCCGCAAATGGCGTCATCGATCAGTACAGCGGCATGAAATTGACAATCAGGCAAATTTACTACCGCCTAGTCGCCGCCCAGATCATACCGAATCTTGTTTCAAGCTATAAGAAACTCGTCAACACCCTGACATTCGCAAGGCGAGAGGGGACGGTCGACTATGATGCGATCGAGGATCGGACCAGAGCCGTCCATCAACCGACGTCTGAATTGCAGACCGAGGGAGCGGCAGAATATTTCAACGAGTATTATGACTACCTGAAAACCCTGGATGCGAATTATCGGATGCCGCAATGGTGGGGCCAAAAGGTCAAGCTCCAGGTATGGGTCGAAAAGCAAGCCCTCGCATCGTTGTTCCAAAGCGTTACGGACGGATGGGGCATCGACCTCGTTGTTTGCAGAGGGTATCCATCCCTGACGCTATTGTACGAGGCCAGCAATATCTTGAACGATGAAGATGCGAAAGACCTCCAGATATTGTATTTTGGCGATTTTGACCCATCTGGGGCAGATATTGAACGGGCCGTTGGCGAAAGCTTGGGCAAGGATTTCGATGTGGATATGGAGATCAATCGAGTGGCGATCACCAGGGAGCAGATCGCCAAATACCACATCCCGCCGGCCCCGGCCAAGAAAACCGATTCCAGATACCGGGGATTTGTCGAGGCCGAGGGCGTAGCGTGGCAAGTCGAGCTTGATGCGATCGAGCCCAAGATACTCCAAAACATGATCGACAAAGCGATCAGAGAGCATTTTGACCAGGACCAAAAGAAGCAACGAGATCAAGAATTGGAACGGAGAAAGAACAAGATCAGAAGCTATCTCGAAGATTGCTTCAATCCGGATTTCGAACCGCCGGAAGACGATGAAGACTCCCTGACGAGCCGGTGAGATCCCGGCGAAACCCTAGCCTTTGGGTCGGAGTATAGCATGGCGTTGAACGAACCACAAGAAAGGGAAGGGAAGGGTATCACCCGGGCCGAGTGTACTGACACGGGGCAATGCTTTGTCCATCCCATGCTCGGCCAAACCTCTTTTGATTCCAACCTTGCCATGCCATGTTCCAGGAGGCCATGAATGGGTAGATTCGAGAGATTGACCGACGAGCAAGCGGTCCAGATCGCGCATGAGATAGCGGAATACCTGATAGACAAGGATGTCGGGATGAACGATGCCGTCGAGGTCTTAAGCACTCTGACGATGGCCCTGAGACTGGCGGTCAAGATCGAGGAGATGACCATATTGGCGGACATGGAGCCGAGAACATGACCGGCGAGAAATGCGGCGCCATGTATTGCCACGATCTCGCAGAGATCGGCGTCAGGCTCAAGGCGGACGATACGGACTCGGTCATCGGACTCTGCCTCGAGCATTGGTTCAAGCATTGCGACGACGAGACCGTCGAGTTGCGCGGAGGGCGAAAGCTCATGCCGGTCCCCATGATGTTGAGCCCGGCGGGACAAAAGGACTACCTCGCCGCCCAACGAGTCCCGATCGGGGGGCCGACCCCATGAGCCGGTTCATCATCCTCGACAACCCGGCGATATGCCGCAAGTGCAAGAGATACCTCGCCGCCGGCCGGGGAGCGTTCTTCGGCTCGGGCCGGGCGACCTGCGTTCCATGCGTCAAGAAAAGAGGGACCGTACCGATGACCGAGGAGGAGCAAATGCTCCTAAACGACAAAGTCAAGGAGTGAGAACGACGGACACGAAAGCAAGACCGAAGATGGTGATGCCCTGGAAAGAGATCGCTTTCTTTGCCATCGGCGTCGTCGTCGGAGTCGTGATCGCATGACCGACGACCATAAGCATTGCCGGATGTGCCACAAGGCAATCCCGGTGACGGCGAGGCCGAGATATTGCTCCAGCCAATGCGAGGACATCGGGACCGTGTTCCTGATCGCATTGATCGGGGCGATCTTTGGCATTGCCGCCTATGTGTGCGTCCTCATTCTCGGCGCAAATGGAGGCTGATCGCTTGTCCGAGACGGAGGCAAAAACCCTTTCCATAAACTTTTTCAAGAATAGAGGAGATGACACCAGATGACCAAAGAAGGGGAAGGCGAAGCCGACGTCTACGAAGACGTGCGAGACGTGCAAGAACATGAAATGCCCCATCGTCAAAGGAGATTCAATACCTTGGTCGCACCCCACCGATTGCAGTTATTGGATGGAGGCTGACCGCGATGGGTGAGAAGTGCAAAGACTGTGCGCATTATGATGTTGACGAGTGCGACCACAAGTTCTGGTACGAAAAGCATACAAACTGTCGAGATTTCAAGCCCCGCCCGGAGGTCGAGGTTATCTCCCAGAATGGTTTCCAAAGGGAGGCTGACCGCAATGGGTGAGAAGTCATTTGCCGTTATGCTCGACAAGTCAGAATGGAGGAGAATCTTGAATCTGTTGACTGAAGAACTAGATGTTTGGGAACCCTCGTCAACTGAATACCGCAAACTAATCTTCACAATCTGGAAAATCACAGATTCGACAGGCATTCAAAAGAAAATCCGTCCATCGGAGGTCGAGAAGCCATGAGTCGAGCAATGTTTCTGAATCTGACAGATGACAGATACAAGGAACCCGAAGCCATCCTTGATTTGACTCGTGAAAGAGAACGACAACAGCAAAAATGGGGAGTACAAACGCATTCAATAATGGAATGGCTGACGATACTCGGAGAGGAGTTTGGAGAAGCCTGTAAAGCAGGAAATGAATGTTATTTTAGAGATGCCTCACTCGGTAAACTCCGAAAGGAACTCGTACAAACAATGGCCGTCGCTCTTGCTATCGTAGAGGCAATTGACCACGCCCGCCCGGAGGTCGAGAAGCCATGAAGTGCGAAGATTGCACTCTCATCGAATGGTGTCCTTTGTGCGAGAAGTTCTATTGTTCAAGAACCAGCAAACAAATAACACAACACCAAGAATGCACCGAGGAGAAGGTGAAGGAGGTCGAGAAGAAGGGCTCAGTGCAATGGCTGGGCGAGGCCAAGGACGCGGAGCAACTGATTGACGAGGCGGCGATGAACTGCCCAAAGTGCGGGAGCGAGACCTTCTATCCGACGCACTCAGATATGAATGATGACTGGATGAGGCATCTATTTGACGAGCCAACTCTCTCAGACTTCAAGGATAAGTACATCGTCATCAAGCTCGAACACGCCAAGGGAAAGCTCAAGTCGAGAGAACAAGCAACCCTAGTCCGCTATCTTCAGAAATTGGGTAACAAAAACGAATACTGGGTAGTGAACAAAGATGAACCCTACGCCAAAGAAGTCGAAACTCTCATCTTTAAGAAGGCGAGAAAATGAACTGCCCAAAGTGCGGTAGCGACACTCCGTCGATCATCCTGATCAGAGCATGGGATGGACAAACGATTTGTTGCCCTTACGAGAAGAGGGAAGGAGTCAAGAGTCTATGACATTGGTTCCTTGCAGTCAATGCGGAACATCGATGGAAGTCAAGTCGGATGCAGCAATCATGGCTAAAGTGATGATATGCGACAAATGCGCTAAGCAGTCCAACCTCCGTCAATCACCATTCGACTATACTTTTGGTCAATCCTTCGAGATAGGAGGTATCCAGATCATTCCTGTAAATGAAAAGCTCATCAGAATGAGGATAGATAAACGCGGTACAAAATGCACGGAGTGCGTCCATGTCAAAGTCTGTTCTCTTCGGTCAAAGATAGAGCCAACTTGGGCAAGATGTTCTCACTTCAGGAGGAAATACAACTGATGTTTGATTGGATACTCAACGACAAGGGGGAGAAGTCAACATCATCACCGAAGTCCGAGGAGGCCCAATTGATGGGCAGAGGCTTTTCAGACGCCACGGCGACGTTATTGCGTATAGGCATCGATGTGAGGAGGTCACAACGTGCAGGAGAAAAGGCGACATGACAGAAGATGCTCGAAGTGCGGACTTGACTATGCGGGAGGTCGAAAGATGAGCAAACACGTCAAGAAGTACAGATGCAAAACGAAGTGGACTCACGGACCGCGCTGCAGATATGATACAAGGTTGATCTGCGGAGTCCATAGAGGGCACAACTGTGCGTCGTGCCAAGGCATCCCGCAGCCTTACGGGATCGCAGCCGTGAGGATGCTAGGGCATGGGTGAGAGATTGAACAGTGAAAATTGGAACAAGCTCCTGGTCTATGGGATCTGGGCGATCGTGGTCGCCGAGTGGATGCGATTCTGTCTCTCGAAAGGCGACATGACAGAAGATGCTCGAAGTGCGGACGTTGGATCAAATGCAAGGACCCGAGACGAAACCTCGCGGGCAACCCGGACAAGCACAATCACACATTCGGGGGTGCTAACTACGCTGCTGAACAAATCTCATGAGTGCCATCCGATCCCGATCTGCGACGCGCTCGTGAGGGACCTCATCCTCATGTGCAGGGACTACGATCGTGTCTCCTCTGGAAAGCCGGATACTCACCCACTTATAGATGGATTTCAACATTGCCGGGTAGCTAAAGCGGTCCCCAAAGAAGGTATTGTCAACTAGTATGGAGATGAGTAACTGATCTGTCCGATCTGCCAGTCCTTGATGATCATCGAGGCCGCCGCCGCCAAGAACGAGATTCTATGGCATCATTGCCCGAGATGCGAGCTTGATCTGATCAGGAAACACGGCCGGACCGCCTGGCCGCGAAACCTCAAGGCATATTTAAAGACCGCTCAATCGGGTTTAAGTACCAATTTCTCCGAGCGGCCCAGGCCGCGCTGATCATGGACATCTGGACAGGAGAAACGGCAACAACTAGGTAAATTGTTGTCGTTCGTGGCCTTGCGTCGATTAGACGCGATTCCAGGGGAGGGGTTCATCTCGAGGGTATCTAGACCCCGCCGCCCGCCAATCCGAGGATGAACAGGCCAAAGAACAACACCATGAGCCAAATCCCGTTGGCCCCCGCGAGTAGCCCCTCCTCGCCGTTCTTGTATCCGAGATAGGCGAGGGTCGGCGTGGCGATCATGCCGAAGAACCCGAGGATCCCGAATATGGTCATTATCCCCTTGCCCGAGACCCAATGGATGATCGACCAGGCCTCGCCTTGCTCCTCGGGCGGGATATAATCGATATCACTGACGATCACGGCCGCTTGAGAGATCGTCAAGTTGCCCTCGCCGGAGATGAATAGCTTCAGATCGACAAGCTCGCTGAAGGTCCAAGGTTGGCCGGTCCCGGGGTTGACGGGGAATGAAAAGGTCATGTTGTGATAGCCGGTGTAGGTCGTGGCCTCTTGCTCATCGATCGGATAGTAGCCGGAGGTCAGGCCGACCCGGATGCTCCGATCGTTCGCGTAGAATTCGCTCGACTTCGCCATGACCCAAAGGGTCAGGTTGAACGAGCCATCTGTACCTAGCGTCTCGCTCGGGTCGGTCATCGTGAACGATACCGAGTAGCTCGAGAGGGCCGCCGAGATATAGCTCGTGTCATTGTCCGAGTACCAGGTCGTCTCGTCGATCGCGGCATAGGCCGCTCCGGCCGGATGGACGAACCAAGTATCCGGCGTCTCGATGCCACCATTCGGCCGAAGGATTTCATTGGCGACGGGACCGGGCGGCGGGCCGGTCGTCGGGACAAGAGTCGCCCAGATCGTGCTTATTCGAAGCTTGGTGGTCGTATGATCTTGATTATAATCGACCCAAATCCCCCAATCGCCGCTAAAGTCCGAAGCTTGCCAAGGCAAGCCGGTCAGGGGCGATTCGTTGAGCGTCCCGTACCAATTCGGGCCAAGGTTGCCGGTCGGGTTGATCGTCGTATGGACTGAGACATAATTGTCCGATTGATGATAATAGGGATAAGCAGTCTCATGGATGCCGCCGCCGATGAATGTCAGGGCCATCTGATAAGAATAGTCCCAAGCGATCGAAAGATCGAGGTCGATCCAAAGCTGGAGCTTGTAGTAGCCCGTCATGTTGGCCGGCGGCATATCCATCGAGACATAAATATAGTACCAGCCATCAACCGCGTCATCTAGACTGACCTCGTTCGGATAAGGCGCGCCTGGGTATGTGAGGTCGCTCCACCAGCAATATCGAGTCGTGGATTCGTGGTTCGTAGATTGCCAACCGTCATAACCGCTCGTCGCAAAGATCGGCTTGAAACCCTGATATTGAGCGTCGATCGACAAATTGCCGTCGACATCGAGGAAGATCGCCGGCGGGGCATCGGGATGATATGAACCGAAGGCTGGTCGGCTCCCCCAACCATAGGCCGATGCTCGCTCGGCCGGGACGAGGACGGCCAATAGTCCGACGGTCAACATCAAGCCCAAGCTGATCACGATGATCGGTCTCATGTTATCCTCCCGAGATGAACGGGACGACCCTTGAAAAGATCGTGAATACCATAAACCCGAGGGCCGCCCAGATCGGCACGGCCAATAGGAGATTCACGACCTGGTTGACATCGGGGAGCTGGAGGGTCAATATCTGTCCCAAGATCGTCCACATGGAGGACGACATACGATCGCTGTCGCTTACCTCGGTATTGAAGGCAATCGCGATGTTGTAATTCCCGAACCACACGGCATTGATGTGATCGGCGGGATTGCTGTTGTTGGTCGCCGTTTCGAGGATGACGGTGAAGTTGGTCTTGAAAACCGAGAAATAGGAATAACTGACATTGTTCTGGATGAAGTTTGCCGTCAACGCCTCGAAGGGGATGGCGACATACCGATCTCCGGCGAACCAGCCCGAATCTCGCTTCGCGTGGATATACACGAAGTCGTCGTACTTCTTGTCCTCGTCGCTATGCGTGAACGGCTTCGTTACCGAGCAATTCCTGACCAGGCGGACCGAGATATATTCCCAATCCAAGTAGATGAAATTCAGTTCTCGGCTGGCGTTGTCCGTGTACGGATTCTCGGTGTGATTGTAGGCCGTTACCGTGTACCCGCCGGTCGGTTCGAGATTGGAATATGCGACGCCGCCGATAAGCTCCCAACCTTCCGGCTGGTCCCATCTACCGGTTGGGGCGTTCCTAGCGATCGCGGAAGCGATGGCCGTCGAGAGAACGATTATGGCGATCAGCATTGAGGCCGCCATGACGAATAGCGGTAGCAAGGCTTCGTCGCCGTCTTGGTCGGCTCTAAGCGCGTGTCTCGTGTCGATCACTTCCAGATATCTTTCATCGTCAGGCCGAAGTAGATGGCCGTAACGATGCCCGTGAAGATCAGGACGAGCTGGTCGAGCCAAGTCATCACGGTGAGGAGAATCATCAACGAGATCACGGTGATCACCATGCCGATGACAGGCATCTGGGCGACGGCGAGGACCAAGACGACCGCCATGATGATGCCCATTGACAAGATCATCCCGGCGAGGTTGGTCGAGATGTCGAGGGCGTTGGCGAAGTCCGTCGGTAGATCGGTAACGACACTCGCGCTCGCCGTCTGAGAGGCTACAAAGACGAGCATGAAGATCGTTCCGAGGATGGTTAGGCTAGTGCTTGATGTCCCGATTTTCAAGGTAATCGACCGCCGTCGTCATTAGGAGTATGAACCCCATGCCTAAAGAAAGTATCATAAAAAAGAGATGGACTTGACCCAGGTAGAATATGCCTCCGCATATCCAGACGAGCCCAGACAGCAAGAAGAATTCTCGACGAACAAGGCCCACCCCGGCCGTGCCGAACCCCAAGATCACGGTCAAGACCAAGCCCGGGGTAAAGGTCAAGCTCTCAATCGAGATGACATCGAGCGTGTAGTTCTGCCATACAGTCCGATACCCATCATCGACCGAGATATTGATGAACCAGGGGCCAGTCTCGCTGAGCGGGGGCGTCCCATAGAAATAGCCATCTCCATCTATCGCGCCGAGCCAATAGGCATCCGTCGTCATGTTGAAAGTGAGATCATAACCGTCGGGGTCCGTCGCATTGACCTGATACCTGTATTCAACCCCCTCGGTCACCGAATGGACAGGATGACTCAAGATGTTCGGATATTGATTGCCCTCGGCTGCCAATGAGAAATTCTGATAGACGGTGTGATTGTCGTCCGTCACTGAGACATTCATCGACCAAGTCCCATTTCCGACCGGGCCGGGCGTCGTGATCTCCCCCGTCTCGTCGTCGATGATGGCTGTCGGATGAGTGGTCGTCAGGGCATAAGTGAGGCCGAGGTTCTCCTGATCGGACGCATTGACATTGTAGGCGTAAGCATTCTCGAAGTCGGCCGTCGTGATCGGAGAACTCGAATATGTTGGCTCCTGGTCGTGATTCAGACAGAGCGTATGTCCGCCCTTAGAGAATGTGCCATTGTTCCAGAAGTACCCAGAGACATAGACATCCGTTTGCATGGTCGTCGATGCGCCAGTCTCGATCATCATGTTGTAGAATCGATTGGTATTGGCATAGATTGTTCCACTAGCACCACTAAAATGTACTCCACTTGTGCCACTTGTGAATGTGCCATTTGCACTATCCCAATCGTCCGTTACGGTAATGACGCTGCCGCGTCCGTTCAAAATCCCCCTAGCTCTTATTGTTATGCCAGTTGCATTGAGCGCATAGTTGGTAGAGGACAAATCAAGCGTTATTGTATTGCTCACATGATCCGAAACGATAGTTACGGTTGATCCGAAAATCGCTTCCGCTAGCAATGTAACTGTATAGCTACTTATCTCATCATTCCTAGCTCGAATCTCAAATGGGCAATTGACCGTTCCGTATGTTCGGGAAATGTTTTTGAAGAATATGTGATCCCGAAGCGTCCCTGCTCCCGCAATTGTTCCAGTGTTGGTTATGCCTTCATTTCTAATCGCGAATATAAGCCCTGAGCTTATCGAGAATGTCCCGGAATTGACAAAACTGGAAGTGCACATGGAGGCGCTTTTCATCGTAACGGTTCCAGATATGTTGAGTAGGCGGAACGCCGGATCAGCAGTAGAATCCAGGTCCGCCGTCCCGGTCATGGCGAGCTGGAGATAGTTTTGGGTTATCGTCCCTCCAGTCCTGGTGAACGCGCCGGAATCCGTCAATATCTTTCCTGGGGCGGGATCCCAATTTCCAGTAAATATCCCCGCCGCCTGAGTATAAGAAGTGACGGAGAACGAAGCGGCCTGCGTGATTGTGCCATCATATCCGGTTGCAATCGAGAATGAACCCAAGGCCAAAGCTAAATTGAATGTACAAGGGTCATCACTTGTCGCATCAAATAGGATTGAATCCTCTGCGACGGGCGCAGTATTCGTATCCCAATTATCAGGGCTTGAGGCCAGATTATCGTCCACATCCTCGCCATCCCATGTACAAGTCCGGGCCGCGCTCGCTTGGTCGGAGCCGAAGAACGAGATTGATAGAAACGAGGCGGCTAGCATGAGACCGAGCGAGGCTGTGGCGATATTCGAGATCTTGCGAGGCATGACCATGATGTCCCCTTACCCGAAGAATCGACTGACGATCGTATAAATCGACAAGCCGATGACCAAGAATGCTACGAGTTGGATGAAGTCCTCGAAATCGAAACCTTCATTGTAGGCCATGATGGCGAACCCAATCATCACAAAAAGGATGACTAGACCGATGGCCCAAGGTATGAAATTCCTGACCGCGTCGATTGATGACTCGGCTGGCAAAGCTATGACTTTGAATTCGTGCTCACTCCAAGGCCCTGAGTAGGTGAAGCTGATCGAGCCTCCACTTGCTTGAATGCTCGTAAGGGTTTCGCCATCGATCTCGACCCTGTACCACTTCCCGCTGTCTAGGCCGGAGAGGGTGAAGGTGACACCTGATGTTCCAAGTGCCGTCCATTGCGCGACCGTATTAGTGCTTGTTGGTTGCCACAATGAGACTTCAACGACAACATCCGCGCTGCTGGTCAGACCGATGTTAGTGAGGGTAACATTGATTGATGCGAATCCGGGGCCAAACCCCAGATTGGATTGCCATGCGGTCCCATCAACAGTAGTCGGATATGAAACATTCGTGTTACTCAGTATCTTGGGGATGTGGTTGGCTGACCCGGCCACGCTGAAATTGGATTGATAGAACTGGATGGATGATGATTCGTTGAGGACTATCTGTACGAAGTCTCCAAAGGTATCCAAATTGCAGGACATGACGGTGTAGTCTGGGTAGTAATCTTCGGATGGTTCGTGCCGGACCCAATTATTAACCAATATGCAACCGTCCCCAGTCCAATTGGCGAGGTCCACATCTGCCGAAATGTCGAAGGCGGCGGCGGCATTAGTTGAGCCTTGGGCCATTTCGTGTTCGCCTCGGTCAAAAACATAGACATAGTTTCGCTTCAGGTCGCAATCCGTCGCATTGTTGCCGAGTATGAATCCCATCATGTTGTGGTCGACGCCTGAAACGATGTTGTCCCGGATCCAGATATGGTCAATGTTGATATAGACGCCAATCCCTGAACCGCTATACCCGCCCGATTCTGCGACTGTGTTGTTTCTGATGTGAATTTCTGAAGCAAGGGAAACACAGATGCCGACGCTGGAATTGTAGTTTTTGTCAATCCGGTTGTTGGAAATGTCGCCATAGTAGGCTAGGTTGTTGATGTTCGACCCGCTCATGGCAATGCCTATCGGTTGGCCGTAGATGTCGTCTGCTATGCCAGACACATTGCCGATGTGGTTGTATCGGATATGGGCATTGTCTCCCGAATACCAAATGCCGACACCCCGGTATTGGTTATCGGTTCGGGTGATGTTCCAGATGGTGTTATTGCAGATGTTGAAATGACTTGTAGCCGCATTTCCGTATATCCCGATTGTCGAATATTTGCCTGGCTGAGATTCCAGATAACAAATCGTATTGTTTTCCACATTGGCCCATACCCCTGACCATAGATCGGCCCCTTCGCCAAGCACTATGATGGCATAGGTAAAAGCAAGAGCCTCAGGGTCCCCACCCCCATAGATTCCGTCGAAATAGTTGTTGGAAATTATGGCGGCATATGGGGCCAAAGCATAGATGCCACATACCTCTATTTGCTGGTTAAAATGGTTCTTGATAATCCTCATACCCGAGCCGTAACCGTCCGAACAGCTTACGGTAATCATTCCAATGTTCGACCCACCCGTTTGGTCGATGGCTGTGAAGTGGTTGCCAGTGATTATTGTATGATTGTACCCACCCTCGAAGATGGCGCATTTGTAAGTCAGGTCTCTGAAGCTGTTGTATGAGATGTTCGTGTATTCCTTGTTCCCGCCCGTTGGGAAATAGAGGGTCGAAGAATGAAAGGTTGAGTTGTCGTAGTAGTCGTAACTGGCATAGTCGTAGAACTGGACATGGTTCACGGTACTATTCGAAATGTGAATCGGGCAATTTGCTGACGCGTTGACATAAGCCCAGATTGACCCCGCCGAAGAATTGGCCGTTGTTAATGTTGATGCCTGCGTTAGGGTAAAACCACCGTTATGAGTCCCATTGAGAAACATGTTCACAAAAATGTTGTGTTCTCCAGCATACGCCTGGTCAATCGTCAATGTGGCATGTTTGATTGTGAGAGACCCGCCAAGTGGGTATTGTGAGACATTGATGTAGATGTTGCCATACACGGTGACATCAGTTCCGTCATAGACAGTTGGTTGAGTGATGACCCAATTTCCCGAGCCAGAATAAGTATCGCCAGTGATGGATGCTGACACATTGACTGAAGTAGAACCAGTGAGAAGTCCAAGTGCGCTGACAATCATTGCGACCGCTATGATGATGCTAGTGATCCTGAATCTGTCATCCCATATCTTGCTCGACCTTCTCATACAATCCCTCCGAGGTATCCGCGTCCGGCCTGAAAAGTGTTTGTGAGCGGCGACGGGGAGAACGACCTGACCGCCGCCGCCCGGGGCTCGACTAAGTCGAGTCCTTGATCGCCACGATCGCGACGCCGATCACGACCAGCAAGATCGCCAGCCAATAGAACAGCGGTATCATGGAGACTAGGTCCGCTTCGCTATCGCCAACATAGTTCTCGCTCGACTCGTTGGTAAGGTCAGCGACCCGGTCGCCAACGAGAGGGTAGACTACGGCGGCAATCAGGACGAAGATGACCATACCCAGGAGAACAGCCGTGTTGACCGCTCCCGAGTTGTCCTTTCTCATGCCGAACATCTGTGAGACACCTCCGAGATCGGTAACGACATCCAGATATATATTTATGCCGAGAGGATAATAATGATTACCTCTCGTCGCCGGTCGAGCGGGCCGGGACAAGGTCGAACCGCTCGAAACTAACATCCGCTCGTCGCAATAGAGGACAAGGGGTTGCTTTCTGTCTCTTGTTAAATAAGGAGAGTATGAGAGGGAGGGAAATCACAGCGGAGGCTACTCGATTTCTTGCTCTAACTGTGTCAAAAGTCGCTCTAGTCGGGTCGTCTGAGCATGATCTTTAGCGGCCAACTTGCCGGCCTCCCGGATGAAGTTGTGCTTCTTGATCATGTAAGCGTCCCAGAACGGCCCGGTCAGCTCGTCGAACCTGAAACCACAAAACGGATTCCAGAAGCCAGCGACCCGGAATTGATGATAACGGCCTTTCCACATGGAGGCCCAACCCTTGCCGAGCGTCTGAGCCAGGCCGACATCGAGCCAGAGCTTGCACATCGTCGGACCTTGGAGGGCCTTGTTGATGAAATCGTTATGAGGCGAGACCAAAATCACGACGAGCATCTTGGCGGCATTGACCTCGACGAGCCGGACGACCTCCTGTTGCTCGCGCTCATACCAGCGTTGCTTGAACATCCCATACCCGGCCTCGTCGAACACGATGATCGAAAACTTGCCGTCAAGTGGCTCGCTCGGGGGGAGATAGTCGGCCAGCTTGGCGAAGTCCCGCGCCGTATAGACGATATTGTCCGGCGTGATCGGGAATAGATCGAGGGCCGTTCGGCATCCGAGAGTCGACTTGCCCTTGCGTCTCGGGCCGGTGTCCTTGATGATGAAATCCTCCCCGGTCGACAGGTCCTCGGCTATCCAAGTCCGTAGATAGTCCTTGACTCGCTGATCGTATCCCTTGACAAAGATCCTCATGCCCTTGGGCCGGGACATCTCTATCCGGTTCTTGATCACGCCGACCTTGATCTTGGTCCCCATCGGCGTCTTGACGACCCGGGTCTCCATATCATCGCCGTCTCCGGCGTGTCTGCCCCGTAGCCTCGCCTTGCATCCCTGTGTCGAGCGAGAGAGGCATCTGCATGGCCTTGATCGCCTCGACGATCTGATCGTTGCGCTTGCTAGGCGGGGCGGCCATCATCGTCAGCTGGTCGGTCAGGACCGGCCGCTTCAAGAATTCGAGGTTATACCCGTCCTTGCTGGCCGCGAAGTCCCAGGCATTGTAGAGCGCGAGCTGTTCCTTGACCGTTAGGTTGGTCATCTGCTCGGGGTTCTCCTCGCCATTCGCGAGGACCGTCGTCAATTTCTCCAATGGGTCAGTCGTCGCCATGCTTGGCCTCCTCGAAACCGGCTCCAGGGTCGGACCGGCATAGCATACACGCCTTGAGATGGCTCGTGATCTCGCGTATGTCGATCGATGCCGGGTGAGCGATATCTACCGGCGGATTGTTCTTTGGATGATGCCTACATCCTGGGCATTTGGTCCTTGCTAGATTCGTCAGTCCCTCTATCCCTTGACTCATGTTTTACCTCCGTTAGTCCGTAATAGTCCCTCATGTCGAGCGTCGCCGTGTCGATGTCTCGATTCTCCTCGTCGAATGGCTCCTCTCCATCGATCAGGTCGACCTTGGCCTTGTGCTTTTCGTCCTTGACGTCCTTGACGTCCTCGAAAACGATCAACATGAAGATCACGAGACCGCCCCCGATCAGCCAAGCATTGAAGTGGAATATGAACCCGGCGATCATCATGGAGAACGAGATCAGGTAGAACCAGGGCCGGGTCTTGCGGTCTAGCTCCTTGCTCATTTGTATTTGCCTCCGAGATATTCGCTGAGATCGGGACAGCCGGCATCCTCCCAATCCCTGATCGCTTGGACCCTAATCTCGGCATCGTGATACCAAGGCTTGGGATGAAGATAAATCCAGATGCCGACGAGGACGATTGCCACGCTGACACCAATGCCGAGCCGGTCCTGCCCCTGCCATACCATACTAATTACGGCGTAGATGATTCCGAGTGTGATAACTTGGAAACCGATAAGAGGCGTGATTTGGTCGCTCATGTCATTACCCCAAGTAGCCCGAGAAATAGAGCAAGAGGATGACGCCGAAACAGATGCCGAACGCGATCAGGACGAGCCGGAGGTCCACGCCGCCGATCTTGAGCCGCCTCATGCGGTTCTTGTAGATCGCGCTGACGAAATGCGTCCGGTGGATCTGAGGCGTCAGATCGGTCTTGTTCTCGACGATGCCCGAATCCGCGAGCCGGTCGAGCGGCATGATCGGGCCGAGGTTGATCTCGGACGGCTCGCCGAAGATCGTGAGACGCCGCTTGATGCCGTCCCGGGCGAGGATGTCCGAGAACACGGTCTCGCGGTCGAGAGGATGCCAATAGCCCTCCAGCTTGAGCCGTTTTCGAGGGTCCAGCTGGTAGATTCGGCTCATATGAGGCCACGAAACGAGAGATCGAGGCCAATTGGTCTCGATGATCTTGTACCGCTTGCCCGGGAAAAGCATCAGGCCGAACTCGCGGACCCGACGGAGCCGTCTCAAGCGACCACCGCCAAGCCGAGGAGCATGACGAAGGCGACAGTGAAGCCGATGAAAACGGACTTGATCAGGATGATCGCGGACCGTATGACCATGCGGGTCCAGCGGCGGGACATGAGAGGCTTGAGATTGTGCATACCCATGTAGGTCGCCTCTTTGATCAAGGACTCCTCGGTCGTGCGGTCGGCGGCGTCGACGCCTTCCGGCATCTGACGGCCTTGCCACACGATATAGAGCGGCGGCCCCTCGTGGTCGATATCGTGATAGATCGCGGCCGGGATGAACGGATGACCGCCGTCCAGAAACTCGATCTCGCGCTTGTTGGTCGGAAGGTTCTCGGCCCGGACGACGCCGTCCATGCCGATGAAAAGACCCTTGACCTTAGGTTGGGCCATGATGTTCTCCGGCGGGTAGATGGCCGAACGGATGCTTAACGGTGTCGGCCGTTTGTCGGACGAGGGCCGAGAAGCGTCGCCCGAAGGGGTGAATAAGCATTGTCATGTGGCGGAAATTCTCGTGGGTTCGGAAGTGCTGCACGGATGTGGTTCTGAGACACAAACGATTTCCGACGCCACGAGAGTAAATCCGCCGGCCGGTAGATGGCCGAACGGATGCTTAAGAGTGTTGGCCGTTTGTCGGACAAGGGCCGGGAGGGGGTCGCCCGAGGAGCCGTCGAGCGAGCCGTTCTTGTGAGGTTAGAGAGTCGTCGAGGCGGAGGGGGGAGAAGGGGGGAGGGGTACTCGGAAAGTGAGAGAACCACGAGGGGAGGCCCCGAACCGCGTCCATTCGGCCGTGTCATGTGCGGCCTCGCGGTCCGGTGAATGGGAAGCCTCGCCGGTGATCCATCGAGCAGCTAGGATTTAAGTTTTGTCCGACGACCCGAACGCGAGCCGTCCGACGAGCGTACCTTCTTCGTCCGACGGAACGGCGGCGGTTCGTCCGACCCGACGACGGAAGGTTGATATGCCTACCCGGGAATTTTCAGTCAGCCGAGGTTGGAAAAATGAACCACAAAGACAAGATGGCAAGGCAAGGCGATTGAATGAGCGGAATAAGCAAGATCGCGTTGATCGATGCCGCAAATGGCGTCATCGATCAGTACAGCGGCATGAAATTGACAATCAGGCAAATTTACTACCGCCTAGTCGCCGCCCAGATCATACCGAATCTTGTTTCAAGCTATAAGAAACTCGTCAACACCCTGACATTCGCAAGGCGAGAGGGGACGGTCGACTATGATGCGATCGAGGATCGGACCAGAGCCGTCCATCAACCGACGTCTGAATTGCAGACCGAGGGAGCGGCAGAATATTTCAACGAGTATTATGACTACCTGAAAACCCTGGATGCGAATTATCGGATGCCGCAATGGTGGGGCCAAAAGGTCAAGCTCCAGGTATGGGTCGAAAAGCAAGCCCTCGCATCGTTGTTCCAAAGCGTTACGGACGGATGGGGCATCGACCTCGTTGTTTGCAGAGGGTATCCATCCCTGACGCTATTGTACGAGGCCAGCAATATCTTGAACGATGAAGATGCGAAAGACCTCCAGATATTGTATTTTGGCGATTTTGACCCATCTGGGGCAGATATTGAACGGGCCGTTGGCGAAAGCTTGGGCAAGGATTTCGATGTGGATATGGAGATCAATCGAGTGGCGATCACCAGGGAGCAGATCGCCAAATACCACATCCCGCCGGCCCCGGCCAAGAAAACCGATTCCAGATACCGGGGATTTGTCGAGGCCGAGGGCGTAGCGTGGCAAGTCGAGCTTGATGCGATCGAGCCCAAGATACTCCAAAACATGATCGACAAAGCGATCAGAGAGCATTTTGACCAGGACCAAAAGAAGCAACGAGATCAAGAATTGGAACGGAGAAAGAACAAGATCAGAAGCTATCTCGAAGATTGCTTCAATCCGGATTTCGAACCGCCGGAAGACGATGAAGACTCCCTGACGAGCCGGTGAGATCCCGGCGAAACCCTAGCCTTTGGGTCGGAGTATAGCATGGCGTTGAACGAACCACAAGAAAGGGAAGGGAAGGGTATCACCCGGGCCGAGTGTACTGACACGGGGCAATGCTTTGTCCATCCCATGCTCGGCCAAACCTCTTTTGATTCCAACCTTGCCATGCCATGTTCCAGGAGGCCATGAATGGGTAGATTCGAGAGATTGACCGACGAGCAAGCGGTCCAGATCGCGCATGAGATAGCGGAATACCTGATAGACAAGGATGTCGGGATGAACGATGCCGTCGAGGTCTTAAGCACTCTGACGATGGCCCTGAGACTGGCGGTCAAGATCGAGGAGATGACCATATTGGCGGACATGGAGCCGAGAACATGACCGGCGAGAAATGCGGCGCCATGTATTGCCACGATCTCGCAGAGATCGGCGTCAGGCTCAAGGCGGACGATACGGACTCGGTCATCGGACTCTGCCTCGAGCATTGGTTCAAGCATTGCGACGACGAGACCGTCGAGTTGCGCGGAGGGCGAAAGCTCATGCCGGTCCCCATGATGTTGAGCCCGGCGGGACAAAAGGACTACCTCGCCGCCCAACGAGTCCCGATCGGGGGGCCGACCCCATGAGCCGGTTCATCATCCTCGACAACCCGGCGATATGCCGCAAGTGCAAGAGATACCTCGCCGCCGGCCGGGGAGCGTTCTTCGGCTCGGGCCGGGCGACCTGCGTTCCATGCGTCAAGAAAAGAGGGACCGTACCGATGACCGAGGAGGAGCAAATGCTCCTAAACGACAAAGTCAAGGAGTGAGAACGACGGACACGAAAGCAAGACCGAAGATGGTGATGCCCTGGAAAGAGATCGCTTTCTTTGCCATCGGCGTCGTCGTCGGAGTCGTGATCGCATGACCGACGACCATAAGCATTGCCGGATGTGCCACAAGGCAATCCCGGTGACGGCGAGGCCGAGATATTGCTCCAGCCAATGCGAGGACATCGGGACCGTGTTCCTGATCGCATTGATCGGGGCGATCTTTGGCATTGCCGCCTATGTGTGCGTCCTCATTCTCGGCGCAAATGGAGGCTGATCGCTTGTCCGAGACGGAGGCAAAAACCCTTTCCATAAACTTTTTCAAGAATAGAGGAGATGACACCAGATGACCAAAGAAGGGGAAGGCGAAGCCGACGTCTACGAAGACGTGCGAGACGTGCAAGAACATGAAATGCCCCATCGTCAAAGGAGATTCAATACCTTGGTCGCACCCCACCGATTGCAGTTATTGGATGGAGGCTGACCGCGATGGGTGAGAAGTGCAAAGACTGTGCGCATTATGATGTTGACGAGTGCGACCACAAGTTCTGGTACGAAAAGCATACAAACTGTCGAGATTTCAAGCCCCGCCCGGAGGTCGAGGTTATCTCCCAGAATGGTTTCCAAAGGGAGGCTGACCGCAATGGGTGAGAAGTCATTTGCCGTTATGCTCGACAAGTCAGAATGGAGGAGAATCTTGAATCTGTTGACTGAAGAACTAGATGTTTGGGAACCCTCGTCAACTGAATACCGCAAACTAATCTTCACAATCTGGAAAATCACAGATTCGACAGGCATTCAAAAGAAAATCCGTCCATCGGAGGTCGAGAAGCCATGAGTCGAGCAATGTTTCTGAATCTGACAGATGACAGATACAAGGAACCCGAAGCCATCCTTGATTTGACTCGTGAAAGAGAACGACAACAGCAAAAATGGGGAGTACAAACGCATTCAATAATGGAATGGCTGACGATACTCGGAGAGGAGTTTGGAGAAGCCTGTAAAGCAGGAAATGAATGTTATTTTAGAGATGCCTCACTCGGTAAACTCCGAAAGGAACTCGTACAAACAATGGCCGTCGCTCTTGCTATCGTAGAGGCAATTGACCACGCCCGCCCGGAGGTCGAGAAGCCATGAAGTGCGAAGATTGCACTCTCATCGAATGGTGTCCTTTGTGCGAGAAGTTCTATTGTTCAAGAACCAGCAAACAAATAACACAACACCAAGAATGCACCGAGGAGAAGGTGAAGGAGGTCGAGAAGAAGGGCTCAGTGCAATGGCTGGGCGAGGCCAAGGACGCGGAGCAACTGATTGACGAGGCGGCGATGAACTGCCCAAAGTGCGGGAGCGAGACCTTCTATCCGACGCACTCAGATATGAATGATGACTGGATGAGGCATCTATTTGACGAGCCAACTCTCTCAGACTTCAAGGATAAGTACATCGTCATCAAGCTCGAACACGCCAAGGGAAAGCTCAAGTCGAGAGAACAAGCAACCCTAGTCCGCTATCTTCAGAAATTGGGTAACAAAAACGAATACTGGGTAGTGAACAAAGATGAACCCTACGCCAAAGAAGTCGAAACTCTCATCTTTAAGAAGGCGAGAAAATGAACTGCCCAAAGTGCGGTAGCGACACTCCGTCGATCATCCTGATCAGAGCATGGGATGGACAAACGATTTGTTGCCCTTACGAGAAGAGGGAAGGAGTCAAGAGTCTATGACATTGGTTCCTTGCAGTCAATGCGGAACATCGATGGAAGTCAAGTCGGATGCAGCAATCATGGCTAAAGTGATGATATGCGACAAATGCGCTAAGCAGTCCAACCTCCGTCAATCACCATTCGACTATACTTTTGGTCAATCCTTCGAGATAGGAGGTATCCAGATCATTCCTGTAAATGAAAAGCTCATCAGAATGAGGATAGATAAACGCGGTACAAAATGCACGGAGTGCGTCCATGTCAAAGTCTGTTCTCTTCGGTCAAAGATAGAGCCAACTTGGGCAAGATGTTCTCACTTCAGGAGGAAATACAACTGATGTTTGATTGGATACTCAACGACAAGGGGGAGAAGTCAACATCATCACCGAAGTCCGAGGAGGCCCAATTGATGGGCAGAGGCTTTTCAGACGCCACGGCGACGTTATTGCGTATAGGCATCGATGTGAGGAGGTCACAACGTGCAGGAGAAAAGGCGACATGACAGAAGATGCTCGAAGTGCGGACTTGACTATGCGGGAGGTCGAAAGATGAGCAAACACGTCAAGAAGTACAGATGCAAAACGAAGTGGACTCACGGACCGCGCTGCAGATATGATACAAGGTTGATCTGCGGAGTCCATAGAGGGCACAACTGTGCGTCGTGCCAAGGCATCCCGCAGCCTTACGGGATCGCAGCCGTGAGGATGCTAGGGCATGGGTGAGAGATTGAACAGTGAAAATTGGAACAAGCTCCTGGTCTATGGGATCTGGGCGATCGTGGTCGCCGAGTGGATGCGATTCTGTCTCTCGAAAGGCGACATGACAGAAGATGCTCGAAGTGCGGACGTTGGATCAAATGCAAGGACCCGAGACGAAACCTCGCGGGCAACCCGGACAAGCACAATCACACATTCGGGGGTGCTAACTACGCTGCTGAACAAATCTCATGAGTGCCATCCGATCCCGATCTGCGACGCGCTCGTGAGGGACCTCATCCTCATGTGCAGGGACTACGATCGTGTCTCCTCTGGAAAGCCGGATACTCACCCACTTATAGATGGATTTCAACATTGCCGGGTAGCTAAAGCGGTCCCCAAAGAAGGTATTGTCAACTAGTATGGAGATGAGTAACTGATCTGTCCGATCTGCCAGTCCTTGATGATCATCGAGGCCGCCGCCGCCAAGAACGAGATTCTATGGCATCATTGCCCGAGATGCGAGCTTGATCTGATCAGGAAACACGGCCGGACCGCCTGGCCGCGAAACCTCAAGGCATATTTAAAGACCGCTCAATCGGGTTTAAGTACCAATTTCTCCGAGCGGCCCAGGCCGCGCTGATCATGGACATCTGGACAGGAGAAACGGCAACAACTAGGTAAATTGTTGTCGTTCGTGGCCTTGCGTCGATTAGACGCGATTCCAGGGGAGGGGTTCATCTCGAGGGTATCTAGACCCCGCCGCCCGCCAATCCGAGGATGAACAGGCCAAAGAACAACACCATGAGCCAAATCCCGTTGGCCCCCGCGAGTAGCCCCTCCTCGCCGTTCTTGTATCCGAGATAGGCGAGGGTCGGCGTGGCGATCATGCCGAAGAACCCGAGGATCCCGAATATGGTCATTATCCCCTTGCCCGAGACCCAATGGATGATCGACCAGGCCTCGCCTTGCTCCTCGGGCGGGATATAATCGATATCACTGACGATCACGGCCGCTTGAGAGATCGTCAAGTTGCCCTCGCCGGAGATGAATAGCTTCAGATCGACAAGCTCGCTGAAGGTCCAAGGTTGGCCGGTCCCGGGGTTGACGGGGAATGAAAAGGTCATGTTGTGATAGCCGGTGTAGGTCGTGGCCTCTTGCTCATCGATCGGATAGTAGCCGGAGGTCAGGCCGACCCGGATGCTCCGATCGTTCGCGTAGAATTCGCTCGACTTCGCCATGACCCAAAGGGTCAGGTTGAACGAGCCATCTGTACCTAGCGTCTCGCTCGGGTCGGTCATCGTGAACGATACCGAGTAGCTCGAGAGGGCCGCCGAGATATAGCTCGTGTCATTGTCCGAGTACCAGGTCGTCTCGTCGATCGCGGCATAGGCCGCTCCGGCCGGATGGACGAACCAAGTATCCGGCGTCTCGATGCCACCATTCGGCCGAAGGATTTCATTGGCGACGGGACCGGGCGGCGGGCCGGTCGTCGGGACAAGAGTCGCCCAGATCGTGCTTATTCGAAGCTTGGTGGTCGTATGATCTTGATTATAATCGACCCAAATCCCCCAATCGCCGCTAAAGTCCGAAGCTTGCCAAGGCAAGCCGGTCAGGGGCGATTCGTTGAGCGTCCCGTACCAATTCGGGCCAAGGTTGCCGGTCGGGTTGATCGTCGTATGGACTGAGACATAATTGTCCGATTGATGATAATAGGGATAAGCAGTCTCATGGATGCCGCCGCCGATGAATGTCAGGGCCATCTGATAAGAATAGTCCCAAGCGATCGAAAGATCGAGGTCGATCCAAAGCTGGAGCTTGTAGTAGCCCGTCATGTTGGCCGGCGGCATATCCATCGAGACATAAATATAGTACCAGCCATCAACCGCGTCATCTAGACTGACCTCGTTCGGATAAGGCGCGCCTGGGTATGTGAGGTCGCTCCACCAGCAATATCGAGTCGTGGATTCGTGGTTCGTAGATTGCCAACCGTCATAACCGCTCGTCGCAAAGATCGGCTTGAAACCCTGATATTGAGCGTCGATCGACAAATTGCCGTCGACATCGAGGAAGATCGCCGGCGGGGCATCGGGATGATATGAACCGAAGGCTGGTCGGCTCCCCCAACCATAGGCCGATGCTCGCTCGGCCGGGACGAGGACGGCCAATAGTCCGACGGTCAACATCAAGCCCAAGCTGATCACGATGATCGGTCTCATGTTATCCTCCCGAGATGAACGGGACGACCCTTGAAAAGATCGTGAATACCATAAACCCGAGGGCCGCCCAGATCGGCACGGCCAATAGGAGATTCACGACCTGGTTGACATCGGGGAGCTGGAGGGTCAATATCTGTCCCAAGATCGTCCACATGGAGGACGACATACGATCGCTGTCGCTTACCTCGGTATTGAAGGCAATCGCGATGTTGTAATTCCCGAACCACACGGCATTGATGTGATCGGCGGGATTGCTGTTGTTGGTCGCCGTTTCGAGGATGACGGTGAAGTTGGTCTTGAAAACCGAGAAATAGGAATAACTGACATTGTTCTGGATGAAGTTTGCCGTCAACGCCTCGAAGGGGATGGCGACATACCGATCTCCGGCGAACCAGCCCGAATCTCGCTTCGCGTGGATATACACGAAGTCGTCGTACTTCTTGTCCTCGTCGCTATGCGTGAACGGCTTCGTTACCGAGCAATTCCTGACCAGGCGGACCGAGATATATTCCCAATCCAAGTAGATGAAATTCAGTTCTCGGCTGGCGTTGTCCGTGTACGGATTCTCGGTGTGATTGTAGGCCGTTACCGTGTACCCGCCGGTCGGTTCGAGATTGGAATATGCGACGCCGCCGATAAGCTCCCAACCTTCCGGCTGGTCCCATCTACCGGTTGGGGCGTTCCTAGCGATCGCGGAAGCGATGGCCGTCGAGAGAACGATTATGGCGATCAGCATTGAGGCCGCCATGACGAATAGCGGTAGCAAGGCTTCGTCGCCGTCTTGGTCGGCTCTAAGCGCGTGTCTCGTGTCGATCACTTCCAGATATCTTTCATCGTCAGGCCGAAGTAGATGGCCGTAACGATGCCCGTGAAGATCAGGACGAGCTGGTCGAGCCAAGTCATCACGGTGAGGAGAATCATCAACGAGATCACGGTGATCACCATGCCGATGACAGGCATCTGGGCGACGGCGAGGACCAAGACGACCGCCATGATGATGCCCATTGACAAGATCATCCCGGCGAGGTTGGTCGAGATGTCGAGGGCGTTGGCGAAGTCCGTCGGTAGATCGGTAACGACACTCGCGCTCGCCGTCTGAGAGGCTACAAAGACGAGCATGAAGATCGTTCCGAGGATGGTTAGGCTAGTGCTTGATGTCCCGATTTTCAAGGTAATCGACCGCCGTCGTCATTAGGAGTATGAACCCCATGCCTAAAGAAAGTATCATAAAAAAGAGATGGACTTGACCCAGGTAGAATATGCCTCCGCATATCCAGACGAGCCCAGACAGCAAGAAGAATTCTCGACGAACAAGGCCCACCCCGGCCGTGCCGAACCCCAAGATCACGGTCAAGACCAAGCCCGGGGTAAAGGTCAAGCTCTCAATCGAGATGACATCGAGCGTGTAGTTCTGCCATACAGTCCGATACCCATCATCGACCGAGATATTGATGAACCAGGGGCCAGTCTCGCTGAGCGGGGGCGTCCCATAGAAATAGCCATCTCCATCTATCGCGCCGAGCCAATAGGCATCCGTCGTCATGTTGAAAGTGAGATCATAACCGTCGGGGTCCGTCGCATTGACCTGATACCTGTATTCAACCCCCTCGGTCACCGAATGGACAGGATGACTCAAGATGTTCGGATATTGATTGCCCTCGGCTGCCAATGAGAAATTCTGATAGACGGTGTGATTGTCGTCCGTCACTGAGACATTCATCGACCAAGTCCCATTTCCGACCGGGCCGGGCGTCGTGATCTCCCCCGTCTCGTCGTCGATGATGGCTGTCGGATGAGTGGTCGTCAGGGCATAAGTGAGGCCGAGGTTCTCCTGATCGGACGCATTGACATTGTAGGCGTAAGCATTCTCGAAGTCGGCCGTCGTGATCGGAGAACTCGAATATGTTGGCTCCTGGTCGTGATTCAGACAGAGCGTATGTCCGCCCTTAGAGAATGTGCCATTGTTCCAGAAGTACCCAGAGACATAGACATCCGTTTGCATGGTCGTCGATGCGCCAGTCTCGATCATCATGTTGTAGAATCGATTGGTATTGGCATAGATTGTTCCACTAGCACCACTAAAATGTACTCCACTTGTGCCACTTGTGAATGTGCCATTTGCACTATCCCAATCGTCCGTTACGGTAATGACGCTGCCGCGTCCGTTCAAAATCCCCCTAGCTCTTATTGTTATGCCAGTTGCATTGAGCGCATAGTTGGTAGAGGACAAATCAAGCGTTATTGTATTGCTCACATGATCCGAAACGATAGTTACGGTTGATCCGAAAATCGCTTCCGCTAGCAATGTAACTGTATAGCTACTTATCTCATCATTCCTAGCTCGAATCTCAAATGGGCAATTGACCGTTCCGTATGTTCGGGAAATGTTTTTGAAGAATATGTGATCCCGAAGCGTCCCTGCTCCCGCAATTGTTCCAGTGTTGGTTATGCCTTCATTTCTAATCGCGAATATAAGCCCTGAGCTTATCGAGAATGTCCCGGAATTGACAAAACTGGAAGTGCACATGGAGGCGCTTTTCATCGTAACGGTTCCAGATATGTTGAGTAGGCGGAACGCCGGATCAGCAGTAGAATCCAGGTCCGCCGTCCCGGTCATGGCGAGCTGGAGATAGTTTTGGGTTATCGTCCCTCCAGTCCTGGTGAACGCGCCGGAATCCGTCAATATCTTTCCTGGGGCGGGATCCCAATTTCCAGTAAATATCCCCGCCGCCTGAGTATAAGAAGTGACGGAGAACGAAGCGGCCTGCGTGATTGTGCCATCATATCCGGTTGCAATCGAGAATGAACCCAAGGCCAAAGCTAAATTGAATGTACAAGGGTCATCACTTGTCGCATCAAATAGGATTGAATCCTCTGCGACGGGCGCAGTATTCGTATCCCAATTATCAGGGCTTGAGGCCAGATTATCGTCCACATCCTCGCCATCCCATGTACAAGTCCGGGCCGCGCTCGCTTGGTCGGAGCCGAAGAACGAGATTGATAGAAACGAGGCGGCTAGCATGAGACCGAGCGAGGCTGTGGCGATATTCGAGATCTTGCGAGGCATGACCATGATGTCCCCTTACCCGAAGAATCGACTGACGATCGTATAAATCGACAAGCCGATGACCAAGAATGCTACGAGTTGGATGAAGTCCTCGAAATCGAAACCTTCATTGTAGGCCATGATGGCGAACCCAATCATCACAAAAAGGATGACTAGACCGATGGCCCAAGGTATGAAATTCCTGACCGCGTCGATTGATGACTCGGCTGGCAAAGCTATGACTTTGAATTCGTGCTCACTCCAAGGCCCTGAGTAGGTGAAGCTGATCGAGCCTCCACTTGCTTGAATGCTCGTAAGGGTTTCGCCATCGATCTCGACCCTGTACCACTTCCCGCTGTCTAGGCCGGAGAGGGTGAAGGTGACACCTGATGTTCCAAGTGCCGTCCATTGCGCGACCGTATTAGTGCTTGTTGGTTGCCACAATGAGACTTCAACGACAACATCCGCGCTGCTGGTCAGACCGATGTTAGTGAGGGTAACATTGATTGATGCGAATCCGGGGCCAAACCCCAGATTGGATTGCCATGCGGTCCCATCAACAGTAGTCGGATATGAAACATTCGTGTTACTCAGTATCTTGGGGATGTGGTTGGCTGACCCGGCCACGCTGAAATTGGATTGATAGAACTGGATGGATGATGATTCGTTGAGGACTATCTGTACGAAGTCTCCAAAGGTATCCAAATTGCAGGACATGACGGTGTAGTCTGGGTAGTAATCTTCGGATGGTTCGTGCCGGACCCAATTATTAACCAATATGCAACCGTCCCCAGTCCAATTGGCGAGGTCCACATCTGCCGAAATGTCGAAGGCGGCGGCGGCATTAGTTGAGCCTTGGGCCATTTCGTGTTCGCCTCGGTCAAAAACATAGACATAGTTTCGCTTCAGGTCGCAATCCGTCGCATTGTTGCCGAGTATGAATCCCATCATGTTGTGGTCGACGCCTGAAACGATGTTGTCCCGGATCCAGATATGGTCAATGTTGATATAGACGCCAATCCCTGAACCGCTATACCCGCCCGATTCTGCGACTGTGTTGTTTCTGATGTGAATTTCTGAAGCAAGGGAAACACAGATGCCGACGCTGGAATTGTAGTTTTTGTCAATCCGGTTGTTGGAAATGTCGCCATAGTAGGCTAGGTTGTTGATGTTCGACCCGCTCATGGCAATGCCTATCGGTTGGCCGTAGATGTCGTCTGCTATGCCAGACACATTGCCGATGTGGTTGTATCGGATATGGGCATTGTCTCCCGAATACCAAATGCCGACACCCCGGTATTGGTTATCGGTTCGGGTGATGTTCCAGATGGTGTTATTGCAGATGTTGAAATGACTTGTAGCCGCATTTCCGTATATCCCGATTGTCGAATATTTGCCTGGCTGAGATTCCAGATAACAAATCGTATTGTTTTCCACATTGGCCCATACCCCTGACCATAGATCGGCCCCTTCGCCAAGCACTATGATGGCATAGGTAAAAGCAAGAGCCTCAGGGTCCCCACCCCCATAGATTCCGTCGAAATAGTTGTTGGAAATTATGGCGGCATATGGGGCCAAAGCATAGATGCCACATACCTCTATTTGCTGGTTAAAATGGTTCTTGATAATCCTCATACCCGAGCCGTAACCGTCCGAACAGCTTACGGTAATCATTCCAATGTTCGACCCACCCGTTTGGTCGATGGCTGTGAAGTGGTTGCCAGTGATTATTGTATGATTGTACCCACCCTCGAAGATGGCGCATTTGTAAGTCAGGTCTCTGAAGCTGTTGTATGAGATGTTCGTGTATTCCTTGTTCCCGCCCGTTGGGAAATAGAGGGTCGAAGAATGAAAGGTTGAGTTGTCGTAGTAGTCGTAACTGGCATAGTCGTAGAACTGGACATGGTTCACGGTACTATTCGAAATGTGAATCGGGCAATTTGCTGACGCGTTGACATAAGCCCAGATTGACCCCGCCGAAGAATTGGCCGTTGTTAATGTTGATGCCTGCGTTAGGGTAAAACCACCGTTATGAGTCCCATTGAGAAACATGTTCACAAAAATGTTGTGTTCTCCAGCATACGCCTGGTCAATCGTCAATGTGGCATGTTTGATTGTGAGAGACCCGCCAAGTGGGTATTGTGAGACATTGATGTAGATGTTGCCATACACGGTGACATCAGTTCCGTCATAGACAGTTGGTTGAGTGATGACCCAATTTCCCGAGCCAGAATAAGTATCGCCAGTGATGGATGCTGACACATTGACTGAAGTAGAACCAGTGAGAAGTCCAAGTGCGCTGACAATCATTGCGACCGCTATGATGATGCTAGTGATCCTGAATCTGTCATCCCATATCTTGCTCGACCTTCTCATACAATCCCTCCGAGGTATCCGCGTCCGGCCTGAAAAGTGTTTGTGAGCGGCGACGGGGAGAACGACCTGACCGCCGCCGCCCGGGGCTCGACTAAGTCGAGTCCTTGATCGCCACGATCGCGACGCCGATCACGACCAGCAAGATCGCCAGCCAATAGAACAGCGGTATCATGGAGACTAGGTCCGCTTCGCTATCGCCAACATAGTTCTCGCTCGACTCGTTGGTAAGGTCAGCGACCCGGTCGCCAACGAGAGGGTAGACTACGGCGGCAATCAGGACGAAGATGACCATACCCAGGAGAACAGCCGTGTTGACCGCTCCCGAGTTGTCCTTTCTCATGCCGAACATCTGTGAGACACCTCCGAGATCGGTAACGACATCCAGATATATATTTATGCCGAGAGGATAATAATGATTACCTCTCGTCGCCGGTCGAGCGGGCCGGGACAAGGTCGAACCGCTCGAAACTAACATCCGCTCGTCGCAATAGAGGACAAGGGGTTGCTTTCTGTCTCTTGTTAAATAAGGAGAGTATGAGAGGGAGGGAAATCACAGCGGAGGCTACTCGATTTCTTGCTCTAACTGTGTCAAAAGTCGCTCTAGTCGGGTCGTCTGAGCATGATCTTTAGCGGCCAACTTGCCGGCCTCCCGGATGAAGTTGTGCTTCTTGATCATGTAAGCGTCCCAGAACGGCCCGGTCAGCTCGTCGAACCTGAAACCACAAAACGGATTCCAGAAGCCAGCGACCCGGAATTGATGATAACGGCCTTTCCACATGGAGGCCCAACCCTTGCCGAGCGTCTGAGCCAGGCCGACATCGAGCCAGAGCTTGCACATCGTCGGACCTTGGAGGGCCTTGTTGATGAAATCGTTATGAGGCGAGACCAAAATCACGACGAGCATCTTGGCGGCATTGACCTCGACGAGCCGGACGACCTCCTGTTGCTCGCGCTCATACCAGCGTTGCTTGAACATCCCATACCCGGCCTCGTCGAACACGATGATCGAAAACTTGCCGTCAAGTGGCTCGCTCGGGGGGAGATAGTCGGCCAGCTTGGCGAAGTCCCGCGCCGTATAGACGATATTGTCCGGCGTGATCGGGAATAGATCGAGGGCCGTTCGGCATCCGAGAGTCGACTTGCCCTTGCGTCTCGGGCCGGTGTCCTTGATGATGAAATCCTCCCCGGTCGACAGGTCCTCGGCTATCCAAGTCCGTAGATAGTCCTTGACTCGCTGATCGTATCCCTTGACAAAGATCCTCATGCCCTTGGGCCGGGACATCTCTATCCGGTTCTTGATCACGCCGACCTTGATCTTGGTCCCCATCGGCGTCTTGACGACCCGGGTCTCCATATCATCGCCGTCTCCGGCGTGTCTGCCCCGTAGCCTCGCCTTGCATCCCTGTGTCGAGCGAGAGAGGCATCTGCATGGCCTTGATCGCCTCGACGATCTGATCGTTGCGCTTGCTAGGCGGGGCGGCCATCATCGTCAGCTGGTCGGTCAGGACCGGCCGCTTCAAGAATTCGAGGTTATACCCGTCCTTGCTGGCCGCGAAGTCCCAGGCATTGTAGAGCGCGAGCTGTTCCTTGACCGTTAGGTTGGTCATCTGCTCGGGGTTCTCCTCGCCATTCGCGAGGACCGTCGTCAATTTCTCCAATGGGTCAGTCGTCGCCATGCTTGGCCTCCTCGAAACCGGCTCCAGGGTCGGACCGGCATAGCATACACGCCTTGAGATGGCTCGTGATCTCGCGTATGTCGATCGATGCCGGGTGAGCGATATCTACCGGCGGATTGTTCTTTGGATGATGCCTACATCCTGGGCATTTGGTCCTTGCTAGATTCGTCAGTCCCTCTATCCCTTGACTCATGTTTTACCTCCGTTAGTCCGTAATAGTCCCTCATGTCGAGCGTCGCCGTGTCGATGTCTCGATTCTCCTCGTCGAATGGCTCCTCTCCATCGATCAGGTCGACCTTGGCCTTGTGCTTTTCGTCCTTGACGTCCTTGACGTCCTCGAAAACGATCAACATGAAGATCACGAGACCGCCCCCGATCAGCCAAGCATTGAAGTGGAATATGAACCCGGCGATCATCATGGAGAACGAGATCAGGTAGAACCAGGGCCGGGTCTTGCGGTCTAGCTCCTTGCTCATTTGTATTTGCCTCCGAGATATTCGCTGAGATCGGGACAGCCGGCATCCTCCCAATCCCTGATCGCTTGGACCCTAATCTCGGCATCGTGATACCAAGGCTTGGGATGAAGATAAATCCAGATGCCGACGAGGACGATTGCCACGCTGACACCAATGCCGAGCCGGTCCTGCCCCTGCCATACCATACTAATTACGGCGTAGATGATTCCGAGTGTGATAACTTGGAAACCGATAAGAGGCGTGATTTGGTCGCTCATGTCATTACCCCAAGTAGCCCGAGAAATAGAGCAAGAGGATGACGCCGAAACAGATGCCGAACGCGATCAGGACGAGCCGGAGGTCCACGCCGCCGATCTTGAGCCGCCTCATGCGGTTCTTGTAGATCGCGCTGACGAAATGCGTCCGGTGGATCTGAGGCGTCAGATCGGTCTTGTTCTCGACGATGCCCGAATCCGCGAGCCGGTCGAGCGGCATGATCGGGCCGAGGTTGATCTCGGACGGCTCGCCGAAGATCGTGAGACGCCGCTTGATGCCGTCCCGGGCGAGGATGTCCGAGAACACGGTCTCGCGGTCGAGAGGATGCCAATAGCCCTCCAGCTTGAGCCGTTTTCGAGGGTCCAGCTGGTAGATTCGGCTCATATGAGGCCACGAAACGAGAGATCGAGGCCAATTGGTCTCGATGATCTTGTACCGCTTGCCCGGGAAAAGCATCAGGCCGAACTCGCGGACCCGACGGAGCCGTCTCAAGCGACCACCGCCAAGCCGAGGAGCATGACGAAGGCGACAGTGAAGCCGATGAAAACGGACTTGATCAGGATGATCGCGGACCGTATGACCATGCGGGTCCAGCGGCGGGACATGAGAGGCTTGAGATTGTGCATACCCATGTAGGTCGCCTCTTTGATCAAGGACTCCTCGGTCGTGCGGTCGGCGGCGTCGACGCCTTCCGGCATCTGACGGCCTTGCCACACGATATAGAGCGGCGGCCCCTCGTGGTCGATATCGTGATAGATCGCGGCCGGGATGAACGGATGACCGCCGTCCAGAAACTCGATCTCGCGCTTGTTGGTCGGAAGGTTCTCGGCCCGGACGACGCCGTCCATGCCGATGAAAAGACCCTTGACCTTAGGTTGGGCCATGATGTTCTCCGGCGGGTAGATGGCCGAACGGATGCTTAACGGTGTCGGCCGTTTGTCGGACGAGGGCCGAGAAGCGTCGCCCGAAGGGGTGAATAAGCATTGTCATGTGGCGGAAATTCTCGTGGGTTCGGAAGTGCTGCACGGATGTGGTTCTGAGACACAAACGATTTCCGACGCCACGAGAGTAAATCCGCCGGCCGGTAGATGGCCGAACGGATGCTTAAGAGTGTTGGCCGTTTGTCGGACAAGGGCCGGGAGGGGGTCGCCCGAGGAGCCGTCGAGCGAGCCGTTCTTGTGAGGTTAGAGAGTCGTCGAGGCGGAGGGGGGAGAAGGGGGGAGGGGTACTCGGAAAGTGAGAGAACCACGAGGGGAGGCCCCGAACCGCGTCCATTCGGCCGTGTCATGTGCGGCCTCGCGGTCCGGTGAATGGGAAGCCTCGCCGGTGATCCATCGAGCAGCTAGGATTTAAGTTTTGTCCGACGACGGTTCTGGAACATATCGGGTGGTGAACTGAAGGGCGAGTCAGGGTGTAACAAGTCGGGTGATGCTCATATATCTGCAAACCCATCCTGCGCCTCATGCCAGGTGGGGTAGGAGCGCACAAACGG
>Ga0315296_10000518_pt1 | contig 35417 bp, 43 predicted proteins | sample YL17G14_18_MG_FD_203921 | JGI IMG/M metagenome (GOLD analysis project Ga0315296, IMG submission 203921) | Sediment microbial communities from Yellowstone Lake, YNP, Wyoming, USA - YL17G14_18 | ecosystem: Environmental > Aquatic > Freshwater > Lake > Sediment | place: USA: Wyoming | collected... | reverse complement strand
AAGAATGAAGCAAAATAAATATAAAATAAAAGATCTGCCAAAAACCTGTTCCGTAGGAAACCGAAGGTTTTCTTTCGGGGAGAAGAGATTGATATAATAAAAAGTTTTCTTGACAGCGTCTTTTGAAATGCTAAAATAAGATAAAGGCGTTTTATTTATTGGAGTTTTAACTACTTTTTTTGAAATAGACTTATGAAAAGAAAATTAAAACTACATCAGGTAATTAAAAAGTTAAAAGAGAAGAAAATGAATCTTTTTACCCCTTTAGAGTTTAGAAGGGTTTTTGGCGTTTCTAATTGGGCTTGCCAATGGTTTATTAAAACTCATACCAAAGAAAGAGATTTTGTAAAACTTCGCAAAGGACTTTATATGCTGGCCGATTATCCCGTTGATCATTATCTGATAGCAAACCGCCTTTACGAGCCCTCATATCTTTCTTTTGATACAGCCTTGTCATTTTACGGAATTATTCCGGAAACTATCTATGCTATTACTTCAGCTACCCCTAAAACCACCCGGGAATTTAAGGTAGAAAATATTCGTTTTGTTTATCACAAACTTAAAAAAGGAACTTATACTGGTTATAAAGCAATAAAACATCTGGATAGCACAATTTTAATTGCCGAAGCAGAAAAAGCCCTCGCCGACTATTTATATTTTGTGGCTCTTAAAAGAAGGGGACTACATTACGAGAGATTGAATTTGGAGAAAATTAAAAAAACTAACTTACTTTTCTATGTTAAATTATTTAAACAGCCCCAAATGATTAAATTAGTAAGAAGAATTTATGCTGAGTTTAGAAAACCTAAAAGAATTTACTAAAAAATTTCAGACTATTGAGAAAAATATAGTGCGAGAATATATTCAGCACTTGTTTTTGTCATCTTTATATAAATTATCCGAGGCAGAAAAATTATTATTTAAGGGCGGGACAGCTTTAAGGTTTATTTATGGAAGCCCCCGATTTTCAGAGGACTTAGACTTTACCGGAGAAAATGTTTATCACTACCGGACGATAGACACTCTCTTTATAAATGCGCTTTCAGAAATAGATAAACAGGGGATAAAGGTAGATTTTAAAGAGGCGAAACCAACAACCGGGGGTTATTTAGGAATAATCCATTATGAACTCTACGATTTTATAGGGGATATGAAATTCGAAATTTCTTTAAGAAGGAATAAGAGATTAACTAAAGAAATCACGACTATTGTAAACGATTATGCTCCTGCCTATACTATTGTTTCTATGCCAGGGGCAGAAATCGTTGAAGGAAAAACAGCAGCTTTGCTTAAACGGAAAAAACCTAGGGATTATTATGATATCTATTTTTTGCTCCGACACCCCCAACTTCATAAATTCGTGGAAAAAACTCGGCTAAAGGAAGTTATGGAAAATTTAGAGAAAGAGAGGATAAACTTTAGACAGGAGCTTTCTGTTTTGCTCCCGGCCAGCCACCAGATGATTTTAAAAGATTTTAAAAAAACCCTGATACAAGAAATTAAAAAATATTTATAAAATTTTATGAAACTAAAATCCCTGCCAAAAATCGAACGCCCCCGGGAAAAATTAATCGCCAAAGGCCCCGAAAATTTAAAAATAAAGTTTAAAAACCGTGATAAAATAAAAATATGGCAGAAGTTAAAATTTTAGTTCAAGGTTATACAACTGCGGATTCTGCTACTGAAGGCGACGAGAAAACCTGCGCCACAATTACTCTTGTCCGGGATAAAAACATTGTAATGGTTTGCGACCCGGGAGTTTTGGACAGCCAGCAGATTTTAATTGACGCTTTAAAAAAAGAGGGGCTGACAATAAACGACGTCAATTATATTTTTATAACTCATTCCCATATTGACCACTACAGAAATATCGGAATGTTTCCTGATGCCAAGACGTTGGAATACTGGGGCATCTGGGACGGCGGAAGAGCGGAGGACTGGAAAGAAAACTTCACAGAGGATATAAAAATCATTAAAACTCCGGGCCATAACTATGACGGTTTAACCCTTCTTATCAAAACAAAAGAGGGCTTGTCCTTCCGTAGCTCGCAAGCGAAGGAGGAGATTATTGCTGTTTGCGGTGATGTTTTTTGGAAAGAAAACTACCCGGAAAACGATCCTTACGCTTCTGACCTCAAAAAACTTCAAGAAAGCCGGCAAAAAGTTTTACAGCTCGCCGATTTCATCATCCCCGGCCACGCCGGGATGTATAAAGTTAAATAATTATGAAAATTAAAGAATTACCCAAAACCGACCAGCCGACCTTGTCCTCCGTAGCTCAAAAGCGAAGGAGGAGGGAAAAATTAATCGCCAAAGGCCCCCAAAACCTGAAAGACGAGGAGCTTTTGTAAAATAAATTTATGTTTATTTTTCTTGATGAATCGGGTAATTTTACTGGAGATAAAGATCATTATTTTATTGTAGGTGGGTTTGTGACTGGAAATCCAAAACGAACAGCAAAAGCTTTTCGCAAGTGGCAGCATACTAAATTTCCAAAGAAAATTCGCAGGAAAAGTGAAGTAAAATTTAACGACACCGGCCTTAATGATGAGTTGCGGTTAAAGACTCTTTCTTATTTTATCAAACAAGATATCCGGATTTTCTATACTTTTCTTAGGGGAGAAAATATTCCTCAAGAATATAGAAAGAAAAAAGGTATAGAAACTGGGCTTCTCTACGCTGAAGTAGTGGCAAAAACCACAGATTTGGAATTTCGTATTTTTCGCGACAAACGCCATTTGCGCCGACTTACCGAAAAGAAATTTAACGAGATATTAAAATTTGATCTTCCCCCTAAATTATCGCCAAAAACCTTGGTTCAAATAGAAGCAGTCGACTCTGCTGAAAGTCCCAATATTCAAATCGCTGATTGGATATGCGGAGCGCCTTTTAGATATTATAATAAACGTAGAAACGGAGATAGGTTTTATGCAACTATAAAAAATAGCATTGTGGCTTCTGATGAACTTTTCAAGGATTATTGGGAAAACAAAAAATCCCGATAAAATATCGGAATCTTTTGTAGAGTGGCGTCTTTTGAAGTGGTATTCCTCGACTTAGACCTCCGCACCTGCAGAGGGAACATCGAGGCACCCCAAAAGGTATTATTGCCAACTCTAAATTAATATTAACAATTCATAAACCCCTGTCAATAGTTAATATGAATCTGAAAAACCTCCCAAAAATAGAAAGACCCCGGGAAAAATTAATTTCAAAAGGCCCGCAAAACCTGAAAGATGAGGAGCTTTTAGCGATTCTTTTGCGAACCGGCAGAGAAGGGAAAAATGTTTTGGAAGTGGCAAAACAAATTTTGAGAAAATACTCCAAAAAGCGATTGCTAAAACTAAAATACGAAGACTTAACGAAAATCAAAGGAATTAATTCAGCTAAAGCCTGTACAATTTTAGCCGCCGTTGAATTGATAAAAAGAGCTTTAAAAATAGGAGAAGAAACCCTACCCATTATCCGTTCAACTAAAGACGTTATTGCTCAGTCAGTTTATTTGAGAGATAGAACTCGTGAACACTTAATGACTATTTATCTTAATGCCAGAAATGAAATGGTCTGGAAAAAACAATCAACATTTATTGGTACTTTAAACGCCAATTTGGTTCATCCCCGGGAAATTTTTAATGAAGCCTTAGAACATAACGCTTCCTCTGTAATTTTAGTCCACAATCATCCCTCCGGCGACGCCGAGCCATCGCAAGATGATTTAGCCATCACCAAAAGAATCACCGAAGCCGGCAAAATAATGGGAATTGACGTTTTAGACCATATAATAATTACTAAAACCAAAGCTTTTAGTTTTAAGGAACAGAAATTGCTATAAATTTTCTTAGTGCCTAGGTATATAATAATAAATTTGACAATTATACTTTTAAGATATAAAGTATAATTACACATATGGATCAATCAATATTTACGTCAAATGCGACAGGAAAAGTGATAAAAACCGAAAGGGGTTACCTTGCTTTCGTCCCGGATTCGCTTCCTCCCGTGCTGGATTTTAATAACGATTTAGTTAGCATACTATCGCAAGCAGATATTGCCTTGGGCAAACTTGCCGGAGCGGCAAAACGTTTACCAAATCCTCATCTTTTAATTCGACCCTATTTGAGAAAAGAGGCTGTTTTAAGTTCGAAAATAGAAGGGACGCAAGCGTCATTGTCTGATTTATTTGAGGCAGAAATTGGGGCTGTCCAGAAAACAGATGATATTAAAGAAATAAACCAATACGTAAGGGCTATGGAATACGGGCTAAGGCGTATTAAAGAATTCCCTTTAAGTCTTCGTTTTGTCCGTGAGCTTCATCAAATTCTTATGGAAGGAGTTAGGGGCAGTCATGCGACGCCCGGTGAGTTCCGCACGAGTCAAAATTGGATTGGTGAACCAGGGTGCATCCTGGAAGAGGCGACTTTTGTTCCTCCTCCAGCAATAGAAATGCAAAAAGCGCTTAATGAATGGGAAATATATTTGCATCAAAATCAAAAATTTCCTGCACTTATAGATTCAGCAATACTTCACTATCAGTTTGAAGCTATTCATCCGTTTCTTGATGGTAATGGCAGGATTGGCAGATTGCTTATAACTCTTCTTTTGGTACATAAAGAGGTTTTATCGTTGCCCCTTCTGTATTTGAGCGCATTTTTTGAGAAATATAGAAACGAATATTATGAATGTCTTATGCGGGTAAGTACTAATGGTCAATGGAATGATTGGTTGACTTTCTTTTTGCGTGGCGTACGTGAGCAAGCGACAGAAGCGTTGACAAATGCGGATAAAATTTTGGCGCTAAAAGAAGAATACAACGAACTTATAAAACAACGTCATCTAAGCACAACTGTCAGTAGGACGTTGGATTTACTATTTCAAAATCCATACATCACTATTTCTCGAGCCGCCGCCTTATTGAAGACTACTTTTGTGACTGCTAAGCGATCCGTGCTCCATCTCGAAAAACTTGGCATTGTTAAAGAAATAAGCGGAAAAGAAAAGGGAAAAATCTTTCTGGCAGCGAAATTATTGGAGGTTTTGAGTTAATAATGAACGCGAGAAAGAGAAACCGATAACTACGAAGCCGGCAAAATAATGGGAATAGACGTTTTAGACCACGTAATTATTACTAAAAATAAAGCTTTTAGTTTTAAAGAGAAAAACTTAATATAAATAAATATGGCAAAATATAAACCACAAAAAGAAGAAGTTAAAGCTGAGCCAATAAAAGGTAAGACTAATTATATCCGCGATTTTATTACTAATGCGTGGATAAAAGCTACACCGGAAAACAAAGAAGCAAAAGTGGTTTTCGAAGAAAGGTTGGTTAAAGAATACGGTTATTCGAAAGAGCAAATTCAGCCAGAATTTAATATTCAAAAAGGTTCAAAAACTATTGGACCGGCCGATATTGTTGTCTTTCGCGATGAAAAACATAGACAGCAAGAAGATATTTATATTGTCGTGGAGTGCAAAAGAAAAGAGCGGACTGATGGCATTGAACAATTAAAAAGTTATTTGGCGCCGACACAAGCAAAATATGGCGTTTGGTTCAATGGTAATGAAATTGCTTATATTAAACATTTGGATAAATCGCCGTATTATCAAGAAGTTTTACATTTGCCCCGGAAAGGAGAAAAAGAGGGCTTTCCTAAAAAGTTAGAACTAAAACCTGTTACTAATTTATTAAGCGTTTTTAAAACTTGCCATAATTATATTTATGCGAATGAAGGGCTATCTAATCAGGATACTTTTGATGAATTTTTGAAAGTGCTTTTTGTAAAAATGGCTGATGAAAAAGACCGTGGAGATAAACGAGTTAAATTCTGGATTACAGATGAAGAAGAAAAAGAAATTTTAGAAGGGGAATCAAGTGATTTTTTTGACCGCATAGATAAACTTTTTACAGAGGTTAAAAAGCGCTATTATGATATTTTTGATGAAAACGAAAAAATAAATCTTAGGAAAGGAACTTTAGCATTCATTGTGGCCCAAATTAAAAACTTTAATTTTTCTTTAGTTTCCACAGATGTTAAAGGAACAGCTTTTCAAACCTTTATTCATTCTCATTATCGCGGCGAAAGGGGACAATTTTTTACCCCAACGCCAATTACTCATTTGTGCGTTGAGATGTTAGAACCGAAACAGAATGAATTAATTATTGATCCGGCTTGCGGCAGTGGCGGATTTTTGGTTACAGCAATGAAACACGTTATTTCTAAAAGTTTATCCGCAAAAGAAATGGAGAATTTGGACAAATTAGCAAATTTTACCAGAGAATATGCCGATGCGTATATCCGCGGTATTGATATTAATCCAAGATTAGCTCGTGTGGCAAAAATGCGAATGGTTTTAGAAGATGACGGACATACCGGAATTTTTAGCACCGACGCTTTAGATATCTTTGCCAGAATAAAAGCTCGGGCTCAAGAAATGGGAGCGACAAAAATTAAAGAAGGAGGTTTTGAATTGCTTTTTACCAATCCACCGTTTGGTAGTCAGGGAAAAGTAAAAAATAAGCAAATTTTATCTCAATATGAGTTGACTCATAGATGGCAGAGAGATAAAAAGACCAATGATTGGCAAATACAAGTCAATAAAATAATGGACGACCAAGTGCCGGATATTATTTTTATAGAAAGATGCCTGCAATTTTTAGCGCCTTACGGCCGGATGGCGATTTTGCTTCCGGATGGAGATTTAACAAATTCTTCACTTGGCTATATTCGGCAGTGGATTAGAGAGAATGCCAGAATTTTAGCGGTTGTATCTTTACCGCAAGAAACTTTTGTTCCCTATGGCGCTGGCGTTAAGGCATCGGTTTTGTTTTTGCAAAAATTGCCTAAAAAAGAATTAGAAGCGTTAAAGAGAAAAGACTACCCAATTTTTATGGGAATTATTGAAAAAATCGGTTATGACATCCGCGGAAGAGATATTTATAAAAGAGATGAACGCGGCGAAATCATCAAAAAAGACGGCGAACCCGTAATTGATGAAGACATAAGTTTAATAATTAGAGAATTTAAAAAATTTAAGGAGAAATATAGGTTAGAGTTTTAAAAAAATTATGATTGAATACTAGTTATACCTATGCGCTATTTAAATTTTAAAATTCAAAATTACAAAGGTATTGATGGACCATTAGTTGTTGATATAAGCAAAAGAAATTTAGTTCCAATGATAGGCGTTAACGAATGCGGTAAAACTACTATTCTTTACGCCATTTTTGCATTTGACTATTATAATGACGATTTAAATAAGGGTAGGCACTTAAAAAATATAGAAAATCTGTATAAAACTAGTCCCGAGGCACCGTTAGTTTCCGCAGATATAGAGTTTAATAAAGAAAAGTTGATTGATATTTTAGATTCATTGATAGAGGAACATTCTGCGGATTCTCAAATACAGAAAGATTTAAAGTCATATAAACGAGTTACTAAGAAAGCATTTAAAGACATACTAACTTTAAGTAGAAATTTAAAGACCCTTGAATATTCAATCGAGGAACCCAAGATTTTTTTAAAATTAAATATTAATAAGATTTTAGCCAAAGAGATTATTAGGAATATGCCGTTTATATTATATTTCGATGATTTCCGCGATCCTATAGAAGAAAAAGTAGAAATCATTAAGGATGAAAGCGGTAAGATGGGCGAATGGCTTTCTATTGTAGAACAACTTTTCAAAAAAACTAAATCAGATTATTCAGTTTTCAAATTAAAAGAAATGGATGAAAAAAGAAGAAAAGGCGTACTTTCAGACGTAAAAAGAACGTTAGATAAAACATTAATCGAACAGTGGGAAAGGTTTCGATTAGACGATAAAAAAGCATTAAAAATATCTATAGAATGGAAGACAGAAATGACAAAAGGCGATACGGGGCAAGTATTAGAAAAAGATTACATTCAATTAGAAATTATTGATAAAACAGCCAATGACGAAGAGCGTTACTTTGGTATAGACGATAGAAGTAAGGGATTTTATTGGTTTTTTAATTTCGTAATGAAGTTAGAATTTAACCCTAAAATTAGGGGAGACGAAGAAGATCGCTACACCATTTATTTATTGGACGAGCCAGGTTCTTATTTGCATTCAAGGGCACAAAGTAAGTTATGCGAAAAACTTAGACAATTATCGAATGACAATATTGTTATTTATTGTACCCATTCTCATTATCTTTTAGACCCCGAGATTATACCAATTAATAACATCCAAATAGTTGAAAAGGACAACGATGGAAAGATAGCTTTAGTCCCAATTCACGAAAGTAAAAGTAATATTACAGAAAGGAGAGGCGCATTCCAGCCAATAATAGATGCCTTAGAGGTGAAGCCTTTTACTCTCGATATAAGCAGCAAAAAAATAATAATAGTTGAGGGGATATATGATTACTATGCTTATAAATTATTCTCCGATAGCTCTAAGATAGATTTTTTGCCTTCGGTAAATGCTGATTCGATAAAATTCTATATATCGTTAATGATTGCTTGGGGAATAGATTACAGGGTGATTTGGGATAATGATTTAGATGGTAGACAGGCAAAAAAGAAAGCAGAAGATTATTTTGGCGATAGAGAATCTAAAAAATTTATTCTTTTGCCCCATAAATCACCAAGGTCCCAAAAAACTATTCTTCAAGACTTATTTGAGGGAAATGATTTATCACTAATTAGAAATGAATTACAAATTCCGAAACAGACATCTTTTGAAAAGACTATTGCCGAGTTGTTTTTTAGTAAGGACAAAGAAAGAATCTTAGATAGAATATCCACTGGTACCAAAAATAAATTTAAGAGTATTTTAGCTTTTCTGGAATAAATCTTTAAATATGCAAACTTCCACTATTAAATTTTCCCAAATTGAGGACCGGATTGACGCCGAATATTATAAACCAGGGTATCTATATTTGGAAAATATTTTAAATAAGAGTTTTAATTTCAAGACTCTTCGTGAAATTTCTACTAAAATTGTTGACGGTCCTTTTGGCTCGGATTTGTTAAAAAGCGAGTATATCAAAGATGGCATTCCGCTTTTGAGAGTTAAAAATATAAGTGGAGAGGGCATTGATATTAACGATATTGTCTTTATAACCCACGAGAAGCAAAAAGAACTGCAAAGAAGCAAGGTTGTGGCTGGAGATTTAGTAATTACAAAGGCTGGTCGTGTTGGAACCGTTGATATAGTGCCGTCATCTATACCAGAAGCAAATATAACTTCGCATTTAGCTAAGATTTCTTTAAAAAAAGAATACAATCCCTATTTTATTTATATGTATTTAAATAGCAGATTGGGATTATTACAAATAGAACGTCAAGGTATTAAATCTACGAAACCAGAATTAAATATAGACGAAGTAGCTATCACTAAAATAATAATTCCCTCTCAATCCTTCCAGCAGAAAATTGAAAAGATGGTGAAAGAGGCACAAGAGAATAAAAGATTAGCTGATGAAAAATACAAGGAAGCAGAAGAAATTTTGAATAAAGAATTGGGATTGGGAGATTTGGATTTATCCACTCAAAAAACCTTTGAAGCAAAATTTTCTGAAGCCGAAGACCGTTTTGACCCCGAATATTACCAACCAAAGTATAAAAAAATTATTTTAAAACGTAAATCTCAAAAATCAAAATTATTAGGCGAAATAGTGAAAATTAGAAAAGGAATTGAAGTTGGCCATGAAGCATATACAATAGATGGCAAACCGTTTATTCGCGTTCAGGATTACAATGAAAAAGAGCTCATTGTTAGCGGAAGTACAAACTATATAAGACCGTATCTTTATGAAGAATTAAAGAAAAATCATAAACCGGCTACTGGCGAGATTATCTATTCGAAAGATGGTACAGTTGGCCGAGCTTTCGTTATTGAAAAAGATAATAGCGAATTTATAGTTAGTGGTGGAATTCTTATTTTGATCCTTCGAGATGTTGATAATTACTATTTGGCGTTAGTTTTAAATTCTGAAATTGTTCGTTCTCAAGCAGCTCGTAAATCAATCGGCGCTATTATTCAGCATTTGAGCATTGATGAGGTTAAAAAATTACAAATTCCAATTTTACCTCAATCTTTACAGCAAAAAATTTCCTCTTTAATTCAACAATCTTTTCAACTTCGCAAAGAATCGAAAGAATTAATAGATAGAGCTAAAAAGGAAGTAGAGGAAATGGTTGAAAATAAATAATTTTATGGACAATAATCAACAAAAATTAAAACCCCTAAAATTGATACCGGTGCCACGGCTTTTAGATCATATTGGACTGGCAATGTACAGCAAATTCACAAAAGCCATTGGCGAGTTGGTGGTTAATGGTTATGACGCTGACGCAACGCGGGTTGAGGTGGATATTAAATCAGATGAAATTACTATAAAAGATGACGGTTCTGGTATGGACGAATGCGGAATTAGGGATGGTTACATGCTCCTTGGAGCCGATATTAAAAGAAGAATTAGAAAAACTCCCAAATTTGACCGCTTGCCAGTCGGAAATAAAGGAATTGGTAAATTAGCTGGTTTGGGGATTGCTAATAAAATTTCAGTTTATACGATTAAAGATAATAAGGAATATAGTTTTTCTATTGACAGAGAAGAATTAAAGAGGGTTAAAACGTTAGAAAAAGCTGTTTTTGATGATTTCGTAGTGTGCAATACTAGTGATCATAACGGAACAATTGTTGTTCTTACCAGAATTTTGCCCCATGTCAAAATTGATGCAGAGAATTTAAGAGGGAACTTAGCAAGAGATTTGCCTCATGATGAGAATTTTAAAATTTTTGTTAATGGGGAAATGTGCACGAGAAAAGATATTCCCGCTAAAAGAAAAATTCCAGTTGATTTCATGGTTGATGGGTGCGGAAGAATTAAAGGAGAAATTATAGTCGCGAAAAAAACATTTTCTTTTGCACAACCGGGAGTAGTAACCACTGTTCGGGGCAGAGCAGTCGGTAAACCAAGCTTGTTTGATATCTATAAAAGCAAACACAGATTTTATCATTCTTTATCCCAATTGATTACTGGTTCAGTTGAGGTGCCAGCCTTTGATCCAGAAGAAGAAATTGAAGAAAGACAGGTAATTCAAACTGACCGGGAAGGATTTATTGAAGATCACCCCAGATATATTGCTTATAATAAATTCATGACTGATTTGTTGCTTCAAATCTTAAAGGAAGAAGAGGATGAATTTAATCAAAAAACAGAGGCAGAAAAAGAAGCAAAAGTAAAAGAAGCATTAAAAAATGTGATTAATGATTTTAATGCTTTTAATAAGGAACAAAAACAAGAAGTTAAAGGCACGAAAAAATCACCCTTGGCAACAGAAGGGGGAGAGCAGGAAATTTTTAAAAAGACCGAAGAAGATATTCATGAGCCAAAAAATCAGATTCTGGAGCATAGGACAAATCCGGTTGGAATTACCGATAAAAAGAAAAGAGAAGAATTAAAAGGGCTTATTGGTGAAGGTGCAATTTATTTGGGCGGTAAGCGGTATAAGGTTGTGACTCAGCCATTGGGAGTTGATGATTACGAATGCAGGATTGATGACGAAGCATTATTAGTGGTTATAAATATCTCTCACCCAGCATACGATCAGGCGGTTGCCGAAAAAGCAGTTGAACTTACAGTTTTTAGGGCCATAGCCGATGCTTTTGCTTACAAAAAAAGCCAGACACTGGAAGAAATGTACGAAGAAATTGATAAGTTGTTGCGATTTCAAGCCAGAAGAGTAGCAGGAAGAAGGGAAAAGAGGGTAAGTAAAACTTAAAAAGTTTCAAAACAAAAAGTCGAACCCTCCTTCGTCCTGAGTCGCGTCGAAGGACTACGGGAGGACAAAGGAATTAATCCTTCAATAAATTCAGGACAAGTTGAAAAATAAAATCATGGACACCAGATTGTTAAAATTATTAAAAGAGCAAATTAATAAAATTGAAAACTTGAAAACCGCAGAACAATGGGGTCCAGAATATAAGATTTGGAAGAATACAACCACTAAAATAGTAGAGGACCTTTTTGGTAAAGATTATTTAGAGCTATTTAAGCATTCTGATACATCTGTTTTCTCATATATAGACGATGGTTTTAATCAAAAACAGTATCTCGAAGAACTTGATAAAAAGAAAAAACTTTTAGAGGGATTTATACAGGAAAAAACAAGGCTTGAAGTTGAATCATTTGTAAGTATTGGTAAAACACTTGGATTAATGGATTACGATTTGCATTCTTTAATAAAAGAAGTAAGTCAACGAAGATTTGAAGACGGCCATTATGCTGATGCAGTTGAAGCGGCATTTAAGGAAGTTATTAAAAGGGTAAAAGAATATATAAAAGACAAAACCGGAGAAAATTTAGATGGTGATAAAGCAATGAATCGCGCATTCGGTTTCGAAAAACAAGATCCTCTTATTAAATTTAATAAATTACAAACCGACGAAGAAAAGGACGAACAGAAAGGAATAATGTTTTTATTTAAAGGAATCGTTGGAATTAGAAATCGTAAAGCACATGAAAATGTAATTCTTGATGATCCTTGCAAGGCCATAGAGTATCTAGCCCTAGCTAGTTTATTAATGAGATTGTTCGACGAATATGCAAAATAATTGGCCAATAAAAAAATTAGGAGAATAAATTTATGGAAAATAATAATAATTCTCAACCGAAACACGAAGACCCAAAAAAGTATGCAGATTTTTTTATAGAGCAGTTTGATTCGACCACCGATCTAATGCACGAAATGAATAAAGATTATGTAGGAATAAGAGTAGATAATATTAAACAAAAAAGAGAGTTTTTTCAGCATCTTACAATACTTTCCGGAGCAGTTATCGGGTTATCTTCTATTTTTGGGTATGAAAGAATTTTAAATACATTGTATTTTCAAATCGGATTTTTTCTTAATTTGTTATTTATCATTGTGATAACCCTCTATTTTAGAGAAATATTAGATAAGGAGGGAAACGGTCTTTTGGCTCAACAGGACAGATATAACGTTATTTTAGATAAGAAAAGAGAAATAATAGATAAATATCTAAAAAATAGATTATTTACAGAAAAAGACATTATTAATTATTTACGAGAAGTGGAATCATCGGAAGAGGCACAATCTATAAAATTAGAACTAGATAAAATGGAAAAAGAGAGAAATGAACGCCTAAACGGGAAGAAAGAAATGGATTTTTCTGGAGAGCTGTTCGTTTTCTTATTTATTTTCGCTTCATTTTTTATCTTTCTTTCATTCTTTTTTAAAGAAATAAACTTATATTTACTATTCTTCATAATTATTTTTATGGTCGGATTCACCCTTACCGACTCAATAACGTTTTTTACAAAAAAGATTTCTAAATTAATAAGTTGTATTAAAATTAATTGAGAAATAAAAATTAAATCATAAAATGGACAAAGAATTAAAATGTATTATTTGCGGAGCCATAGCCACTACTTTCTTTTTGGCTCATAGTAATCCAGTTTGCGATAAGTGCCATAAACAGCTTGGAAACGTGCCACATACAATTGAAATTCAATTCCCCAATGATTTGATAAGGCAGGGTGAAGAAATTGTTATTACAGGTACAGCAACTACTATAACAACCTCAACCTCTAGCAGTTCATCTTCTTCGACTACAACTCAACCGCCGGAAACACTATAAATGGAGTAAAAATAAAATTATGGAAAATCAATCAGCAAAATTAAGTATAAAATTTACCGGCAAAGATCTTCCTCAAGGAACAATAGATCTTTATGATTTGGCGAATACTATTTTGGCGACTGGTCAAGTGGTTGAACAAATTGCTAAGAATGAAAATTTTCTAGAAAACAAGAAAGTAAAAATCAATGTTACCACCCTAAAACCGGGGTCTTTTGAAGTTTTTTTAATAATTACCCTCGTCGGTTTAGATATAGTTAGACAAGTTTTATTCAGCGTCGGCGGTATTAATCAAGCTAAAACAATTTTATCAATTATTGGAGATATATTTAAAATTAAAAAATTTCTTAAAGGTGAAAAACCACAAAAAATTATTGTTAACCAAGAGGGGAAAAATCCAAAAGTTACAATTTACAATATAAATACGGAAAAACTCGAGATTAATTTGCCGGTTTATCGAGCAATAAATAATTCAAGTATTAACTCAAACATTAAAAAAATTGTCCAACCATTAAAAAAGGAAGGGGGGAATGTTGAATCGATTAAATTTTATTCAGATCCTGAATTAAAGACCGAGGTTACAAAAGAAGAATATGATTATTTTGCAAAAGAGGAAGAGTTACAACTGGTCGAGGAATTCAATATTAAAGGGATAGTAACAGCCCTTGATAGAAAAACTGGTAATGGCAAAATAACTCTTGCAAATGAAAAAAGAGTTATGTTTGAATTAGATGTAATGCACCCTAAAGATTATGAGAGAGTCGAGGGGATTATCATCGATTCATTAAAATTAAAACTTAATCTTTTTATAAAAGGAAAAGCTGAACAGGATTTATCTTCTAATATAAAAAAAATTAAAATCAAAGATGTAATACCAGAAAAAGGTTTATTTTAGACAAAGCATTTAAAAAAGAATTAGAAAAATAAATTTTATAATTAAATAAAATAAAAATATGGACCACAAATATATAATTCCTGCTTTTCAATCATTTATAAATAAAATTGCTAGTGTCAAAAATTTTAAGACAGAAAAGGCATTTCTTGATTGGTACTTAAATACCAAATTTGGTAAACATTGCAAAATACACATAACTGATGGCCCATCTGATGGAGAAATAGATAGTGTTGTTTTTGAAAACGACATAGTTTATGTAATTCAATCTAAGTTTTCTGAAAATATTTTTAAGGGTAAAAATCCTTCTCCTCTTTCCTTGGGTGATTATTCAAAGTTTGATAAAACGATTTCCTCGTTTGATAATAAGGAAAACTTTGAAGAATATCTTAAAACGGTTGAAAATTCCCTGCATGCATTATATAAGAAAATATTTGAAATCTATCAGAAAAATCCAGAATTTGTTGTATTTGAAATTACAACCCTTCATTCTCCGTCGCCATCAGGAGAAAGAAGATTCCATAATAGAGATAAAATAAATTATTATTATTACGATTATAATCTCCGACTTTTTGAATTAAGTTTAGAGGGTGCAACACCTTTTGCAAAACCAATTGAGTTAAATTTTATAGAAAATCCGTTAATTTATGAAGATTCTCAAACAAAAATTAAGTCGTATGTTGCACAAGTATTTTTAAAAGATTTTATTGACTATACCGACGATGATCCTTATTTCACAATTATATCGCGTAACGTAAGAAATGATTTACGTTCTGAGATAAATAATAGTATTAAAGAAACCTATCTAACATCTCCCGAAGAATTTTGGTATAGCCATAATGGCATGACTATTATTTGCGAGAGAGCAACCATAAAAGGTAAAAGATTCTTACTTGTTGGTCCAAATGTCATAAACGGTGCTCAAACCATTCATTCTATAAAAGGATTAGAAAGAAGGGATCCGAAGGCAAAAGTATTAGTTAGAATAATAGAGATACCCGCAGATACTAATATTTCTAAGGGATTTATTGATAATATTATTTTCAGAACGAACCAACAAAATAAAATGTATACCTATGACCTAAAAGCTAATGACCCTCTTCAGGTAAGTTTAGCATCTAAATTTTTGGAATTTAAAATATTTTATGATAGAAGAAGAGGCGATTGGGATATTAATAAAAGAATCTATAAGAACGAAGGATTATATCGGCTAAAATCAACAGATTTAGCAAAAATATTAGTTTCGTGCTGTCCTGATTTGGGCGGAGTTATAACTGCCAAACAAAACATTGAAGAATTGTTTACGGGCAGATATTTTCAGAAGATATTTGATGTTTCTTTTGATGAAGTTTTATTTAAGTATTATCTATTTTGGGCAGTTAGAGGGGCAATTTCGGAGATGAATAGTAAAAGAATTGCATCGAGAGAAAGAGGAATAGCTGTTTTTACATGTTTTGCAATAGTTTGGGAAGCAATAGAATCATATAAAGAATTAAAAAAATGGCTAATTTTGAATAAGTTAGATTCAAATAAACTATCCCCGAATAATCCTCATTCTCGGATATTTAAAGAAACAATGAAGGGTTTGTTTGGTGATTGTTGGGATAAATTTTTGGTTGAAAATAAAAAATTGGACACATTAAGACCAAGTGATTTTTTCAATAAATCTAAAAAGTGGAATAACTACTTGAGAAGTAAATTTGTACCCAGATTCAGACATAAAATAATAAAAAGTATTGGGAAAATGTTTGAATAAATTCTCTTCACTCTTAAAAAATTATGAACTCTAAAATTAGTAAAATCAAGAAAATTGCGGGGGATGTTTATAAAACATTGGGGTCGGGGTTTTCGGAAGATGTCTATGACAAGGCAATGCAGGTTGGATTGCGAATCGCAAAAATCAGGTACGAGAGCCAAAAAGTTATAGAGTTAAAATATAAAGACCACTGCGTAGGGGAGGGGTATCCAGATTTGGTTGTAAATTTAGACGGCGACAAGGTGGTGGTTGAATTGAAAGCGGTTGGCAGCGAGCTGGGATTAGCCGAAGAACAGCAGTTAAAAAATTATCTTAAAATTTTAAAGATTAAACACGGCCTCTTGATAAACTTCCAGCAGCCGGGCAAAAAAGAAGGCAAAACCAAATTAGAACTTCGAGAAACCAAAATTTAGGCCGAAAGTGAGAAAATTATGGAAAAAGAAATTGAAGACAATTTAAAGAAATTAAAATTTTAATATGTTTAACCCAAAAACTGAAAGAATTGAAAAATTGTCTCAAAAATATCCCGATAGAATTAAGGAATTAGAGATAATTTTTGACAAGAAAACAAATATTTATATTGATTTTGCTAATGTTATACGATGGCAGGATAAGCTTAAATGGCACATTGACTTAAAAAGGTTAAAACAATTTTTAGATTCTTTTAGAAATATAGAAAAAATTAAATTTTATAACGGAAAACTTGAAGGAGATGAAAAATCTTTGGCGATTTTGGGAGAAGCTGAAAAATGCGGTTATATCGTTAAGACAAAGTTGGTGAAAATAATGCAATTGTCAATCGATGTATCCAGCATACCGCCAAATTCACCGGAAATATTGAAAAATTTTATAAGAACGCCATTACTAAAAAAATTAAAAGTTGAAGCGATAGAATTTTTAAATAATCAACTTAAAGAACTTAACCAGCAAGGAATTTTGTTTGTTCAAGATTTAAAATGCAATTTTGATGTAGAAATTGGCAGAGATATGTTGCTTGATTACGAGAAAAATAAAATTGAGAACTTTATCCTTTGGAGCGGCGATAGCGATTTTGCCGACCCTATAAATCAATTATTAGAGGACAACAGAAAGGTTGTGCTTTTTGCCACAGCAAGGCGAGTTGCCAGCGAGTTAAACGAATTACAAGAAAAAGGATTATTTATTTTTGATATCCAAAAAATCAGGAATTTTATTTGTTGGAAAAGAGAGATTTTACCAGAATAAACGCAAAGGAGACTCCTTGCGGAGCCTCCAAGCTTTAGAAATCTTGGTTATTTCTAACCACTTGCATATTAACAAACCTACATCCATTGTCAAGTGGAAAATTACACCCGCTAAAAAAAGCGAAAATCCCGCTTTTGGCGGGACCGCGTGATTAGTAGGATTTCTCCTACATTTTCAGCATATCAATTGTCAATACCCATTGTCAAGTGGATAAAAATATGATCAAAAAACAATCAAAGGAAAATAATTACTATTGCAAAATCTGCGGGGCGAGATTCGGTGACGACGGTAGGGCTTTTGAGGTTGGTACACTCAAAGACGGAGCAAAAGATTGGTATTGCTACTACTGCAAGACAGACGAAATGTCTCCGGAAGCCCTTAAAGAGTTCGCAAAATTGCAGTTAAGCAAACACGGGAAATGACCACCCAAACTAAAACAACTTGGCTTGCCAGTGCTCCGCACTCAGGCTGGCGGAAGGTGAAATTTTAGATTAGGCAAAAAGTCGGACCCCGCACCAGAGCAAGCACGGTACGGGGCAGGAAATTAATTGAGCCCCGAACCAGAGCAAAGCACGGTACGGGGTAAAAAATAAAATTATGGAAGAAGAAATTAAGAGATTCTTAAGAGATAATAATTTCCTGCCTTTAACCAAATGGAAAGCTTTTGAGATTATACATAAAGGAGTTCCTCCAAAAAATCAAAGAAAGAAAAACGATTTAAACAACATTAAAAATCATGTTTTAAAGAAAAGTGGCTTATATATTTATGAGAAAAACAGAAAAATAATTTATGTTGGCAAGGCAAAATCTTTATTTGATAGAATTAAAAATCATTATGTTTTAGCTTATCAAGAACTTCCGGGGGACACCAAAGATAAAATTTGGCATAAATTTTTCTTTTCAAAAAAGAATTTAGGCAAATTAAAGATTTATTGGAAAGAACAGAAAGAAGAAAAAGTTAGGCAAATTATTGAGAAAATGCTGGATTATGTTTTAGAACCTACATTTAATTCGTTTTTTAAAAAACATGAAAATCGCTAAATATAATTATAAATTACCGCGGCTTACTAAAGAAGAATTTAGGTTTTTCTTGAAAATAAATACAGAATTTTTTAAGAGATTTGATTTACAATTGCCTCTTTATAGAAAAATCGCTTCTGCTCTTCAAACATTTGCCGTTGCGAAACTAGTTGGAGGATATCAGGGGATTGAAGAAGTAAATAAAAAAGAAGCCATCAGGCATCACCTAAAAGCCTGTAAATATAACCCAAATATAGCGGTTAGCCGTCCAAATTTCAGAAAAATGGCTGGTCTATTAGTATACGAGGAACAAGAATAATCAAAATTTAGCCCGAAGTTGAAATGAAAAATTTCTTAAAAGAAAATAAAATATTTTTAGCGATTGTTGTTGGAACGCTAATTATTGGAGGGGCGATTTATTTTTCGGGACAAAAAGAGAAATCTCTTATTGAGGAACAAAAACAAACCCAATCTTGCGAGAATATCCTCGAGCTTCCGGACGGCATTTTGAAATTAGCAACGAAAATTATTGATGGAGACACTTTTTTAATTGAAGGAGGTTATTCGGTAAGGATTTTAGGAATTGATGCTGATGAGAAAGGTTATCCTTGCTATGATGCGGCGAAAAATAGATTAGAGGAACTTATTTTAAACCAAGAAGTAAAATTAGAAAAAGGAACGGAAAATTTGGACCAATATTGCCGATATTTGAGATATATATTTTTGGATGATAAAAACATTAGTTTAGAATTAGTTAAAGAAGGATTAGCGATAGCTCGTTTTTCGCCGGAAGATGTTAAATATCGGGAAGAAATTACTCAAGCCGAAAAAGAAGCCAAGGAAAATAAAATTGGTTGCAAATGGTCCGCCTCCGCTCCGTCCGGCGGCACTCCGGCGGATGAAAATCAGAAAACTGAATTCTCTTGGGAAGAATTAACGGCAGAGAAGACAGGACTAAAGATTATCGGCGCCTGCCAGGCCGGAAACTATTATGGGAAAGAAATGATTGTCGAAGGAAAAATTGTAGATACTAATCGTTCAAAAACCAACACCGTTTTTCTAAATTTTGAAAAACCCTATCCCAACCAGTGTTTTAATAGCGTTATTTTCAGTTCCGACCAATATAGATTTGTTCAAAATCCGGAAAATTATTATTTAAATAAAACAGTTAGAATACGGGGTGAAATTAAAGAATATCAGGGAAAGCCGGAAATTATTTTAGAAGACCCTTCTCAGATTGAAGTGGGAAAATAAAAAAGTCGAAAAATTAATTGACCCCGGAAAAATTTTTTCGAAATTTAATGGGGCAAGGAAACCCCAGTAGTAGAACGCTTCGCGTTCACTACGGGGCAGGTAAAATTATGGATGATGAAAAATCAAAAGATGAAAAAGAGTTTTTTGACGACTGCCCGATTTGTCGGCTGATGAAAGCCGTAAAAGAGCAGGGGAGAGAGCCGACACCGGAAGAATTAAAAGAAGCTTTCAAAAAAGCTAAGGAAGAAGGCGCCATTGTCGGCGGAGAATGGTTTAAAGAAAAGAAAGAGGAAAAAGATAAAAATTAAACTAATCAATTTTAGACCCCAGCAGTAGAACGCTTCGCGTTCACTACGGGACAAGCAAACCCTGAACTATAACGAAGTTAAGTACGGGGTAAACATTTAAATGAAGGAAATTTATCAACTTTATCTTTCTCTTTTTAAAAGATACGGTAGGCCTAAGGAATGTTGGGCGAAGTGGTGCAAAGATAAAAAGACATGGCAAGACAGAGAAGAAATTGCCCTAAGTGCAATTTTGGCCCAGAGAACCAATTGGTTGAACGTTGAGCGAGCTTTGAAGAATCTTAAAACAGCAAAATCCTTATCAATCAAAAGAGTTTATCAGATGGGTCAGAAAAATATGGAGTCATTAGAAACCCTCATTCGTCCTGCGGGATTTTATAGACAAAAAGCAAAAAGAGTTTATCGGTTTTGTGAGTTTATTAGCAAAAATTACCAATCTTTGGAAAATTTTTTTAAACAAGACTTAAGAACTTGCCGAAAACAACTTCTTGAAATTCTTGGTATTGGCCCCGAGACAGCCGATTCTATTTTGCTTTATGCAGGCGATAAACCAGTTTTTATTATCGATGAATATACTCGTCGTTTTGTCAAAAAACATAATCTCAGCAAGAGACTTTCTTATGACTATCTTCAAGATTTATTTCAGAAGAGCTTGCCCCAAGATATTAAAATTTACCAGGATTTTCATGCTATGATTGTTTTGGAAGGGAGAGGGACTAGCTGGGATTTAGTTTCCAAAATTTAGGCCGGAGTTAATATGAAACAATGGGATAAAATATTTAAGAGATATGGAAAAGTCTTTACTAAACCTCAAGAAGATATACCAAAGATTGTAAAGCTATTTAAGGAAAGAGAGGTTAAGAAGATACTTGATCTGGGTTGTGGTTCAGGAAGACACATTATCTATTTAACTAAAAAGGGATTCAATATTTATGGTATTGATATTGCAAGCGAAGGAATAAAAATTACAAAAGAATGGTTAAAGAAAGAGAAATTGCAGACAAATCTTAAAATTAGTTCAATCTATAAAAAATTGCCTTATTCAAATAACTTTTTCGATGCGGTAATTTCCACCAATACAATTCATCATGCAAAAATTGAGACTATTCGAAAAGCAATCCGAGAAATAGAAAGATTATTAAAACCAGGGGGTTTAATTTTTATAACCGTTCGCAAGAGAAAATTCAAAAAGTTCTGGCCAAAATTTAAAATAATAGAGAAATACGGAAAACAGAAATCGAGCTATAAAGTAATTAAACCAAAAACTTACATCCCCATAGATGGGGGAGAAAAGGGGTTAATACATTATCTTTTTAATAAAAAATCAATTAGGAAAGAGTTTAAAAATTTTAAAATTAATAATATTTGGGTTGATTCCGAAAAGAGACATTATTGTTTTCTTGGTGAATTAAAGAAAAATCAAAAAAGCAAAACAAAAAGTCGAATCCTCCTTCGTCCTGAGTCGCATCGAAGGACTACGGAAGGACAAAGGAATTAATCCTTCAATAAATTCAGGACAAGTTGAAAAATAAAATTATGGAAGATAAAAAAGAATCCAGGCACGGTCAACTCAAATACGGTAAATTATTTCTCTTGGTCATATTTTTTTGTATATTGATTACTGTGGGTAGCTTATTTTTTATGGGAACGCCATATGGTCTTTATTTTTTGATAGGTTTCGGAGTTGTCTCACTTATTTTTATGGTTTGGTTGGGATTTCGACATCCGGATATGTTTCCTTGATTGAGAAATCTTGGCAAATTAGTTTGAAGACACAATCTCACAAAAACTAAAACCCTTTACCAGAACCTGCGGTTCACTACGGGGCACAGCGGGGCAAGAATTTAGGCAAAGCTGAGCTTAGGCTAAGGCAAAGCTGAGCTTAGCTCTGCCGAAGTTGACGTAGTCTTTAAAACAGATATAATTAAAATATATGGCGAGACGATTTACGGCAATATATAAAAAACATGGAAAATGGTATTTGGGTTGGGTAGAAGAAATTCCGGGAGTTAATACTCAAGGAAGAACCCTTAAAGAGACAAAAGAAAATCTTAAAGAGGCGCTTTTATTAATTTTGGAAACTAACCGGATTTTAAATAAAAAAGAATTTCCCAAAGGAAAGGTAATCAGGGAGTCCCTTTTAGTTTCTTTATAACAAACCGAAAAGTTTGATATATCAAAACCCCGTTTTACTATAATGAAAAGAAACGATTTAATTAGACATCTTCGTAAAAACGGTTGTATTTTGATACGGGAAGGCGCGAAACATAGCGTCTTTTTTAATTCATTGATGAAAAAAACTTCCACTGTCCCGCGGTACACTGAAATTGACGATTTTTTAGCAAAGAAAATTTGCCGCGACCTTGGCGTAAAACCACTTGGAAAATAATCAAAATTTAGGACAAAGGTGAAAGGTCGAAAAATCCATTGAAAATAAATAACATATGAAATATTTACCCTGGATTTCGTTAATCATTGCGGTTATTGTTGTAATCAATGAGATTACGTGGATTGGTAAGACTGACCTCGCCTGGATAATTATTGGTTTAGGGGTGGCAGTAGGATTGCAATCTATATATCTGGTCGGAAAGAAATAAACTTTCGATTTTAAATTCACTGGTCTCAAACTCCCTATTTAGGAGCTCTTTTCCGATAATTTAAGATTATAAAGAAAAACTAACCAATCAATTTTAGACGAAGCATTTAAAGGAGAATATGAATAAAAAAGAAATTATATTCTGGTAGAAAAATGGTGTCAACTCTAGTTTTGAACTAACCAAAATTTAGCCCGAAGTATAAATTAATTAAGACAGATTTATGAAAAATAAATATGGATTACCTGAAGATGAATTAAAGAAAATCAGAGAAAGAGATAAAAACTGCGTATATTGTCATAAAAAAATGGTTGATCCTGATAATGGTGGTAAATATCGTGATTGGGCAACGATAGAACATTTGAATCATTTACCACCATGGGACAATATATCTACGGTAGCTTTTTGCTGCGGAAGCTGTAATTCTAGTAGAAGTAATAAAAAGCTGCTGGATTGGTTTAAAGACTCGTATTGTATTGAAAGGAATATTAACTATGATACAGTTGCAAATCCTGTCAGAGAATACATTGAGAAACATGAAAAAAAGTCGAAGAATTAATTGACCCATCACTACCAAAATTTGGTGTGAGGGCGTAGCCGAAGTTGAATAATATATGGAAGAAATTGAAGTTAAATTTTTAAATATCGATCCGGTTTTAATGGAAAAGAAGCTGATTGAATTGGGAGCCGGGAAAATTTTTGAAAAGCTTTATAGAAGAAGAGTTTTTGATTATCCCGATTATAGATTTGATAAATCTGGAGCTTGGTTAAGACTCCGCGATGAGGGAGAGGAAATAACCTTAACTTTTAAACAGAGACTGGGCATGGGAAAAGGCGAAAATGGCAACGATACAAGCACGGAAGAGACGAGTATCCGGGTTAATGATTTCGACGCAACGGCGAATTTGTTATTAAAATTGGGCTTTGTGGAAAAGCATTATGTTGAAAACAAAAGAATAAGATATATGCTGGACGATGTTGAATTTGATATAGACATTTATCCGCAACTTGAGCCGTTTATTGAAATTGAAGCGCCATCGTGGGAGAAAATCGATGAAGCGATAAAATTACTAAACCTTAATCCTAAAGACAAAAAGATATTTCCAGCAACCCAAATTTATGCCCAAAAAGGCATAATCGTTGACGATTACAAGGAAATAACTTTTGAAAAGATGGTGAAAAAATAATCAAAATTTAGGCCGGAGTTAAAAGAGATTTATGGCAAGGAGAAAATCAGCAATAGATATATTCCTAGATTTTTTAGGAGAAATAAGCCCTCTTTATATTTTTTATTTAATTTATCTTTGGTTCGTAAATAAAGCGAATTTTTGGCGATGGGTTATTTATGGTATTACATTTTTCGTTATACTTTTCGTTATTATTTATTGGAGAAGAAAAATAAGATTTAAAAAGGGAAAACAGTGGCTTTCTGATAGGGATCTTATTCAAATATTGAGAAGAATGAAACCGTGGGAATTTGAAGACTATATCGCAGATTTATTCCGTAGAATGGGATATAAGACAGAAACTACCGGCGGACCTTACGATAGAGGAGTTGATGTAATTGCTGAAAAAGACGGTATCAAACATTATATCCAATGTAAAAAATATTTTAGATGGCATGAGGTAGGCGTTGCTGAAGTCAGGGAATTTTACGGTGCTATCGCCGACCATTTAGCGAATGGTAATGGATATTTCATTACTACGAATAAATTTACTCTTGAGGCTAAAAGATTCGCCGATGATAAACCGATTGAATTAATAGATGGATTTAAACTTATTAAGTATATTCGATCGGTTGAAAAATAACTAAAATTTAGGCCAAAGGTGAAAGGTCGAAAAATCCATTGAAAATAAATAATATATGAAATATCTACCCTGGATTTCGTTAATCATTGCGGTTATTGTTGTAATCAATGAGATTACGTGGATTGGTAAGAGTGATCTCGCCTGGATAATTATTGGTTTAGGGGTGGCAGTAGGATTGCAATCTATATATCTGGTCGGAAAGAAATAAATTTTCGATTTTAAATTCACTGGTCTCAAACTCCCTATTTAGGAGTTCTTTTCCGACAATTTAAGATTATAAAGAAAAACTAACCAATCAATTTTAGACAAAGCATTTAAATTTATGGTAAAAGAAAGATTTAAAATAATTCCGACAGTGTATTTATTTTTAATAAAAAATAATAAAATTCTTCTCTCTCGAAGATACAATACTGGCTTTCATGACGGTGAATACAGTTTACCAGCTGGTCACCTGGATGGAAACGAAACTTTAATTCAAACAATAATCAGAGAAGCAAAAGAAGAAATTGGGATAGAGGTGGAACCGGAAGATTTGAGATTAGCTCATATAATGCACAGAAAAGAGCCAAATGAAGAGAGAGTAAATTTTTTCTTCGCAACAGAAAAATGGGAAGGAGAACCCAAAATTATGGAGCCTCATAAATGCGATGATTTAAGATGGTTTGCGTTCGATAAACTTCCCGGGAATGTAATTCCTTATATAAAACAAGCAATTAATTCTTTTTTGAATAAGATATTTTATAGCGAATTCGGATGGTAGAAATTCTAAAATAACCAACCCCGGTAGTAGGCCGCCTGCGGCGGCCACTACGGGGCAGGAATTTAGGCCGAAATTTATGATAAAAAACGTTATTTTCGACTGGTCGGGGGTGATCAATGATGATTTGTTAACCGTTTATAAAACAATAATGGAGATATTTAAGAAATTTGGCGGGAAAGAAATATCCCTCGAAGAATTTAAAGAAGAGTGGGAACAGCCCTACATGCGTTTTTATAATAAATACGGCATTTTCACCAAATTACCCAGAGAAGAGGAAAAAGTCATCTATGGTGTCACTTACAATTCCATGGTTTCCAAGTATCCCCCAAAATCTTACCCCTATATTAAAGATACATTGCAAAAGTTTAAAAAAGCTGGGGTTAATATGATTGTAATCAGTTCGAATCTCAGAGAAACTCTTTTGTCGGACATTGAGAAATTTGATCTGCAGGAAATATTTAATGAAGTTAACGGTGATGTGCACGATAAGGCAGAGGATATCCAGGAAACTATTCAAAGAAATAATTTCAATCCGGAGGAAACGATTTTCATTGGCGATACCACCCATGAGGTTGGGGCTGGGAAAAGCGCTGGCACGAAAACCGCCGCTGTCACCTGGGGATATAACAATGAAGATAAATTAAGAGCCGCCAATCCCGACTATATAATCCATAATTTAGAAGAATTAGAGTCAATTATATTAAAATAATCAACCACCGAGCTTCCAATGGAAGCGAATCGAAGAACATTCGTTCTTCTCTACCCTTCGCTGCGACTCGGGTAGGTAAAGAAGAGGACGAAGTCCTCTTCGCTCCCGTACCAGAATAAGTTCGGTACGGGGCAGATTTATGAAATATTATATTAGTTATAAATTTTCAGGAGAGGATAAAGAAAAGCTAAAAGAAATCCTAAGCGAGATTTCTTCTATAATTGAATCCCACAATAATGAAACCTTTGTATCTTATAGGGACATAGGAAACTGGGGAGAGATTAGCATGGATTCGAAAGAAATTATTACAAAAGCTTTGGCGGAATTAAGGAACATGGATTGTATTTTATGTTTGGTTTTGTCATCCGAAAAAAGCGAGGGGATGTTACTTGAGGCGGGTTATGCCAAAGCGCTGGGTAAGAAAATTATTGTTGCAAAAAAAGACGATGTTCGTATAGTTTTCTTAAAAGATATAGCGGATGATTCAATAGAATTCAACACTTATGAAGATTTAAAGGAAAAATTACATATATATTTTAATAAAAAATAAGCCCCGAAGTAGGGCGAAGCTCACTACGGGGCGAAAAGGAGAATTAGTGAAATAAATTTATGAAACCTAAAGCTAAAGTCTACATCGATGGAGCGAATATGTTTTATACCCAAAAGAAATTAAAGTGGTTTTTTGATTGGAAGAAAATAAAGGATTATCTTCAAGAAAAATGGGAGATTTTAGAGGTTCGTTATTATACAGGAGTTAAACCTGATGACGAGAAGATGGCAAGCTTTTTGAGATATTTAGACAACGTGGGAATTACCCCTTTTACTAAGCCAATAAAGGTAATTAAACTTAATGATAAACATCCTTTGAAGCAACTTTATAAATATTCAGAGATGTACAAATCTAATTGCGATGTAGAAATAACCACAGATATTCTTCTCGAAAGAAAAGACATTGATGAAATAATTTTATTTACCGGAGACAGCGATTTTCAATATTTAATTAAGAAACTTAAGGATTTGGGGAAAAGAGTTGTCATTTTTTCTTCTCGAAAGACTATTTCTTGGGAAATAAAATTAGAGGCATCGGAATATATTTATATAGAGGATATTAAGGACCAAATAATCCGGAAATAAAAAAACCGTCCCAGCTTGCGCCGGGACGTACTGTAAAACTATTATAATTATAGCAAGCCACATCCACCTGTCAAGAGCTACAAAATAATCAACCCCAGTAGCAGAACCTTCGGGTTCGCTACGGGGCAAGAATTTAGGTCCTCCTTCGCTTCCTCCTACGCCCTTCGGGCTTCGGACGGACAAAGAAAGCTACGAAAGGACAAGCCCTCCTTCGCCCATACCTTCGCTTAAAGCTTCGGATGGCGCAGCAAGGCTACGGAGGGCGCAGCCGAAGTTGAGTTTTTTCAAGGCCTTTTAGTTGACAACTTGTTGACAACTTTGAATTTTTGAAATATCATAAAGTTGTCAACTATACATATGGACATTCGGCAGATTATTTTAAAAAGACTTAAGAAGAATAAAAAAATTAAGGTAACTGAAGTGGTAAAAGCCACCGGTTTTTCCCGCGCTTACGTGAGCAGGTTTTTTCAAGGATTAAAAAACGAAGGAAAAATTATTCTCATCGGCAAGGCAAATAAAGCCCATTACGTCATATCCGACAGGAGAACAATCTTAAAAACGAAAAAATCTATTTTAAAAACCCGGCGTATTTTGGAAAATAAGAACCTCGCCGAGGATTTGATTTTGGACGAAATAAAACGAGAGAGCGGTGTCTTTTTTAACTTGCCGAAAAATATTTCAAGCATTCTTGATTATGGTTTTAGCGAAATGCTTAATAATGCCATTGTTCATTCCGGTTCAAAAAAGATAGAAATTAAAATGGAAAGGGATAAAAATGGTGTTTGTTTTGAGGTCAGGGATTGGGGGGTGGGAATTTTTAATAATCTGATGAAAAAGAGAAAATTAAAAAACGAGTATGAGGCTATCCAAGACCTCCTAAAAGGCAAACAGACGACCGCTCCCAAAGAGCATACCGGCGAGGGCATTTTCTTTACTTCAAAAGTGGGAGACATGCTGACCACCCAGAGCTCAACCAAAAAATTGATATTTAACAATATTATTGAGGATATTTTTATAAGAGAAGTGAAAAGCATGAGGGGGACAAGGGTTGATTTTTCAATTTCGCTTAAGTCAAAAAGAAATCTTGACGATATTTTTAAAAAATATTCAGAAGGCGTTTTTGCTTTCAACAAAACGACAACCAGAATTTCTTTGTATAAACTGGATTCAGATTTTATTTCTCGTTCTCAGGCGAGAAGGGTTTTAAGCGGCTTGGAAAAATTTAAAAAAATTATTTTGGACTTTAAAGACGTTGATACCGCTGGACAGGGATTTGCCGATGAGGTTTTTCGCGTTTGGGGGAAACGGCACTCTGACATTAAAATTGAATACAAAAACGCCAACAATAGCGTTATTTTTATGATAAAGCGCGCCTTGACTGAAAGATAATCAACCCCAGTAGCAGAACCTTCGGTTCGCTACGGGGCAAGAATTTAGGTCCTCCTTCGCCGAAGGCTACGGAGGGCGCAGCCGAAGTTAAATTTATGGCAATAATAAAAAAGAAAATTTGGCCGAAGTGTTTCGGAGAAGTGAAATCAGGAAAGAAAAAATTTGAACTAAGACTGGCGGACTTTGCAATAAAAAGAGGCGATATTTTAATTTTGGAAGAGTGGAATCCGAAAACGAAAAAATATACCGGCAGGAAAATCAAAAAGAAAGTGAATTATATTTCAAAGTTTAAACTTAACGACTTTGGCCAGAAGAAAGAAATTGACAAAAGGGGATTATACGTTATCCAATTTTAAAGCCCCGTTAGTACCAAGCACATAACGCTTTATGTGCTCGGACTACGGGGCAGGCCCCGAAGGAGTCGCTTCGCGACCCTACGGGGTAAAGAATTAATTGAGCCCTTCGACAAGCTCAGGGTAAAAAATAAAATTTATGGAGAAAGAAGAAAATAATTACGCGTTTATTGATAGCAATAATTTAAATCTTGGCATCCAGAGTTTAGGATGGAAGCTTGATTTTAGAAGATTTAGACGTTATCTGAAAGAAAAAATTGTTTTTATGGATAATTTAAGAGCAAAACTTGAATATAAATGAAAAAACACCGCAAGAGGACGAAACCTCAAGAGGTGCTTTTTCCTGTGTATTCTAATTGAATTATAGCAAGCTATAAAAGGTTGTCAAGAGTTATAAAGAGTTATTAAATAATCAAAATTTAGGTCCTCCTTCGCTAAAGCTACGGAAAGACAAGCCCTCCTTCGCGTAAAGCTACGGAAGGACAAGCCCGCCTTCGCCCATACCTTCGCTTAAAGCTTCGGATGGCGCAGCAAGGCTACGGAGGGCGCAGCCGAAGTTGAGTCCTTCGACGCGGCTCAGGGTAAACCCATTCGATGAACTCAGGGTAAAGAAAATTTAATAAAAAATGTCCTTTCTCACTAAAAGAATAAAAATAAAATGGTGGCTGGTAATTTTAATTTACTTTCTTTTTACTTGCCTGATTATCTTATTAGAAACTTTAATAATAAAATAACCAACCCCGCACCAGAACAAGTTCGGTACGGGGCAGGCCCCAGTAGCAGAACCTTCGGGTTCGCTACGGGGCAAGTAAAATTATGGTAAAGTCTTTTAATTATGTTTTTGTTGACGAATCAGGCGATCCCGGCAAGCCATATGAAATAGATAAAGGGGATAATAAGGTAGCTACGGGAGCAAGCTTGTTTTATATTTTATCTGCTATTGATAAATATAAATAAAAAAGCGGGCACCCAGACCTGGGACACGCTTCATGATTAATAATAGCAAACATACATCCATTGTCAATAGCTATGAATAACTTAAAGGGCAGGGAATTAATTGAGCCCATTCGATGAACTCAGGGTAAACCCATTCGATGAACTCAGGGTAAACCCATTCGATGAACTCAGGGTAAACCCATTCGATAAGCTCAGGGTAAAGAAAATTTTAAAAAAATCATAACCCCTCTTTTTATTTATGGTAAAATAAATTAATTATGGCATCTATTAAACCTGATACTAAAATAAATGAATACCAGAACTTTATTCGAGAAGTCTATGGGTTACCTAACGATAGATACTTTACTGCTTGGAATATGCTTTCTAACATGGAGCGCTTTACGATGAGGGGTATTAAAGGAATTAGAAAAAATGACCAGGAAAAGACGAAAATTAATTTATTAATTTCTTTGAGTTGGTTAATCTCACTGATGAACCAACTCCACATTAATGTAGAGAATGAGGTTTGGAGAAGGTTTCCGTATCTGTGTTCTTATTGTGCACTTTGTCCGTGTGCCTGTAAAGAAAAGAAAATTGTAAAAAGACAGGCAGTTTTTATAGATGAGAAAAAACGTCCTAAAACGCTTAAAGATTTTCAAATGATGTTTGAAAAAATATATCCGCCTGAAACCCGAAGTTTAGAACACGCCGGCATTCATTTAGCAGAGGAAATAGGTGAGTTTTCAGAAGCAATTTTGGCTTATCGGGGCGGCCATCGAGAAGTAGATTTTAAAAATATTACCGTAGAGGTTGCCGATTTATTTTCTTGTTTTATAGGCGTTTTTAATTCTTGGAAGATAGATTTAGCAAAAGAACTTTCCGTTATGTTTCCTAATAATTGTCACGTATGTCACAAAGCCCCTTGTAAATGTAGTTTTGTAGATATAATCGAATTTAAATCTTAAAACAAAAATGAATCTATTGATTTCGTAAATCAATAGATAAAGAAGGCGGTTTTTTTGGTATAATGAAGAAAGTTAATTTTAACTTATGGAAATAGAATTAGAAAGAACATTTTTATTAAAAGAAATACCGCAAGATTTGAAAAACTGTAAATTCGTTGAGATTATTGATGTTTATATTCCCAAAACAGTTGAACACCCAATTTTAAGAATCCGTAAAAAAGGAAATAATTTTGAAATGACAAAAAAATCGCCAGTGGTAGGCGATGATGCTTCAAAACAAAGTGAGCAAACCATTTCTTTGTCAGAAAAAGAATTTTCTGAATTGTCTAAGTTAGAAGGTAAAAAACTAAGAAAAAACCGTTATTATTATCCGATAAATAATATGGTAGCAGAAATAGATTTTTACCTAGATGATTTAGAGGGACTGGCCCTTGTAGACTTTGAGTTTAATTCGACTGAAGAAAAAACAAATTTTGTAATGCCTAATTTTTGTTTAGTAGATGTTACACAAGAAAAAATTGCCGCCGGGGGTATGCTTGCCGGGATGAAATATTCAGATATTAAACCTAGTTTAGATAAATATAATTATAAGAAGATTAAATTAGGTTAAACAGGTTCAAGCCCTTCAATTTTATTCAGGGCGGGCGGCCTGCAGCCCGCGGAGCCCTTCGACTCGTTCGCTCGCTCAGGGCAAGCCAATAAAAATCGCCCTAAAACCTTGCGGCCGGGCGGTTTTTTGGTAGAGCTTGACTTTTTTATGTAATTTTGTAAAAAGAAAATATTAAAAGAAAGGAGGTTGTACATTAAAATGTTTATTTTGAAAATGGCCGAACATTCTTTGGAACCAGACAGACAGATAGTAGAGGTCTGGAATGGTAATGTTTTTATGGGGGCAATTTATCCAACGGATACAGGAATAAAAGTAGTAAGTAAATACATTGCTGATAACCCTGAAGCAGCAATAAAGGTGGACAGAAGTAAACTCTTTCCACCGCCAATTCCCGCAATACTAATAAATTTAATCTAGAAAGGAGGAAGAAAATGAAAAAATTCACACAGGAAGACGCTTGGATAAAGTTTAAAGATTATCTCCAGAAGTTAACAGAAAGAAGTGATAAACCGTTCAGTTGTCCTTATCTTGCAGTGCTACCAGGATCAATAAAATACGAGATTAGGACATTTCCCAAAGGGTCCCTGATTTGTTCTTCAAAAATAGGGTTTGAGGGACCTGGGGAAGGTGTCGCTTGCGGACTTCTGGAGACAGAAATCACTTTTAATACCCAAGGGCAGATAGAGGCTTTTTGTTCCTGGAACAGGAGCAAATTCATCTTGTCTATTGTTAGTTTTGAACCCCAAAAATTACCAGTGAGTTGAGTTCACGGTGATTTATTAACTAAAGATGGCGGTGAGGCAAAAACCAATACCCGCCCTCTTTTATTTTAAATCCCCATCAAACAGGTTCGAACGGACTCTCCACCTTCGCTAAAGCTTCGACGGGCAGGCAGTCCGCGGAGCCAGTTACTTCTTATTATAATTTTCCTCTCATTTTGCAGGTTTTTTCTAAACTTGCTATTTAAGGTTGATTTGTTATAATAAAAAACCTATTTTATAGGATAAAAAGCTCTTTGAAAATCCGTATCAAGGGATACGAAAATATAGAAAAATAAGAAAAACCGAGGAGGTGAAAATCTTGATAATTACTAAGTTAGAATTTTCAGATTCTATTGCATGAAATCAAAAGGAGGAGAGATTATGTTACATTTTTACCTGAAAAGAAATAAGAAAGTGGAGTATTGTTTCAACGTGGAAACATCTGAACCGCTGAGTTCCGGTGAGCTTTCAATTTTAAAACAGCTCTTGGCAGAAGGTTTTGTATCAGAAAGCATATCTACAAAACCGTCGAACTCAGATGGGCATGATGTAGTGGAACTGGGTCCTCGTATGAATTTTGCGACAGCCTATTCGACAAATCTCGTCGCAATTTGCCAAACTTGCGGGCTGGAAAAGATTACTCGCATAGAACGTTCCAGACGGTATCCACCCCCTGCAGAGATTGATATGGCACGGTTTATTAAGGAACATCATGATCGGATGACAGAGTGCCCCTATAACCAGCCCCTGCAGACTTTCGAAACCGGAATGTTGCCAGAACCCGTTTACGAGATTCCGATGATGGAGAAAGGACCTGATGTTCTTTTGGAGATTCCTGGTCTTGCGATGGATGAGTGGGACAGAAACTTCTACTATAACTACTTTGTCAGGGAAGAGGGGAGAAATCCTACCATCGTCGAAATAAAAGACCTGGATAATACCAACAGTGAACACTCGCGGCACGGGTATTTCAAGGGACAGCAGATTATCAATGGTGTGGTTATGCCTGAAACGCTTATGGATATCGTAAAGTCGACTTTAAAAACGAATCCATCCAACAGCATCATCGCATTCAAGGACAATTCAAGCGGGATAAAAGGATATGACTGCTGGACGATCGTTCCCGAACAACCGGGCAAACCATCACCTTTCAAGAAGCAGAAGGTACAGTACCACATCATTTTTACTGCAGAGACGCACAATTTTCCGACCGGAGTCGCGCCCTTTCCCGGTGCCGAAACGGGTACCGGCGGAAGGATCCGTGATGTCCAGGCGACAGGAAAAGGAGGTCTGGTGGTTGCCGGGTCAGCAGGATATTGCGTCGCCAATCTGCTTATCCCCGGGTATGACTTACCCTGGGAAGACAAGAGATCCGTGTATCTATCAAATCTGGCTTCTCCCCTTACAATCGAAATCAGGGCCAGCGACGGGGCAAGTGATTATGGCAATAAGTTCGGCGAGCCGGTGATTCTGGGTTTTACCCGTTCATTTGACCAAAGGCTTCGAAACAAAGAACGCTGGGCCTGGATTAAGCCGATTATGTTCACGGGTGGAATCGGGCAAATTGATGCCAGACATACTGAAAAGGATGAAGCTAAAAGAGGAATGCTTATCGTTCAGATTGGCGGTCCTGCTTACGGTATCGGTGTCGGGGGTGGATCGGCTTCTAGTAAACTTCAGGGTGATAATGTCGAAGAGCTTGACTTCAATGCTGTCCAGCGCGGTGATGCAGAAATGGAACAAAAGATGAACCGTGTTATCAGAGCTTGTGTTGAAATGGAAGAAAACAATCCTATTGTGAGCATCCATGACCAAGGAGCTGGCGGTCCTGCTAATGTTCTTAAGGAACTGGTCGAGAAAGTTGGAGGCAGAATCGAACTACGGCGTATCAAACTGGGCGACCCGACACTCTCGGTACTCAAGATTTGGATTGCCGAGTATCAAGAGCGATGCGGTTTGCTGATTTCCCCAGAGCGGATTGAGGAATTTAAATTAATCTGCGAAAGGGAAAAAGTGAACTGTGAAATTCTCGGAGAAGTTACGGAAGACGGTCGCTTTGTAGTACACGACGAACAAAATGGTTCAACTCCTGTAAATCTTGACCTTGGAAAAGTTCTGGGGAACATACCAAAGAAAACTTTTAAGGACAAGAGGATTAACTATTTCTTAAAGCCTCTTGAATTACCAGAGGATTTGTCGGTGGAAGATGCGCTTTTTCGAGTGCTTCGTAATCTTGCGGTTGGTTCAAAAAGATTTCTTACAAACAAAGTCGACAGGAGCGTTACCGGGTTGATTGCCCAACAGCAATGTTGCGGACCGCTTCAGTTAACAGTTGGTGATGTGGCTGTCATAGCCCAAAGTCATTTTGGAGTAACAGGAGCAGCCACTTCAATTGGTGAGCAACCGATTAAAATGTTGATTAATCCAAAAGCAGGCGCTCGAATGGCAGTCGGCGAGGCATTGACTAACATTGTGTGGGCACAAATCAGTGGCCTGGAGAATATTAAGTGTTCGGCTAACTGGATGTGGGCACCAAAGCTTCCTGGTGAAGGTGCTGCTCTCTATGACGCAGTTTGTGCTATGCGGAGTATTATGATTCAGTTGGGTATTGCGGTCGACGGCGGAAAAGATAGTCTTTCAATGGCTACTCGAGTCGGAGATGAAATAGTGAAATCGCCCCGAGAGCTTGTCATCTCTGCCTACGCTACGATGCCTGACATCACAAAGGTTGTGACCCCCGATATCAAAAAGCCTGGCCAAAGTGAGTTGATATTCGTCGGCATCGCTCTAAGGAAAGCTCGACTCGGAGGTTCAGTATTAGCGCAGGTATATGGACAAATCGGGAATGAATCTCCTGATGTGGATGACCCCGAAATACTGAAACGTGCATTCAACGCAATCCAAAAGTTAATCTCAGAAAATTTAATTCTTGCAGGACACGACATCAGTGATGGGGGCCTCATCACGACGTTTCTCGAAATGGCCTTTGCTGGAAACTGCGGTTTGGAAATAGGTATAGGAGGTATATGGAACCCTCTTGAAAGACTGTTTGCTGAAGAACCGGGCTTGGTCTTCGAGTGCTACTCGCACGATATCCTAAAGGTTTTTGAGATTCTCAGTTCTTTCAGTTTGCACGCGAGCGTTATCGGAAAGACAACGGAAGAGAAGAGAATTTCTGTAATCTACAATTTCGAATCTGTTCTTGACGTGAAAATGCCCATTCTTCGCCAGTGGTGGGAAGAAACATCCTACCAAATTGAGCGACTGCAAATGAATTCCCAATGTGCCGATGAGGAGAGGAAAAATATCTTTGATCG
>Ga0315296_10000517_pt1 | contig 35445 bp, 21 predicted proteins | sample YL17G14_18_MG_FD_203921 | JGI IMG/M metagenome (GOLD analysis project Ga0315296, IMG submission 203921) | Sediment microbial communities from Yellowstone Lake, YNP, Wyoming, USA - YL17G14_18 | ecosystem: Environmental > Aquatic > Freshwater > Lake > Sediment | place: USA: Wyoming | collected... | reverse complement strand
TCCATCACCGATACCAACGGCGCGCAGCATAACGCGACAGCGACCCTCTTCTGATTTCGTAACATTGACACGAGAAAGCGAAACTGGACCCTGAAAACTCCGCACCGGTGTGCGTAGAGGGTGGAGGGGTTGCAGTTGAGGCTTCAGGCTGGTTTGAATTCGCAGGTTCGTGCTCCAGCAGTCCGAGCTTTTCCTAATGTCGAAGTTTCCGGTGAAACGAGATTCTGCGGACACAAGCAGACTCCCGAGGTGAGCCCTCGATCCAAATCAGTACGGATGAGGTTTTGGCGAAGGACAGGGGGTCGCGCACACGATTTCGAAAGCTCGGGACTGAACTCTGCACCTGGGTAGGGGAGCCTGATTCATCTCTTTTGGCTCCAGGCGATGAAGAACTTTACGCGCCTGACCGAAGGGATTTTCGCAAATACTCTGCATATTTCTCACAAACTGTGCACGGTCACAGGATGTGGGTGGGCAGGGTTTGTGAGAATGTGGGGGTGGATGGGGGTGGGTGGGGGTGGAGGGTAAGTCGTTGAAAACTCATGGTATTGCACCACTAACCCCCGCTAGGGGACTATGCGCAGTATTTGCTACAACTTAGCGCGAATTTGCACAATTTCTGATCAAATTCGGGCCCCGGAAGATCTCAGCTTCTGAGGCCCCAAGAACGGGTTCGGACGCCTATGCTCCGCAAATAATGCGTTCGCCCGCCATTTCGAGTTCAATGTCACGCTGCAATCCTCTCGAGTCGATATTCGTGATGAAGGCCAGGCAGAATGGACCTCGCCACGACTCCTTGATCACCAGGAATTCGGTGGCCTGAAGATCGCTTCAGTCGCAGATCGACGGGAGGATCCGGAATTCCCGGTCCCAAACTGGAATGTGGCCTGCCCCTGTTGTAGTGAGCTCCCCACTCCTTCAGGATTCTCCGCAGATGCCTTTCGTTGAGTGGGAGCAGAAAGTCCAAACACTCACGACGGATCGTCCCCACCAGTCTTTCGCAGAATGCGTTCGCTTGGGGCGCCCGAAACGGCGTTTTCAACACTCTCATTCCCATCGACTTGAGGGCGGAATCGAGCTCCGGAGAATAGATGCTATCCCGGTCATGCACGACAAACCGATACGGCGCCTCACCCGTGATGACTTCTCGGAACTGCTGGAGTGTCCAGTCAGCGGTGGGGTGAGCCGTAACGTTGAAGTGAGCGATCCTGCGCGTTCCCACTTCCAAGACCACGAAGACGTAGAACACTCGAAATGTGGCAGTGATCGCGACGAAGAAGTCGCAGGCCAGAATGCCTTGGGCATGGTTGCGGACGAACGTCATCCAACGCTGAGACGAGGGCCCACGTTGGGAGCCTGTGTCATCGGGCATGTAGCGTCTGACTGTGCGAGGCGAGACCCGAATACCCAGCTTCAGCAAGAATTCTGCAGCGATCCGCTCCTCACCCCAAGTCGGGTTGCGCTGTGCCATCTCAGCAATCAGTTGCTGCACTTCGGGAGGGATGCGTGGCCGCCCTCGTCTTTTCGACTTCCACCTCCAAAACAACCGAATGCCTTGCCGATGCCACCGGATGAAGGTGTCTGGCTTAACGATGGTCAGGACCTGTCGTCACGCGAAGAGTCTGGAAAGCAACACCAGCGTCAACCTGGCAGCATCCTTGGCTCGCTGAGGTTTGGCCTTGCGCTCCAGGTATAGAGCCAACTGTTTGCGGAGAAACAGGTTCTCGGCGGCCAGCGCAGACCTCGGGCGCAAGCTAAGCTTGATGAACCTGAGGGTATCCAGCAATAGACAGAGGGTGTTCAAGGGCAGGGCGGACAGGGAATTGAGTTTCAGCATAAAGGACAGGATGCCACACCCGGAAATTGCCGTCAGTTTGAAGTTGTGAGTCAGGGCGGACAAAATTGTTGCGGACGACAGGGGCTCTTGGCAACAACGGCAGGCGAACGAAGGCCTGAATTGCCGGATTCGGTGGCGTCATAGGCCATTGTCGCACAAAGCCCAGGACCAAGGCATTAAGCAAGCGATCTTGTGGGCAATGGACACGTTAATTCTAGGTGAGGCACATTTTACCCTGACTTAACAGCTCTCAGGAAACCCCTCCTCACGCAATACCGTCCAAAGAGCCAGGAGATGCCTGTGGATGTGAAACATTGGGGCAGTCTTACGTGAAAAACCAACTGCTGCGATTAGAGATGGCCGATGCGGCATCGGCGCTAGTGGCAACCGCTCCGCAACCGGTGCAACCAAAAGGTACGCGAGGAATTGCCGCGAGCTGTCGAGCCAGCGTGCCCGGGTTCCCTCGCGAGACGTTACGTGCGCGAGAATCCCAACTACCACACTCGTGCTCGGGGAGAGGCAGTGGGACGAGTGGAGGGCTCCGTCTATTAGGAGTGCTGACGACGCTCTTGGTTTGTCTTAGCTGTGGCGCCGGCAGTGTGGCGTTTCGTGAGGGCCGGAAAGCCGAACGGCAAAGAGACTGGGACACAGCGCTGGTAAACTACCAAAAGGCCGTGCGATCCCAACCCGCTAATGCCCAGTTCCTCCTTCACGAAAGACTAGCTCGCACTCACGCTTCTCTCTTTCACTTGAAGCAGGGGCGGCGGCTCCTCAGCGAGAGGCGCCTTGATGAGGCAGCAGGCGAGTTCCGCAAGGCTTTCAACATCGATCCCACAAACGAGGCGGCGGAACAGGAACTGGCAAGGCTCCTGGCTGCGCAGGCCGCCGTCAAACGAGCGCGGGAGACCGCTCTGAAGGACGCCCTGAAACCCGATAGAGAAGAAGAACAACCTGCCACAGTCAAACTGAAACCCTTCCCCTCAGAACCCATGGCTCGTTTTCGGATTGCAGCTGACAGCCGCAAGGTATTCGAGACTCTGGGGAAGCTGGCGGATATGAACGTAGTCTTCGCCAAGGATTTCCAGCCCAGTCCGGTCACTGTGGATCTGACCAACATCAAGATTGAAGACGCCTTGCGGGCCGTCTGTTTTCAGACCAAGGTGTTTTGGCGAGCTATGACTCCCAACACGATCTCAATCATTCCGGATACACCTACTAACCGCCGGGATTACGACGAGGAAGTTGTCCGGACCGTGTATTTGTCGAACCCTCTCGCGCCTGCGGATCGCGCGGCCATTACGACCGCGCTGAAGCAAGTTCTGGGTCTGCAGCGGATTGTCGACAATCCTGACTCCAACGCGATCATCCTCCGCGATACGCCCGCCAAGGTAGCAGCTGCGGAACGGCTGATCCATGAACTGGACCGTGGTAAGGCCGAAATACTAGTGGAGGTAGCTGTAATCGAAGCCGACCGCAGCCGCACTCGCGACCTGGGTCTGACCACCCTCGCGACGTCACCGCTATCCGGCAGTAACATCGCAGGGTTGGGATTCAACCCGCAATCGCCGATTACCAGCAACGACACGACGATTGCGGCTGTACCACTGAACCGTTTGGGTCGCATCAGCACAGCCGATTTCAGTATTGTTTTGCCCGGCGCAGTGGCCAATGCGCTGCTCAGCGATTCTCATACGCATGTCTTACAGAACCCGCAGGTGCGCGTGACGGACGGCTCGACCGCGAAATTGAGGATTGGAACGCGAATCCCATACGCCACGGGCAGTTTCCTGCCGTCGCTCACAGGGACCACAACGAGCAGCGGGACGACTAGCTTGCTGGCCAGTACCCAGTTTCAATACCAGGACGTCGGCGTGAATCTGGATTTGACACCGCGGCTTCTTGCGAACGGAGAAATTGCACTCCATGCATCCATTGAGATCTCATCCTTGGGTTCATCCGTAACGATTGCCGGCCTCAGCCAGCCCACCTTTGGTCAGCGAAAGATAGAGCACGACATTCGTTTGAAGGAGGGCGAGGTGAGTCTCCTTGGAGGGTTGATCCAGAGTACCGAGAGCCAGGTGGTGACGGGCTTGCCTGGGCTTGGCGACGTACCCCTTCTCCGCTACCTGTTTTCCAGCGAACGCCGCGAGCGGGCTGAAACCGAAGTTCTGGTGATGTTGACGCCATGGGTGATCCGCCTGCCTGAAAGAGCTGTCGCAGCAGACAGCAGTGTTCCTCCGGTCGGCGCGGCCGGTGAAACACGCCCGCCCTTGCCCGAAGTCGAGCAAGTTCCTGAAACGCGCTCCCAGCAGCCACCTGACGAGCCGCAGTGAGGATTCTGGCGATCAAGTATACGAGCAAGCTCCAGCGTTCCACTGCAAACCAGGAGGAGGCCACACGATGAAATCCGCCAGCCGATGCATTCTAGGTGCCGCTATCATAGTCCTGAGTACCACCGGGTTCTCGCAAGGGCTCGACGCGCAAGATACCGAGCCCCTCAAGATGACAGCTCCGGAATATGGAAACACTCGATGGTTTCCTACGTTTTGGAACCCTTACACTACTCCTCGCGTTCCTGAGCAGAAGATGAGCAATTCCGAGCGCCTGCATTCCTTGATCCGCGACGGAAAGCTCCGCCTGTCCGTCGAGGATGCCATTGCCCTGGCACTTGAAAACAACATGGATATTGTTATCGCACGCGCCCAGCCAGCGTTCGCGAAAACTGACATCCTCCGGGCCAAAGGCGGGGGTGCAGCGCGCGGCGTCCAGGGAGCTTTCCAGTCGTCCGCGTTGTATTCCGGAGCTATCGGCGGCGGCGTCAGCGGATTCAGCGGAAGCAGCACAAGCAGCGCAGGCGGTGTAACCGGTGGCGGCGGAGCAACCGACGTCGGATCGATTGGATGTTGCGACCCCACGGCAGGAGTCTCCTTTGGGTGGGACCGGCGCGTTTCACCTCTGAATTACATCGTTGTCAGCGGATTGCCGGTCGTGACCAATCAGACCACCAATATATCGACGTATTTCGGCCAGGGCTTCCTTACCGGTACGAGTTATGCGGTAGGTATCAGTGGCTATCGGCAATCCACGACATCGTTGAATACCCTTTTCAACCCGACGGTTCCAACAGGTCTGACCTTAGGCTTTCATCAGAAACTCCTGAACGGTTTCGGCTATCGTGCAAACGCCAAGTTCATCCGCATTGCCAAGAACAACGCGAAAATCGCTGACAGTGCCTTTCGCCAACAAGTGATCACTACCATCGCACAGACCCTAAATCTGTACTGGGACCTTCTGGTGTATCAAGAAAATGTTCGGGTAGCGGAGCAGTCTCTCACCCTTGCTCAGAAGCTTCTTTCGGACAACATGAAACAGGTGGAGATTGGAACGCTTGCCCCCATTGAAGTAGTCCGGGCGAAAGCCGAAGTCGCGGCTCGGCAGCAGGATTTGATCGTGGCTCAGACTAACCTTCGACAACAACAGGAACTCCTCAAGGCCGTCATTTCAAAGCAGGTCGACAAGCAACTGGCCAGTGTAACTGTCGACCCTACAGACACTCTCCCGGAACCCAAACCAGACGACGTTCCACCGCTTGACGAAGCCCTTCAGCTAGCTGCCTCAAATCGTCCCGAGATCGAGCAGGCGGAATTGAACTTACGGAACCAGGCGATAACAATTAAAGCAAACCGCAATGCCTTGCTGCCTTCGCTCGATATTTTTGCCACGTACGCACCCACGGGACTCTCCGGGAACCAATTGATTGACGGTTCTGTCATTCCGGCTGGCTGGACTGATTCGCTATCAGGAGTGTTCAAAGGCAACTATCCCGACTATTCCTTCGGCTTCAATCTCCAGATCCCGATTCGCAACCGCCAGGCGCAGGCGGACGCTGCGCGTGCTCTGGTGGAGCAGCGCCAACTCGAGGCCCAGCTGCAGAAAGCCAAGAACGACATTGCCCAACAGGTCCGGAACGCGGAAATCGCGCTCACCCAGGCGAAGGCTCAGATAGAGGCGGCGAGGGAGGCGGTATCGCTCGCCCGGCAGACGTTCGACGCCGAACAAAAGAAGTTCCGGTTGGGCGAGTCCACTGTCTTCCTCGTGATTCAGGCCCAGCGTGACCTGACGACTGCCGAAGGAAATGAAGTCAAGGCGCGCTCAGCCTATGCCAAGGCCCTCACGCAGTTCGCTCAGGCAACGGGCACGGTCCTGGCGAAATATCACGTCGAAATGACCGATGCTCTGGAGGGGCATGTATCCCGCACGCCAATTATTCCAGGCACTCAGGAAAAACCCGCAACTGAGAAGCCGTTCCCACAAGGATGATAGTGTTTCGGTCCGAAGGCTGGGGAGGGCGAAGGGTACAGCGACACCTGAAAACTCAGGCCTTACTGCTCCCCAACATCACTCCAGTTTCACCTGGATCACTTTTCAGGTTTTGGGTCACATTCAAAACGTGCGCGCCACAGTGAAGCCAACCTTAAAGCGACGATCCTGAATTCGCAACGGAGCGAAGTATGTCAGGGCTTGGTTGTAAGTTTGCACGTTCGGGAAAAGCGACTGGGGAGGCAAATCTTGAGGTAGGTTCGCGACGGTGTTCAGACCTAACCAGTTGTAGGCGGCGTAAACACGAAAAGGCACATTGAGCATGGGAACCATGAACTGCACTTCAATTCCGGTTGACCCTCGCGGACGATTCGTGCCGCTAATTGGTTTCAGATGATCCGGCAAGGGGAAATACGGAAACGCATCACTAATGCTACTTAGAGTGCTGGTCTGTAGCCTTAGCTGGCCGGGGCGAAAAATAAATGCGCCACCGAAATCGACAAAGTAGGCTAGGGTGACGGGCGCAGCTATCGGGACTCGATACTCCACGTTGGTGAGCAGTTCGGTATCGCCACCGGCGAACTGCAGGGTGTTGTAAGGGAACTTGGTATAGGAACCACAGCTTGAGGTTCCCTGTCCATTGGCGCCCGGGTCCAGAATCTGGTTACCGTCGCTATCCCGATTGCAGACTTGCCCCACTGTCGGAAAGTAGCCAGCAGGGCTGACGGAATAAATACTGAAACCGCGAATGTCCTCCTCCCCGCCCATATAGAAGCGGGAAAACGGCGGAGGAACCCGGCCTCCGTATCCCGAGATCGTTGCCCCCTTGAAACGCAATGCCAGCACGTGCCGTCTGTTGTTCACCGGACGAAAGTACTTCACTTCGAGTACAGGCTGAATGGTATTGACGTTGCCGCCCAGGATACTGCCCGAAAAGCCCAACGATGCGTAGATGTACTTCCCGCGCGTCGGATTCATGTATGCATCCAATGTGTTGTAAACGAGATTGGGCGTTATTTGGCTCGTTGTTATCCCCCGCAATTGGTTTGGTCCCTGAAAGCCGCTGAAAGCCAGAGCCTGGAAGTAAAGCTGTGAGGCAGAGCTAAATGTCTGCACGCTACTCACGTTATAGCTGTAAGTCAGGCCAAGTCGTGTGAAGCTTCGCCGTAGGGGATAGCTCGCGAAGGTCGTGAAGCCAGAGGAATTCTGCTGATAGTTTTGCGTGTTGCTCCCGTACCCGAGCGTTTGCAGAGAACTGACATTCGTGCCGCTGGAAACAGCCAACTGCCGGAGTTGGTCGAAATGGTAGTCGCTCTTGAAAACGGTAAAGCCCGTGGTGATGGGCCGGTCGAAGAGGTAGGGCTCCGTGAAGCCAAAAGAGTACATCCTCTGGTAAGTTCCCCACTGAAACTGCAGGCTCAAGGTCTCGCCCAGACCGAGGAAATTGTTGGTGGCGTAGTTGACGCCCACGAAGTTGCCCGCCAGGCCGCTCATCCCGCCGGAAAAGCCGATGGAGTTGCGTCCCTTCTCCTTCACCTTCACGACGACGTCAACGTTGCCCTCTTTCCTGTTCTGCTTAATCTCGTAGTCTTCTTTCTTGATCTGATCGAAGAAACCGAGCTGATTGACGCGCAGGACGCTCAGATCCCACAGCTCCGAACTGAACACGTTCCCTTCGTCCAGCAGCAGCTCGCGGCGAATCACCTTGTCGCGCGTCTTCGTATTGCCCGAGAACTCGACGCGGTGTACGAAGTACTGTTTCTCCTCCTCAAAATCCAGGGCCAGGTTGATGACTCGCTTTTTGTTGTCGGGTTCGATGTCTGGCGTGGCCGTGAAGTTGATGTACCCATAAGCCCCATAGAGCTTCTGGTAGTTCTCGATGCTTTTGCGGACTTTCCCGAGATTGAACACATCCCCGGTCTTCAGTTGCAGGAGAGGCGCCAGTTGCTCCTGCTTGAAGAGCTTGTTGCCGCGGATGACGAACCGGCCCAGCCGGTAGCGATTCCCTTCCTCCACGGGGATGGTGACATCCACCCGCTTGCCCCGGCCCCAGCTGAAGAAGAAGAAAGGCCAGCGATGCTTCGTGTCCGTCATCTTCGTCTGGGGCTCTTTCAAGACCACGTAGAAGTATCCGCTGTCCTGATACAGGGTGCGCACATGGAGTTCCACGTCGGCCAGAATCCTGTCTTTGTCGTAGGTCTTGTGGAGCCAGTAGAACCACGGGGGCGCGCCCGTCGGCCGGGAATACTTCATCAGCCGCACCAGGCGGTGCGTGGAAAAGACCTTATTGCCCGCGAAGCGGATCATGCCGATCTTGACCTTGGGTCCCTCCACCACGATGAACGTCAAGGCCACCGAGTTGGGCGGAATATTGCGCGTGCGTGCCCGCACCGAGGCGAATTGTCTGCCCCGTTCCGCCAACAGCCCCTGCAGGACTACTTGCGCTCGCTTGATGATGACCGGGTCATATTGCGACTGGATGGAAAGCCCGACCTTGCGCTCCTTAAAGCGGTCCAGCACATCGGACTGGGCGACACTGTTCAATCCCTTGTAGTCAATGCTGCGAACCAGTTTCTTTTCGCGGACGTAGAAAGTGACGATCTTCCCTTTCTCGCTGTCCGTCACCTCACAGCGAATGTCGTCCAGAAAGCCCGTGTTCCATAGGGCCATGAAATCCCGCTCGAGGGCGCTCTCGTCATAAACGTCGCCCTTGTGGGTGAAGATGCGCGCCCGCAGCGTGGCCGCAGGGACGCGGCGATTCCCGCGGAAGATGATGTCCTCGATGACGGCCTGTCGCGGCTCCTCTGCGGGGACAGGGGCAGTGGGCAGGGGTTGCCCCGGGGGAGCTTCGGGCGTCGGTTTCGGCGCTGCCCGGGGAGTCTCCAGCTTGAGTTCACCAGGCGCGGGCTCTTCCCGCTTTTGCTCAGGCGGCTTTTGCTCTTGAGCGCCGGGGGACTTCTCTGCAGGAGACGCTCCCGGGCTTTGGGGCTCCGTCCCACTCCCGGTTTGAGAGCCTTGAGTCGAGCTTGGCTTAACTGGGTTAGCCGCTCCGGGGCTGGGGCCTGCTCCTCCACGCCTCGATGTAGCCGACGACCCTTCCTGAACCACCGCGGCGCTCCGACCGCCGGACGGCTCATCTTGCTGAGCCCGGGCGGGCTGGGCTTGGACGACCGCCCACACAACTACGCTCACACTCATGAAGACGATCACTTTCTGACAACGTACCCGAGGTCTCGGCATAGGGTTGCGCGACAGGTCTCTGCTTTCTTGTGCGCTCGGCGAAGACCGTTGCTCGAAGCTGGTCGGCACCAGCAGAGAGAGCGGCCTTTCCTGTCCAGTCCTACGTCACCGCCAAATTGAAGGTTGTAGTCCTTTGCACATCCGTGTTGGAGTTGAGTGTGCCCTTGATGGTAATCGTATAGTTGCCAGTCGGCGTCCCCTCCCCCCCCGCCGATCCGCCACGACATCCGCTGAAGGCTAACAGCAGCGCCAACGCGAGGCTGATTCCGGCAAGCCTCCACGAAAGCAGCAGGGAACGCAGAACAGTGGCGGAGCTGGTCCTTTCGCGTCTCCAGACCCGATACAGAAGCCAGAGCGACCCTAAGCTCAAGAGCATCAGCGCAAGCGGCGGTGGGACTCCACCCAACGGAGTCCTTCTATGGTAGAGGAGGGACGAGTTCTTGATTGTGCGGACCGTCAAGGTCACGCTCGCGGGCGAGCCGCTGGGGGTTACGGGCGACTGGGAGAATCTGCACTCAGACTGACTCGGCAAATTCTCGCAGCTTAGTGCCACCGCCTTGTCAAACCCGTAGGATGGAGTCACGAGGAGGGTGTACTCAGCCGGCTGGCCTGCGGTGACCGTATGCAGCGCGGGAGAAACGGAGAGGGAGAAATCTGCCAATAGAAGGGTGACTGCCAGTTTCGCCGTCTGGGCACCACTAGTCCCGTATACGTAGAAGTTGAGCGGATTGTCAGTGGAGGCAGTAAGGTCACTGAGGGTCAACGTGCTCGTCTGTCCTGCAAAGATCGCATCGGGTTCAAAATCACAAGTCAGTCCCGACGAACAAGACAACGTAATGTTGGCGGTAAAATCGCTGGGCGCTGTCGCTGAGAAACTGAATGTCGTCTCACTGGTCCCCACAATTACCGTCTTCGTAGGGGTGGTCGATGTGACGGAGAAAACCGCGAGTCCGGTTCCCGACAGGGCCACGGCGTGCGGGCTGCCCGAGGCGTTGCTGCTGATGATCAAGCTGCCGCTCCGTGAGCCACTTCCGATGGGCTGGAATGAGACACTAACTGTGCAGCTCTCGCCGACGTCGAGCACATTCAAGGTGGCACCACACGTATTGATCTGCACGAAATCGCCGCTGGCACTGATGCGAGTGATATTCAGCGTCGAGGTGCCAGTATTGGTGATGGTCACGGTCTTGGGTGCGCTAACGGAACCTACCTTCAGGTCGCCAAACGACAAGCTGGTCGGAGAAACCGTGACGGCAGTGGAGGCGGCAACGCCGGTGCCCGTCACCGTGATGGTGTGGGGGCTGTCCGGCGCATTATCGGTTAGGCTGATTTCTTCCGTGGCCGAGCCTAAGGCCGAGGGCGTGAAGGTAATGCTGATCGTGCAGTATCCCCCGCCACCTGAAAGCGTCCCGATGCAATCATCTGTCTCCAAGAAGTCCCCGCTCGTTGTGATTTCAGTGATGGTGAGAGAGGCGCTGCCCGCGTTGATGACAGTCACCGTCTTCGCTGCGCTCCTGACACTCAAAGCTTGATTTCCGAAGTTTACGCTCGCCGGTACAATTGCGATTCCGGGCTTGTGAGCGGGATCGATTTTGGCGACGAAAGTGTTGCCAGCCACGCCCGCCAAGCTCGCCTGGTAGGCGCCGGCGATGGCCGGAAAGTTATCGGAAGCCGTGTTGCCGGTCACGTAAGGAACACCCGAGGAGTCGAGTGCGATGGCCTGGCCCCAGTCCGCCCCGCTTCCGCCAAGGTAGGTCGAGTAGTTCAGTGCGCCACCCGAGGAGTTAATCTGAGTGACAAATGCGTCCGCACAAGGATTAGCGCCACAGAAACTGCCACCGCTAATCCCCAAGACCGCCTGGACTGGCTTGTAGGTCGGGAAGTCACTCGATTGGGTGAAGCCCGTGACAAAAGCGTTCCCGGAGGAGTCCACCGCGATGCCGTTGGCCTGATCTGCGCCGGCACCTCCCAGAAGAGTGGAATACACCAAGTTTGAGCCGGCGGAGCTCAACTTGCTGATGAAGGCGTCGCGCTCACCCCGATTGGCGCTTTGGAAAGCAGCGACAGTTGTGGGGAAGTCCGCCGATTGGCTCACGCCGGCGACGTAAACGCTTCCGGAAGTGTCCAGGGCGATGCCCAGGCCTCTGTCGTCCCCGCTTCCGCCGAGGTAGGTCGAGAAGACAAGCGCTGAACCGGCGGCATCCAGCTTCGCCACAAACGCATCAGGTTCGCCAGCGGTCGACCCCTGGTAGGGATTCTGTGTGGGAAAGTCCGATGAGAACGTGTATCCCGTAATGTAGGCGCTGCCGGAACTGTCAACTTTGATCCCTTGGCCGACGTCTGCTTGCGCTCCCCCAAGGTAGGTGGAATACAATAAGGCGGTGCCTGAGAAATTGACTTTGGTCACAAAGACGTCGGCGCCTCCACCCTTTGTCGGCTGGAGCGGATTCATGAGCGGGAAATCCGGTGACTGCGTTGCCCCAGTAAGGTAAGCATTGCCTGAGCTATCCACCGCTACCGCCTGTCCGAAGTCTGCGTCGCGGCCTCCGAGGTACGAGGAGTAAACCAACGCGTTGCCAGAGCTATTGAGGTGGGTAATAAAGGCATCGCTGTTGCCGCCATAAGTCAATTGAAAGGCGTCCTCAGTTGTCGGGAAATCAGCCGACGTCGTTGTGCCCATTACGTAGGCGTCCCCCGCTGCCACGACGAGCCCATTGGCTGTGTCCGCGCCACTTCCCCCCAGATACGTCGAATAAACTAGGGCGTCACCGGTGGTCTCGAGCTTCACGATAAAAGCGTCGCCGCTGCCGGAATTGCTTCCCTGTTTCGCCCCTAATGTGGGAAAGTCACTGGAATTGGTGATTCCGGTTATATAGGCATATCCCGAGCCATCGACAGCGATGCCGTTGGCCACGTCGCCGCCCGTCCCTCCCAGGTAAGTCGAGTAACTCAACACCGGATCGATAATCAGGGGACGCCGGCGGTCGTACTCCGCCACCTCTAGCCCCACTTCTCCCTTCCCCCGGAGCCGATAGCTCGCTCCCACCCGGCGTCGGAGCCCTCCCTCGGTCTGGTAGGCCTTCGGCTGATGAAAGCGAACTTCGCCCCCATCGGTCGCGATCACCAAGTCCCCCTTCGGGTCAATTCGGAGGGGCCCGCGACCGACGCCCTCCGCCCCTACGATCTCGAGCCCAATCGCCCTCGCCTCCGCCCCCGGCGCCACGACAAAGTCATATTCCAGTTGCCCCTGTCGCCCGTAGTACACCAGGTCTATCCCGCGATACACACTGCGGTAGCGCACCTGCGCGTAGGTCGGAATATGCGTGTGCCAGCGCTGCGGATCATTCCCCACAAAATAGTTGCTCCGCCCCGGCAACTCTCGCTCCCCGGACACCCGGGCGTTCCGTTCCGCTCCTACCAGCTTCAGCCGTACCACGGCCGGCTTCTCTCCCTTTCCCGCCGAGGCTGTGGCGCTCGGCTGCAGGGTGAGGACGGCTTCGTCGGAAGCGAGAAACAGTGTGTAGCCCGGCCCCCGCGCCAGGAACTTCACCTGAGGGTCTGTCTGCCCTTGATTCAGCTCGAAGCTCAGGGGCAGACGGGAGTACGAGGCCCATTGCCCGGCCGAGGAACTCGCCTCGGTTCGGGTTGGCACCCCGCTCGCTGCCTCTGCTTTCAGCGTTGGGGCGCAGAGCCCCATCAGACACAAAAGCACCAGCGGGGGTATTCGTCTCTTTCCCATATTCGCCTTGTGGCCAGGCCAAGTGTTGGTACTCATCCAACCCACGACAGTCCCTCCTCCGAGAATTCAAAGCTTCAAATGCTGGTGCCTGGCTGGGCCGTGTTCGAAGCCCCTGTAAATTGTCTGAGCCAGCGGCTCGAGATCATCCCTGCTGGATCATCCGGAGCCAACAGAAAGGTTGACGGTTGTTGTTCGCGAGACACTGTTGTCATTCCCTAGCGTCCCCGTGATCACAATGGTGTAGTTCCCCGACGGAGTCCCGCTGCTCGCCGGTGTGATTTTGAGGCCGGTGGTGGTGGATCCGCAGCCGAAACCGAACGCAACGACAGCCAGCATCATGCTTAGAGCCGCAAGGCGAAGACTCATTCGCAGGCGTGCCAATCCACCTCCGTCGCGCTTCCGGCTGGAGGCTGCGTTGGCTGCAACCAGAGCAAGCGCCAGCGCAAGCCAGGCTGCCCAAAGTGCTACGCCGGACCTTGGTCCGAGCCGCAGGGTCGGGGTCGGAGGAGGACTCAGTCCCGACCCCGACTCCTGTGAGGTTGTTTCGACGGTCAACGTCGCCGTAACTTCTGAACCATTCAACCAGACAGCGGAAGGCGACCATGAGCAATCCGTATCTTCCGGCAGATTGCTGCAACTGAGCAGCACGACCCCGTCGAAGCCGTTGGATGGCGTCACAGTGATGGTGTAGGACGCGGACTGTCCGGCACTGATCGTGCGTGAGGTCGGAGAAGCGTCGAGCTCAAAATCACTGAAGAAGATCGTCAGTGCTACAGTCGCTGTCTGGCCGCCACTCGTTCCGGTGACCGTGAAGTTCAGAGGGTTGGAGCTGGTGGCGGAAAGACCGCTCACAGTCAAGGTGCTGCTCTCACCCGCCTTGATCGTCGACGGGTCAAATGCACAGGCCCCGGTCGAACAGGAGAGCACGATACTATCGGTAAAGGACCTTGCGGCGGACGCATAAATCGTGAAAGTGGGCTTCGTGCTGGATGCCTCCCCGATCTGGATGACAGTGGATCGGGGGTTGGCAGAGAGCGAAAAGACGGCATTTCCCATTCCCGCAAGCGCGACCGTCCGCGCACCGCCTGCCGCGTTGCTCGTGACAGTGAGCGTGCCGGTGCGCTTGCCGCTGGCCGTGGGAGTAAACGTGATGCTGACAGTGCAACCATCCCCTACATTCAGCGCACTGGGTAAGGAGCCGCACGTGTTCGTCTCCTCAAAGTCACCCGTGATGGTAATGTCGGAGAGAGTGATCGAAACCTGGCCCGTGTTCATTATCTGCACGACCTGGGCCGGGCTGCTCTCACCAATGGTCTCGTAAGGGAAATTGAGGCTTGAAGGCGTGATCGTAAGAGCGCTGACCGAGGACGTAACTCCGGTGCCCGTGACGGTGATCTGGTGAGGACTACCTGCGGCGTTGTCGTTGATGGCGATTTGGTCTGTCCGCGTCCCGGGCGTCGTGGGGGTGAAGGTGATTTGAATCTTGCAAGTTCCACTGCCCGCTGGCACAGTGGCGCCACAGTTGTTCGTTTGCGCAAAGTCGCCAGTCGCCGATATACTAGTGATGTTGAGGGGCGCACTCCCCGCGGTGATCAGCGTCACGGCACTTGGGTCGCTCGCCTCATTCAGGGCCTGGTTGCCAAAGTTGACTTCTTGCGGGCTCAGGGCCACTCCAGGCAGGTCAGTGTCGTCGATTTTCGCCACGAAAGCGTTACTCAATGAGGCACTGCCCGCAAACCCTCCCTGTGACGCCCCTGCAATGGCGGGGAAGTTCCCGGAAGTGGTGCTGCCGGCCAGATAGGCTTGGCCGGAGGAATCAGCCGCAATGGCCCAGCCGGACTCCGTCCCACTACCGCCAAGGTAAGTCGAATAGACCAACTGCCCGGACGACCTGAGTTTAAGCGCGAACGCGTCCGTGCAAGTAGTCCCTCCGCAAGAGCTCGCCCCGAAAATGCCAAGGATTTTTTGAAACGGATTGACGATGGGGAAGTCGGCCGACCGTGTGAAGCCCGTGACGTAGGCATTGCCGAGAGAGTCCACCGCCACGGCATCCCCTTGGTCGACGTCGCTTCCCCCCAGGAGCGTCGAATACACTAATCCCCAGCCTCCCGGGCTGAGTTTCGACACGAAAACATCTCCTTGACCATGGTTGTAAAGCTGAAAGGCGTTTGACGTGGTGGGGAAATCCGTCGAATAGGTGTCACCGGTAATGTAGACACTTCCAACGGTGTCTACGGCCATGCCGAAGGCTCTGTCTTGCCCACTCCCTCCCAGGTAAGTGGAGTAGATCAGGGCTGTGCCGGCGGCATTCAGTTCTGTGACAAAAACGTCCGCACCTCCGGCGCTCGAACTTTGAAAGGCATTTTGGGTCGGAAAGTCCGATGAATAGGTATATCCAGCCAAGTACACATTGCCTGTCCCGTCCACGGCGATGGCCTCTCCTAAGTCCGCGCCGGAGCCACCCAAGTACGTTGAATAGATGAGGCTCGTGCCGGACGGAGAGACTTTGGCCACAAACGCGTCAGAGGCACCGACATTGCCTATTTGCAGATAATTAACAACTGGAAAATCAGTTGATCTTGTCGACCCAGTCAGATAAGCGTTTCCCGAGGAATCCACGGCCACGGCCTGGGCAAAGTCGGGGTCGCTGCCACCGATATACGACGCGTAGATTAGGGTTGATCCGGTAGCGCTGAGTTTGGCGATAAACCCATCGCCGTCGCCTGCGTAGGTGGGTTGGAAGGCACCCGTGGTGGTCGGGAAATAGGAGGAGTAGGTGAAGCCCGCGATGTAGGCGTTCCCTGAGGAATCGATGGCGATACTCGTCCCGGTGTCTTGCCCACCTCCTCCAAGGTAAGTGGAATAGATTAGGCCTGTGCCGGTGGGATTCAACTTGGCAACAAAAACGTCGCCAATGCCGTAGTTCGTCGTTTGTACAGCGGACGTAAGGGGGAAGTCCCTGGAGCCCGTTGTTCCCACGACGTAAGCGTTACCCGAGCCATCGACGGCGATGCCGTAGGCCACATCGCCGCCCGACCCTCCCAGGTAAGTCGAGTAGCTCAGCACCGGATCGATAATCAGGGGACGGCGGCGGTCGTACTCCGCCACCTCTAGCCCCACTTCTCCCTTCCCCCGGAGCCGATATCGAGCTCCCACTTGGCGTCGGAGCCCTCCCTCGGTCTGGTATGCCTCCGGGCGATGAAAGCGAACTTCGCCCGCATCGGTCGCGATCACCAGGTCCCCCTTCGGGTCAATTCGGAGGGGCCCGCGACCGACGCCCTCCGCCCCTACGATCTCAAACCCAATGGCCCTCGCCTCCGCCCCCGGCGCCACGACAAAGTCATATTCCAGTTGCCCCTGGCGCCCGTAATACACTAGGTCTATCCCGCGATACACACTGCGGTAGCGCACCTGCGCGTAGGTCGGAATATTGGTGTGCCAGCGCTGTGGATCGTTTCCCACAAAATAGTTGCTCCGCCCCGGCAACTCCCCCTCCCCGGACACCCGAGCGCTCCGTTCCGCTCCTACCAGCTTCAGCCGCACCACGGCCGGCTTCTCTCCCTTTCCTGCCGAGGCTATGGCGCTGGGCTGCAGGGCGAGGACGGCTTCGTCGGAGGCGAGAAACACCGTGTAGCCCGGCCCCCGCGCCAAGAACTTCACCCGCGCGTCGGTCTGCCCTTGATTCAGCTCGAAGCTCAAGGGCAGATGGGAGTACGAGGCGAATTGCCCGGCCGGGGAACTTGCCTCGGTTCGGCTCAGCGCCCCCGCCGCCTCTGCCCCGGCGTTGGGTGTCAGAAGTTGTATCAAGCCAAGCAGCAGAAAAGAAACCTTCATGGCAGTCTGACTTCCGAAGTAGGCGACCGTTCCGCCGACGGGGCACGGACGGCAAGCCGGTTTTCGATTCTACCGTCGCGGCGTGGCCAGATACTTGATCAGCGAGGTCGCATCGAAATTCAAGCCCACGTTGAGCGCGTCGTACGCGTAGTGAACGCTGTGAGTGTAACCAATCAGCAGCGTCACGTTATGCACCTTGCTGATCTCCAACCATCCGGAGAAGCCGTTGTCACGGGCTATATCCGACCCCAGGCGCAGGTTACTTTCATCGGAGCCAGCAACCTCGCCCGTATCTGGGTCCAAATACGTCTGTGACATCGTCTGAAACTCATGGTAAAAGTACCGGTTATGGTCATAGTCACCGGCGATGATCAAGCCCGGCGCAACTAATCTACTAAAAACAGTTTGCGGGCCGCCAGGCACAAGAGCATAAAGTGAGGCCCCGATTTTGTAACCGGGCCGCACCTGATAATGGGTTCCGCCTTCGAAGTCAGAGATGAAGCCTAAAGTCTGGTAGGGCCGGGCCATGCTGTAAGGCCGGGGCATGTAGTATCGGTTTACAGTTCCGTTCGCGGCCCCAAAATTCAGGAAGGGTGTGAATCCCTTTAGCTTGCCCTCGACGTGATTAAACCAATCAACTCCGAAGCGTCCGGTGCTAAAAATCCTTTCCGCGCTGGATACCGGAATCGTACCGGTTAGCACGGAGGCGAAATTCACTCCCGAACGATTCGTCTTGTAACGCACGTCAATGTAAGGTTCCCCCCATAAGGCGGTCCAACTCCAGTTGTGTTCCGTGACAAGAGAGAACGGACTGCGGACCAAGAAGATCGGCACCCCCACGTCGGCGCCGAAACGGGGGGTAAAGTTGTAGCCAATGTTTGTGGTGAGGCTCGTCACGAGGCCCAGAGGGGTCGAAGTGCCCTGCAACTGTACGAAGCCAGTTAGACCTGTTGGCTCAGCCTGGTCGGAAGAGGGCGTGCCCCCCGTGCGTCTGAGCAATTTCCCCAAGGCGCGGGCCGTTGCCCCCACGGCGCGGCCGGGTGCCTTCACAATCTTGCCCGTCGTCGATCCGGAATCCTCAGCAGAGGATGGAGCAGGCTCGGAGTTCTCCTGCGCGGCGCTTAGGCATGGCATCAGAATTATGGCAAGCAGGACCGCGTGAAATGATCTCACCAGTTTCTCCTGTTCATCATTACGAAGTTGGCCGCATCCCGAGCTGGCCTGCGTTTCGCTGCGACTCGACTTCCTGTCGAAGCGAGTTTGGAAATAGCAAGAACGCATTTGACATGCCAGGGGCCTGACTCAAAACGATCTCGCACCGATCCTTCCAGGACGTCTCATCCCCCACTGCGCCGCCGGCTCCCTCGCGGGCACTCCTTACTGCGCCCAGTACTACTCCCGTGCCCACCTATGCGTGAACGACCGCATTTACGGACAGTGCAGCGAGTGCGACAGTAATAGTTCTCAACCGCCAGAGTAGGTCTGTTGCTGGCCGCATGAACCTGCCTACTCGATGCTCCTTTGACTACGCGTGATGAGCGCGCGTGCAAGACCGTGACGTAGGGTTTGACGGATGCGGAGGCGAAAAGGGTTTCCCGCCGCTTGTTAAATCTAGGTAAAACGTTCTTTACGTGGTTCTGACATGCGTTTCCTGGCGGGGTGAAGGTATGAGGGTGTGACAGACAGTTACGTCACGTGCAGTGCAGACAGACGCAGTCCTTTATTGCCGAGGCCTGGTGAACTTGGAGCTTTGACTTGGGGATTCCGACCGGTGAAACAGATGGTTCGATAGGAACGAGATGCATTCCACGCAGGAGGCCGGCGTAACTCCCTGAGTCGGTCACTCGGCTACTGCTTCTCCTTTGCACTCGTTGCGCCAGTTCTCAGCCAAACGCCGCAGAGCCAAAGCTCCGCGCTTCAAGGTCTGTTTGGTGCAGTCTCATTGAACAGAGGTGTTGGTGGTGAGCAATCCAGGTCAATTCGCGCCGGAGAGGCTCAGTTCGTAGATCAGGTCGGGACGGCCGTCGCCCCGGAAATCGCGCACACGGATGAAGTAGATCCCGCTGTACGGCAGAGCATAGTTCTCGATGAGCGAATCCTGCACAACACCAGGGTCGATGTCGTCGTTGAAGGTCAGCTGGGTGCAGTTACTGTCAAGCAGCTCAAGTATGGAATCCAGGTATGAGTCACGCGTAGCGGAGTCTCCGTCCAGGTCTAGGCGTTGCGCGAAGATCTCGATGGTCACCTGTGCGCCAGCCGTGCCCTGAAAGGAATGGACATCGATGTCGCCGTAAGGGCTGATCGAGGCGCGGATCTGACCATTCGAAATCTGGGTTGTCCCGTCGGTTGTCCCGGAAGTGCAAAAATCATTGACTCCCATCCCTGCAGTGCGCACCCGAATGCTCAATGCCTGATCTACTGTCTGGGGAGTTACCGCGGAGTCCGTAGCGCGCACGGCGAAGTTCGCCGTGGAGCCGGCGGCGGATGGGTTCACCGTTCCAGAGATACGCCCTGTAGTTGCGTCCAGCGTTAAGTCAGGCGGTAGCGTGCCCGAGGCGAGACTCCAGGTGAGCGGCGGTGCGCCGCCGCTTCCGGCCAAGGTGAAGTCGTACACCTTACCGGCCGCAGTGTCAGGAAGTTGCTTTGTCGCGATGACGGGCGGCGTCAGCTTTTCAATCGTAAACGTCAGGGCGGCGGAAGTGCCGCCGCCGGGCGCAGGGTTGAAGACCGTTACTTTGGCCGTCCCAGCGGCGGCAATGTCACTGGAGGAAATCATCGCCGCTAGCTGCGTTCGGCTCTGGTAGGTTGTGGTGCGGTCGGCCCCGTTCCAACGCACCACCGAGCCGAAGATGAAGTTCATTCCCCTCACGGTGAGGCTGAACGCCGCACCGCCGGCGGTAACACTCGATGGCGAGATTGCTGCGATGGAGGGCACCGGATTATCATTATTGGACGACGACGAAGAACCACCGCAACTTGCCAGGGTTAGCGCCAGCAGCGAGACGCACGCGAGTGTCCCCGCCACTCGGGCATGGGCAAGTGAGTGCGGCCGAATTCTGTGGTGTCCGTTCACGACTTCCCGCCTCGATTCGTTACCTGCTGGGTGCAACGCCGTCCACCCCTCCCCGCTGCCCGGCGAAGACCGGGCACTGAGTTACGGTCCGTCCTCCCAGGCGTCGTACCTCGGTGGCGTGCCGTTCAAGATGATGTCCGTACCTGTGGACAGGTTCTCACCGGCGCTTACAAGTACCGGTGATTGGGCATCGCAGGCGTCGCTGGCAGACTCCGCGTCATTCAAGAGTTCCGTCGTGCAGGTGCCGGGCATGCGAAATTGAAATCCCAGTTCGCCGCCGATGGGCCCGACACCTGACCCGCTCACGAACTCCTCGTAAATGGCCTCGACTTCCAGCGTATATTCGCCCGGCGGCAGTCCGGGGATTTCGTAAACCCCAATCAGTGCCGTGTTGCGCGAGCCGTACTCGCTCCCTTCCCACGGATACACAGGATTGCCGGCGTCGGCAGTAAATAGCAGGCCGGAGACACTCGAGACGGCAATCACCCGCGGGTTAGCCACTTGCCGCGCGATTACATTGAAACCTTGCGCCGGTGTCACGCCATCCGAAAAGAGAATATGGCCGGTGATGGTAGCCGTCGAGCTCGCAAAGTTGGATTCAGGATAAAGTGCCGACACCCACGCGATGTCGTCCTGGCTCAAGGAGGTCATGGCGTTGACGTCGACCAAGATCGGGAACATGGTCGGCAAACCCTCGAGATCTTCAGAGGAGCAAGAGGTGTCGGTCAGGCAGTTGAGGTTGATCTGGGAATGGTCGAGGCCGATCAGATGACCAAACTCATGGATCAGGACGGCCTTAAGCTGCGCTCTGCTGTCCGAGCTTCCATCAATGGAGTAGCCATTGAGTATCGCGAATCCTGTGGTGAAGAAGTTGCTCCCAGCGCTGCTATCCATACAGGCCGCGGATGCCTCGCCCAAAATCGTACTGGGATCATCCCCCAGAGCCCTGATGATGCTGCCGTCTGTGTCGTAAATGATCGAGCGTTCCCTGGCGATTGATCCTAGGGAGCCTCCGCAATCATACAAGCTGTTGAGCACGGTCATGATGTTGTCTTTGGTAACATCCTGGCCGAGCTGTCCCGCACGGCTGAAGCTGATGCTTGCTGTCGGAACGTCCTCCCAGACCTGGAACGATTGGCGCACCAAATCGTCGGCCTGAGAGCCAGTTATGGCCCCCAGGTTTCCTTTGTCAGTCCAGTAGGTGAGAGGGTTGATGTTCCAGACGAAGGGCACCCCGGGCGCGCCAAAGGTTCCGCCAACGTACAGTGGGCCGCCCGCGTGGGCTGGCCAAGCGGCCAGCACGAGGGCGAGCGGTATCAGGCGCCGGAGCACGCAGCGAATCTTCATTCCGTCCTCGGCATCGAAGCGAGATGCTGGACCAGAGAGACGAAATCATCCAGCGGCGCCGGCCCGCGCACGAGGCTAGTCACGCGCAATTGGCGGGCAGAAAGGGTCGCGCCCCCCTTGCCGGCTTCCTCGGCCACGTTTTTGAACAAGCCGGCGTTGCCGAACCCGTTGGCCAGCACTTCGTTTCCACGCTGGTCTCGCGTGATTTGGAACCGTCCCTGTTCGCGCCCCAAGGGGCTGCTCAAGCCGTATGGCGAAGAGTTAGGCAGAAAGAGCAGCAAGCGCTGGCCAACGAGATAGCCCCGCTTTCCCATCCGCGCCAACCCTGCTGGGCCAGGCAGGTATTCACGGAAGGTGAAGCGCTGATCGGTGGGGCCGTGCAGCATCTTTTCAACTTGGAGCGTTACGAGGACAGTCGGAATGTTCGGGTAGCCGGGAAGCATTTCGTAGCGAGCTTCGATGACCCGTCCCTGCACGATGATGTCGGCACGTTGCGCCAGTTCGGTTAGGTTGACTTGGCGCATAATGTACGGCGCACGGAGAAGACTCGCGGGAATAATCACGGCCGCCACCGCTGCTAGCAGCATTGCTGACCCACAGCGCGCCAGCCGCCGGCCACCTGTTCCTGGGCTACTCCCTGCGTCTCTCATACTTTGACATCTCCGCCGCTGAGTCCGCTCGCCCTAGCCACTAGCTGCGGGCTGTGTCCTGACGCCTGCGTGGGATTCCAGCCCGATCACCTACGGTTTGGTTGTGTCGTGAGGCGAGCTGAGCCTGGAAGTCTCGATTGTCCGGTTGACCACAAACGTCAGCTCGGTTCCTTGAATCAGAATGATTTCCTTCTGGTGTTTAAAGAGATTGTAGAGCAATGCGGTGCCCGCTCCGATTCCAGCGCCGTAGAGAATGTCCCCTCCCATGCCTGGGCCACCGCAGTTGCCATAATAACGGCACTCGATCTCCTGACCCATGCCGACCGAGGCCCCCGCGCCCGCACCGATCGCAGCCCCTATGGCCGCATCCTTCGCCGCATCTTTCTTGCTCTTACCGCAGCCGACAATCGTTCCTTCCTCGTCGCTCGCCGTATTCCCGCACACGCCGCCCTTGGCATCTTCCAGCGTGCTGGAGAGCTGAATCTTTTGTTCCTCCGGCGTGATGATGGAATCGAGCACGATGCGCATCTGCGCCTTGGCCTTAATGCGTCCCGCTCGCTTCACATACGCGATATGGCCGCTCACCATGCTGCCCTGGGGCACAAGTAGCTCGCTGCCGGACAGGACGTCCTGGGCCACTACGCCGGTGAAGGTGTCGCCCGGCTTGTTCGTCTTGGAGGTGATTGTTGTACCCAGCTTGACGTGCAGGATGGTGCCCGGAGCGATCACGACGTTTTCGGCAGCACTGGAACTCGTGATCACGGCGGCAGCGGCCAATGTGAAAGCAATCAAAGTTGACAGCGTATGCTTCATTGTTCTTCCTACCCCTTCAGAGCTGCTCCAGGGCCCTTCGGGGTGTGATGGCTGTTGAGGTAGTTCCTTGAGTCTCGCGCTCCCACCCAGCGCGCTACCAACCCCTCGTCGGAAACGGCCTACTCTGGTGCGATCGGTCGTTCCCCTTGATCTTTCCGAAAAACGAGTTTGATCGAGTCCGTCCCGTGCGGAGTTTCAATTGTACGCTCCAGTTTGAGCTCTTCGCCGTCTTCGGAGAGCTTCCAGCGTTCCTTACTGGTGAAGGTTGCGCTGTGTCCCTGGATGTCGACGTGCCGAACCACGGACAATTCAAGACCCTTTCGGTCTTTGGTCCATTTGGCTCTGAGTGTGGCCGTGCCCGGCATGCGACCCTCTAATTCCGCCGTCGTCTCCTTGCCGTCCAGCGAGTAGGTTGCGCTTGGAATCACCATGCCTAATGCCATTAGCCCGCTGGGAGGCCCACCTCCCGGAAATCCTCCACCGCCGGGCCCACCGGGGAATCCGCCACCACCAGGTCCACCGGGGAATCCGCCGCCAGGACCGCCGGGAAATCCGCCGCCCCTGGGGGAGCTTTCGCCGGACTCGCGCGCGGGCGGCCTGAGATCGCCCTCCACCTTGGTCTCAACGGTAAGCTGCTGCTCACTCTGCGTGACGACCATCGTGTAGCCTTGGAGCCGAGACGGCAGGTTGCCGGTCTTCGCTTTGTCCAAGACCCAGGTGCCGGAAAAATCGGTTTGAGCTGGGGCCGCACAGAAAGCGCCGAGACTGAATATGAACGTCCCTAGTATGTTGAAGACTAGTTTCGCCTTTCTCATTGGATGCTCTCTTCTCGTTTCCAGAATCGATTCACTTCTGCAGCGGCCCAGACGGCCGTCGCGCGCAGGCATTGCGATCCATGTTTCTTGCCAACCCTGTGGATCACGCCAACCGCACCAGTCTGCCTTACGTCGTCTTTCCCGCTCGTTAAGACGTTTGCTGTGCTGGGGGAGTTGCACAAAGATCGTGAAATCATAGTAAAAACCGTCTTACAGCCTCTTAACATGTGACTGAGGAGGAGGTCGAACGGAGATGGTAGTCGCCGAGTGCGCAGGCAACTTGGGGAAGCCGCGCGAGTCCCGCGGCCCGCATCCACAATCATCGTGTCGTAAGCGAGCAGGCAGGAGGTGATGAGGAGGTGAGCGAACCTTCGAGCACGACAGGATTCAGTTGGCTTACCCGGCAAACTTGTATCCGAACCCGAGCACAGTGAGGATGAACTGGCGGTTCCCAGGATCAACCTCCAGCTTTCGCCGCAAGCTGGCAACGTGGACGTCCACGGTGCGAGTCAATTGTGCCCCACTGTACCCCCATACTTCTCTCAAGAGTACTCGGCGGGACAGTGTCACGCCCCGATGTTCGATGAAGTAGCGAAGCAATTGAAATTCCCGCGCGCAAAGCGCCACTGGCGTCCCGTCGCGCAACACTTCGGTGCGCCTGAAATCCACCCGAATAGTGCCGAATTGGTAGACGGGAGAGGGGCTTAACGCCGCCCGGGGTGCACGTCTCAGCAGCGCCTCAATTCGCGCCAGAAGTTCTCGCATGTCAAACGGCTTGGTCAGATAATCATCTGCACCGATTTTCAACCCGATAACCTTGTCCACAGTCTGCCCGCGTGCTGTCAGCATCAAGATGGGCGTGGCGAAGCCTTGCTGGCGCAGATCACGACACACGTCCAGGCCGTTCTTGCGCGGCAACATAAGGTCCAGAATGATCAGATCGAAACAATCGCTTACCGCGCGACTGAGTCCCTCCACGCCGTTCGGAGCGGTCTCTACCTTATAGCCTTCGGAGCGCAAACGGTCGCCCAGGGTGGCCACCAAACCCGGTTCATCTTCCACGAGCAGAATTTGTTCGTCCATCGTCACTGCACCCCGTCGCAGGCCCCAGATTCCTTGGGACAAGATTCATCCAGCCTTCTCTTTGTGCGGTTGTTCGACCTGCTTCACCGCGGGCAGACGTAGCGTGAAAGCACTGCCCTTTCCCGGCACGCTTTCCACGCTCAGCCTTCCGCCCATCGCTTCTGCGATGGATTTTGCCAGGCTCAAACCCAACCCGGTCCCGTGAATCTGGGCAGCCGTAACGGATTTTGATCGGTAGAAGGGTCTGAAGATGTCGCTCAGCTCTGCCGGTTCTATTCCCGGGCCCTTGTCTTCGACCATGACCTGAACTTCCGGTCCCCGAGCGCCGTCCATTTTCCGTGCGCGAATGCCAATCCAGCGGCGATCGCCCCCGTATTTCACGGCATTGCTGACGAGATTTTGGAGGCAATGCCCCAAGGCGTTCGCATCGGCCATAACCAGTGGGAGATCAGGCTCAATCTGCCTCTCCACGGAGAAACTGGCCGTCTCAACCATGTGTGCGGCGTCTGCCAGCACACGGTCAATGATCTCGCCGACCTGAACGGGATGAAGTTCATAGTGGGCACGGCCAGTTTGGCCTGAGGCAAAAAGGAGGATCTGCTGCACCATGCGTGAGAGCCGCGATCCCTCGCTTCGTATGAGCGCCCCGTAGTGTTGCACCTGGTCCTTGGCCTCGACGATCCCGTCCGCCAGGTTGTCCGCTGCCGAGCAGATAACAGCCAGCGGCGTGCGCAGTTCGTGGGAAACGCCGGCGACAAACTCCATCTGGAGCTCTGCGAGTCTCCGAGCGCGCATGGTGGAGACAAAAACCATCACGGCGCTTACGGCAAGGAGTAACAGGATGCCGAAGCTGATACCCAGATTGCGGCGGCGACCCGCCGCCACTACCGCCTCAAGCGAGCCGGATCTGTGCTTGACAATCAGCTGCCAGCGGCCTTCCGGACTACCCGGCAAGAGCAGGGGAGGACCGAGCCTTAGTGCGCGCCGCGCGAAATCGCGAGTAATGCCAAACCCCGGTTCTGCCGACCGAATCCTCTCGTTGCGATCCCGCTCACCTTCATCCCGCGGTCCCCGTTGCCGGGGCGGGAATGGACCTTCCAGTCGCGCCTCGAGCAAGTCAACGATGGCATCCCCGGAAAGAAGGTCTTTTCTAGCTCCCTGAAAATTCGGAGGGTAAATGATCCTTGGCGGCTGGCTTCGGCCCACAATTGTGATCTGATACGGAGAATCACGCGGTCCCCCAAAGAAGCGTTGGATCAGGTTGGGAAAGACCTCCCCTTGAAGATATTCCAAGTTCAACTCCACCAGGAAATAGCCCCAATGGTGTGGTTCAAACAGTCTCGGATCCTCCACCCGTGGAGGAAGCTGAAAGAGTGGATGAACAAGCGCAGGTATTTCCTCTGCCATCGTCCATCCGAATGGCGGGATATCCGGACCTCCAGGGCGGCGGGAATCGAGGCGTTCACCTTCGACGAGGCGCCTGCGCAGCTCCTCAAACCTCGGTGGCCATTCCACAGGCTCGAATTGCATGGAGGCCTGGTTCAAGCGCAGGAGCAGCGAGTCTCCATCCCTACCCATCTCCCAAAGGAACAGGTTGGCTATAAGTTGTGGATGGGTTGCGGTGTGCATCCAGTCTTGGTAGCGGCGGACATACTGGTTTCTACTCGTGCGCGAGAACCCCACCGGCTCCATTTGAAACGTGGCGCAGACCCGGGCTATCTCGCGATAGAACTCTTCCTGGAACTGACGAGTGGCGGTGTTCAGACTTTTCTGCATGCGCTCGCGTTCTGTTTCACTCACCTGTCCGCTCCACCGGTACTGCAAGACCGCGAGCAGAACGAGAATCACCGCGAGAGCCAGAAGCACACCAAAGGAGAGAATCGAGCGCTTGGATAACAGTCTCAGGGTGTCAGGCGAAAAACGTGATCCCATTTCTAACCGCTTCCTAAGCCCCAGTGGCTACAAGCACAGTGCCATGCTTTCCAATTTGACCAGCTTTTCCGCCATGCGTGAACGAACCAGAGCCTTGAAGTCCGGAGCCGGGTACTTCACTTTGACATGATCGCAACACCTCTGTCTTAGGGTTCTCCCCCATGCTGCGCGCCTTGGAGCCTGCCTGTTCGCGCCGTGACCATTTGCAGAAGACGAAAATCCACTTCCTGTGTTGCGCTCGCGAGTCAGCAGGGTTAGATGCCTTTTGCCCAAGAAGTGTTATCTCCCGCGAATCAGCACCACGCCGCGGGCCAGCACATCAGCCGAGGACCGCTCTCCCGCCGCATCGCGATCAGCTGGCGCCGACATGTTACGAACCCCCGACTCTCCATTGAGGCCTAGATCTGCCCATTGGCCCTTTAGTGTGGCAGTGTCAGCCTCTCGCTTGAAGAAATCGAACGTCTGACTGCCTTCGAAGAAGGGCTCCGTTCGCCGGTCAACGTACCCAACCCAATCTGTTCGGCCGTGCGCTCCATGAAACATCGGCAAAATACAATTCGAAGCACCAACCGTTTCTACGAAGCGCAGCCATGGAAAGTTACGTCCTCCATCCAAAGTCCGCCCTGTCCTCAACGTGCCGGCTTGGCGCAGCGAGCCGACAGGGTTGTTTTTGCGAGTTTCCGTAGGAGGGCAGGAGTTGCATCCACGCGTCCTGACCTCAACCGACGACACTCGGTGGCGGGCTTCGGATGGCTCGCTTCGTTGTCAAGCCGACGTAAACAAGGTTTTGCGCGGATTTGACGGGTTGAGTGAAACACTTCTCATGTACTCTGCGTCTCATCGTATCGGAGGTAAACCGAAATGAAGAACACGCTGTCGGGACTGATTATGGTGATTGCGATTTCCTCTGGAGCAGCTCTCGCACAGCATCCGAGGCATGAAGATTTCGGTCGCGACCCGCAGGGGCGGCGACCGACGAGGATCGATTTCCTGGCGAGACGTCTGGATTTGACTGATCCCCAAAAGCACCAGGCCACAAGCATTTTCAACACTGCGGAGGAAGCAAGCAAGAAGTTCAGGGAGAGCCTGGAGCAGGCGCAGTCAGCGCTGAACGACGCAGTAAAGACCGGTGTAAGCGATCAGCAGATCGAGAAGTTGGCCGGGACCGTGGGCACACTCGTGGGGCAACTCGCCGCAAATGAGACGAAGGCGAGGGCCAAATTCCGCACCATCCTCACCGCCGAGCAACGCCAGGAGTTTGACCAGCTCCCTGGTCCAGGCGCGGGCATGAGGATGCAAGGCTTCGGTGGTGGTCCGCCGCAGGGTCCAGGGACGGGCATGATGATGCGTGACTTTGCAGGCCCGTGGTGCTGCTGTCCGTCGGCCGGCCCTTGGCGGCCAGGGATTGACATGATGATGCCCGGCTTTGGTGGTGGACGCCCACCCGGGCCTCACGGCTGGAATCCGCCGCCGCCCGCTCCGCTGGGGCTGCCCCCATCACCGGAGGATGCCCTTGAGTAGAGTGGGACTTCGGCCTCTCACGAGAATGAAAACAAGGGTGCGCTGGGTATGGAGTGTTTCAGCGGCGCTGGGGCTTACCCCAAGTTTTCCTCGAAACCCGGCGCCTCACGAAGTCGTCCTGGAGGGTTGAAGGATGGTTCTGTTGATGAGAAAAGCTGTGCAGACCGCCGCGTTGTTGGCCCTGTTGCCTATTCTTCCTGCCGGAGCATTTGCCCAGTCCGGCCGCGGAACCGTTCGTGGCCTGGTCACCGATCCGTCTGGGGCGACCGTGCCCGCCGCTACCGTCACTGTGACGGGAGCGCAGGGTGTGGTAAAGGCTGCCACAACAAGAGAAGACGGCAGGTACGTCATCGGCGGCCTGCCGCAGGGCCGGTACCGTGTCAGCGCTGCCGCGAAAGGATTCCGTGTATACGAGAAGACCGATCTCGAAATTGCGGAAGCGGAACTCCAAACGCTGGACATCCGACTCGAGGTGGGCATGGAGAAGCAGGAAGTCACGGTCACCGACGCCGCGAGAGTTGACGTAAGCCCTTTCAACAGCGTGGGCGCGATCGTGCTGAAAAGTGAGGACCTAAAAGCCTTTTCCGACAACCCTGAGGACTTGCAGGCTGAGCTGCAGGCGCTCGCCGGGCCGGCGGCAGGGCCGAACGGGGGCCAGATCTACATCGACGGGTTCACCGGCGGACGTCTGCCTCCCAAGGAGTCAATCCGTGAAATCCGGATCAACCAAAGCCCGTTCTCGGCCGAATACGACCGGCTTGGTTTTGGCCGCATCGAGATCTTCACCAAACCTGGAACCGATAAGTTCCACGGCATGATGTTCTTTAACTTCGGCAACTCCGCATTGAACTCGCGGAATCCTTTCGCTCCGAACAAGCCGCCCTACCAATCCACTCAGTTCTCGGGAAATCTTGGGGGCCCTTTGGGCAAGAAGGCTTCATTCTTCATCGATGCGGAACGGCGCGATGTGGAGGAGGCATCGGTGGTAAGTGCTTTGACACTCGATTCGTCGTTCAATGTGACGCCGTTCAGCGAGGCGGTACTGAATCCCACGAAACGCACTGCGGTCAGCCCCCGCATCGATTATCAGTTGTCCACGAACCACACCCTGATGGCCAGATACTCTTATGCGGAAATGAGCCGTGTCAATGAGGGCGTCGGACAATTCTCGCTCCCTTCCCAGGCGTACAACGTGAACAACAGTGAGCAAACGTTACAACTGACCGAGACCGCGGTGCTGGGTGCAAAGGCGATCAATGAGACTCGCTTCCAGTACATCCGGCGGCGAGAGAATGAGGAAGGGGACAGCTCTCAGCCGACCATTTCGGTGCTCAGCGCCTTCACGGACGGGGGTTCCAGTATCGGCGAGGGCTTCTCCCACGAGGATCGCTATGAATTGCAGAACTACACATCTTTGACCCTCAACAAACATCTACTCAAATTTGGCGGCCGGCTAAGGGGAGTCAGCCTTTCGGATCGTTCCACACAAAACTACAACGGGACCTTCACGTTCACCTCGCTGGATGCCTATCGGATCACCCTGCAAGGCTTGCAGAATGGCCTCACTATGGCTCAGATTCGCGCTCTAGGTGGTGGCCCAAGCCAGTTTGCGGTCACGGGCGGAGACCCGCTGGCGAGCGTCAGTCAGTGGGATTTGGGTCTCTTCCTTCAAGACGATTGGCGTTTGCGTCCCAATTTCAGTGTCAGCGCAGGGTTGCGGTATGAGACCCAGAACAACCTGGGGGACCACGCGGACATCGCTCCCCGCGTCAGCTTCGCTTGGGGATTCGGCAAAGGCAAGACTCGCCAACCGCTCACCGTGCTCCGGGCGGGCGCGGGCATCTTTTACGACCGCTTCGGTGAAAACTTGACGCTCCAGGCTCGGCGCCTGAACGGGGTTACGCAGCAACAGTTCTTGATTTCATTCCCCGATTTCTATCCCGACGTGCCATCTTTGGAGACCCTTCTGGGCAATGAAGTGCCGCAGGCCATCCGTAGGGTGGATTCGGATCTGCGCTCGCCTTACGTCGTCCAGACGGCGGTTGGCCTCGAGCGTCAACTGCCCAAGAACATCACGATTGCGATTACCTACATGAACTCCCACGGCGTCCATACGTTGCGCTCTCGCAACATCAACGCCCCTCGGCCCGGCACCTACGATCCGCTGCCGGCGAATAGCGGCATCCGGCCGTACGGCAACGTGGGTGACATCTACATGTACGAATCGAGCGGCCTCTTCAACCAGAGCCAGCTCACTACGAACTTCAGTGCCCGCGTAAGCCACAAACTTACATTGTTCGGCTTTTACATGCTCAATCAAGCGAAAAGCAATACGGATGGCGCGGGTAGTTTCCCGGCCAACCAGTATGATTTGAGCACGGAATATGGCAACGCGGCTTTCGATGTGCGGCATCGTGTCTTCATTGGCGGTTCCATCGAGGGACCCTTTGGTTTTCGTCTCAGTCCGCTTGTGGTCGCCAACTCGGGCCGGCCTTTTGACATTGTCGTGGGGCGTGATCTCAACGGCGATTCGCTTTTCAGCGATCGCCCGGCATTCGCCACGGATTTGACCCGCCCGGGCGTCGTTTGGACAAGCTTCGGGGCATTTGACACCGATCCCATCGCCGGTCAGATGATCGTTCCGCGCAACTACGGTCGCGGTCCGGGGGAGTTCACACTCAACCTCCGCCTGAGCAAGACCTTCAGCTTCGGAGGAACGGCTGAGGCCAGCCAACCGATGGGCTTTCCTCCCGGCGGGCCCGGGGGACCGAGCGGTGGGCGGGGTGGCGGCCCTCCGGGAGGAGGCCCCGGTGGCGGCTTGGGTCCTGGCGGCCTTAGCGGAAGTGGGCCCCCGCCTGGCCTTTTCGGTGGCTCCGGCAGCAAACGCTACAGCCTGGAGTTCAGTGTCATGGCGCGGAATCTGTTGAACACTGTCAATCTGGCGGCTCCGATCGGAAATCTCAGCTCACCATTGTTTGGACAGTCGAATGCTCTCGCTGGCGGAATGTTCTCAACCGCGACCGCCAACCGTCGGATTGAGTTCCAGATGATGTTCAGGTTCTAGCTGGAAGGGGCGAGAAGATGAAACTGCCAACCCGCGAAAGAATAAATCTTCCGGCGATCAGCACTCGATCCGATCGCGGGCAGGTGATTGATTGCAGCGACCCCAGCGCCCTGAGGAGCGTTGTGAGGCGAACAAGCACTCCATCGTCGAGCGATCATCACTGGAAAGCAGAGGGCGCTGCAGCGGTGCTTGCCGTCGAAGAGATCATTGTATGGACGATCTCTGTGCTGCTAGCGGCCATCTTTCTGATTGCAGGGGCATCACACCGATCTGATCCATCGGGGATCTCAGGTGGCCTCAGCCAATCGTCCAATGCCGCACTGTCTTGTCTCTTTGTTCGTGCAGTTGAAATCTCCGGTGCCGTAATGCTGCTCATACCTCGGTGCGCGTCGGTGGGAGCAGTCGGCCTTGCTGCAATGATGGCCGGGGTCGTCGGGAAACACCTTGCGCACAACGAATCGACCGCGGCGATCGTCCCTTCTGTACTGCTCGCATTGTTGGCTATCATTGCGTACGCAAGATGGCCCAGACACATCTAATCGCGCAGTAGCATCAGAATTCCTGACAAATACGGTCGCCCGACTTCCAGGAGTCTTGTACGATGCGCTCCTCGGAGCATGCTTCGGCTCGCGCACCAATTCAACCCTTGATCGACCATGGAGCCAGCCCCGTCTGTTTCTGGGAGAATGGTTGAGTTACGTGAGTCCCTCTTCCCCGCTCGCCTGACGATTTGTTCCCGCCTCCACTGCATGGACGCAAAGGGTCCTTGGAGGAAGAGCCAGTCATGAATCCGTGGTTCGCCGCTTTGCACTCTCGTGGGGTCAAGAGCGGGTTATGGGAGAATCGGCAGGTTGGACTCTAGCTTGCTTCGGACAACTAAACCGTCTCAATTCGGTTCGATTGCGGCAAAGGCTTTTGCTGTCTCCGTCATTGGTTTGTGCTCCGTCTACTTCGGTTTCTCGCGCGTCGCTTTCTCGGTCTCGCTGTTATGCCGCGATACTCTCGTTGGAAGTTCAAGGTCTAACAGGCCTGGCACGCCTGCGCCTGAAGACCACCGAGGATGTTGAAAAAATGCGGTAGATCCCTCTTTAAGACGACGGACACACATCTAACTTGTTGATTCTTCGTTCGACGCAGTCGGCTTGGGGCCATCCAAAAGACTTCTTCAACACCCTCCACCGTTTTCGGCACAGCTTGGAACGCCTGTTTGCAGTCCGTGGGTTCAGCGACTTGCAGGAGCGCTTGCACAGGGGTCCTTGGCACGGGCGTCACCGCCCGTTCTCGGAGACTTCATGCGAACCCCCTACCGAAATGGCACTTGTGTTCAGATCTCCTGTGCCAAGCGGGGAAAGTCAATGAGGACCTGTGGGAGCCGCAACGTCTGGTAGAGCCAAAATTTCGCTTGACTGATACAAGTAAATATGGCACATATGTTTCGTGCGTGGCGGCATTCCAACTGGTGAAGCTGCGAAAGCAGTTGGCATTTCCCGCGGCACCCTACATCGGTGGATGCGAAGTAGAAGGGTGAAGCCTCCGAGGGCAAGGCTCCAAAATGGGCGCGGAGTTCGCCTTTGGTCTCGCACAGATATTGAGCGGCTGCGAGAGATCAAAGAGAAGATCTACCGCCGAGGCCGCGGTCGTAAGAAAAAGGGGGATAAGCTGGCGTAGGTTGAGTTGATTAAGCGGAAGGCTGCAGAGCTGGTGACTCTGCAACCTCCCTAAGCAAGCCGAGCCGATGGTGTAGGCATCAGCTCAACCTGCCTTTCAACTTTGTATCACATTTCCTCCTGGCTCCCCAAGCCGGGAAGAAAGGCAGGTCCTTCATGTCAGGCCATTCTGGCCGTCCCAGGTTTCTTTCCACGCTTTCAATTATCCAGACGGGCTCTGAGGAGGGCCAGCTAGCCATCTCCCGCGGGCCACTGGGCCAGCGGTTGGCGGATTTGGTGGCTCAGTATGGCCTCAAGGCAGTGAAGACTGCCGAACGGCGATTGGCGCTGATTGCCAGGCTCCAGCAGCTTCATCCAAAGACCCAGTTGATTAACGGCATCCGAGTGCCCTCGGAGGGTGTCTGTGCTCTTGCCCAGGAGGGTCAGACAAGTGTCGGGAGCCTCTACCGCTGGCGCAGCAAGTTCATTCGGGCTGGGAAGGCGGCTGAAGGTGATCCCGTGCTGGCCGTCTATCTGGGCTTTACAGCCCTCTTTGACCGCAAGAAGGGAGCGATCCTGTTTCCCTCGACCGATGGCCGTATGCGGGTCAATGAACGCCTGCGGTTGCTGATTCAGGGGCTCTATTCCCGCCGGACTCGCCCCTCCGGGTCGAAGGTCTGGAAACGCCTCCTGGCCCAGTGCGTCGCCTGCCGACAGGCAGCCATGGCTCCCCTGGAACGAGGATTCAGGGGTCTTTACAAGGTCCACCGCTGTCCCCGCTGTGGTTTTGAGCTCTCTTACTCCACGGTCCTGAGGATCCTCCGGGAGATACCCCCTGCGGTGAAAACCCTAGGCCGGGAGGGGAAGCGGGCCTTCCGAGAGCAGTACGGGGTCTATATCCCGCGCACCTACCAGGATCTGCGCAACCGAGAGATCTTCTGTGGCGATCACCACGAGTTCGACCTGTTCGTCTACGCGTCCTCGGGGAAGCTGTTCCGCCCCTGGATTTCAGCCTGGCTGGATCTGAAGACGGAAGTCCTGCCAGGGTGGTTCATCTCCGCACGGCCGAATTCGGACACCATTGCCTTGGCCTACCGGCATGCCGTCCTGCCCAAGCGAGACAAGATCATGGGGCTGTCGGAAACGGTTTATGTGGATAACGGCCGGGACTACCGGTCGCGGTACTTGGAAGGGAACTCCCGGCCTTGGAGGATGGATTTGGGGACGACGGAACTGTTTGTGAGGGCGCATGGGATCGAGGTGTTGGGGGAGGAGCGGATGGAAGGGATATGGAGAGGACTGGGGGTTCAGACTTTGCACACTCTCCCGGCTAATCCTCAGGCCAAGCCCATCGAGCGCTTCTTTGGGACGGTGGAAAGAGACCTGATCCAGGAACTCCCGGGCTGGTGTGGTAACAGTCCCGAGACGAGACCTGGCGACATCCTGAAGCCCCTCCTCAGACAACATGAAGACTGGCTTGCCGGGCGCAGAGAGGAGACGCCCTTTCTGCACGTTGCCGAGTTTGCCCTGAAGTTCGAGGCCTGGCTCCACGAGCGGTATCTGAGGACCCCACATACGAGGCTAGGCTGCGCGCCCCTCGACGCCTACGAACGGGAATACGGCCACCCGGTAGTTCCCTCCGAGCGGGCTTTGGACATTTTGCTCATGCGCGCCGACCGGCGGCTGGTCCGAAGGAATGGGATTGAGATGTTCGAGCGCGGGCGCTGGTACTGGGCCGAAGAGCTGGCGGGGCGGGAAGGGACGTACGTGGAAGTGCGCTGGGACCCGCGGGAGCTGGGCAGGATCCTGGCCTATGCGGACCGCGGGTTCCTGTGCGAGGCGAAAAACCTGGAGCTATTGGGCTTTCATGCGACGCTCGAGCAATTCCAGCGGTACAAGCGGATGCAGCAGGTACAGCGGGAAGTAGTGATGGCGCACCTGGCGCTGATGCACATGGCGGCAAGCGACATCAGTCTGCTTGAACTGGCTACAAGGCCCGAAGGTTCGGTTGTCCCCACCCGCAAGCGGCTGAAGGGGCAGATCGAGGAGCTGGCTGCCCAGAGCCCCATTTCAACATCGTTCGCGCTCGCAAGAAGCTCGCTACTCAGTAAGCCGATCTTCACCTCGCGAGCCCAGAAGGAGGCGTGGGAGAGGCAGCAAGGATTGGCTGTAAGTGGAGAGAACCGGTAGGCGGAGAGAGTCCGATGAACTTGCGCGAACAGACACGGGAATACATGAAGGTCCGGCATCTGAGCCGGCAGCAGATGGCGGAGCTCATAGACGTCAGGTGCCACAGCCTGTCAAAGTACCTCGACAGCCTCCCGGGGTGCAGCAAGGAAGTGATTGAGGCGGCGCTCGGGGCCTACTTCCTGAAGCTGGAAAGAGCCGAAGCCCGGGCCAGAAAGCCGGAGTTCATCGAGACGCAGACGGCGAAGATCATCTTGGAGAAATGTCAGGAAGCGGATGAGCGGCGGGAGTTGGCGCTGCTGTATGGGCCGTCAGGGATTGGCAAGACGTTTGTGGTGGAGGAG
>Ga0315296_10000516_pt1 | contig 35519 bp, 37 predicted proteins | sample YL17G14_18_MG_FD_203921 | JGI IMG/M metagenome (GOLD analysis project Ga0315296, IMG submission 203921) | Sediment microbial communities from Yellowstone Lake, YNP, Wyoming, USA - YL17G14_18 | ecosystem: Environmental > Aquatic > Freshwater > Lake > Sediment | place: USA: Wyoming | collected... | reverse complement strand
GCTGGGAACCAGCTTCGTTTGATTGGTCACACCACTGCTGGCGAGATAGAAAACGAAGACCTTGAGTTGAAGGAAGTCTCGGGAATTGGCTACAATGGCTTGTCTCTTTTGGCCTTGGTCACCAACCTCCCGATTGGTGTTGGGAGAACTTGGGGTCTTAGAACCGCAAAGGAAGCTGTAGAGCAGGGGAGAGAGATGGCTCATGATGCATGGGTTGACTTTCACCAAAGCACAGATGTCAAAGAGCATCTCCAGAAAGGTAAGACTCTCCTCGTGTTAACGACAGGACCGCTTGTGCAAAGCTCGGGATGGATGCATTTCCTGGGTGAAGGAATCTCCAATTTCATAGGTAATACACACGAGGCAAGAATTAGCAATGTAATAGGTGGAGGCACTGGTGATGGAGGCGTCGGCCTCCTTGCCCGTCAATTCTACGGAAAGCTCGGCAAACAATCAGAACTCAAAATCCTCGACTATGAGGCCGTGTGCGCTTTGATCCCCAATTTATCGGAGCCATCTAGGGGTCTCGATGCTACACCCACGAGAAGAATTGGAGGGTCGCATATGTTTCACTTTGACCCTGTAGTAGAACCACAATTCACGCACGTCAAACGTATTGGCGATTTAGGCGCTCTGGAAATGTTCGCCAAAATAGTTTTCGAAAATGAGGTTCAAATGTCCCGTGAAAGAGGATTGCCCATACCCGATGAAACGGAGTTTTTCAAGAGTGTTTCTGAATGGGATGGAACACCACGCCATCCAATCTTGAACAGATACGGTTTTGCGTTTCCTTTTGGAAACTATACTCCTGTAACTCCCATAAAAGTGCGTGGGCAAGATGTGGAGATTCTTCGTCCTGTCAGAAACTACGAGTCTACAATGCCTGGCTACTTCATCCAAGTTGACCCTGAAATGATCCAGAAGGGAGCACGCAACGTATATAGTATGCTGAGAGAAGACCGGGGTTTCAGCGAAAATGACGTCACACTTCTGGGTTCCTGTTTTATCCGTCCATTAATTGAGATGGCGGCTGGATGCGGGAAGACCGAGGCTGAAATTCTGAAAGAGGCTTTTTCATCCACCCAAGTGATGGGATTTCTGGCATATACTGAATATCGTTTTCGCATCTTCTCCAAGAACCCTACGTGTACAACTGGAGCTGTTGGGGAATCACCCTTCGTTCTCAAACTGCAAAAGCCGAATCGAAAGAAAAGAAAATTGAACTTGGGATCAAGGGCTGGATCAAAGGAAAAACATAGTTGGCGCAATGGCTTTACAAGATTCGAAAAGCGCCCAATAGATTTCTAATCGATCGATCTCCAAACTAAGATGTGCGGCCTTTTGATAGAAAGGCGATAGTCATAATAATGTAACGCTGTTTAGCCATTAGATGAGTGGTCTTGATGGTAGAGATGAAAATAATGCCTTACGATGAGAAGTATTCCAGTGTGCTTGACTACATGAAGCTTTTGGATGATTTTGTTCTTCCTCTTGTAGAGAAGGATTTGGGTGCCCAGAAGGTCGCAGAACTGGAAGGAATTTGGAAGAATGAAGCTCAAACCATTCGTGAAGATTCCAGTATTGAAGAGAAGTTTGAGATAGCTTATGGTAACTGGCTGCGAAAGTGGGCAAGTGCCTTCAATTTTGTAAGCGACAATTTGGGTGAGGAAGGAACTGAACAGTTCAAGCATGAGGACGTTGAGGCACTCAAACGGAAAGCCTCAAGTCCAGCGTTGTTCCTGCTGAGGCTAATGAGGGCTGTTTCGCCGCAGACTGCTTTTCGGATGTTTGCTAAGCAGATGTCCTATCAGCTGCAGGTGTTTACGCCTTTCTCTGTGTCAGAGTTGTCTGGCAACAGGTTGGTTGCTGACGCACATCCCTGCAAAGTATTAGATTATCCTGAAAGTGAGGCGTTCTGCACTGTCGGTTGCCAGAAAATCACTCCCCGTTGGTTAGAAGATCAGTTCAAAGTGAGCATGGCCACAAATCGTCAAGGTAAGAACTGCACAGTGACTATTACCCCAAAATAGACTGGTTGGGGCATCGATCCGCTTAGCTGGCGAGGCTGTCGACCGATCTACATGCATGCAGCGCGAAAGGCGATTTTAGAAGACGTCGAGAAGCCCATCAAATGTAACAAATTGAAAAGCGCGCTTTTCGCGGATCCGCCACGAAGATTTTGGGTTAGATTTCTGTTGCTGCGTACACAAAGATTAGCAGTGTTTCTTTTTCAAGCGGAAATTATAAATCAGTAATGAAATAATAGATAGTAAATGCTTCAGTATTTGACTCATCTTTGTATAAGGGGATAGTTATGAGCACTCATGCAGAAGACCTGAAACTTCGTCTCATGACGATCGAGCTGCTTAGAACAGCAAAGTACAAGAGAAACATAACCTATCGCGAACTCGCTTCGAAAACCGGTTTGCCTGTAACTGTTCTTAGCAGATACGCAAAAGGACACGTTCTACCTAACACGGCAAGAGCAAAGCAGCTGTGGAAAATTCTCAAAAAACTCGTTGGTCTTGAGACCGAGCTGCGTAATAGGATAAAGTTTGATGGAGAAGGATATTTTGACAACACAGAAATCATAGGTGACTTTAACATTCTCCAGCAGGCAGCTAACCACGCACTTGCGAACTTCGCTGGAAAACGAGTAACAAAAGCTTTGACAGCAGCTGTGGACGGCATCCCGCTAGCAACAATGGTGGCCAATGCGCTTGGAGTCAACTTAGTCATCGCGAAACGGAGCAAGGAAGTCGGTGTGAAAGCCTTTTTAGAAGAAACATACGTTTTGCTCAAAGGGTCAGGTGTCACAAACACACTTTACATTTCGAGAGAAGCGATCAAGAAACGCGACAGTGTATTGATCGTTGATGATATGATCAAGACAGGAGAAACACAAGCTGCACTGGTAAGTCTGGTTCGGAAGGCGAAAGCGGAGCTGTCTGGAGTTTTCTCACTAATAGCCGTTGGCGAAGAGTGGAAGAAGACGCTTAAACTTTCGGGCGAATGTCCAATAGAAGTAGTTACGTACGTCAAGCCTCCGTATGACCAGAGCACCAGGTACTAGCTAGAGGAAAGGGGCACTCTTACCCTTTCTGAGATAATTTTTGCTCAGTCTGAGTAAAGCAGTTTCAAAGTTGACAAAAGATTTCCCATTGATCTTGTTCTTTGCCCAAAAAATCTTCAGCTGTTCCAATGCGTCTTCAGAGCTTGCGTCTTTCTTCACGGTGCCAACTTTTTTAGCTGCTTCAACAACCAGCGGCGTCGGTTTTGCGTCAGCCTTTTGCCAAACACCTCTCAGCTCTCTGAGAAAAATACTCACCGTCACGTCGCCGATGCCCTTACCCAAGCCTTTCAATCTTCTCTCCAAGTCGCTTGAATCAGACGCTTTATTATGAATCAGGTTGAGGCTTCCCCCGTAGCTTTCAGACAGGTTTTGCATAACATCCAGAAGCTTGTCTGCGGTCTTGAAGTCGTAGCGTGTGTAGCTTCCTTCGTCCAGAATTTTTACAAGTCCGTCCCAACCTGTATCGAAAATCTGCTTAGGTGTTAAAACACCGTACTTCTGAAAGCACCTGTAGGTTTTGATCACGGAAGACTCGGTTATAGGAGCTCCGAAAAGCAAAGATGCCAAAAACCACTTGAAAATTTCTTTGTCGCTTCCCCCTGAAAGGTCTATACCCAAGATTTCAGAGTACTCTTCGCCGAGATTTTCAATAAGAGCTTTGAGAGTTGCTTTTTTCATAATGTTTTTCACCTTCCAGCAAGTCTTATACGGTCAACCAATAAACGGTTTACGAGGACAAAGGTGTGCGAACCATAGAATGGCGAAACGGAACAGTCGTAACGATAGACCAGACGAAGCTTCCAAACAAAGAAGTGCTCATCACCATCAAAGACTACCGTGAAATGGCCAAAGCGATAAGGTCGATGAAAATAAGGGGCGCACCTCTCCTAGGCGCAGCAGCAGCCTTCGCACTGGCATTAACAGCCTACAACTCCAAAGCGTCAAGCAAGGAGGAACTGTTGCAAGAGTTGGAAAAAGCCGCTGTTACAATAAGACGAACGCGGCCAACAGCTGTCAACCTCTTCTGGGCCCTAGACAGAGTCCTAGATAAAGCAAAAGCAGTGCGTGGAAAACGTGAGGCCCTTGCAGCTTTCGTTGTTGAAGAAGCAAAGAAAATAGCTGACGAAGACGCTGCTGCAAACCTTCAGATCGGCAGGCATGGCGCCGAACTAATTCATGACAGAGATGTCATACTGACTTATTGCAACGCTGGAGCTTTGGCTACAGTGGAGTATGGCACTGCTCTCGGCGTCATTCGAGCAGCTTGGAAGCAGGGAAAACGCATAAAAGTCATCGCGGCTGAAACCCGCCCGCTGTTGCAGGGAGCAAGGCTGTCAGTCTATGAGCTTAAGAAAGAAGGTATACCAGTCACGCTAATAACGGATAACATGGTCGGATATGTCATGTATAAGAATATGGTCAACAAAGTCGTGGTCGGCGCGGATAGAATAGCCAGAGATGCGGTTATCAACAAGGTCGGAACGCTCACGGTTGCGGTTTTGGCAAAAGAGCACAAGGTTCCATTCTATGTTGCAGCGCCAAGCTCAACATTCGACTTTGTTCATACTTCAAACGAGATTGTCATCGAGGAAAGGAAGCCAGAAGAGGTTACTCACATAGGCTCAAAGCGGATTACTGTTGAAGGTGTGGATGTATTTAATCCAGCTTTTGACGTAACTCCGCTCAAGTATGTGACGGCAATAATATGCGAGAAAGGCGTCTTGGCGCCAGAATATTTCAGTAAGCATAAAGCCAACCACTAATAAGAAGATACAGCAACTTTATGCTGGCTGTGGAACTAAATGAACAAGAAGGAGAACATAATCACCAGCAATTCCGAACTTAAGATCAGAGGTTTACTTGTTGAGAAAGGGGTTCGAGTTTCCAGAAAGGAGTCTGTAGATGAGCTCTCTTCAAGAGGATACGGCGTCATTGAACGCAAGGAACTGCTACTCACTTTCTACGAGGCGCTCTACCTCTTGGACAAGCAGATGCTCGAAATCGAGGATGAAGATGGCGAGAAAGTAGATTTTCAACGCCTTGTGCAACGCTATGAAAGTGTCAACGAGAACGCTTGGGCAGGATACCTAGTTTACCGCGACTTGAGAAGCCGCGGTTATGTTGCTCGAGAAGGTTTCGGTTCAAGAGTTGACTTTCGCGTCTACGACCGAGGAGACTACGCCAAAGACGCTGCAAAATACCTGATCGTGAGCGTTCAGGAAGGCAAACCCATCTCGATCCAAGACCTAGCAAGATCACTGACAGAAAGTTTGAGCCTCAAAAAGGAGCTTGTTTTGGCGGTCATCAATCGCAGGGGAGAAATAGTCTATTATTCCGTGTCAGAATTGACCTTAAAATAATGTTGAGGAAAATGAGAGATGTCCGAGTTCAAGACTCTTCGGGGAATGAGGGATTTTCTGCCTGAAGACGCCAGAACGATGATATATGTTGAGGACGTAGCCAGAAAAGTGGCTCGGCTTTATGGGTACAAAGAGATCATAACACCTGTCGTAGAGTCGTATGAACTGCTTGCCGCAAAGGCTGGCGATGAAGTCAGGTCCAGGATGTTTGCCTTCAGGGACCTAGGCGGACGACATGTCGCCTTGCGGCCTGAATTCACAGCCTCGGTAGCTAGACTTGTTGCCACAACCTTGAGGAATGAGCCCAAACCCTTCAGACTTTTTTGCATGGGAAGCGCATATCGATATGATGAGCCGCAACGTGGGCGGTACAGGGAGTTTTGGCAGTCAGATTACGAACTAGTTGGCTCAAGCAGACCTGAGGCAGATGCTGAAATAATCATGTTGACGGACAGTCTGATGCAGGGAGCCGGGCTTAAGAAGTTTACAATGAAAGTTGGCCATGTTGGAGTCATAAGAGGGATCCTAACCCAAGAAAGAATAGGTGAGAAGCAGCAAAGCGCGATTATGCAACTTATGGACAAAAAACAGTATGACGATGCTTTTAAGCTGGTAAAAAACGCCCGTGCATCAGAGAAATGTCTGACGGTTCTTCGCCAACTCGTCGAATGCAGTAGCAATGACATCTCAAAGATGTTGAGCAGAATGGAAAAGCTTGTTGAAAACTATGAAAAGTCTGTGGCAGCCGTGGAAAACCTACGACAGATACTGGAGCTTGTATCGCAAAGCGGATGCAAGATCGATGCGACTGTTGACGCAGGTTTCGCCCGTGGACTCGAATATTATACAGGTATGATTTTTGAACCATACGTGCCACACTTGGACATTGCGCTGGGAGGCGGCGGCAGATATGATAGACTCGTGGAGCTTTTCGGAGGCGAATCGACCCCGGCTGTCGGAGTGGCCCATGGAATAGATCGCATAGCGCTCGGGATGCAGTTGAAGAAGACCGCGCTCAAAGTAGAAAAGGAAAAGACGGTTATGGTAATTCCAATCAAAGAAGAGCTGAGATCTGAAGCCTTGAAGATTTCCCGAATGCTGAGAGATGCAGGCGTGCTCGTTGAGGTTGAGGTAATGGGACGGAAGATGGCTAAGGCATTGGAAGACGCTGACAGAAGGAAAATGGACTACGCAATAATCGTGGGCGAAAGAGAGCTGAAAGAAGGAACCGTGGTCATCCGTGACCTGGCCAAAAGACAGCAGAACACGGTGAAAATCGACAAAATGGCAGATGAAATAAGGTGAAATTTACGTTGGTTTTTCCCTTCTCAGGAAGTCGCCAATATCAGAAATGTTCTCTATAGAGACCCCCTCTTTTTGCTTGTCCAGATCGCGGATTGTCTGGCCGAAGCCTAAGCATTCGCCGTGCTGGTTTAGCACCAAAACGTAGTCGCCCTTTCTGCCTGGGCCCGTGACCTCCGTTATGCCTTGCCTGAAGATGTCTCTTCCACAGATGAATAACCACTCAGTTTTCTTGTCAACAACAACCCCGTTTGCCTTTTGTTCAGCCATCATTCTCAACAGATCAAATCCCGGAAAGAATCCTCCATTCTTCACTTCTCCAAGGAAGGTGCCAGCATAGAAAAAGTCCTTCAGTGCCAACTTCTTCAACTCAGTGGTGAGAAGAAAGAATCTATTTCCCTTCTTCACTATCAAACTCTCGGGCAAGCTAAGTTTTGTTCCAAATAGCGTCGCGAAATCACGTATTGGCTTGATCATACGGATTACCTCTTTTCGAGTTTGCACACAAAGAAACCTTGCGTCTGCGCCGGCCATATTCTCCTGCAATTCTTTAGTGAACTGTCCAGATGTTTGCCGAAAACACCTGTCAATCCTTCTTGTCCGTAACAGTCGACCTTTATCACTTTTAGATCCAAGTTCCTCATTGCCCAATCAATGTTAAACTCGTCTTCCTCTGGTTCCAGAGAGCATGTTGAATAGACTATTTCTCCATCATCCTTCAGCACTTTCACTGCTGCTGCCAATATTTCTCTTTGGAGCGCCGCATTCCTCTCCACATCTCTGATTGTTCTCCTCCTGAACCAATTTTCATCCGTTGCAAAGTTTCCTGAACATGGCACGTCTAGAAGGATGCGGTCAAAACTTCTTTCTAGCTTTGACACGCGTCTTGCGTCCAATCTGTATACTACTGTGTTCTTGATGTGACATCTTTCCAGCTGGTTTGACAAGGCGGTGAGCCTTCGCCTGTCAATGTCCAAGGCAATTATTGCACCTGTGTTATGCATCAAGTCTGCTAGTTGTGTGGTTTTCCCGCCTGGAGCTGCACAGGCATCAAGCACCGTTTTCTCCCTCAGTTCCGTGAATAATGTGGCTGGAATTTGAGCTGCTGTTTCTTGAATCGAATACAGGCCCAAGAGATATTCTGCTGTTGCACCGACAGAGAACTTTGCCTCGTTGACCCAGTAGCCATTTTCAAGGAACGGGATCTTTACAAGCGATAGCCCCAGCCGCTGGAGTCGTTTTATAGCATCCAGCGGGTTCGTGAGGTTCACAGAATTGATTCTGATCGCTTGCTTGAGTTCAATCTCACGATGTTCCCAGCCCAGTTTCCTGTAGCGGTTTATGAAGAATTCTCTGCCTGACATCAACGACAGTTTAGAGAGCTACTCATAAAAACTTGACGTTCATGAACATTGAATGCAGCATCTTTACTTCGCCAGTCTTCTGGCAACCCATTTCCTGATCTCTTCAGCCAGAACAACGATGCACGCAAGAAGCGCCAGAAACGCCCAATCCAGCATGCCTAGACCAGTTGTACCGAAGAATCTCTGTAGTGTTGGAACGTAGACTATGGCTGATATTATGGATATTTGCGAAGCTATGCCGAGCCAAATCCACTTGTTGCTCTTGAGGCTTGTCTTGAAGATAGACACTTTGTTCGTTCTGCAAGCGAGGACGTTGCCAACTTGCGCTATAACGATGCCAGCAAAAGTCATGGTTGTTCCTTTGATGTACACGGGATCGTCTTGAGCTAACTGCATCCCCAGATGCCAGCCGCCTGCGTTCCAGGTCACCAAGCAGCCAATCATTGCTCCTGTGGCAATTATCACCCCGACATAGAGAGAGCGAAGGAAGACCTTTGCGTTGAACAGCCGCTCTTTTATACCTCGCGGCTGCTCCTGCATTATGCCTGCTTCCGGCGGCTCTCGGCTCAAAGCCAAAGAAGGGATGACATCTATACCGAGGTCTATAGCTAGGACTTGGACAACTAGAAGAGGAAGAGGTATTCCCAGCAAAGCGTAAAGCACGTAGGGAATCAATTCAGCCCAGTTGTGTGAGAAGTCATAAACAATGAACTTCCTCAGGTTTTCATAGATTGTACGACCAGATTCTACCGCTTTCATTATTGAGGCAAAACTGTCATCAAGCAAGACCATGTCAGCCGCTTCTCTTGCAACATCTGTTCCCGAAGCGCCCATCGCTATTCCAATATCAGCCTCTTTCAAAGAAGGAGCATCATTTGCTCCATCCCCGGTAACAGCCACGATTTCCCCGCGTTCTTTGAGAGCCTTAACTATTCGAAGTTTCTGCTCTGGCGAGACTCGCGAGAAAATAACGCTTCCTTTCTTTACCTCATCATAGATCTGCTGGTCATTTAAGGCTTCCATGTCAATGCCGCGGATTGTGCGGCAGTTCTGGGACGTTACTATGCCCACTTCTTCGGCTATGGCCTGCGCTGTGGGACCATAATCTCCAGTTATGATCATGATCTCTATGCCTGCTTGCTTGACCAATCTCACGGCTTCAGGAACTTCAGGACGCGGCGGATCTTTCATAGCGGCAAGCCCAACGAGAATCATGTCCTTCTCAATGTCCATAACTTCAGAATTATTGTTCTCTGGAAGTTCTCTGTAAGCGGTGGCTATGATGCGCAAGCCCTCATCTGCAAATTCATGAATTTTCTCTTCAACAGAAGCCAAGTGTTCCTTGGTCAGGGTCTCTATTCGGCCGTCGACCAGCATTCTGTTGCATATTGAAAGGATGCTCCGGGCCGCACCTTTTGTGTACGCACAGACCCTGTGGTCATACCTGTGAACTGTAGTCATCCTCTTGCGTTCAGAGTCAAACGGAATTACACGAACAATCGGCTTCTCAACAAGCATACCCTTGACACTTAACCCATACTTCAGAGCAGCCACCAGTAATGCACCGTCTGTCGGGTCCCCTACAACACTCCACGACCTGTTCTTATCCGATGGCGGCTCAACCTTGGCACTGTTGCAAAGCGAAGAGATCTCGAGCAGTTTCTCAACCGCATGAGAATCCTCTTCCACCAAAGGCGTGCTTCCAGAAATGAAATCGCCCACCGGGTTATATCCCACACCTGAAACTTCAGCAATCTTGCCATAAACCCAGATCTTCCTTACCGTCATCTCGCCTTTTGTTATAGTTCCTGTCTTATCGGTACATATTATCGTCACGCTGCCGAGAGTCTGGACAGCAGACAATCGTTTGACCAAAACGTTCTGCTTCACCATTTTTAGGACGTTTATTGCCAAGGCACTTGAAACTGTGACTTGCAACCCCTCTGGAACGCACGCCACCATCACGCCAATCATGAATAGAATGCTAGCAAACAAGCTTGTGTGAAGCCAGATCACGCTCACCAAGAAGAAGACTACTCCAACCGTCACGGCTAGAATGAAGTCGTACTTGGCAGTGTAGGCGATCTCTTTTTGCAGAGGACTCAGCTCTTCACTTATTTCCTGAGTTAACCCAGCGATCTGTCCGAACTTTGTTTTCATCCCCGTATTGATCACTATAGCTTTGCCTCGTCCTGTGGCAACACTTGTGCTCATGAACACAAGGTTTGGCACATCCAAGAACGTGGTATCTACAACTTCCACGGGGTCGGCTGTTCGCGGCTGTGGCTCAGACTCGCCAGTTAAAGGAACATTGTTTGTCCACAACTCGTAAGCTTCGATTAATCGGGCGTCTGCTGGTACCCTGTCGCCCTCTTCTAAGACGATCACGTCGCCTGGAACCAAGTCTCTAACTAGTATTTTTCTTAGCTCGCCGTCACGGATGACTTTGGCGTATTCAGGCATCCAGCTCTTCAGCGTTTCCATGGCCTTTTCTGCCCGCCATTCTTGGAAAAGACTGAAGACGGTGTTGACCAAGACTACTGCCAAGATAATGATACTTAGTTCCCACATTTCTCCGAAAGCTGCAAGAAGACTCGCGAAAAGCAGTAGCACGGCGAACAGATCTTTGAGTTGTGTCAGAAATCTGTAGGCGACAGATGAGCGTTTTTTCTCAAGAAGTGTGTTAGCCCCGTATTTTGCAAGACGCTGGTTGGCCTCTTCACTGCTCAATCCCAAAGGCGAAGTCCTTAGGGAATCAAAGACTTCTTTGACCTGCAGAGAAGCAGCATCCTTCAAAAAAACACACCTACCTAAAACCTTTGAAAAATGCAGAAGTTAGAATCCTCTAGGGAAACACTTCTCATTCATGCCTTGTGGTACGCAAGTGCCGACATAGGAAATGCCTGTCCGCATCAACGTTTTCTTCAATGTACACATTCTAATCATCTAGGCTGCGTTCGTAATTCGAATTTTGGCTGATCCTCACTGTTTTGCTGCTCACAATGACAAAGGCTCACATTTAAACTGATCGGAACACCAAGTGCACTTTCGGGTTAACAAGTCTTAAATGATTTGGCGACGAACAACATTCCGAGTGATTCGATGAACGAAGACTACGCTTTCATCATGATGGTTAAGGAGAAGTGGTGGATCAAGTTTCGTGAGCGCCATGAAGAAGGGAAAAAGATTCATTCTTTCGTGACAAGAGACGCGGCACCACCTAAGAGCACACAGTTCATCCTGTTTTACGTAACTAAGCCTGTCGGAGAAATCGCCGGATACACACAGTTCATCGAGCGCAAAGTTGGAGACCCACAGCAACTTTGGAAAATGTACGGCAGCGAATCCGTGCTCAGTTCTGAAGAGCAATATGAAGAATTCATTGGAAGTGCACGAAAAGTGTCTTTTGTCAGGTTCAATAACCTGAGTGAAGCTACCAACCCAATATCCCTGAACAACCTTCTCATGTTTCTAGGCATCAAGAGACTCTCGAGGAAAGGTTTCTATGTGAACAAGGAAACTGCTGACAAACTCATTTCATTCATGAAATAAGACAGTCATGGACTGAATTAATCGAAGTAAACCCGTAGCGTTTTTAAGCAACAGTAAAACTATTGGATTAATGAGGAATTATGCCTAGGATTGGAAAGGCCTACTTCTTCTGGATTGGGTTAGCACTCTTGATCCTAGCATCGCTGGCGCTATCCACTATCCTTTGGTTGATTTTCTACTACCACCCAGCTAATTGTCATCGCCTTCATTGGGATTATCCAACTAATTTTCCAAGTTACTTTTGGGGATACTACGTTTGGTACATCTTGGGATCTATTGCTTTCATCACAATAGGCGTGTACATGGTCAGAGTCGGCTTGAGGAAAAAGTTGACTTCATAGTTAATAGAGTCGACCTCACCTTCAAACATTCTAAACACCGTCGGCAAAAAGTTAATAGGTCGCCCTTTTTACTTGCATGTAGCTCATCTTTAAGCAGTGGAAACCGAGAATGTTCAGTGAACTCCTTAAGGCCTACACTCACATTCGGCGTTCTCTTCTAAAGTAAAGAAGGTTCGATTATGGTAAAGTATAGACAGATTGAAGAAATTCAGAAACTCATGAACTACCCAGAGCAGATTAGAAACACAAGCATTATCGCTCATGTGGATCATGGGAAAACCACTCTTTCAGACAGTCTTCTTGCTGCAGCAGGCATAATAAGCGAACAGAGGGCTGGTCAGCAACTTGCCCTCGACTCTTGGGAGCTTGAGCAAAAGAGGCAGATGACGGTCTTCGCCTCAAACATCAGCCTAGCCCACACTTTCAAGGACAAAGAGTATCTAATCAACCTGATTGACACGCCGGGACACATTGACTTCAGCGGAGCCGTGACAAGGAGTCTGCGTGCCGTTGACGGGGCTCTTGTTGTTGTTGATGCGGTTGAAGGGCCCATGACTCAGACTGAAACGGTTCTGATGCAGGCCCTGCGGGAAAGGGTTAAGCCGATTCTTTTCATTAACAAAGTTGACAGACTCATCAAAGAGATCAAACTGACCCCTGAGGAGATACAACGAAAATTCGCCAAGATAATCACCAGAGTAAACAGCCTCATCGAAAAGTATGCACCAGCCGAACACAAGAAGGATTGGCAGGTCAAAGTCGAGAACGCGTCAGTGGCTTTCGGCTCAGCTCTTCACAAATGGGGATTGAACCTGCCTCACATGAAAGCTAAGGGTGTAAGCTTCAAGGACATCATCGACGCGTATGCAGGAGAGAAGGATGAAATTGACAGAAAAGTCGACGCCTTGAGCAAGAAGGCACCGCTGGCTGAACCTATCTTGGACATGTTCGTTGAACAGTTGCCCAACCCACTACAGGCACAGCCGTACAGGCAGAGCCACATCTGGCCGGGCGACCCTAACGGCCCTGTTGGCAAGTCGATGGGTAAGGTAGACCCAAAAGGGCCTCTTTTGATGTGCATTTCAACAATTGAGGTTGACCCCCACAGCGGAGTCGTTGCCATCGGACGAGTCTTCAGCGGTATGGTTGAGAAGGGCAAAATGGTTCAACTAATCTCAGCCAGAACGAAAGGCCCGATTCAGCAGGTATACATGAGTATGGCCGCTGACAGAGTAATCATTGACAGGGTTCCAGCTGGAAACATCGCTGCGCTTTCAGGGTTGCCTGCGATGCATGTTGGTGAGACTGTTGCGGAAGAGGGAGTAGAAACGCAGCCGTTTGAAGGGTTAAAGTATGTTTCAGACCCCGTGGTCACAGTTGCTGTCGAGCCTGCGGACATTAAGGATCTGCCTCTTTTCGACAAGGTGATGCACAAGCTCACCACCGAAGACCCGAACCTGCACTTTGTCATAAACAAAGAAAGCGGGGAATATCTGCTCAGCGGTATGGGCGAACTGCACTTAGAGATCACTGCTTACCGAATGCAAGAAGCAAATCTCAAGGTGAAGACCAGTGAACCAATCGTGATCTACCGTGAGACGATCAGCCACGACTACAAAGGGCCACCGGTGATGGGCAAGAGTCCTAACAAGCACAACAAGCTGTGGGTGACGCTAGAGAAGCTGCCAGAAGATGTTATTGAAGCAGCAAAAGCTGGAAAGATTTCTGAGATGCAATCGCGAGATGAAAGGGTTAAGGTTCTCAAAGGGTTAGGCTGGGATACGGATGATGCCAAAGGTGTCGTGGCGATTGAAGGCAACAACATTCTCGTCAACAGGATAAAAGGAAGACAGTACGTCGAAGAAGTAATGGATCACATAAAATCCGGCTTCCGCGAAGCAATGTTCACTTCAGTCTTAGCAAAAGAACCTGCATACGGGATAAAAGTGAACCTAGAAGATGTTACAGTTCACGAAGATCCCGTGCACCGCGGACCAGCACAGATTCTGCCAATGACTTGGCGTCCAATCTGGTGTGCTTTTCTGCTGAGTGACCCGAAGCTTCTTGAACCTCTCATAAGTTTCGAATGCAAAGTGCCAAACCGGTTCGTGAGTAGCGTCATTGGAACAGTTCAGAAACGTCGCGGCAAAATCTTGGATATGATCAACGAGGAAGACATGATCATAGTCAAAGCCGAAATGCCAGTATCTGAGTCCTTCGGTTTGGCCGAAGAATTGCGGTCATCAACAGAAGGAAGAGCCTTCTGGGCTACACAGTTCAGCCGATGGGCTCACGTTCCTGAGCAGATCCAGCCCGAAATCATAAAGCAGATCCGCGAGCGCAGAGGTTTGCCACCCGTTGCGCCGAGAGCAGAAGAATTCTTCGAAGAAGCTTAAGGCTAGCAGCTTGAACAGCTGCAGATCTCTTCTTTCTTTTTAATTCGTTTGACAAAGATTAAATCTGGTTCAGAAAATACATTCCACGACTAATCTAAAGGTGCTAAGTAGTGCTTGACCTTTCAATGTTGTACCTCATCGTTCCGCTGGTTGCAGGCATACTTTCGGGCTATTTGCTGCGCGGACGAAAGCACATTAACCTCAACAAGGTCACGTTCGGCATCATCTTGGTTTTGATTTTTTCACTCGGCTTCACGATAGGTTCCAACAACGAATTGCTTACTTCCTTACCCAAGGTTGGACTCAGCGCGCTTGGAATGTCGGTGCTTGCAATAGGGTTCAGCGTGCTTTTTGTGGTTTTGATAAAGAGAAGGCTGAGGATATGATAAAGTTCATCCTAGCTGCGCTTGCAGTTGGTATTGCTGCCGGCTATGTGAACAATAATCTGGCAAGCATGATTGCAGGCAACTGGATTACTAGTTACTTGTTTAACGCCTCTCTTTACTTATTGTTGTTCGTAATGGGATTGTCTTTTGGAATCGACAAAGAGGCTGTGGCCAAGTTGAAAAGCACTGGCTTAAGAGTTCTGATTGTTCCGTTTTTGGTTGCCTTGGGAAGCATTCTAGGCGGGCTGGTTGGCGGATTGATCTTCAGACTCAACATATTCTCATCTATGGCTGTAACTGCGGGGTACGGTTGGTACACCTTAGCAGGCCCCGTACTTGTGCAGATTCTAGGAGGCGAATGGGGTGCATTGGGATTTGCAACCAACTTCTTGAGAGAATTGTTGACCATAGTCACAATCTCATCAATGGTTAAGGTTGACAAGTACGCACCCGTAGCTTCTGGTGGCGCAACAACGATGGACACAACACTGCCCGTAATCGTGCGTTATTGTGGATCCGATGTGCTGATAACGGCTTTTTCAAGCGGCTTTGTCCTCAGCATTATCGCACCCTTCACAGTGATAGCTTTCGCATCATTGACATAGACTAGCTTTGAGAGAATACGCCTCTATTGGCTGAGAAAATAGTCAATAGCACCCTGCCCCCCGCCCTTTTTCAAGATGCCAAGGGCTAGATAGTCTTAAGTACTTTTCAACATTTCACGAAATACTTGAGGAATGGACATTATGAGTTTCGACTTCAGGCGAAGGCTGTTTGGGCTTCAGGAGAAGATGGAAGAACTCGACTTAGAGTTGGTTGTGTATGGTTCCTGCCAGAATTTCCAGTATTTGACTGGACTTCTGATTGATTGGCGTCATGGAATAGACCTTGCAAATCCAGCAAACATCATCTTCATACCCAGAAAAGGCGAAACAATCCTTACCCTCAGCGAAGAATGGGCGAAACAAGCTGCTCAAACTTGGATCAAGGAAGTCAGAACATTAGGAGAAAATGACAGCTTTGAGAAAATGATTCGAAAGGTAGTATCAGACCTAGACTTGAACGTGAAGAAAGTTGGAATAGGAGACCATGTCTGGGGATCAACCATCACGGAAATCATCAAAGCAGTGAAAGGCGCCAGTTTCTTCAAAGCTGAACATCTAATGGATCACATCAGAATGATCAAAGATCCTGGAGAGGTTGAAAGACTTAGAAAAGTCGCGCAACTTACGGATAAGGCTGTCGAGGCGGTTATGCCCAAGATCAAGAAAAGTGTGACTCAGCGGCAGCTGCAGATTGAGGTTGAGTTTGAAGGAAAGTGTTTGGGTGCGTCGGACGTTTCTTTTCCACTCACAGTGGGTTTTGTCAAATCGGGGTCTGAAGTCTCGCCAGATCCGTTTACGTATCCGAAAGACAAGGGCTTAGTGCCTAGCACTTCAATAGCCTTTGATGTAGGTTTTGTGCTTGATGGATACTGTTCCGACTTTGGGAGAAGCTTCTATTTTGGACCTCCCAGCATGGAGGTCAAGAAAGGATACGAAGCCTTGCAACAGTCAGTCGTTGAAACCGTGGACAAAATGAAAAAAGGTAGCACGCGAGTTTGCGACGTTTTCCCGGCAATAGAGAATACGTTGGATAGGCTTGGTTATGGTGACTATTTGCGAGCGCGATTGCCAACGAAATCTGTGGGGCATAACATCGGTGTTGAAGTGCACGAGCCGCCATGGCTTAGCCCTGAATACGATGATATTCTGCGATCGAACATGGTTATGGCCTTGGAACCCAAGGTGTGGCATGCAGGCGAATACTATCTCCGAGTAGAGGACATCGTACTAGTAGGATCACGAAAGACCATGTTCCTAACGAATTTCGACAGACAACTTTTCCAATTGTGAAAGCAATATTGAGAATATTCAGCGTTACATTGATTGAAAGAGTGTAATCGTTGAATCGTGATACCATAACTGAGGAGTTGGAAAGACCTGGGAGATCGCAGAGAGATAGCTTGTTAATGCACATGAAGTGCACTCCGAGAGAAGTGTTCTTTTATCTATGGAATGTTCTGTGTTTGACATTGGTCAGGGAAGTAGAAGAGATGAAGCTCAAGGCAGCGCTTTTTGATTTGGGCGGAACACTCGTAAAGACTGTTGAGGTCCCTGAAATTTTCAGAAGAATACTTGGGATCTATGGAGTTGAAGCTGATCTTGATCAAATCTTGGAAGCTCATGAAGCTAATGAGAAGGAGTTCAATGTCGAGATCGGTTTGATTGAGCTAGGGTATTCTTTCTGGAGAAAATGGAACCTGAAGCTTATGAGCAGACTAGGCATAAGCAATGATGCTGAATTCTTGGCTGAGAAAATCGATGAATTTTGGTGGGACCATGCAGATCTGCAATTCTACCCTGACGCAACAGAAACATTGACTCAACTGAAATCAAAGCAAGTCAAGTTAGGAATTGTGACTAATGGGGTCGAGAAAGATTATAATCAGATTCTGCAAAGACTGGGAGCGGAATACTATTTTGATGTTGTAGTTGGCGTGGATTCCTGTAATAAGGCGAAGCCTGATAGCAGGATATTCCTCTATGCTGTAAACAAGCTTCAGTTAAGACCATCTGAGGTTCTTTTCGTCGGTGATTCGATAGATAGAGACTATGAGGGCGCGAGACGAGCAGGCTTGAGATCTTTGCTCATTGATCGCAGGGGAAAGGCTCTAGAAAATGTCGACGCTGTCAGAAGCTTGACCGAAGTACTGCGCTATTTTTGATGCCCCAAGAGCTGCAAAGAACTAGGAGGCTTTGAAAGAGGTAGGCTCGTGTGCACGAAGTGCACGCTGGCTGAATGTTTCCTAGTCTTTCCTATCTGAAGTTTCACAATAAGATTTTCTAAAGAAAGAAGGTTGTGAGAGCGCTTCACTGGGTTTTTGCCAGCTGTTGTTCTCTCGCGCGCGCTAAGTCATTGCGCACTTCGTGGGAAACCAGCCCCAAGCGAAACAAGCTTTGCTCGGGATGCGCTTTTCCTTCTCATTGTGTTGGAACTCTTGTTATTCCTTCTATCTGGTCGAAGTCTTCGTCAAATGAGTATATTTCTTTCATGTTGTTAAGTCTCATGACGTCGACAGCTAAGGCGTCGTTGGCTTCAAGCTTCAAATCGTCCCCCAACTCGGTTGCTGCGAAATATGCTTCTCGGGTGACGCCAATTACTCTAACGTTGTCGAGCATCAACAGACCGCGGACGATGCTTGTCAGTTGATCCAGTGTCATGCCGTGTTTGAGAATGTTCACCACCTCGGATATGTGAACTACGGTGGTTGTCACTTGTTCTTTTCCTTGAGATATGTTGCGTATTATGTTCTTGGCTTGTTCCTTCATCTGTTTTTCTTTTTGGGCTAGCTGTTTCTTGGGCTTGTAGTAGGCGTAGATGAACACGTTGGCGTCTAGAAATCTCATTTGGCCGCCTCGTAGAATCTTTTTTCGAACTGCTTCCAGCTGCCAATGGCTTCTACGCCTAGGTCAACCTTGTCAAAGTCTTGGGTCAAATCAACCCGACGTTTGGGAACTATCTTCAGGTATCCTTTTCTCTTGATGATGTACAGTTCACGGCTTTCCCCGACCTCTGCTTCGCGCCAATCTGCTGGAAGGATGAGACGACCCTGATTGTCCACTTTCTTCACCTCAACACCAGTTTCCATGTTTTTCACCACAAAACACGGTCTTCTGCCACAATATAAACTTTCCTCCAGAGAGCAAGTTTCGTAGAGCATGATACCCCGAGTTTGTGCAAACCACATGCTCATGGGAACACGTACTGCAAACCAGTTCTTCCCAGATTTCACCTTCAAATCCGTCCAGATCAGCGTTGCATCGCGAAGATTGACTGCGATTTTCGCTGATTGCCGACCACCGGTTGATGTTTCCAGTGTTGTAGCTCTCTACTAGAGTGTTATCACACTGATGAATGCCAGTATCGCGGATGCAAGGCATATGATGCTTGTTTTCAAGTCTCGCACTCCAAGAAGCGTGCGCGCTTGAAGAGACAGGAAACTTGCATTGAACTGCCTTCGTATGCCCTCGGATACAAATGCGATGAGACAAAAAAGCAATCTAGTCCTGTATGTCTACAAAGAATCAATTGAAAAGACGCATGAATCGGGTCTCAGTCTTTCAAAAACGCGCGGAAGTTTGAAGGATGTGTTGGTTTTGAAGAGCTTGAAGGTGAAGCTTAGATGATATGAAAGCTTGTTTGTTCAGATTGACATGGAACTATCTTCCATAAATTGATAAGAACAAGCTGCTCATACACCTCTGACGTACTCGCTTTGCCCTTTGGTTGTAGAAAAATGAACAAACGAATGATGATAATCATTGCGATAGTCATCGTGGCGGTAGTTGTTGTAGCTGTCTTGTATGTTGGTCTCACGGAGACCAGCAAAGAACTTCCTACAAATATCGAGTATGTGGGTGGCAGATACAATGTCACAATTAGTTTCTACAAGAGCAGTGGAGGTCAAATAGAATATACGGATGAAACGGGAAACCATTCTGAAATGTACTTTGAACCTCAGATGAGAACTGGCTTGGACTGGATAAAGAATAACACGCCTGAAAACGCAATTTTTCTGTGCTGGTGGGATTATGGCCACATGATCAAAGGATATGCTGAAAGAAACGTCATAGCACGGAACCCGTCGAACGAGTGGATAAGCATGGTTGCAGAGGGCTGGCGCTCTCATGTCACCGAGTTTGATCCAAACGAGAAAGTCGTCGACGTAGCAAAAGCCTTGGCCACAAGCAACTCAACTGAAACATTGCAGATTATGGAAAAATATGACGCGACATACATTGTCATATACAAGGATGACAGCCCGCTCGTGGGCAAAGCTTACTGGATATACAAAGTAGCTGGTTTGGAACCCAGCGCATACATGACGTTAAACTCAACTTCGGGATTTAGCAGTGCGGGTATGGAGACCATGATCGCTAGGCTTCAAGACAATAGAGACACAGGTCTCACTTTAGTCTACCAAGACATAGCAATGAAAGTGTACAAGAAAGACTAGGACAATGATATCCTCGATACCTCGGTGTACATAACCTCCAGACATGTAAGTATCGTGTATCTACAATTTCCGAAAAAAGAGATTTTCTAATTTCTAAATTCTAATCAAGAATAAATCTTAGAAAATTCTACTTCTTTCCCTAGCTTAGAAATCTAGAATTTTAGATACTAATTCCGTTACCTTGATTGATCATAGCGTGAATAGAGCAGTAGTTAAACAGTCATTCAATGACAGAGAGGCAGCAGAGAAATGAGAGGCTGGAGAGAGGCAGGCTTCATTTGTCGCGTGCGCTTAGCTCTTAACACTTATCCTACATATACTACATTGTTGCTGTTGCGCATCATTTAGGAGTTTCCTTTAGTTAGGGCGCGTGAGGGTGACATGAGAATCAGGAAAATTAGCTACATTCGTGGGTTAGAGGAAGATGGTGCCAAGTTTTGGTTGAGTAGAGTTGGTTGGGAACCAAGTGAAGCGGCGGGAAAGATCGCTCAAGAAAATCGTCCGGAAAAGACAGGTTGTATTGCTGATATCGGCGGAGGTCATGGACGCGATGCTCTGTGGCTTGCTGAACAACGTTTTCATTCGATTGTAATAGAGCCTAACAAATATTCTCTCAGATTAGCGAAAGAAAGAGCAAAGAACAGAAGGCTATGTGTGGGCTTGATCAATGCGCTGTTACCTTATTTGCCTCTGCGCCCTGAAGCAATGGATGTAGCTGATCTCTACTGGACTCTACACCAAATTCCAGGTGAGCACAAGCTTGAATCCTTGAGAGAAGTCCATAGAGTGTTGAAACCTAACGGAACTTTGTATTCTGCAAGCTTTGGATACTGGGAAGGTCAGGAGATGCCAAAAAGCATATATCCAATCGTAGAAAAGTGGAGTTTCTTAAATCTTCACGTCTCTGCTGGTTTTAAACCTCGCTGTAAGATTGAAAAGAGATCTGACAGTGCTAGATCCTTCGAGAAATTTTGGTCCGGGATATTTCGAAAATCTGATTCTTTCTATTTTCGCGAGTAGTCTTAGCTATTTTATCTGGACTACATACGATCACGCGCGTTAGTAGATGAAACATGCCAGGCAATAGCCTGAATAATGACAATGTTGAGAAGTGATTCGGTAACAGAGAGGTTTCAAAGAACTAAGAGATTGAAAAATGGTAGGCTTGGGTTGAGCTCGAAGAGCTCGCCGAGAACGGATAGCGCACAGCGATTGAGATTACTTCTTTAAGCGTTTCTCCTTGTGCTTTCTTCTTTTCTCTTCTCTTTCCTTTTTAGTCATTGGTTTCTTCTTAGCACTTCCCATGCCCAACACAATCACCACACTGAAATAGTTAGAATAGGGAATTAAGATTTTTGCGCTTACAGAGAACTAAGAGGCTTAAGAGAGGTAGGCTCATATGCACGAAGTGCACGTTACTTGAATTTTTCTTTGGATTTTTTCTTATATAGAATTTTTGTAATAAGGATTTTTCAAAAGATAGTAGATTTGCGGATTGGATCGCGGATTCTTCCCAAAATTATAAAAACCCGCGCTAATATCACATACACGATGAAATTTGAGTGAGAAAATTGCTTTATTGACTTTGGTTTTGGTGTTCTTGTTATCTGCAATGGTTGTGGTATCGTCAGCTCAGCCTAGAATTGTTGGTGTTAGTGTTAGTAACTGGTTTAAGTATGGTACAGTTGATGTTAGCTGGAGTTCTAACGATCCAAATGCAACATTTCCCCCTTATGGTTATGAATGGTTGAAGGAGCAGAATGAGACAGAGTGGTTGTTGTTGTCGGTTACAGAAGTCTCCGGCACAAATATAACTTGTCAAGCTACGATGCATTTCAAAAATGGGACAGAGAAAATTGAGGGGGGCAATATAAACATAGATACTGGAGATGGCAACATGACTTTCATGGCTGTTTCAGCCAATCTTGGGCCAAATGATACCATATACACTTCTGGTCCGCGTTCCTTTTTTACAATAAACGAGACAGTGGTGCGAGCATACCCAGACAGTGTAAGAGAGACAAATCACCTAAACACTACATTTGAATACTCATGGACAGTTAATGAAACACAGTGTTATGAGCGGGATGACGCGATTTTCTACTGGGACAGGTCTACGGGAATCTTGGTTGAAGATATTTTTGGAGGAATTAACCGAACAGGAGATTACCTCACGACTTGGTCATCGTTGACTAGAATTACAGAGTCAAACGTTTGGGCAATTCCCGAGTTCCACACTTGGGGATCAGCACTAATCTTATTTGTCATACTTACCTCTACTATAGTTGTCTACAAACGAAAAGCGCGCGCACCGTCTAACTTGGTTCTTTCCCACTGAAGCTCTAAGCACCAGACTTGTAACATTGAACGTCCCCTCGCATGCCCTCGGGTGCAAACGTAGAATGATCAACAAAGGTCTTATGGTCTAAGTAGCGGCTGCAGCTGCGGCTGCCGCTGCTGCGGCTTTGGCAGACGAAGGTTTCTTGTTATTCTCTCTTGAAAACAGTAGATAATGGTTGACCCATACATCACGACCAGTCACTTGATAGTAGTGAAGACTCCAGCCGTTCTTCTCCCATTCCTCGATTGTTTTACCGACATCCTTGTGGTGTCCTACTTGCACGCATTCCCATTTTTTCAACTTAACATCACCTTCGTGGCGCTTCATAATATTTGTATGAACCAAACTTATAACATTGACCTTGCCCTCACAATCGCCCGGGCGCAAGTGCAAATGTCAAACAAACATAATGTTGTATTGTATGTTGACAGGGAACTAGTCTCAAAGACACGTGAATTAGGGTTTAATCTTTCAAAAACCTTCGAAAACCACTTAAAACACCTATTAACACAATTCTCAATAGTTTCTACAGGAAATAACGTTGATTCAAATGATAAGAGTTTAACTTGGTGCGGTCGCCGGGATTTGAACCCGGGATCGCAAGCTTGGAAGGCTTGTGTCCTAACCAGCTAGACGACGACCGCTCAATCCAGAATCATAAACAGACCTTAATTTAAAGTCTTTTAGGTCAAATACATCTAGCTCAGAACTTTGCATCAATATAGATGCACATTGATCCAACACGTAATCCAAGCCGCTCTACAGTAGAAACCCCTTGATCTCGGTCTAAGTGCCATTGCGACGTTGAGACTTCCGGCATTCCAGACACTGATTGTCATAAGAGCAAATCCGTCTATCATCCTCGAATCCTTTTGTGATGTCTGGCTCGGCCATGCCATTCACTGTGTGAAGTCTAACCAAGAAATATCAGGTCTAGAAAAAAGGAGGGTAGTTTTGCTGTTTCTTTTCAGGGGTCCTAGAGTTGTTTTCCCCAGTTGCTTGCCAATATGATTGCATCGTAGATGTCGACTATGCGATCTCCATTCAAGTCTGGGAACTCTCTTAATGGAGGTCTCTCCACAAATTCGCCTGCAACTCTAACAATGTGAGAACCTTCGCTGTAGTTGAAGTTTATCATGTGACATTTCGGACTCCAGCTGATGCAACAAGCTGCAGAAACGTTGTCAACTAGAAAGTTGAAGGCACCATCCAGCAACGATTTCGAAACAATCACCCTGCAAGAGTCTGGCGCGTCTGTAGTAGCATTGAAACGTATCTGTCCCAAATTCCTGTCGAAGTTGAACTCAGCAATCGAAGAGTTTGAAATGACCTGAACAGAATAGTTTTCAAACCACAAAGACGGAAGCGGACTGGGCCAAGGCTTCATGAGCGGATACTTATCTTTGTTTTCTGCGCCAATGACATAGGGTGTGTCTCCTATCATGTCACTTCCATCAAAACACTGCTCTTCACTGCAATTTTTGTCTGTTCCATCGTAGTCGTCCCAATGGTTGCCACCAGAAACGTAACCATTATCCCAAACGTTCACAGAGTTTTCAACATAAGCTTGATCCGTGTTATTCTCAAAGTTATTATGGTAAACAGCACTATTTGAAGACTCTTTGCACCCCATTCCAATGCTGTTGTTTCCTATGTTGTTTGCAATAATGTAGTTAGACGAAGATGTAGTGAGGTTGATGCCTTCATGGCTGTGTGTTATGTTGTTTCCAACGATATTGGTGTTAGAAGAATAATCGAGAAAGATACCAGCCATGGTGCTGTTCGTTATCTTGTTTCCTGATATCGTATTGTGCGAAGAACTATTCACAAATATGCCATCCAAGCCGCTGTTCGCTATGCTATTATTAACCATGCTGCAATAGTTTGAAGAATGGAAGAGCCCGATGCTCCAACCTCTGTTGCTTAGCACGCTGTTTTCAGTTATGCTGTTGCTGTAAGAATCATCGACAACGATGCCCTCATCGTTTTCTCTTATGTCGTTTCCGCGTAGATCGTTGTTGTTTGAGCTACTTTGGAGCCGAACGCCATAACTGTTATCAGTTATTTTGTTCCCACTCATGCTGTTGTTTTTTGAAGACAGAGATAACAGGATGCCATAACGATTATTTGATATGTCATTTGCACTTATGATGTTGTTTGAAGACGTGTAAAGTGATAGCGCACCGCTATTGATGCTGTTTGTTACGCTGTTTTCGCTCATGTTGTTGTCTGAAGATGAATAGAGGCTGATGCCTTCATACGTGCTTCTCGTGATGTTATTTCCACTTATTCTATTGCTCGTCGACGTATCAAGTAGAATGCCAATGACATTGTTTGATGAGATATTGTTTTTGGCTATGTTGTTATTTGAAGATCTAACGACATAAACACCGTATGAGTAGCTCATCGTTACGTTAGTCAGAGTTATATTGCAGATTGAACACCTTTCGAGATGGATGCCCTTGTCGAATGTCTTAATTGTCACATTCTTGATTGTTACATTTTGTATGTCTGACAAGCTTATTCCAGTTCCGCCTAGCATTCCTTCCAGATCGTGACCTGCTCCATCAATCACAATGTTAGATCTCTGAACAACAATTGAGTCTTCTATGCTATCATTGAAAGTGTAAACATCCCCAGAACGCATGATCGGTGTTGCTGAAGGGTCAACTGACCCGTCAGCCCTTATGTAAATCGTTTCGCTCGCTTTAATCTGCCGAATGCTAAATGCCGATGCTAATATCCCTACTAAGAACATTGTCAACGCTAACCCAGTTACAATCTGTTTGTTCATGCTCCTTCTCCTAGCTTATGTGTGTTCAGTCAATGTGATATAATTTGTGGAAAAATGTTCTGTTGCATTGTCGTTGAAAATAAGTGAGAATTCTGAACATCGCAGTACAAGTCTGTGAATACCAGAACACAAAGAAAGCTTAAAGTTCAGTGATGCCTAGATTACCGAATAATGGGAAGGAATGAATTTCATGAAAGAATTGAAATCTATCGACTATGAGATTATTTCTGAGTTAATCAAGAATTCCAGATTGAGTGACAGACAGCTAGCCAAGATTCTGAAAACTTCTCAGCCCACGGTTACAAGGAGAAGGACAGAACTCGAAAGAGGGAGACTTCTTGACTACACCGCAATTCCAGACCTGAAGAAGCTGGGCTTTGAAATCCTAGCAATCACCTTCGGAAAATGGAAGACTCAATTATATGGTGACCGAAAGATAGAGGCTGCCAAGGCTTTCATGTCAAAGCACTCGAACATCATTTTTGTCTCAACAGGGATGGGATTAGATTACGACAGAGTGGCCATATCTTTTCACAAGAGCTATTCCGACTACAGTCTTTTCATGAGGGAGCTTAGGCAGGAATGGGCACCATACGCAGGCAGTCCTCAGTCGTTTATCATCAGCTTGAAAAGCGATAACATCCTCAGAAACCTCACGTTCAAGTACTTGACAAAGCAATTCAGACAAAGCAATTCTCAAGAAAAACTCTGACAAAGAACTTGCAAAAGCGGCTGCAAGAAAGATGCTGCCACAAAAAAGGGATTGTCACGCTGTTTCAACACCCTCGATTCGGTGTTTTCCTAGCTTCCTGATCGCTCTCAATGTTCGACCTTTCAATTCCTTCAGGCTTGGACTTCTGTTGTGTCCTATGAATATTGATGAAGAGACTCCTCCTTACAGAAGGCGCGCGGGATCATGTCAATAGAGCGAGCTGGATTATTTCTTAATCCTTGTGGGGCTTTTCTTCTGGTTTGAACAGTTTCTTCTCATATTTGGGTCTCGGCCTGAAGCTTCCGTGATAAACGGGCATCGATGTTCGCTGCCTCTCCAAATTCTTTATCCGAGCATAGAGCTTCGAAACCTTCGTCTTCGAAGGCGTCTTAGGCTTGGATATCCTGACGTGGACAGGAGTGAACGGCTTTTTGATCTCGCTGGCTGCACTCTTTCTTTTGACTTGTACTTGTCTTACTTTTTTGAAGACAACATAACCTTCCTTCAAATCGACTTCCTGAACTTCCCAGCCAGCATCCAGCCAACCATGAGCATGAGGAGCGGTAGGCGAATTGTCCCACCATCTTTCACTCCGGAAAGCGCTCATCGGCAAATTCTCACCAATGAGACCATCGATTCGTGCGAAAGTAAGCTTGACAGTAGATGTAAAAGCCCCTCTGAACCGCAAATAACTGGCAAGTCCGCCATACTTTGAAACCGTTCTGGGCGAAACAACTCTCCTTGCACAGTTGAGACAGAAAAGTCTCCGAGGATCACCAGCTACGACATCAGGAACCATACAGTCCCTACAATAAAGCCGTCCACATCTCTCGCATCGCTTCAAACGACTGATCGAAAGCACCCTTTTACAGATACCGCATTCGTCCTTGAAAGGCATGTAAAAGTCACGCATCTTCGAAGGAATTTCAAATGTTTAAGGAATAGATTGTTTCAATATAAAGCTCACCCTTTCAACCTGAGATGTATTTGAAATTCACAACAGAATTAAGGACGAATCGCCACCAATACATGTCGGGCACAACCTTGCTTTTCAGTGAATACCTTCACGAGAAAGCTGAAGAATCAAGACACAATGAGACCATCGGCTACCTTACACTCATGACCGGGTCTGTCTTCTTCGTGGGCGGACTTCTCGTGACGGTGACAAGAGTTGAAAACCCAGAATGGTTCCTAATAATACCATATCATCTAACACCACACCCATATAGCCTTCTCGGGTTGTCTCTGACTTCTGTAGGCATAGCCTTGCTAATCATTGGAGTAGCCTTAGGTATACACTATGCCAGAGAAAGGGCATGGTACATGAGAGAACTGCACAAGGCGCATTCTATGGAAGAGCAAAAACTGAAAATCGAAAAAAGGATCGAGAAGAAAACTGAAACAGAACCTGAGTACAGAGAATTGATAGAAAGGAAAAACGGAGAATTCAGATAACACTCTAGCCTTTTGCTACTGCTACGGGAACAAATCTGGCAACTTTCGTGGCTATGCCAAGTTTGTCGCTGACATCAACAACGACATCAACATTCTTGTAGGCTGGATCAGCCTCCTCCGCCAGAACCACTGCGCTGGCCGATCTGACATAGATGCCGCGTTGTTCCAGTGCTTTCTTGATGTCTCCGCCCCAGAAATTGCGTTTTGCGGCACTTCGGCTTAACATGCGGCCAGCACCATGAGCAGTTGAACCAAACGTCGTGCGCATAGCCTTCTCAGTACCAACTAGAAGCCATGAACTCGTTCCCATGCTCCCCGGAATAAGCACAGGCTGCCCTGCAGAGCGGTAGGCTACCGGAATCTCAGCGTGGCCAGGTGGAAACGCTCGTGTCGCACCTTTTCTGTGAACCCATACCTTCTTCTGGTTTCGATCAATATCATGAGTCTCTATCTTTGCAATATTGTGAGCCACATCATAAACGAGTTTCAGCCCAAACCTTTCAGGGTCCTCATTGAAAACCTGCTGAAAACTCTGGCGCACCCAATGCAATATTGTTTGACGATTGACAAACGCGTAGTTGACTGCGCATGCCATGGCCTGATAGTAGTCTTGCGCTTCTTGACTCTTTCCAGGCGCGCATGCAAGCTCCCTGTCAGGCAACACCACTTTGTATTTTTGAACAGCTCTTTCCATTACTCGCAGATAGTCTGAGCATATTTGATGACCGAACCCTCTTGAACCGCAGTGAATCATAAGCGTAGCCTGCCCTTCATAGTCAATCCCAAAAGTCTTTGCTATTTTAGGATCAAGAATCTTGTCTACCTTTTGGATCTCAAGGAAATGATTTCCAGACCCCAGCGTGCCGATCTGCGTGAGACCTCTATTCTTTGCGTTCAAAGAGACCTTATCAGGATCGGCGTTTTTCATACACCCGCTTTCCTCACAGTGCTCGGCGTCCTCAGGCCAACCTAACCCTTTCTCAATAACCCAGTTAACCCCCTCTGATGTAAGCCTATCCAAATCGTGCATTGACACTTTGAAGTCTTTTCGCCTACTGCCGAGCCCACATGGAACATTGTCAAAAATCGTGTTTAGAAGCTGAACAAGCTTCGGCCTCACATCCTTTTCTGACAGGTTCGTCGTAACTAGGCGAACACCACAGTTGATGTCATAACCGACACCGCCAGGACTGATTACGCCTTCTTCATAGTCTGTGGCCGCAACACCGCCTATTGGGAAACCATAGCCCTCATGACCATCAGGCAAGGTTATGGCATGCTGATAGATTCCCGGCAAATGAGCCACATTTGCACATTGCTGAAGAGTTCTGTCTCTCTGCATCTTCTCCAACAAGTCCCTGTTAGCAAACACTGTGCCAGGAACCCGCATTCCCGGCCTGTACATTGGAATTCGCCAAGAGTAATCGTCTATCTTTTCAAGAGGAACCTTTTCAGTAGGAGCGCGGCTTTCACCTTCTTCCATCTTTTTCACCTACTGTTACAGAAGAGGTGAAGAAGCGGTAATATAAACGATTTTGACGACTTAGCCATTGAAAAGTCTATTTTACAGGGAGACTCCCGTATTTTTCGGCGAACTTCATGGCGCCCTGTATGCTGTTGTTAAGCACTGTTTCACTCAGAATCGGATGGACTTTAACGAATTGTACAGCTTTGCGAAAAGACTGGTCGCTACCGATAATCTCGGCGCGAATGGTGTCAAAGTCTTGATGATTCCGTAATCCCTGTTCTGCAATGGATACCCAAAGCTTCAGTTGGCACGCGTACGCTCGAAGCCTCTCAACCGCGTCGGTTGCCCTCCCAAAATGACTGTAGTAAAGAGCCTTTGGATTGAGACTGACCAGTTTTTCTAAGGAAGCCAGAGCGATGTCCAAACGGAAAGGCGCAGGGGTAGTGGGCACAACTACGTCTAGTTCTTTCAGGTAAATGCCAGCAACGTCTCCTGGGAAGAGTCCTCCACGAAGTGTTTCGTAGTAGCTTTGGTGATGAGAAGCGTGTCCCAGAGTTTCTACAACTCGAAGTCTAACGTTGTTTCCAATGTCAAAAGTCATACCGTCTGTCGCTGCTACGATTCTTTCGGCTGGAACAGGCTCGGGTTCAAGGTACAAGTCTGTTATTTCCTTTCCCTGAACTTCTCTCGACTGCTGCCAGAGCTTCTTAGGGTCTACAAGGTGAGGCGCAGCTGCTGGATGAGCGACGACCTTTGCGCTTGGTAGAGTCTTCACTAGAGTTCCAACACCTCCTGCGTGGTCCAAGTGGATGTGAGTGACAGCAACGTAGGCAACATCTTGTAATTTCACGTTGAGTTTCTCCAAGCCTGACAGCAGGTTAGGCACAGATGATGTTGGACCCGTTTCTATAATTGCGACTTGCTCACCTTTTAGAACGTAGCTGGCAATGAAATTTTCAAGCCCGCCGGGTTCAACGTCAATCAAATATATGTGCTCTTCAAGTTTTGTCACGCGCATTTCTTATGAGCCGCCAAGCGTTAATAGAAGTTTAAAGCCGTCACTAGCCGCTTTAAACGTTTTCGTAAAAAATCAATGTAGAGCTTGATCTGAACCTAGATTACTTGCGCGATGGCTTCTTCTTTCCCGCCTCAGGCTCGGTTTCGCCTGCCCCGAGAATCACTCTAAGCGACCTTACTTCTTCTTTCAGCATGTTGACCTCGCTCTCAAGAGCTTTGGCCTTGGAATCAGCCATTTTTTTGAGTTCTTCAATCTCAAGCAGAAGATTCTTGCGTTCAGTGTCCAAGGTTCTAAGTCGTTCGGCCACGCTCTTAAAATTGCTCATAAGCCCAACTCATCCATATCCCTGTCCGATACAAGCTGGTCTGACAAATTTAAACATTTTTGCAAAAACAGTGTTGGACGGAAGAACCTTATATGTCAAGAATGAATCTCAACGTGACATTCCCAGGGCGTTTAATGATTTCCATGCGATGATAAGTGACAGCTTTGACGCCCACTTTCTGCACATGTTTGTTCGTGTCAAACCTTTCTCCCCAGATTTTTGCCTTAAGTCTAAAACCGGTTGGGCTTTGGCTTAGATTTGAGATTTGGAAACTAGAGTACAGCATCCGTTCTATCTCAGACTTCACAAGTAAAGCTTCAAGCCAGTCGTATAGGAGAGCATACTCGTTTTCAGCTTCTACCTCAACCTTATCTTCAACGTCAGGGCTGACTTTTTCAACTTCTGTCATAACGTCAAACATTGCGAGGGCGGCATTTTCAAAAGCTTCGCCCAAGTCCTTTCCGTAGGCAGCAATGTAAGCATCCGCCGTGTGTTCTAGAAACTCGAAGCCCTTCTTCTTTCCCATTCTTATGATCATGGAAATATTGGATAAGTTCATTTAAAACAATTTTGAAACTAATCTTGTCTCTAGGTAACCTCTAGAAGAATTTCAACAGCTTTCCTAACAAAAGCAGTACACTTTTCTTCAAACACATCTGCTTTGCGAGCCTTTTCTTGCTGTTCTGGATCAGACAGATCGTAACCAATGAGTTCTCGACATAGCACGCTCCCGTTCTCTACCTCGAAATGTTCGTAGAATTTCTTTGCAATATTGTAGGCTTTCAACCGTTTTTGCATCGAATGTTCATTGGTCCCGTACTTTATGCTTATGGCCAACACACCGCCGGTCAAAGCTCCACAAATGGATCCGCACCTTCCGATTCCTGCGCCGAAAGCCGTGGCAACCTTCGGAACCAACTCATTTTTTCCGTTCCAATGCTCAAACATCGTCAGGAGAACACTTTGAGCGCAGTTGTAACCTTCCCTGAACCGCTCAACAGCCACTTCGCCAAGATTGTTCCTGCGTTTCAGAGTCATAACGTCCACACTGTTCTGTAGCAATGAAGTTGCAGAATATCTTGTTCATCTGAGAGATAAACAATGCGTTGAGAGGACATTAGAAGTATTTCGGAACTTTCACGACCGCGGCAGCCGTTAGTTCTACAACGTTCTGCGTGTCCTTCAAACTGAGGAGTGATGTCGGGCTGTGAATGTAGCGTGTCGGTACAGATATTACGCCGCTGGGAACTCCTTCCCTTGCCAAAGATATGCGACTTGCGTCAGTCGTACCCCCTAGACCTGTTTCAAGCTGATAAGGAATTTTGTTCTCTTCAGCAGTGTCGATCAGCAGTCTTAAGACCTTAGGATGTGTTATCAAACCGCCGTCTGCAATAGACAATGCTGGGCCTTTGCCAAGCTTCACAGGCGCTTCAACCTCTCTCACTCCAGGCATGTCACCGGCCACAGTCACGTCAAGCGCGATACCAACATCTGGATATATTCCAAAGGCAGACGTCATTGCTCCTCTGCAGCCGACCTCTTCCTGCACTGTTCCAACAGCATACACCGCGCATTCGGTTTTCTCCAAACGCTTCATTACCTCGATCATGACAGCGCAGCCAACACGGTCGTCGAACGCTTTGCCAATCACAATATCCTTGCTGATCTTTGCAAATCTTATATCAAACTCAACAGGGTCTCCGATTTTCACGCCCATCTTCTTGGCTTCTTCTTGACTTTCGGCTCCGATGTCAATGAAAAGTTCATCGCTTGTCATGATTCTCTTGCGTTCATCTTCTTTCTGTATATGTGGAGGCTTAGAGCCTATTATCCCGTGCAGAAATCCTTTTTGAGTACACACTAACACTTTTTGGGCAAGAAGCACACGGTCGTCTATGCCGCCCATCTTCATGAACTGCAAAAAGCCCTCTTTTGAAACCGTCTTCACAAGCAGACCTATTTCATCCATGTGGCTGGCAAGCATCACTTTTGAAGCATTTTTCTTTCCTTCTTTTACGCCTATAACGTTACCAAGCCTATCCTCTTTGACTTCATCCACATACGGTTTCAGAAACTTGTGCATCAAACTTCTGACTTCTTCCTCTCTGCCAGCAACCCCGCAAGCGTTCGACAATTTTTCCAACATTTCAGTAAGCGCCATTATTAGACCTCTGAAAGAGTTACGATTCTCTAACGCTTCATATTAAACAATTGTGGTGAACAACCGCCACAAGAATAGAGAATCCGAACAGAATTCGCCTGAGAAATTTTCATACGAAAAATTCTTGTGCAGATTCCGACAACTAGAATTGTGGTTGAATGCGGAAGAGCCTGCAAGTGAGCCTTGTCGCTGTTTTCGGAGCACTACATGCAGTGCTGTACTTTGTATCGTTTGGCCTGTGGCGAAACTGGGCCATCTACATAGCATCAATCGAAGGAATAATATTGGGCCCAAAGGCCGGGTTCCTAGCCGCAGTCATAGGCAGCTCAACCGCCAGAATGATTAGATTTGACCCTTTCTGGATGTTCGGCATAATTGCGGAGCCGCTGAGCGTTCTGGTAGCTGGACTCTTGGCTAGAGGCAGGTGGAAACCTGCGTTCTCCGCCTATGCGATAATGCTCTCAGCATACTTCATCCATCCCTTTGGAAGAGAACTGCCTCTATGGACAATCTTAGACGTTCTGGTTGCCCTAGTTATCATATATCCAACCGCGAAGCTTAGCAGTTCGCTTTTTGGGACAGATTTGAAACGCTTGCCGATTTCACTGCTCTTGGTTTCTTTTGTATGCACTGCAACAGACGCTCTTGTCAGAATATTCCTACTTGTTCCGGGCAGCTTCCACCGGCTTTTTCCTGAATTTTTCGGGAGCTTCGAGAAACTCTACATGGTGTTTGTGGTAGCCGCAGTTGATTCATACGTCGAGGATCTGACCGTCGTAGCCGTGTCACTTCTTGCAGGCGTACCTTTGCTCTTTGCCGCATCAAAACTGGGACTATTTCAAGAGAAGAGTCGTAACAAGAAAGAGTGCTAATGTTTGCTTCTCTGTTCTTGGTTGAGTCTGCAAGCGCTGCAAGAATGACAATTCTTAAACCTTCACACAGCTTAACAGCTACGTAAGTGTGTAGCTTTGCCAGAAACACAGTTCAAGAGAGTATTCATTTTCTTGGACACAGACAAACATGCAAGTCCTTTCGACATCTTGACAACAATAGACGTTTTCCCTGAAGCTGAAATCCTGAAATATGAGGATGTCACCGCCGAAGACGCTGAAAAGATAGTCTATGATTCAGTTTTTCCAAGAGGCCCTGAAGGAGCGAAACACACTAAAATCTTCATCAATGGCCGCGACTTCAAAACAGCAAACGAAATCCTGAACAAAACCATGAAATGCCAGATTCCGCCCTTTGAACTCGCAGTCATAATCGACCCGAGGGGCGCATACACAACTGCCACAGCAGCCGTTGCAAAGACGTTGGAGCTTTCTCTTGTAAAAGGGCTTGGAAATCTTGAAGGAAAGGAGATCACAGTGCTGGCTGGAACAGGACCAGTCGGACAGACCGCTGCAAGACTTTACGCATCAGAAAAAGCCGAGGTAATTGTCACCTCTCGCGACCTTCAAAAAGCCTATTCGGTTGCCACCAAGATAAATGAGGAAGGTGGAGTCGAAAGAGTCCGAGGCGTGGAAGCTCAAACCCCCGAAGACATCGGAAACGCCATCGAAAACGCGAACATAATTCTCTCGGCAGGAGCAGCTGGAACACAATTCCTTCCCTTAGCCGTACTCAAACAACACGGCAAGAAATGCAAAATAGTGGCGGACATCAACGCAATTCCCCCATTAGGGATCGAAGGGTTAGATTCAAAAGATGATGGAAAAGAGATCCTACCTGACATCTTCGGAATCGGTGCACTGGCCATTGGAAAACTCAAGAACAGAGTTGAAAAAGGACTCATCAGAAGAGCAGCCGAGGCAACAAAAGGCATCTTCGACTATAGAATAGCTTTTGACATAGCCAAGAAGACCATAACCAGCAAGCGAGAAGAAAAGAAAGCTTCCGAGATCGAGGCGCCGAAACACTGGCTACCCTAAAGCATGGCTTCTCGTATTTTGATAGCAATTCTGTCCAATTCGTTTCTCTCGGGTCTCAGCCCATATTGGCGACCAAACCTTATGCTAAACCCATCGCCTCTGAATCTGGGAATGATGTGCAAGTGAACATGAAAAACTTCCTGAAACGCAGCTTCACCATCAGATAGCAACAGGTTTACTCCTTCACACTTGACACCCGACTGTTTTACACCATTTACAACTCGCAGTGCAATCCTGAAAATGTGAACTCCAGTTTCTTCATCAAGCCCAGATAATCGGGCGACGTGAGCTTTTGGAATTACAAGGACATGTCCCGGATTGACCGGCTGAATGTCCATGAACGCTAAAACCTTCTCATCACTGTAGACTGCGCTTGCTTATGCCGCTCCTTTTACTATCTGACAGAAGACACAATCTTCCATTTTTGGGTCACTTCACAGAAAATTGTCAAATCGTTCACATATTAGTTTGCATAAGGTTGACTACAAAGAATCCTGTGTGAAAAGCGACAGACACGTGAAGCTTATTGAAATAGGAAATATTTCTTAAGCGCGCGCTACGGTATTATCCTAGATTGGGTCCCCACACTTGCATAAGAGTAGGATGAAGCCAGAAGAAAAGGTAAATATCGCCATCAACATGACAGACGTATGCGTACGTATTTGTGCTGACGGTATCAGAGACCGTTACCCGACAATCAGTGAAGAAGAACTCATTGAACGCATCAGAGAAAGGATCACTTACATGAAAAAGCTTGAACGGGAGGTCTAGAAGCTGGAGACCTTTGAGGATTTCGTCAAACGGATTACAGGCAGTTTTAACACTGCTCGACTGGATTATGTGTTTGCTGGAGCTCTAGCCGCGAGCTATGACGGTGTGCCCAGAACTACAACTGATGCAGATGTCGTGGTGAAAATGTCTCGAAAAGGTGCACTTACCAACCTCCTTGAAGCACTGAGAATAGCTGGACTGCAAGCTGATGATGAAAGAATCCAAGCCTCTCTAAAATCGGGTTACAGAATTGTCACGTTCAAAGATAGAAAGACGCCTTTCACCCTAGATGTCATACCTTCCAGCAAGAAGCTTGAGAAGAAGCCAAGCACGATTCTGGGGCTGTCAACCTTCTATCGGATACCCGAAGAGTGATCTTGGCAAAACTACGCATGGTAAAAGCAACGCTCTCAATAGGAAAGAGATCGAAGGACGAAAACGATGCAAAGGCAATCTTGAGGTTCACACGAGTTAACATGAAGACTGTCAAGAGACGAGCGCAAAAGAACAACACATCATCAATACTTGAAGCAATAATCGGCCACGCAGAAGGCTAGTTTTTCTTGAGTCTTTCTTCGCGCCTGCCTTTTCCTACGCCTCTGTATGTAAGCCCGGCTTCGGTTGCCGATTCCCAAGAAAAGGCATTCCTGCCATCTACCAGAACTGGTGTGGCCAACTTCTTCTGCAACTCCTTGAGGTCTAGCTTCAGA
>Ga0315296_10000515_pt1 | contig 35525 bp, 32 predicted proteins | sample YL17G14_18_MG_FD_203921 | JGI IMG/M metagenome (GOLD analysis project Ga0315296, IMG submission 203921) | Sediment microbial communities from Yellowstone Lake, YNP, Wyoming, USA - YL17G14_18 | ecosystem: Environmental > Aquatic > Freshwater > Lake > Sediment | place: USA: Wyoming | collected... | reverse complement strand
CACCCTGTCCCTCTCCCTTCCGAAGGGAGAGGGGTGTCGGCCTCGCGATCCCAATAGCATTGATAAAGTAACGGAGTAGTACTAGTGTGCTGTCCCATAAATAGCTTTACGGCGATTGACCTTCGCCAAGATGCTTTCAACTGACGCGGTCCATACGAAGGGCTTGGGCTGCTGGTTGCTGTGGGCGAGGTAGTCCTCGATGGCTGCGATCAGTTGCGCCACGCTACGGAAGTCGCCGCGGCGAATGCGTTTGTTGGCGAGTTGGGCGAACCAGCGCTCCACCAGGTTGAGCCATGAGCAGCTGGTCGGCGTGAAATGCAGCTGGAAGCGCGGATGTTTCGCAACCCAGGCCTTGACGCGCTGGTGCTTGTGCGGTGAGTAGTTGTCCACGATCAGGTGCAGGTCCGAACCGGCCGGGGTCTCGCGATCAATGCGGCGTAGAAACTTGAGGAACTCCTGATGCCGATGGCGTCCCAAACAGTCGCCGATCACCGTGCCATCCAGCAAGTCGAGAGCGGCGAACAGCGTGGTAGTGCCGTGACGCTTGTAGTCGTGGGTCATCGTCCCGCAGCGCCCGCGCTTCAGGGGCAGGCTCGGCTGGCTGCGCTGCAAGGCCTGGATCTGGCATTTCTCGTCCACGCAGAGCACCAGCGCTTTCTCCGGGGGGTTGAGATACAAGCCCACCACATCGCGCAGCTTCTCCACGAACCGCTGGTCCCGGGACAGCTTGAAGGTGCGGGTGCGGTGGGGTTGCAGCCCGTGCGCATCCCAGATGCGCTGGACGCTGGAGTGGCTGATGCCCTGTGCCTTCGCCATCGTGCGGGTGCTCCAGTGGGTGGCATGGGCCGGCTTAGTGTGCAGCGTCGCCTGCACCATCGCCGCCACCTGATCCGCCAGGATTCGTGCTTTGCGCCCGCGACCGGGTGCTTCCTCGGTCAACGCCGGTGGCCCACCCTGGGCGAATCGTCCGCGCCACTTGAGGACGTTGGGACGACTGGTGTCCAGGCGTCGGGCGATCGCGCCGTTAGCAACTCCGTCGTGCGCCAGCAGGATAATCCGGCTGCGCAGCACGATCTTCTGCGGCGTATTGCGCGCCGCGACCCAAGCGTGCAGGGTCCGCAATTGCTCTTCACTCACTGCCAAAGGCATGGCTGGCTTGCTCATGCTCGGCAGTATAGCAAAATCAGTTCGCACCGTCAACATATTTGTGAAACACTTCGCTAGCTTGCTGCCAAAGTTCTGCCGCAAGACGTCTCGCTGCCAGTTTCGCTTGGTCCCGGTGGGGGAAAACATCCTGGCATGGTTCGGTTTCACTCACCACAGGTCGAAACTGCGGAAATGTGGACGAGGTCGCGGAGTTCGATGCGAGGCCACTTTGGTGAGCAGACGTGACATCCGTCGAAAACAAGACAGTCTTCGGCAGCAAGCTACTGAAGTAAGAAGGCAAGATACGCAACAGCACGGCACCCCCGTGCCCATTACGCCGGCCTCATGCGGACTTACAGACACGCGACCGCGCCGCTCAGAAAGCACGAAGGCGAGACCCGAAGCAGCCGCGCCCGCCCATGCAGCAAGCTGATCTGGGTGTGATAGCGCCTGCACAAGCAGCATGAGGCCGACCATCAGCAGAGCGACCGAGAGAATGCTGGCCCGAGCTGCCGGGTCGGTGTCCACATGCGGCGTGAACCGGTAGCGCCCCTCCATCGCGGGGTACACAGACGGGTCGAGGGATTCGTCAATCCTCACTCTCCGTTGCACGACCCAGGTAGCGCCCAGAGCCCTTGGCTCGGCGAGAAGCCGCGGCAGATTGTCGAAGCGCAGGTCGAGTTCCAGGTGAGATTCCAGGATCTCGTCTACCGGGATGGGAGGAGCAAGGACCGTCTCGAACTTCTTGCCATAAGCTGTAAGCAGCCTCAGCGCCGCCGACTTGATGTCGACGCGCTTCAGATACTCGACCTTTCTTCCGCCAGCTATCCGTCCGGTCACGATTCCCGCCTCTTCCTCGATTGAAGTGTTCGGGTAAACCCGGCCAGCTGCTCGGGCGTGACTCCCCGCTCGCGAGCCGTGCGCAGGAAGTCAGCCATCTCCTTGGGCTGCTCTTTGATCATCTCGACCAGTTCGGGATCCGCCTTCTCGGCCAGCTGAAGCAGCTCGTAAGGGTCCGCCCCGAGCAGTTCCGCCATTCTCTTGATGTTCGCCGGCTTTGGCGGGTTGAACTCCCCGGTTTCCACCTTGCTCAGGAAGGTGGCGCTGAAGCCCATCGCCTGCGCGAACTGCCGCAGTGAGAAAGCCGGGTCGGTCCGCTTCTTCGCCTCCCGCAGCTCCCTTATTCTCTTTCCGAACTTCGGATTACCAGCCATTCTACTCCTCCATTCTCGTCGGCCGCGGCTGGGCCGGCCTATGCGCGCCCCCACCCCAGCACAGGGGGGTCGGGCGCGTCATCTGTTTACATTATACTTCACGCCGAGTTGCCTGTCAAGAGGCGTTCTTGTCAGCCGGCATGTTCCTGCGATCTCACCCCAGCTTCCCGTCCAGGCAGCCGCCGAGGGCTACCTGCCAGCGCCCAACGGTGCCCCGGAAGCCCGCCCTGAAGCCCCTGTGTGCCCCACAGACGTCGGGGTACGCATCATCCTGCCTTCGACGGGGACAACGCGCCGTTTGGCCGGGCGTAGGCGCTCTACGTCGCCGGGAACCCCAGGGCCCGCCTCTGCTCTTCCCAGGCGAGGGGCAGGCGGTACAGCCTCTCCAGGGACAGGCCGCCGGGATCTCGTCCAAGCAGAATGGTCTCGATGATGTCGGGGGCGAGGAGCGTGAGGTTGAGCAGGCGGCCGACGTATGAGCTGTTGACCCCCATCGCCTGCGCCAGCTCCGTTATGTCGGCGTAGCGACCGATCTCCAGCAGTTCCTTCCAGCGATGTGCGCGAGCGATGGCGAGGACGAGAGGATCGCCCGACCTGGGCGCCGGCGAACGCGCAGCATCGAGGCCTTCGGACACAACGATCTCCTTGCGGCCGCCTCGCCGCTTGAAGGTCATCGGTACGCGCACACGCAAGCACCCACCATCTGTCGTAAGCGTCGGACGATCAGGCTTGTTCACGCGAGCACTTCCTCACTCATCGCGGTCACGCAGTTCGAGAACGAGACTCTCCATGCCGTCGGCCCTCAGCTGCAGTTCCAGGCCATCAGTGCTGACGTCCACCCGACTTACGAGCAACTGCACGATCCGCTCCTGCTCACCGGGGTATAGCTCCTCCCACACCGAGTCGAGAGAGGTCAGGCCTTCGATGACCTCATGTTCGGTGATGCGCTGGCCGCCCAAAGCCTCCTGGTCACAGGTGATACGTTCGAGCGCCTGTTCCCGCTCCTCGATCTGCGCGTTCAGCGTCCGCAGTTGACTGGAGATGAAGGTCGGCGCATCGTCGCTCTCCCGCGCGGCTACCAGGCGAAGCGCCTCCTGCTTGAGCTCGCCCAGTTTCATTTCGGCGCTGTCGCGCTCCTGGGCCAGCTGCCTGATCCGCTCTTCAGCCTGCTGTCGCGCAGAGCGCACAGTGGCCGCCACCATCTCAGGAGAGCCGAAGATAGCTCGCAGCTGCCCCACCACAGCCTGCTCGATGTCGGCCGCCGGAACTGTGCGGACAGGACAGGAGCCGTAGCCGTTCTTGGAAGCATGGACGCAAAGGTAGTAGCGGTAGAACTTGCCACGGCGCTTCGTGAACGTCGGCCCCATCGCGCTCCCACAGTGCGCGCACCGGATGATCCCGCGCAGCAAGGCCGGTGTGGCGGCCCTGGTGCGGTTGCCTCGGACGCGGTGGTTGCTCGCCAGGATCGCATGCGCCCGATCCCATAGTCCCCGACTGATGATGGCGTCTTGCTCGCCCGGATAGCACTGCCCCTTGTACTCGACCTCGCCGATGTAGAGAGGATTGTTGAGCAGGTGGTAGATGTGGTCCTTGTTCCAGGGGCTGCCCGGGCGGACCCGGCCCTTCTGCGTCGTCCAGGTCTTCGTTGTGAAGCCCTGCGCGTTCAACTCCTTTGCCAGTTCGGTGGTTGAGCCGATCTGGACGAACCGGCGGAACACTCGCTGCACGAGTTCGGCCTCGGTCGGGTTGACCACCAGCCTGCGATTGGCCCTGTCCACGTCGTAACCGAGGGCAGGCATCCCTCCCATGTACTTGCCCTTGCGCCGGGCCGAGGCCACCTTGTCTCGGATGCGCTCGCCGATGATCTCTCGCTCGAACTGGGCGAAAGACAGCAGGATGTTCAGGGTGAGCCGACCCATCGAGGTGGTGGTGTTGAACTGCTGGGTGACCGAGACGAAGGAGACGCCTCGCCGGTCAAAGGCCTCGACAATCTTGGCGAAGTCCAGCAGCGACCGAGAAAGACGATCCACCTTGTAGACCACGATGCAGTCAACGAGCCCCGCCTCCACGTCTTGCAGCAAGCGCTGCAGCCCGGGCCGCTCCAGGGTCCCACCGGAGAAGCCGCCGTCATCATAGCGTGCAGGCAAAGCTATCCAGCCCTCGTGGCGCTGGCTGGTGATATAGGCCTCTGCCGCTTCCCGTTGGGCATCCAGGCTGTTGAACTCGTTGTCCAGATTCTCCTCGGTACTCTTGCGCGTATAGATTGCACAGCGGACAGGCCGCGGGTTGGTGGGCGCTCGCTCTTCTCGTCTCATCGCGCTCTCTCACCTCCGTTAGGTGGCCGCAGGCCAAAGAAGGCGCGGCCATTCCAGTGAGTGCCCGTGATGGCCTTGGTGATGGCTGTCAGCGAGCGGTAGCGCCGCCCCTCGAACTCGAAGCCCTTCACGAGCACCGTCACCTCGTAGCGCTTGCCGTTCCACTCCCGCACCAGGCGAGTGCCGGCTGTCGGCAGATCGCGGTCGCGCTTCCCCTGCCGTCCGTTCCCGCCGATGGCACCGTCTTCATTCAGCTTTGCCTCTCGCAGAACGTCGGCCATCTGGCTGCGAGTAGTGTCAGTCAGCCCGCCGTGGGCGAGCTCCTGGAGGCGGTAGGCGAGCCGCTTGGTCAGGAAGGTGCGGTTGTACCCGGGCGGCTCGCTGCCATACAGTTCCTGCCAACGATCTTGCAGGTCTCGGGCTGGTAGTCGCTCCAGATCCGCAATCTGCTTCAGGATGCTGTCACTCATCTGTCTCTGCCTCCGACTCGGGTTCGACACATTCATCACTCGGTTCGGCGAGAACATCAAGTACTTTCTTTCTCGCGTCCGTGGGCCGCAGCCGAAGGCGCAGAATGCCGGTGGCGAGCAGGCCCGCCACCTCCTCCAGGCGCTGGGCCGGGGTCATTGACTCAGGTTCGAGCGGGTTGCGCACAACGACTCTCCTTCCGGCGCCGACCGGCGAGAGCGTGGGTGCAGCCCTGGGCGGCCCATACGCGAGCAGAGGGCGTCGCGGGTCCCGACCAGTCGGGATGCACCCACAACGCCCTCCGCCTGACGGCCGGGCCGCTGTCTGGTGTTCGCGGAGGGGCCGCCGATGGCGACTCCTCCACTACAGACCTACGGGAAATGTTTCGAAAGCGTCGAGTCCTACTCCGGGGCGGAATTCAAACGTCCTGGCATCGGAATCCCCTTGCCTGGGCCGTGTGTGAGTCGGCAGGAGGCGGTTTTGCACCCAGCGAATATCTAAGTCGAGCCAGAGGACAGGGCGAGGCCAAAGCAGGTATAGCACTTTCTTTCTGAAGAAGGAGGCATCATGGGAAGACTTCACGATGCAGCAGCGCAAGGAGATATCGCCAGCGTGCGAGCATCGCTGCGAGGTTGGCTTTTCTTTCGACCAGGCGTCGACGCGAAAGACGGGGAGGGGTGTTCTGCGCTTTACATCGCCGCACATCATGGGCGAACTCCCGTGGTGCAATACCTGCTTGCCCAGGGGGCGAAAGTGAACCTGCCTGGAAAAGGAGGTGCGCGCCCACTGCATGTAGCTGCGGCCCAGGGCCACGCGGAGATTGTGGATCTCCTCCTGGACAAAGGTGCCGACGTCTCCCTCCGGGAGAAGCGCGGGAATAGCGCGCTGCACTATGCGGCGCTTGAGGGTCATGCGAATGTTGTGAGGTGCCTTCTTCAAAAGGGGGCAAGCGTTAATGTGAAAAACAACGATGACGCCTATCCGCTGGATTTTGCCGTTTACAAAGGGCATGTTGAGGTGGTGAAGCAACTGGTAGCTGCCGAAGCGGACGTAAATGTCGCCATGTCGGACGGAACGACCAATCTTCATACCGCTGCCTTGAAGAATGAGGTGGAGACTGCGGGGATTCTCATAGGTGCTGGTGCTGCGATTGACCCGCGAGACGAACGCGGTTACACCCCTCTCATGATTGCAGCGGGCAACGGACACAGCCAGATGGTCGAACTACTTTTGGACAGTCGTGCTGACATCAACTCCAAGGATAAGGAGGGCAAGACAGCACTTGACCGGGCCGAGGAGTTCCGTCAGCGGGAGGCTGCTGCTCTGCTCCTTCTACGAGAGACTGCCGAGAAGCGGCCAGCGTGCACGGACAGGCCGTCGGAAAGCCCTGGAAAGATGTCGCTCCCTCGCATCCTTGAGGACGTTCTTGGCTCAGCCAGAAAGCTGGCCTCGAACTCGCGGCTATGGTCCTCTCAGGGCGTTCTTCCCTACCCGCTCCTGCCAGAGATCGCCATTGCCTCCGGAACGGAGGAGGATATCGAGTCGGCCAGAAGGGCGGTCTCAGGCCCCCTGATGAGCCCCGATGCGAAGCGTGAGACGCTTAGCCGGATGGCCACTGGACTGGCAAGGATGGGGCATTTCGATACGGCCAGAGAGGTAGCCTCTCAAATCCCGCATCCTGAAGAGAAAGTGCGCGCTCTGGTAGGGATCGGCATGCTTACTGGCGAGCCCCAGGATTTTGAGTCAGCGATAGAGGCAGCCTATGAGATCTCGGTCTCCTTGTATACCGCCCCCCGAGCCGACGCCCTCAGCAGGATTGCCATCGGTCTAGCGAGCACGCGAGCCTTTGACTTAGCTCGACGGGTAGCGTCTGAGATTGAGCGGCCTCGCGAGCAGGCTGCCGCGCTGACGGCGATTGCCGCGGTTACCGGCGAGACGAAGGACTTTGACTCCGCAAGAAATGTCGCCGATCAGCTCCAGGAGCCGGAGGAACGAGACGTCGTCCTGAAAAAGATCGTGAATGGGCTCGCGAGGACGGAGCGTTCTGACACAGCGAGAGAGGTAATCTCTCAGATCAGAAGTCCCGATCAGCAAGCTCGAAGTCTGGCAGGGGTCGCCGCACTTAGTGGCAAGGCGGACGACTTTGACGCAGCGAGAAAGGTAGCTCATGAGATTCCGTCTCCCCCTGGACGAGCCCGTGCCCTGGCAGAGATCGGCGCGTTTTCTGGTTGCACCCAAGACTTTGACGCGGCCCGAATGGCGGCCTCTGAGATCGAGGATGTTCAGACGTTAAACACGACCCTGGGAGAAATCGTCACTGCGTTGGTAAAGACCGGCCAGTTTCACTCGGCCAAAGAGATGGCGTCGCAGATGAGCCACTATGCGATTAACAGGGCCCTAAAGGAAATCGCGATTGCGTTTGCAAACAGGGGGGACGCTGACTCAGCGCTAGAGGTTGCCTCCGCGGTCCGATACGACGAAAACGACAAAAACGCGTACAATAGCCTCCTGAGGGATATTGCGATTAGCTTGGCAAAAGCGGAGCGCCTTGATTCGGTGCAGGAGGTAGTGTCCAAGATCAAGAGTCCGCATGAGCAAGCTTACGCTCTGGCGGGGATTGCCGTGTTTAGTCGCGGCATGGAGGATTTCCAATCAGCCAGAAAGGCAGCCCATGAGATCCGCGACCCCTACGCGCAAGCTTCGGTGCTGACGCAGATTGCGATTGTCCTAGCGTGGGCAGTGAACCAGCAAGGCAGGCACGTGCACGTGGGGGTGCCTCTACCTCCGGTTAAGTTCCTTGATCGTCTATTCCACTCTGTTGACACGTAAGCGGGCACGGGGGGAGATGGGTGCGGGAAATGACGGCAAGGAGAACCAAGTACAGCTACCTGCTTCTTGCGCTTGAGCATCACCTCCCGGGCACCCACGCTTTGGCAAGACAGCTGGGGATTATCTGGTTCTACATTTCCACGCGGCATACTTGCTCGACCGAAACGCTCTACCGCCCAGATTGGCTACTCCTCCATACCTCCCGAGTTTCGATGCCAGGTGTTCTCCTCAGCGCGTCGGGACCGAACTGAGTAAGTCCTGACTCGTTGGGGCCGCCAATGGCGACTCCTCCATTACAGACCTACGGGAAATGTTTCGAAAGCGTCGAGTCCTACTCCGGGACGGAATCGAAACCCGAGGAGGGCGACCCCCAAGAAACCCGCATAAATACTGGATTCTCTACATGAGGACGAGGTGGCACTAGTCCAGATGTTTCAGAGAAAGAGAGGCCGGAACCGCCCAAATGGGGGCCGGAAAGGGGCAAAAGGGGGGCACCTCGTCCACATGTTTGGGAAGCCGAAGATGCCAAGAATGGCGCTATTACAAGCCAAAACCCGCCTCTCGGTGAGGCGGGCTTTCAGCGACAGAGAATGTTTCGATAAACAGAAGTGGTGGAGGAAAACGACCTGCCATCGAAACTGCGGAAATGTGGACGAGGTCAAAGATTTCGATGCCAGAGCGTTTTGGTAAGGAAAACGACCTGGCATCGAAACAAAAGGGCTTCGGACGAGCAGCTGGATTTCGATGCCAGAGTGCCTAGGTGGGCAAACTCGACCCACATCGAAACGGCAAGCGTCGGCAGCAGACTACCTAACGAACCCAAGGGCCGATAACAGGGAGCGCCATCCCCAAACGTACGAGTAGGGCCCTGTCGCCTCGCCGTCCTGAAGGAACCGGTTCAGAGCCGTCCCGCAATCAGCCACCATGCCAGCAGCCCGTTGAGGACGAGTATCGGCAAACCGGTCAATGCCAGCGCCAGGTTCTCGAATCTGCCGTTTGCGTACCGGCCCATGACGTTCCTGCTAGAGGTCAGCAGGAATAAGGGCAGCATCGTAAACGGCAGCTGCACGCTAAGGCAGACCTGGCTGATGATGAGCGCCTTGAATACATCACGTACCAGCAGCACCACCGCGCAGGCCGCCACGAGCGTGAGCGCCACCCCCCACTTGAACGACCTGCTGTCGAAGCCGGTGTGCCTGCCCAGGTAACCGCTGAGCACCGTGCCCCCGGCGATCCCCGCTGTCACCGACGACGACACTCCCGCAAATAACAGCCCAATGCCAAAGAGCAGGCTCGCCAGCGGCCCCGCCAGGGGCCGAAGGGTCTCCGCCGCCTGAGGCAACTCACTCACATGGATCCCGTGCCGATGGAAGACTGCCGCGGCCACGATCACCATGGCGGCGTTGATTGCAAGGCCGGCGAGCATCGAGACCAGCGTGTCCAGGAACTCGAACCGCAGCAGTCTCCGAGTGGCGGTCTCGGAAGCTGCCTGCCACTGCCTGCTCTGGATTACCTCCGAATGCAGGTAGAGGTTATGCGGCATCACCACCGCGCCCAGCACCGCTACCGCGACCACAATGCTCTGGGGGCCGAGGTGGGGCAGAACTAGGTGGTGGGCCGCTAGTGCCCAATCTGGTTTCACCAGGATCAGCTCTAGCAGATAACAGAGGCCGATCGCCGTGACGAAGCCAATGATTAGCTTCTCGACCGATCGGTATCTCTGGAAAAAGATCAGAGACCCGACAAACACTGTCGCCAGCACTGCACCTGCCTGCAGCGGCAGGTGGAAGAGGATGGAGAGTCCGGTGGCTCCTCCCAGGATCTCAGCAACCGCGGTCGCCACGCACGCTGCCACCGCGGTAACACCATAGAGGGCCGCGGGCACAGGCCTGATATGGTCGTGCACCGCCTCGGCCAGGCACTTCGCTTTCACCACCCCAAGGTGGGCCGACATGTGTTGCCAAAGGATGAGCACGATAGTGCTGAGCGCGACCACCCACAGCAACTGGTAGCCGAATCCCGACCCAGCCGCGAGGTCGGCGGCCCAGTTCCCCGGGTCTATGAACCCGACGGTCACGAGGAACCCAGGGCCAAGGTAGCTCAGCGCCTGCCTGATAACCTGCGCGGTCTGTCGACGCTCTCGGGACTCGCTCATGTCACCTGACACGATATACGACCTCGCCCTCGCCCCTGCCTGCGTGCCGGCGGCTGCTCGCGAGCAAGAGCAGGTTCCGGTCCTGGTCGCAGAGAGACGCGTGACGTCGGATAGATGTGGCAGCGGGGGCCGCTAACGGTCGTCATATCTAAGAACTCATCGGCGCTGCCCGGAAGGAATCACTGCCGGTTCGAGGATGGGATTGGCCTACCCCCATCAGTCATACCACGCGCCATGTTAGTCCCGGGCCCACCCAACGCATAGACGATGACTTCACTTGGCTGCGGCCGATGGCTGCGGCCGAGGCGACAATCCGAACTCTTCCACCGTGTTCCCCGCAACATCGGTGACGCGGACCTTTGCCTGGGCCGGGCCAACGTCAACACGCGCGAATGACTCGACGCGCGCATACTTGACGGTCTCAGGCAGCGGGCGAACGTCAATCGGCCGCGCCGCGCCACCGGCTACGCCACCATCCACGAACTGCACGCCCCCCGCGATTTCGCGGTGGTAGTGGTGATCGTGCCCGCTGAAGACCGCTGTGACGTGGTAGTCCTGGAAAACGGTGCCGAATCGGGCGCGGAACTGGTTGGTGGACGCCACCCGAGGTGCCTCCAGGCAGTAGATAGGGAAATGGAAGAACACGAAGATATACTTCGCGTCCGGGTGCCCGGCCAGATCATCCTTGAACCACTGCATCTGCTGCTGCCAGTATTGCTCCTGGCGCTCTCGGAAGCGCTGCTGGTCGGCCTTGGTGACCGACTGGTTGTCATCCGGCGGGTAGAGCCCGGGGCTGTCGAACACCACGAAATGCGCCGCTCCGCGGTCGAACGAGTAGTACCGCTCATTGCCGGGCAGCGCGAAGAACTGGAAGTATAGCGAGGAGGCGCGGTCGTGATTGCCCAGCACCGCGTACAGGGGCACGCCGCGCAGCAGGTCGCCTTCGACCCGGAAGAACTCTTCCCAGTCGCCGATGTTGCGCCCGTCCGAAACCAGGTCCCCTACGTCGAACAGCATGTCCGGCTTGCCGGCCATGATGCGCTCGATGATCGGGCGATGCGCCGGGTTGCCGCGATTCTGAGTGTCGCTGATGACGGCGAAGCTGAATGGATGCTCCCCTTCGGGAGCGGTGGTGAATGCGCAGTGTCCTGCATCGCCGGTGACGCCTGACACGCTGTAGGTGTAGGTTGTCCCCGGCTTCAGATTGCGCAGCACCACCGAGTGCATCTGGTACTCGCGAAATGCCGTGTCATTGCCCACCGGCGGGGTCACGGTGACTTCACCGCTGACCGTCGCCCAGCAGATCGTCGCCTTGTTGGTCCCCACGTTCTGGACATAAGGACCGACTACAGTCGTTGACTGCCCTTGCGCCCACTCGGGCGCCAATAGCCCCGCGATCAGAAACACCCCGATCGCTGCAGCAATCCTACCTGCCCGAGTTGATCTCTGTGCCATGCCAGCCTCCTCGATCCATCGGGACGATCATCGAGCCGCCTGACCGAGCGCAGTCACGGCTACCAGTTCTCGCCCAGGATCTCGAAGTGCGCCTGGGGGTGCGCGCAGGCCGGACAGGCCTTCGGCGCGTCAGTTCCTTCGTGCACATATCCGCAGTTCCGACACCGCCACTTGATGGACCGCTCTCGCTTGAACACCCGGCCTGCCTCGACGTTGGCAGCTAGGTCGGAGTAACGCTTGCCATGTTGCTTTTCGGCGATGCCAATCACCTCAAAGAGCTTGGCGACCGCCTCGAAGCCTTCCTGACGGGCGGTGGCGGCGAAACTGGGGTAGAGCGTGCCCCATTCGTGCCCTTCGCCTGCGGCCGCGGCCCGTAGGTTCTCCAGAGTCGTGCCGATCGTGCCGGCTGGATAGGTCGCGACGATCTCCACGTCGCCGCCTTGCAGCGTCGTGAAGAAGCGCTTCGCGTGCTCCTTCTCCTGGGTAGCCGTCTCCTCGAAGATGGCCGCAATCTGCTCGAGCCCGTCTTTCTTCGCCTGGCTGGCGAAGTAGGTATAACGGTTGCGCGCCTGCGATTCCCCGGCGAATGCCGCCAACAGATTCTTCTCGGTCTTGCTTCCCTTCAGTTCGGACATTGTCTCCTCCGTGTGTTTTGAGTGTTTTGCACTCTGTTACTGGATCTAGGGTTGCGATGGTAGCATGGTCGCGCGATCTTGCGTCGCTCCCAAACACTACTCTTTTGCCTTTTCTAGTGAGATGCCCAGTGCCTCGGCCACGCCCTTTCAGAAGTCCTCGAAGACGTTCACGCCACAATCAGGCGAGGTCGAAGCGATCAGCGTTCATCACCTTGGTCCAAGCGGCCACGAAGTCCTGGACGAACTTCTCCCGCGCGTCCGCACTTCCGTATACCTCGGCCAGAGCCCGGAGCTGGGAGTTCGAACCGAAGATGAGATCGACACGCGTGCCGGTCCACTTGACCTCCCCAGTCTTGCGATCGCGCCCCTCGAACACGTCCTTGGCATCCGATACCGCCGTCCACTCGGTGCCCATGTCGAGCAGGTTCACGAAGAAGTCGTTGGTTAGCGCTTCCGGCTTCCTGGTGAAAACGCCGTGCTGGGTCTGGCCGAAGTTGGTGTTCAGCACACGCATGCCGCCCACGAGCACCGTCATCTCTGGTGCGGTCAGGGTCAGCAACTGCGTCTTGTCAACCAGCAACTCCTCGGCTGATACGGCATACCGGCTCTTCTGGTAGTTGCGGAAGCCGTCCGCGACCGGCTCGAGCACAGCGAAGGAGGCGACATCGGTTTGCTCCTGCGAGGCGTCCATGCGTCCCGGCGTGAAGGGAACCGTCACCTTGTGGCCCGCATTCTTCGCCGCCTGCTCGACGCCCGCGCAACCGGCCAGAACGATCAGGTCAGCTAGTGATAGCTTCTTGCGGCCTTTTGCCGTCTTGTTGAACGCGCTCTGGATGCCCGTGAGGGTCTTGAGGACCTTCGCGAGCTGGGCGGGCTGGTTGACTTCCCAATCCTTCTGCGGTGCCAGACGAATGCGGGCACCGTTCGCACCGCCGCGTTTGTCGGAGCCACGGAACGTGGATGCCGACGCCCAGGCGGTCGACACCAGTAGGGATACGGACAGCCCCGAAGCCAGGATCTTGCCCTTGAGGGAGGCGATGTCCTGCTCATCAACCAACTCGTGGTTGACCGCGGGGATGGGGTCTTGCCAGATGAGCTCTTCGGCAGGAACCTCCGGGCCGAGATAGCGTGCGCGCGGACCCATGTCGCGGTGAGTCAGCTTGAACCACGCGCGGGCGAACGCGTCGGCGAACTGGTCCGGATTCTCGTAGAAGCGCCTCGAGATCTTCTCGTAGACAGGGTCGAACTTCAACGAAAGATCAGTGGTCAGCATGGCTGGCGCGTGTCGCTTCGACGGGTCGTGGGCATCCGGCACCGTTCCCGCGCCTGCGCCACCCTTCGGCTGCCACTGATGCGCGCCGGCCGGGCTCTTGGTCAGCTCCCATTCGCACTCGAACAGGATCCGGAAGAAGTTGTTGCTCCACTGCGTTGGCGTGTTGGTCCAGGTGACCTCTAGCCCGCTGGTGATCGCATCGCCGCCTTTGCCAGACCCGAAACTGCTCTTCCAGCCGAGGCCTTGCTCCTCGATACCGGCTGCCTCGGGCTCCGGTCCCGCATGGGTCGCCGGGCCGGCACCATGGGTCTTGCCGAAGGTGTGACCACCGGCGATCAGGGCAACCGTCTCTTCATCGTTCATAGCCATGCGAGCGAACGTCTCGCGGATATCCTTGGCCGCCGCGACCGGATCCGGATTGCCGTTCGGGCCTTCCGGATTGACGTAGATCAGCCCCATCTGCACGGCAGCGAGCGGATTCTCGAGGTCCCGGTCGCCGGAGTAGCGTGTGTCATCCAGCCACTTGCTCTCGGAGCCCCAGTAGACGTCTTCTTCCGGCTCCCAGACATCCTCACGACCCCCAGCGAAGCCGAAGGTCTTGAACCCCATCGACTCCAGGGCGACGTTGCCCGCAAGAATCATGAGGTCGGCCCAAGAGATCTTCCTGCCATACTTTTGCTTGATCGGCCAGAGCAGCCGGCGCGCCTTGTCCAGGTTCGCGTTGTCGGGCCAGCTGTTGAGGGGCGCGAAGCGCTGCTGGCCGGCACCGGCGCCCCCGCGACCGTCGCCGGTGCGGTAGGTGCCGGCGCTGTGCCAGGCCATGCGAATGAACAAGGGTCCGTAGTGACCGAAGTCCGCCGGCCACCACTCCTGCGAGTCGGTCATCAGCGCCCGGAGATCCTTCTTTACGGCCGCCAGGTCGAGGCTATTGAAGTCCTCGGCGTAGTTGAAGCCCTTACCCATGGGGTCGGACAGCGGCGAGTGCTGGTGCAGGATCTTGAGGTTGAGCTGATTGGGCCACCAGTCCCGGTTCGACGTGGCTCTGCCGGTTGCCTGTTTGTTTGCCCCGCCCGTTACCGGGCGCTGGTCGTCGCTATTCATCTCCACTCCCCTTTCCTTTCAGGTTTCGGTTTGTACAGATAACGCTGGGGCTCACCGGACGCCTGACCGCGAGGCGGGCTGGCGAGTCGCTTCTCACTCATAGTCGCCTCCTCGTAGCACCTGGCTTCCGCGAGGCCTTCGCCCGCGCACACCGCAGGCAGGTTCCTCTCATCTCCACCTGGGTCTTCTGCACGATTCCTTGAGCCCGGACCTCCTTCGGGACCCGCAGCTGGTCGAACTCCGCGCTGTAGAAGTCGTAGACCTCTCCGCACCTCGTGCAGACGAAGTGATGGTGGGGGGTAGAGTCCCCGTCAAAGCGCACGCTCGGGCCGCAAGTCGTCAACGTGCCGATGAGCCCGAGGTCACGGAGCAGCCACAGGGTCCGATAGACAGTGTCCACCGAAATGGTAGGCACTCTCTCCCGCACCCCCAGGTAGATCGCGTCTGCGGCGGGGTGGGTGTCGGCGGCCGCGACCTCACGGCAGATCTCAAGGCGCTGATGAGTCCTCTTCACTCCCGCGCGCTTGAGCCCCTCGGTGAGGTGGCGAAGCCGCTGCTGGTAGTCACTCAGTGCAGGCACTGTGCTGTTCCGTACCACATAAGATTGATTCTCATCTCGGAATATATTGCAAGAGCACGCCCCTGTCAAGAGCCCGACCGGGCGAGAGCTCAAGCGGAATGGCCGGCTGCTTCGGATTGGAACGTGTGGCTACTTCCGACGGAATGCACATCGACCCGCTGAGAGGCCGGTTTCCAGTGGAGAACACAGGTCCCCAACCTAGGGACGCCCGGCAGTCGGCCCAGTTCCGCCCTCCCCCAACAACGGATGTCGTCTCTTAGGGCGCAGTGGGATTCAGACGCCAGATCGCAAAGTTCAGAGCACTGGCATAGGTGACCCAGGCGAGATAGGGGAGCAGGAGCAGACCAGCCTTGGGATCATGCCGCCAGAACGCGATCAGTGTTGCCAGAATGAGCGCCCAGAGGATGATGATCTCGGCGAAGGCGAGATCGAAGCGCCGCATGCCGAAGAAGATCCCCGACCAGGCCGCGTTGAGGATCAGTTGAAGCGCGAACAACGCCATGGCCCCTGGTGCGCCGGAGAGGCCCGCCTTCCTCCAGATCAGCCAACCGGCGATGCCCATCATCAGGTACAGCGCCGACCAGACTGGGCCGAATAGGAAGCTCGGAGGTGTCCAGGCCGGCTTGTTGATGCTGCCGTACCACGTCGCCACTGCCGGCCCTGTGAGCCGGGAGCCTACCAAGCCGGCACAGAACGACACCGCGATCCAGACGATCAATTCAGCGATGGGCTTCAGACTCATCCCACTTGCTCCGCGAGTTAGTTGGTCTCCGGACTACCAGGCGGTTTCGTCGTCTCTCCAGAAGATCCCTCCTCTTCTGACTTCGCCTGCCTTGCTGCTGACAGGTGGTGGGCACAGAACCTAGGTTCCCACGGTGCGCCAGGAAAGGGGGAGTGGCGCGACGCGGCGACATACATCCCCTGGCGAAGCCCAGGCACAGCAGCTACTCATGCAGTTCCTTCAGCTCCCCTGTCTCGATATACCAGATGCGCTCGCCGATGTTCGTCACGTGGTCTGCCATGCGCTCCAGGTACACCCCGATCAAGAGCAGGGAGATTGCCTGTGCAGTGAGGCTGGGGTCCCGCTGGATATACTCAATGAGTTCGTCGTGCAGAGAGCGATAGGCGTGATCCACTTCATCATCCTGGTGCACGGCCTGCATTGCCAGGTCGAGGTCGCGATGAACAAAGGCGGTAAGGCTGTCGTGCAGCATCTTCTGCACCAGGTGCGCCATACGGGGGATATCCACCAGGGGCTTGAAGAGGGGGCGATCAGCCAGTTCCCGTGCTTGCCGCGAGGTGTCAACGGCGTAGTCGCCGATGCGCTCGATATCGGCGATAATGCGCAACACCCCGGCGATGGTGCGCAAGTCGCGGGCCATCGGCTGCTGAAGGGCCAGGAGTTGGGTGGCGCGAGACTCTATATCCAGATTGAGCGCATCTATCTGGTTCTCGATCTGCATGACTTGGTCTGCCAGCTCGAGATCTCGCTGAGCGAGCGCGTCGACGGCCTTCTGCACCGCATCCGCAGCAAGGCTTCCCATGCGCACCACGTCCTGCTGTAATGCGGCCAGTTGCTCGTCAAAGGAATGGCGAATGGGGGTACTCAATTCGAACCTCCTAGCCGAACCGCCCTGTAATATAGTCCTCGGTTCGCTTATCATGTGGGTCAGTGAAGATCTTGGGTGACGGGCCAAACTCGATCATCTCCCCGTGGAGAAAGAAGCCGGTCTCCTGGGAGACCCGGGCCGCCTGCTGCATGTTATGGGTCACGATGACGATAGTGTATCTCTGCTGCAGCTCGTGCATCAACTCCTCGATGCGCAAGGTGGAGATCGGATCGAGCGCGGAGCACGGCTCGTCCATGAGCACCACGTCGGGGTCCGCTGCAAGAACGCGAGCGATGCAGAGGCGCTGCTGCTGGCCCCCCGAAAGGGAGAAGGCAGAGTCGCGCAGTTTATCCTTGACCTCGTCCCACAGCGCGGCCCGCTGCAAGCTTCTTTCCACCAGGTCCTCGAGGTCGGGGCCACGGGCAAGACCGTGGATGCGCGGCCCGAAGGCGATGTTGTCGAAGACGGACATGGGGAAGGGGTTAGGCCGCTGAAAGACCATCCCGACTCGCCTGCGCAGAGCCACCACATCCACCTCAGGTCCGTAGATATCCTCTCCATCCAGGAGCACCCGCCCCTGCGTGCGGGCTCCGTCAATGATGTCGTTCATGCGGTCAAGGGCACGCAGAAACGTGGACTTGCCGCAACCGGATGGCCCGATGAAGGCGGTTATCTGGCGCTCACGAATGGAGAGGCTGACGTTGCGCAGGGCCTGAAACCGCCCGTAGTAGAAATCCAGCGCCTCGACCTGGATCTTGGTCGGGCGATCGGTCTGTTCTACAGCCTGGAAGGTTTGCATCGGAGTGCTGCGCGTCATGGTTACCTCACGGCCCGGAAGCGCCCTCTCGTCGTGTAGCGCGCGGCCACGCTCAAGACCAGAACCAGGGCTACCAAGACCAATGCCCCCGCCCATGCCTGCGCGTGCCAGTCGTCATAGGGCGCAATGGCATACGTGAAGATCTGCACCGGCAAACTCGCGATGGGCTGGTCCAGATGAGTGCTCCAGAAGCGGTTGCCGAAGGCGGTGAAAAGCAACGGCGCGGTCTCGCCCGCGATGCGCGCAATGGCGAGCAGCACTCCCGTGATCACGCCGCCCTTGGCCGCGACCAGCACTACCTTGAAGACTGTGCGCCACTGAGTGGCCCCCAGGGAAAGCGCAGCCTCGCGCAGGGAGATCGGCACCAACCGCACCAGTTCCTCCGTAGTGCGGATCACCGTAGGGATCATCATTACGCCCAGGGCCGCGCCGCCAGCAAGCGCGGAAAAACGCTTCATGGGCATGACAACCACCGCGTAGACAAAGATGCCGATCACGATGGATGGCACACCGCTCAGAACATCTGCGGCGAAACGCACGGCCCAGCCGAAGCGGTTGTTGCCAAACTCAGCGAGGTAGATGCCACCCAAGATCCCGATAGGCAGACCCACGGCGCTTGCCAGTCCGATGAGGATGAGACTGCCCACAATCGCGTTTGCCATTCCGCCCCCGGCCTCGCCGACCGGCTTGGGCATATGGGTGAAGAAGGCCAGATTCAGCGCTGGCAGCCCCTGGGCCGCCACATAGTAGAGCACCATTGCTAGTGGCACCAGGGCCGCCAGGGTGGCCAGCACGGCAACGACCCACATCAGGCCGTTGGCAGCCTTCCGCTTCGCCTCCCATACGCCGCTGCGGCCCCGCGAACCACCGGGCATCATTCCCGCACTCCCTCCCTCGCCCCGCGCGCCACGCTCCAGATCAGCAACCGGGCGACCGCGTTGATGATGATGGTCAGCGCGAAGAGTATGAGCCCGATCTCCACCAGGGCAGAGATGTATAGATCGTACGTCGCCTCGGAGAACTCGTTGGCCAGGACACTGGCCATAGTGTAGGCCGGGTTGAAGAGCGAGGTGGAGATCTCAGGCCTGTTACCGATGACCATGGTCACCGCCATCGTCTCCCCCAACGCCCGACCCAGGCCGAGGATGATTGCTCCCAGGACGCCCGCCCGGGCGTAGCGGAAGACCGGACCACGAATCGCCTCCCAGCGAGTGGCTCCCAGCGCGTAGGCGGCCTCGCGTTGAGAAACAGGAACCGCTTGTAGCACCTCGCGAGAGACGGCGGTGATGAAAGGGATCACCATGATGGCCAGAATGAGGCCGCCGGCCAGCATGCCGATCCCGTAGGGCGGCCCCTGGAAGAAAGGCAGAAAGCCAAGGTGCTGTCCCAACCAGGCCTGGGTCGGCCGGAGCAGCGGCACTAGGACGAAAATGCCCCACAGCCCATAGACGACACTAGGCACCGCGGCCAGTAACTCTACCAGGAACGAGACAGGACTTCGCAGCCAGCGAGGGGCCAACTCGCCAAGGAAGAGCGCTGTCCCTAAGCTGATGGGAACGGCCAGCAGAAGGGCGAGAAATGACGAAACGACGGTGCCGTAGATGAAGGGCAGCGCGCCGAACACCCGGTGGACGGGGTCCCAAGTAGAGGTGACCAGGAATCGCCAGCCAAAGTGGCGGATGGAGGGAGATGAAGCCCTCGACAACTCGTAGGCGAGCAGCAAGATGAGCAGGAGCACACTCGCCGCGAAAAGCAGCGTCCCCCACTGGAAGGTGCGGTCGCCAAAGTTGGCTCCGAACACCCCGCGCCTTTTCAATGAACGGGAAGAACCTGCGATAGAGGACATCGGTCAGCGCCCCGAACCACCCGGCCGGCCCTGTAGACGGAGGCCCTCGATAGTGGTCTCGTTGAGTGTCACCACCGCTGGAGGTAGAGGAGCATAGAGAAGAGGCTCAGCGTAGCGCTGGCCGTCGTGAATCGCCCACGTCAGGAATCCGGTCAAGGCCTCGCCTTTGGCACGATCTCTCTGGTCGCGGTAGACCAGCAGGTAGGTGAAGCCGGCGATCGGATAGGCGTCGGGAGCGGCCGAGTTGACGATGCTGACGCGGATGTCTTGCTTCACCTTCTCCGCCGCACCGGCTGCCGCCGCGGTGGTGCTGGCGACAGAGGGTTCAACGAAGCTGCCAGCCGCATTTCGGATTCGCGCGCAGGGAAGTCGGTTTTGCGTCGCATAGGCGAGCTCGACGTAGCCGATGGCTCCCGGCGTCTGCTTCACGATGCCAGTCACTCCCTCGTTGCCCTTGCCGCCGATCCCCACGGGCCAATCCACCGATTTGCCTGCGCCAACGCGGTCCGCCCAGGCATTGCTCACCGCGGCCAGGTAGTGGGTAAAGATGTAAGTCGTGCCGCTCCCATCCGAACGGTGGGCAACCGCGATGGACAGATCGGGCATCTTCACACCGGCATTGAGGGAAGCAATAGCCTTGTCGTTCCACCGCGTGATGTTGCCGAGGAAGATGTCCGCCAGGGCTTCGGGGCTGAGGCGTAACCCGCTCACGCCAGGGAGGTTATGAGCGACCGCCACTGCGCCGGCGACGGTGGGGATATGCACGACCGGGCCGGGCATGGCCTTCATCTCCTCGTCGGAGAGCGGGGCGTCACTGGCACCGAAGTCCACCGTCCCAGCCTTCAGTTGCTGGATACCACCTCCGCTGCCAATGGACTGGTAATTGATCTGGACGTCGGGGACGGTTTTCGCGTACTCGTCAAACCACTTAGAGTAGAGAGGATAGGGAAAGGTCGCTCCCGCACCGGTCAGAGTAACCTTCCCTGTTGGGGTCGGGCCTTTCCCCTCTCTGGCGCAGCCTGCCACGAGCAGCGCCACGACGACAGCGAGAATCGAAACCCACCGCGCACCTGATCTCATAGTCCATCCCTCCTCGCTGGTAGATAGTATACCGGCACGCGGTTAGGAACAGGCTATGGCCCGGTTAAGGTTTGGTTAAGGAGTGCCAGCCTCGAGCCCTTCAACCAATGACCGAACGCGTGCTTCGATCTCATCTCTCACGCGCCGAAAAGCCGCCTTCACCTCCTCGGGTGTGCCAGTCGCTTGGGCCGGGTCGCGGAGAGACCAGTGGAGAAGTCTTCCCGCTCCGGGAAAGACCGGGCAGGCTTCGGCCGCCTGGTCGCAGACAGTCACTACCAGGTCAAATCGCTCCGGCACTTCGTCAAATCCCTTTGCGTGCTGGCCAGAGATGTCAACGCCGCGCTCTTGCATCGTCTCGACGGTCAAAGGATGAAGCACGGTCGGCTGGGTCCCGGCGCTGTAGGCTTCGATGGCACCGCGACCATAGTGGCGAGCGAAGCCTTCAGCCATCTGGCTGCGGCAGGCATTGGCGGTGCAGAGAAACAGCACTCTAACAGGACTTGGCATTCCCCTCGCTCCCTTGGAAGCCCAGGCCAGGGTGCTTCGACGGACTGATGCACCCTGGCCTTTGGCCCCAGATGGTCTACCTTACCTGGCGGCCAGCAGCGGCTTGCCTGCGTGAGTGATGGACTTGATTGCGCGCTCGTTGATCTTCATCACCTCCTCGGGCAGCGGGGCGTACAGCAACGCCGGAGCGTACTTCTGCCCGTCGTGAATCGCCCACGAAAGAAACCCGCCCAGCGCGCGTCCTTTCTCCCGGTCCCGCTGTGCGCGATAGACCAGAATGTAGGTCAGTCCAGCGATGGGATACGCCCCTTCACCCGGAGCATTCACGATGGAAACGCGCACATCCCGCTGCATCGCCTTGACTGCGCCAGCGACTGCGGCCGTGGTAGAAGCAAGAGTTGGTTCCACGTATTTCCCAGCCCGGTTACGGATGCTGGCATAGGGCAGGCGGTTCTGAGTCGCGTAGGCCAACTCCATATAGCCGATCCCGCCAGGCGTCTGCTTCACCAGGCCGGCAACTCCCTCATTGCCCTTGCCGCCAAGGCCGATGGGCCAGTCCACTGACTTTCCTGCGCCGACGCGGACGGCCCAGGCCCGGTTCACGGCAGCCAGGTAACTGGTGAAGATGTAACTTGTCCCGCTTCCATCAGAGCGGTGCACAACCGCGATAGCGAGGTTCGGCAAGCTCACTCCGGGGTTGAGGGAAGCAATGCGCTGGTCGTTCCACCTCTTGATATGGCCCAAATAGATGCCAGCAACCACATCAGGTGTGAGGCGCAAACCCTTCGATGCTCCCGGCAGGTTATAGGCAACCACCACCGCGCCCGCTACGGTGGGAATATGCAAAACCTGACCAGGCATGGCCTTCGCCTCCTCATCGGAGAGCGGGGCGTCGCTGGCGCCGAAGTCCACCGTCCCGGCCTTCAGCTGCTGGATGCCGCCTCCGCTGCCGATGGACTGGTAGTTGATGCGAACTCCAGTGGCCTTGCCATAGACGTCGAACCACTTCGAATACAGGGGGTAGGGGAAAGTCGCACCTGCCCCCGTCAGACTCGTCTCTGCCGCCCAGGACACGGTGATCGCCAAGAGCAAAGCCACGGCGACCCACCCCATCCCTGCAAGCGCGCTGTACCTGAACATCTTGCTCGACATTGTGATCCTTCTCCTTTTGTTGAGATCTCATGGTGATCGTCTGAAGCTGTACGTACCCGACTGATGTCGGAGAGCACCGCTGGCTGTCTCGGCAGCTCTTCTCCAAGGTTCCGCGGACGGCCGGTTGCGCACCTGGCACTTCCGGAACGCGGCGGCTACCTGCTCCTGCCAGGTGAGCACTGCCTCCTCCCAGGAGTCATCGCGCTCCCTCCAACTGGCCGCCCCTTGAACCGTTGGTCTCGTCCCTATCGTCCCCATCGTGTCACCTGTCCCTATGCGCACTCACTCATAGCAGAGGCAAGAGGGACGGAGAGAAGTCGCTTGGGCGATAGCTCTTGAGCCGCCCGATGTCTCCCGTCGCCGAGTAGATAGCCCACTCGCCGATGTTTGTGGCATGGTCGGCCATCCGTCCCAGGTCGTGGGAGGCGAACAGCAGGGCGACACCGGTCTTGATATGATCTGGCACCGCCTGCAAGTGGCGCAGGACCTCGGCATGCAGCCACCTCTGGGCCACGTCAACGATGTCCTCCTGCTCCCGCAACTGGTGAAGGCGACTCAGATCGCGGCTAGCGAAGGCATGCAGGCCGATCTGAACCATGTCGGATGCCAGTTCCGCCATCTTCCGCAGGCGCTGGGAGATCTTTGCCGGATAAGGGGGTGAGATCTCGCGAGAGATCAAGGCGACCTCCTCGGCGAGGTCGGCGATCCGCTCCAGGTCTGTGATCACCTTGAGGATTGCCGTTACCTCTCGCTGCTCCTCGCTTCCAGTCTCCTGACCTGAGGTGAGCAGGTCGATGCACTTGCGGGCGATGGCCAGTTCCATGCGGTCTATCAGGTCATCTCCTGCGATGGCCTCCTCGCCTCGGGCCCTGTCGCCCTGCAAGAGAGCCCGATTCGCCTTGGCGACCGCCTCCCTGACGAGGTCGCCCATGTGCATCACGTCCTCGTGGAGTTCCTGCACCATGCAGTTCATCAGTACTTCACCTGCAAACGCAGCGTAGTCAGTCCGCCGTCCGTCTTTGAGAACTTGCTGTAGCCAGCGTCGGGGTTGCGGAACTCGTGCGCAAGTACCATCCGCGTCTTGGCATCTAGCTGGTGTTGGTAGCCGACGGTCAGGCTCTTGAAGTCCGTATTGCCGGTATCCCGATCCTCGTCGAACCGCTCGTAGCGAGCGAATAGGGTTCCTGGTGTCCGAGAGAGTTGGTAGGCGAGGTGGGCATACCAGCCCAGGATATCCTTACCGAGGTTCTCGCCGGTCACCACCTCGCCCCGGAACCACAGAGGCCCGGAAGCGTAGGAGATTCCGCCGCCCAAGCGGCGCTTGTCCGTGGTGGCACCCTTGCTGTCGGTGAACTGGCCGGTGAGGTAACCCACATAGAGGCTGTTCGCCTCGGTATCCTTGTTCACGGTCTTGCGCCCCAGCACGAAGCGCATCCGGGCCACCAAGTCCTTGGAGTCGTTGTTGTCAGCCGCGCTAGCTCCGTTTCCACTCATGGCGCCCAGGTCGAGCGTGGTTCCTGGCACCTGGTCACCCAGGACATTCTTCAGATGCAGCCAGGCACCGACGTCCCTCTCGCCGGGGAAGAGAGTAGTGGCCAGTAAGGTGCGTTCCGGCTCCAGTCGCGCCGATGAGGACTCCAGCACCTCATACATGAAGGGCACCTTGGCTTGCCCCATTCGGAAACGCCACAAGTCGGCCTGGCGACCGAGATCTAGGTACGCGTCCTTGAGCTCGACCGTGCGTGCAGCGTCGATCTGGAGCGTCAAGGCGGCCAGGTCAGTCACCGGCGCCTCTAGCTTGAGTCGAGCTCGGCGCACGCGGAAGTCCGTCCCAGGCTCTGCCGCCTGGTCGCTGGTGAATTGGGACTGAATGTAACCTGACAGCTTGACCTTCTCGCCCTGGGCCAGTTTCTTCTGTGCTTCGGTGGTCGCGTATAGGTCGCGAGAGGTCGCTTCCTGAGTCTCCTGCGTCTTCTGAAGTTGCGCTTCGAGCTCCTGAAGCCGCGCCCGTAGCTCGTCAATCTGCTGCTGCACGCTCTGCGGCGTGGCTGCGACGGCTGGTGACGGCGCGGCCTCGTCTTGGGCCCGAGCCACCCCCCCAGCCAGAGACAGCGCACAGATCACCACAATGACCCGTGCAAATCGCTTCATTCTTCCTTGCTCCTTTCGTTCGGATGATGGTCACTGGCGACGCTTTTCCGCGGGCCTCGTTATCTGCATCTCACCTCCCTGCGGCCCCATCTCGGATCGTCAACCTGATGATACCGAGGCCGCGTTAGGGCCGCGCTAAGGGCCGTGAAGGCAGCGTTAGGGCGCGGTTAACCTTTGGCTAAGGAAACGGGGGCGAGGATGGGGAGGAGAAACTGAAGAGGCCGGCGAGATGGTGGAGGAGGAAACCGACTTCAGTCGGCTGATGCAGCTGGTCCCGAGTGCCCCGCGGCGGCGCACGCGGGTAGGGTGACCATGAACTCGCTTCCCTTGCCCAGGCGGCTGTCCACGCGGATCTGCCCTCCCAGCGCTTCCACCAGGTGCTTCACAATCGAGAGCCCCAGGCCTGTGCCGCCGAGTTCTCGGGATCGCGCTTTGTCCACCCGGTAGAAGCGCTCAAACACGCGGGAGAGGTCGGTGCTCGGAATACCGAGACCAGTGTCCCAGACGGTGATGACGATACGGTCATCCCTCCGAGCGCCGCGAATGCCTGCCTGCCCGCCCGACTCAGTGTACTTGATGGCATTGTCCAGTAGGTTGGACAGGATCCTGGTCAGGGCTGACCAGTCGGCGGCCACAGCTAGGTCTTCGGGAATCTCAAGGCTGACCGCTACTTGCCGGTGCTCGGCCAGCGATCTCAGTTGAGCGGCCACGCTGCGACCGATATCAGACACGTTGACTTCGGTAGACTCCAGACGCAGTTCGTCTCCCTCGATGGTCGCCAGGTCGAGCAGGTCTCTCACCAGGGCGCCCATACGCTCGGCCTGCCTTTCCAGGTCACGAAGAAAACGGTCGGCCACCGCGGGATCATCTTTGCCACCCCCAAGCAGAGTCTCGGCCATGGCCTTGATGGCGGTGATGGGTGTCTGAAGCTCGTGAGAGGCGTTGGCCACGAATTCGCGGCGCACGGACTCCAGGCGTCGCAACTCCGTGACATCATGCAGGACGGCAACAGCGCCCAGTGGCTCCTCCGTGGCGACAGCGGTGACGGTCGCCTCAAGGACGCGGTGCCGCGGGAAGAGCACCTGCACCTCTGCCGTCGTCGTCCCGCTGGTCGCCAGGGCCTGTCTGAAGGCATCGTCAAGAGCGGCATTCTGTGTAGCGTCCACCACGGCCTGTCCCGTCAGCTGCGCGCCCGGCTTGCCGAAGACCTGCTCCGCGGCAAGATTGGACATCACGATTCGCCCCGTGGGGTCGGTCACCAGGATGGCTTCTCCCAGCCGCTCGAGGATGGTTTCGACCTTGCGCTTCTCCTGCCGGAGATCCCTGACCATCAGTCGAAGCCGTTCGGCCATCTCATTGAAGCTCGTCGCCAGTGCGGCAATCTCGTCCGTGCCTCGCGGTCGCGCCCGCGCCTCCAGATCGCCGCCGGCTAAAGCACGGGCGGCGCGGCTGACTGCGGCAATCCTGCGACCCATACTTCCGGCCATCTTCACGCCCAACAACAGGGCAAGGCCGAGAGCCAAGAGCGCCGCCGTGAGCACCATCGAGCGAATCCGTCCGATGGCGGCCGCGACCTGATGCAGAGGCATCGCCACCCGTACGACACCAACATAGGCGTTGTTCGACTTCACAGGCACACCCACGTAGAGCATATCTACTCTGAGTGTGTGGCTGTAGCGAATGCTGCGCCCCTTCCCCTGCGAGAGCGCCTGCCTCACCTCCGGCCGAGAGGCGTGGTTATCCATGGTGCGGATGTCGTGCTCACTGTCCCCCAATACTGTCCCGTCGCGGGCGATCAGGGTGATCCGCAGGTGGGTGTCCCGGCCCAGCCGGCGAGCGGCATCCTTCAGAACTTGGCGACCTTGCGGCCTGACGAAATCCTGCGCAACCATGTTCCGAATCAGGGTAGCCTGTGAGGAAAGGCTGTCCTCCAACGAGTCGAGATAGTGCAGGCTGATCTCGTGGTTGAGGTAGAGACCCAATGTCCCGACGGCCACGACGACCGCAATCAGGTAAGTGGCAAGCAACTTCCACCGGATACTCAACGCGTTTGCTCCTGCCCGGGCTGGACTCCCCCTGCTCTCGACTTGGTGCGGAAGGAGATCTTCCTCGCCAGATCGGGCAGTGAGATAGCTCCATCCCAGTGTTCTGCAAGCACCTCGGGCGAGACTCTCCGAATGAGCCGGTGGACGACGAAGCCAACGAGGATAGCGTCATCCAAATATCCCACTCCCGGAAGCCAGTCGGGGATCACATCGAACGGCATGGCGAGGTAGATGCCCGTCCCCACCACCAGCAGTTTGACACTGAGAGGAACTCGTCTGTCTCTCGCCAGGCGCCACAGAAGCTTGCCCAGGTTCGGCAGCAGGAAAATGAGCTCGCGCGCGGTCAGTCTGCTCGTGCTGCTGTCTGCTGCTTCCTGGTTTGCCATAGGGGTGTCTGTCATCTGCTGAACCGATAGCCGATTCCTCGCACGGTTTCGATATACTGAGGGTGCTCCGCGTCAGGTTCTATCTTCTGTCGAAGCCAGCGAATGTGCACGTCCACGGTTCGCGGGTCGATGTATTCGTCATTGCCCCAGGCTTCCTCCAGCAACTGGTGACGGGTTCTGGCGCGCCCGCGGTGCGCCAGCAACGCCCTCAGCAGGCTTAGTTCGCGCGGGCTTAGTGCCACCGGCTTCCCTCTCACTTCGACGGACGGCCTCGTCAGGTCGACTACCAGATGGCCGTCGCCAAAGCCCGGCTGTTCGGATGGCTGGGCCAACATGCTCTGCCGACGTAGCGCCGCTCGCACCCTGGCGACCAGCTCCCGCATGCTGAAGGGCTTGGTCACGTAATCGTCCGCCCCCACCTCCAACCCCACTATTCGGTCGACCTCTTCGGCCTTCGCCGTGAGCATAATGATCGGCACGGTGGACTTGCTACGGAGCATGCGGCAGACATCAAGACCGCCTATGCCCGGTAACATCAGGTCAAGGATCACCAGGCTGGGCTTGAACTCGTTAGCTAGGCGAAGACCGGTTTCGCCATCTGCCGCAACCCGTGCCTCGAACCCTTCACGCTTCAGGGTATGCGCCAGGGAGTCGGCGATGGAGCGCTCGTCTTCTACTATCAGGATGCGCTGTCCCATAGCACTCCTACGCCCGAGTTGTGCTTTCCCGATCATCATGCCCGGCACGTCTGATCACGACGCATCTTGCTCCGGCCCGGCCAACCGCAAGGCTCCCGGTGCATCCCGGAGCCTTTCCCCGCCGTTCGCATCTTCCTGACGATTGTCGGGTTCTGCCCAACGGCTGTCAAGGGCAGGAACACTGCGGCCAGAATGTGGGCTCAGAACCCAGGTTCTGCACAGGCGACAAGCCCCCTGCTCATGGGCCGTGGCTCTCGGCGCACGGAGGCCGGCGCCACGCAGCGGCTTACCTCGAGCGGCAAGCAACCACTGGCTGCGTGGACCCTGCATGCCTCCGACGCTCCAGCTTGACACCTCGCCTGCAAGGTTGCATAATCTCTCCCAAGCGGCGAGGGGTATCAGGAGGAGAGGCTTGCGAACCATTCAGGACTACTTGACTGTCGGTCAGGCGGCCGAATGCCTGGGTGTCTCGACCAGTACCCTGCGCAACTGGGATCGGGCCGGTAAGTTGAAGGCTGGCCGTAACCCCATGAACGGATATCGGCTCTACCAGCGAGAGGACGTCGAGGCGTTGCTTGCCCGCATCGAGAAGACTGCGTCCGCGAAGTGCCGCCCTGGGCTTGCCGAAGCGACTCGTCCCGAACGAGGCCGAAGGAAAGGACGGTGAGTGAGGTGACTGAAGCCCGACAGAAGCTCCAATCGCTCCTGCGCGAGCTTTTCCAGTTCGACTGCGCCGACCTCGATTTCGGCATCTACCGCATCATGAACCACAAGCGCGCCGAGATCGAGCGCTTCGTCGAGAAGGACTTGCTGGACGCGGTGTCTCGCGAGCTCGACCAGGGCGTGCTCTCCAGCCAGGCCCAGGCCGCCTCGCAGTTGGCGGAGGCCGAGCGGGAAGTCAGAAGTGCCTTGGGCGCGGAGGTGATCGCGCCCGATGGCGAACTCGCCGACCAGTACCGCACTACTCCCCTGGGCCAGCGCTATCTCGAGCTTCGCGAGGAGGCGGCGGCCTACCACGCTCGCCCTGAGCAGGAGACGCTTGTCTTCAACCACCTCTATGCCTTCTTCAGCCGCTACTACCAGGACGGCGACTTCATCAGCAAGCGCCGCTACTCCAGGCGCGAGCGCTACGCCATCCCCTACAACGGCGAAGAGGTCTATCTCCACTGGGCCAACAAGGACCAGTACTACGTCAAGACCGGCGAGCACTTCACCGACTATACCTTCAAGGCCCCTGGCGGCGTCACCGTCCACTTCAAGCTCCAGGCCGCCGACGTCGAGCAGAACAACGTCAAGGGTGAGAAGCGCTTCTTCATTCCGCTGATCGCAAAGGCCGCGTGGGACGAGACGGCGCGCGAAGTCGTCATCCCCTTCGAGTACAGGCCGCTGACTGAGCAGGAAAACATCACCTACGGCACGCGCGACCAGCAGGAAAAGATCATCGCGGAGGCGCTTCAGAAACTGCCGGCCAGGTTGAAGAAGCACACCGAGGCGGTCGCGGCCCTGATGCCCGAGCGCCGCCGGAACAAGGACGGCGAGCCGGTCTCCTACCTTGAGCATCACCTGCGGCAGTACACCCGCCGCAACACCTCTGACTTCTTCATCCACAAGGACCTGCGGGGCTTCCTGGAGCGCGAACTGGACTTCTACCTCAAGAACGAGGTGCTGAACCTCGACGAAGTGCTCGCCGGCGATGACGAGCGGGCCGAGGGCTGGTTCCATCTCATGCAGGTGATCCGGCGCATCGCCCTGTGCATCATCGCCTTCCTCGCCCAGATTGAGGACTTTCAGAGAAGGCTCTGGGAGAAGAAGAAGTTCGTCCTCTCGACCGAGTACTGCATGACCCTCGACCGCGTGCCCGAAGATCTGTACCCGGAGATCGCGGCCAACCAGGCCCAGATCGAGGAGTGGCGGCGGCTGTTCAGGATAGACGAGATCGCGCCCACCCTGTTCCACAGCGGCGGCAAGGCGAAGAAGGCGAAGGGGAAGGGCAAGAAGACTCGGCTTGACGTCGCCTTCCTCAAGGCCCACCCGTCCCTCGTGCTCGACACTCGCTTCTTCGACCAGGACTTCAAAGACCGGCTGCTTGCCACCTTTGACGACCTGGAGGAGCAGACCGGCGGCCTGCTGATTCACGGTGATAATTACCAGGCGCTCAATCTGTTGCTGGAGGCCTACCGCGAGCGCGTGAAGTGCATCTACCTTGACCCGCCCTTCAACACGGCGGGGAGCGAGATTCTGTATAAGAACGAGTATAAGCACTCTTCGTGGTTGGCCATGATCACGGAGCCCCTTGCACGGGCGCTCAGTGTGGCGCGCGACGACTGTGTCCTATGTGTCGCCATTGATGATTTTGAAGGCCCGTTGCTGACAAAACGCGTCGCGGACATCTTTGGCAATGAGGAGAGACACCTCGCAACAGTTGTGGTCCGCAGCAATCCACACGGCCGCGCCATGGCCGAAGGCTTCTCCAGGAACCACGAGTACGCCCTCTTCTTTGGCAAGACTGACCAGGCAACCGTGGGACGACTGCCACGCGACGAAAGAAGGCTGGCTCGCTATCCAGAGCACGACGAGCAAGGTAGCTTCGCCTGGATGAATTTCCGGGCGACAGGCGCGAATTCGAGGCGAGTCGACAGGCCGAAGCTGTTCTATCCCATTTGCGTTTCCAAAGCGGGTGAGATTCGCATCTCGACGATGAGCTGGCTGGATACGGAAGGAAGATGGGAGCCCGTAGACCCGCCGAGACGAGATGAATCGGCTGTCCTCCCTATCGATGACGGCAACACGGAACGCGTATGGAACCTTGGCTGGGAGCGTGCCCAGCGAGAGGCAAGGGAGAATCTTGCAGCGAGGCAGGTCGGGGGGAGGTACCAGATCTATAGGAAGTATCGCCCGAATCAGGAGGGGGCCCTTCCTGGAACGTGGTGGGACGACGCCAAGTACTCTGCAACTGAAAGTGGCACCAGTGTTCTCAAAGACCTGCTCGGAGAAAGGGAGATCTTCTCGTACCCCAAGAGCGTTTACCTCGTTGAAGACTGCCTGAGGGCGTCCAATTTTGCCCGTGAGTCCTGCGTGCTCGACTTCTTCGCTGGCTCCGGGACGACCGCCCACGCTGTTCTCAACCTCAACGCCGAGGATGGCGGTTCGCGCAAGTACGTTCTCGTTGAGATGGCCGACTACTTCGATACCGCGCTCAAGCCCCGCATCGAGAAAGTCATGTTCTCGCGGGAGTGGAAGGACGGCAAGCCGACCTCGAACGACGGCCACAGCCACATCTTCAAGTACCAGCGCCTGGAATCGTACGAGGATGCGCTCAACAACATCGCCTTCGATGATGCCGCCGGGCAGAAGGCGCTCGACCTCTACGGGGGCGACTACCTGCTGCGCTACATGCTTGGCTTCGAGACCCACGACAGCGAGACGCTGCTCAGTGTGGAGCGACTGGAGGCGCCGTTCTCCTACACGCTGCGCGTTCACCGGGATGGCGAAACGCGGGAGCAGCCCGTTGACCTGCCGGAGACGTTCAATTACCTCATCGGCCTGCACGTGAAGACCCGCCGTGTCTATCACGATGGCGAGCGCCGCTACCTGGTGTATCGCGGCTCCAACGAGCGCTCCGAAGTCGTTGTCATCTGGCGAGACACCAAGGGCTGGACGCAGGCAGACCTGGAACGGGACAAGCAGTTCGTCCTGGAGCAGAAACTGACCGAGGGCGCGGACGAAGTGTATGTCAACGGCGATTCCTTCATCCCGCGTGCCCAGGCGCTCGATCCGGTCTTCAAGCGGTTGATGCTCGGAGGCGCTGAGTGATGGCCCGCGTTCGCTCGCTAACCGTATCAGCGGCCAACTCCGGCGCGGTCGTGAGCCGTGCGAGAGCCGAGTTCGTCAAGCTGGAGAAGCGGCTCGTCCTGGTCGCCTGGCTCAATCAACTCTTCGGTTACCGCGACAACCGGGAACTGCTGCGAGACACGAAGGCCGTGGCCGAGGGCTTCGACCCGGAAGGGCGCAGCCACCTCTACCATCACCTCATTGCCCGCGGCGACCAGGTGAAGGTTGATCGGCTGACCCTGGCCACCTATGACGACAACATCCGACGTCACCTCGAGGCCATGAACCGCCATCGGCCGGAGCCGATTCGCCTTCGCTACTTCCAGCACCTGGCCGTGCTGTTCACCGAGATAGTGCTTGACCGCATTCTCAACCACGGGGCGAGTTTCCTGATCGAGTTGAACCGCTTCGTTGATCAGCGCAACGCGGCCCTGGCTCCCGGCGAAGACCCGTATCCGCGCTTCGCGGAAGCCGACCTGGACAAGATGGCCTACTGGATGGCCACTGGCAGCGGCAAGACGCTGATCATGCACTTCAACTACCGCCAGTTCCTGCACTACCACCGGAGGCCGCTCGACAACATCCTGCTCATCACCCCGAACGAAGGGATGACGGAACAGCACCTGGAGGAGATGCGCCTCTCCGGCATTCCCTGCGAGCGTTTCCAGAACACCGAAAGCGGCCTTGGGCTGGGCGGTCGGGACGTGGTGCGGGTGATCGAGATTCACAAACTGGTGGAGGAGAAGAAGGGCGGCGGGGTCAGCGTCCCGGTCGAGGCCTTCGAGGGCAATAACCTGATCTTCGTTGACGAAGGGCACAAGGGCAGCGGGGGCGAGGCCTGGCGGCGCTACCGCGACGCGCTGGGCCAGACCGGGTTCACCTTCGAGTACAGCGCCACCTTTGGGCAGGCGCTCACCGCGGCGCGTAATGACGTCCTTACCGTCGAGTATGGCAAGGCCATCGTCTTCGACTACTCCTACAAGTACTTCTACGAGGACGGCTACGGGAAGGACTTTCGGGTCCTCAACCTGCGCGAGGACACGTCCGAGGAGATGACCGATACGCTCCTGCTCGCCAATCTGCTCTCCTTCTACCAGCAGCAGAGGGCCTTCGGCGATGACACCAGCGCGGTGGGAGCTTACAACCTGGAGGCGCCTCTCTGGATTTTCGTCGGCAGCAGCGTAAACGCCGTTTACCGGGAGGCGGGACGGGAGCGCTCCGACGTGTTGACCGTAGCGCGCTTCCTCCATCGCTTCCTGCGCAACGAGCGCGGCTGGGCAGCGAAGGGCATCGCGAACCTGCTCGCGGGGAAAAGCGGGCTGCAGGATGCCTATGGGGCAGACGTTTTCGACAGGCGCTTCGAGCACCTGAAGCAGTTGGGTCGCGACGCCAGATGGCTGTATGCCGATATCGTGCGCTCCGTGTTCAACGCAGACGGCAGCGCCGGTCTCCACATGGCCGCCGTCAGAGGCAGTCAAGGTGAACTGGGGCTAAAGGCGAGTCCCACGGGAGACTACTTCGGCGTTATCTACATTGGCGACACTTCGACCTTCCGGCGGCTTGTGGAGGCCGATGACGCGGGTATCACGCTCGACCCGGATGAGGCCTTCGAGCCCTCGCTCTTTGGCCGAGTGAATCTGCCCCGGTCTCCGATCAAGGTGCTCGTGGGCGCGAAGAAGTTTATTGAGGGATGGAGCAGCTGGCGTGTCTCCAACATGGGTCTGCTCAACATCGGGCGCGGCGAGGGGTCGGAGATCATCCAGCTCTTTGGGCGTGGCGTGCGTCTGCGCGGTCTAGACTTCAGCCTGAAGCGGAGCTCGGCCCTGGACGGTGACCACCCGCATCACCTGCGACTTCTGGAGACTCTGGAGATCTTCGCCGTCCGCGCCAACTACATGGCGCAGTTCCGGGAGTACCTGGAGCGCGAGGGCGTGGAACCGGAGGGAAGTATCGAGCTGCCGCTGCCGATTCGCCGCAACGAGGAGTTCTTGGGCCGGGGCCTGCTCACGCTTCGCCTGCCCGCAGGGGAAGAGTCGTCCTTCGCGGATGACTGCACCTTCGTGCTTGCGCCGGACGAGGCAGCAAGCGTGGCTGTTGACTTATCGCTGCGTGTGGAGGAGCTGTCCAGCTCCCAGACGGGCCTCCGGACCGCGGCCGCGCAGGCCGGCGTGACAAGGCGGCTGGAGAGCAGATTCCTCGACCTGCTGGACTGGCATGGCATCTACCTGGAGCTTCTGGAATACGCCGAGACGAAGGGCTACGGAAACCTCGCCATTCCGCGCGCCGCACTCAGGGAGATCGTCGAGGCCGATCCACCGCTTTACCGGCTGACCGCGCCGGAAACGGTGGTCGCCCCCCAGAGCTTCGCTGACCTGGAGCGAATGCGAGGCACGGTGCTTGCCATCCTGCGCGCCTATGTTGACCGGTTCTACCGCGTGCAGCACCAGCGGTGGGACTCGGAGCACATGGTCTACCAGACGCTGTCGGCGGACGACCCAAATCTGCGCGACTACACGGTGAAGGTCAGCCGATCAGACTCAGCGCTTGTCCGCGAGATCGCCCGGCTGATCAAGGAGGGACAGCGTATCTACGACGAGGAGATCGGCCGGCCGCTCCCCAACATCCACTTCGACCGGCATGTCTACCAGCCGCTGCTTGTGGAGGCCGGAGAGAACGTGAGGAGCGAGCCGCCCGGTCTGAAGCCGAGCGAGCGGGACTTCGTGAGGAAGCTCAGGGACTACGTCAGAGCCGAGGCCAGCCAGAGCCTGGCCGACAGTCAGGTATTCCTGCTGCGGAACCTGTCGCGGGGCAGGGGCGTCGGCTTCTTCGAGAACGAGGGGTTCTACCCCGACTTCATCCTCTGGGTCAAGATGGGCACCGGCCAGCGGCTCGTGTTCATCGAGCCACACGGTATGCGGCAGTCGAAGGCCTACTGGCGAGACGACAAGGTGCGGCTCCACGAGCGGCTGAAGCAATTCGGGAAGAAGGTGCGACTCGCGAAGAACCGCGGGGCCGTCGAACTCGACTCCTTCATCATCTCAGCCACACCATATGACGAACTGCGCCTCATGTACGGCGAGGGCGACTGGGACAAAGCCCGCTTCGCCGCCGCCCACATCCTGTTTGCGGAGGATGACTACGTGCCGATGTTGTTCTGTCAGTCATGAGTGCGTACGCTCTGTCGGCAAGGCCGGTGAGGATGAATCCGCGCGCGGGCGCTGGCCGCGTGCAAGGAACCAAGGGGGCTGAGCGACGTGCTTGAGGCGCGCAGCAGCTCGGGAGGGGCCAAGGGGTAGCTTTGTCGAATAACTCCATCTGCGCGGTCTCACGACAGCGGTAGGCCGTGATCAGATGGTCGGACTACGCATGTAAGCAGGAGGGATGATGATGGCGGCTACAGGGCCAACCAGTGGCAGGGATATACTGTTGCTCTTGTTGTACGTCCCTGGCGCGACCGGGGAGTTCAACGAGCCAATCCGCGGCCGCACTCGCTTGACCAAGATCATGTTCATCTTCGAGAAGGAGATTTACGAGGCGTATCGTTTTGATCGGATCATCCCCGCCAGCGAGATGCCGGAGTTTTACGCCTGGGATTTTGGCCCGTTCTCGAAGGACATATTCGATGACATCGAATTCTTCCGGCGCATCGGCTTCATCGAGGTTCGGGCCACGACAGGGCTAGAAGCAGGCGTTGAGGAGGCCGGGGAGCACCAGAGGTGGCAGGAAATGGCCTCGGCGGATGAAGAGACCGACCCGGGGGACTACGCCGAGTTCACCGAGGAGACGTTTCAACTAACAGATAGGGCCATTTCCTTCATAGAGAAGGAGAGCCTGTACGAAGCGCTTTCGGACAATCAGCGCTCGATACTGCAGGACTACAAACGTCGTTTCAACGGTGCTTCGCTCTACGCCATCCTTCAATATGTCTACGGCAAGTACCCAGACATGACCAAGCAGTCAAAGATCAAGGGTCGGGTGGTCTTCTGATGCTCGAGTTCCTGCATCAGATCGGCCAGACGATAGCGAAACTGTGGGCCGCCCCAAACGCCGCGGCGATCTTGGTTGGGATATTGTTCCAGTTTGAACGGATAATGCCGGGGGCCAGCGATGTGCGCGCGCGGACGCAGCTTCTGCTCGACAGTTGCCTCACGCAACGCGGAACAATGCTGTCCGAATTCATGGCCAGGTTCCGAACGCAGGACTTGTTCGTGCCCCAGCCGTCGAGTCGAGA
>Ga0315296_10000514_pt1 | contig 35544 bp, 28 predicted proteins | sample YL17G14_18_MG_FD_203921 | JGI IMG/M metagenome (GOLD analysis project Ga0315296, IMG submission 203921) | Sediment microbial communities from Yellowstone Lake, YNP, Wyoming, USA - YL17G14_18 | ecosystem: Environmental > Aquatic > Freshwater > Lake > Sediment | place: USA: Wyoming | collected... | reverse complement strand
GCACAATCTTTAGAAGATTTCTTTTTCGCCGAGTTTGCGCATTGCCTTGCCCTTCAACCGGACAGTGGGGATCTCAGTTTTCTCAGGCTCAGTTTCCACAGTTTTCCTCCTGACACTTTCCCCACATACCCCATGAGGAAGAAGACGCCTTTTTGCGCACGTAGCAAAGTTGCAGCTAGCAACTTCACAGTCGTCTTCAGTCCATCTGCACCAAACCGCACTGCCACGATACATCATAGCGTTCTTGCTGCATCTGAACACGTTGCACTTTGGAGAACAATGTTGAACTCCAGCCAAAAGCAACACAACCTGTCTTGAAAACTCATTGTCTCAAGTGTTCAAACCGTTATTCGACAACTATGGCTAAAGGAAATGTGGATAATAAAGTTTTCTTGAACTCACCGCTTAGACTGCTTCCGAAACATCTGCATTATACGTCTTCTAGCTGCAACTAGCACAACCACAGTCAGCACCAAGACGAAAACAAGTAGGGCAAATGCGCCTGTTGACACTGGATAGCCCAACACAGCAACATACTCGGCCACTTTGAAAGCCACCTCATTTGAACCCGCACCTAGAAACTGCGTCTTCACTGTGACAAGCTTGCCACCTAAGTATACTGATACGCGCGAATCGCCGCCAACCATCTCAGCAAACTGAGCCGAACCAGCACTACCTGTGAACTGAGTAGAAACCAACACAAAGTCTTCCCCGATCTTGCGTTCAATCTTCACTTCAGCATTAGCCAACGGCTGACCAAAATAATCGAGAACGTAAACGATCACATTTACGTTGAGCGTTGTAAGATCGAAAGTGAACGCCGTGGGCTCATCGAGATCCACAACTGTTTCGCTAAGAAAGTCGTCGTCTTTGAAAGCTCTCAGGATGTACCTTCCAAATGGCAATGAGAAGAAGGCATCGCCGCTCGGGTTTGTGCCGTTTGACTCAACATGGGTCGTAACGCCGGAAGTCCACTCATATACTCTAATGTCGACTCCAGCTGCATCTATGCCTTTGGAATCTACGGCGTGAACGCTCAACGTGTGATTCGGCAAGGTCAAGTTGAGACTTGTCCAACCCAATGCAGGCGAAGATTCGACTGTTACTGTCGTACTGTTGAAGAGTAGGCCGTAACGTGTGGCTTCAACTCTATACGTTCTGTTGGCGAAAAGATTTCTTGCTACAGCCATCCCAGTTGCATTGGTCTGTAGGGCTGCTGTTTCAGTTGTCGTCTTGTTGTCTCTTGTCGTATAATTGAGTCTTAAAGCAACATCGATCAATGGAACACCTTCGCGTTCTTGTGTTCTAACTGTGGCGAGGAAGTTGGCCAGCGAGAGCCGCATATGTAACTCCCTGTCAGCCATCATCACTTCATTGGCGAGCAAGCCTACCTGCACGTTTTTGACGAAAGCCTTGAAAGTGTAATTGCCCTGGTCCAGATTGAACCTTATCCACCCGGTTGAGGTCGTGTTTCCTTTGTTCAAAGCAATAGTTGTAGCAGAAGCGTTGTAGACTTCAATTAGTGCACCTTCAACAGCCTCATCAGCAAGATTTCTGGCTTGAACCAAACACACAACGCCAAAGATTGCAAAATCTTGAGCGTCAGTTGGTGTCTTGACAGTGCCTTCACGAGTCGTGTTCGCGAGCGTGATGCGATACGTTCCAGAAGTTGCATTGATCAGATCCGTCCAGCTCAGCGTAACCAGACCGGAGGAAGTGGCTGTGAAGTTCTGAGGGAATCCCGAAACTGACGATGACGCAGTTTTTATGTCCACCTCGACTGTTTCGGACGGTTTGTAGCCCGCAGCCTGCACCTGAACACTCTCATTCCTTCGATACTCAGTCTTGTCAGTTAAGCCAACAAGAAATTCCTTCACATCAACTGTAACGTTGGAAGACACAAAGTATCTTCCAGTAAGGTTCATGCGCGCACCGCTAAAGTCAGTAGGGTAGATCTTAACTCCTCCGCCAGAGCCAGTTGTCGTAGTATTTGATAGTGACACAATGGCTGAATGGGTTTGATTTGCGGGATTCTTTACAGTGATGTTTGCAGGGTAGATTGTGTTGGGCAGGCCTCCTGTAACGTTGAGTTTTATGCTTGTTGTTGTGCCTTCCTGAAGTTGCTTAGGCGATTGTGGGGTTTCTACTTGTAGCGAAAACGAAGGCTGTGCCATTACTTGTGGCATGTGCAAAGATGAAAGCGTAGAGAACAAAGTGACGAATACGAGAAGCATCGCCGTTTTTCTTAAGGCTTTTTTGATCACGCTGTTCTCCTCAATTCGGCTCATTTAAAGCTAGGATTCAGGGTTAAAGTTGTGAATCACTTTTCCGCGGTGCATGTTTTAAACTTTACCGTCTTATAGCTTAGATGCAGAAAGCCTTGGTGTGCCAGAGTCTTTCTTTGCGCGGTTTGTTGGTTGAGGTTGTTATGCGTGAAGTGTTTGTATAGTGAGTTTGTCTGGGTTTGTGTGTGTGCAACGGTGGTAGGCCCCTCTATTTGGCGTCAAATATGCCTTCTCGGTTGTGGCTGCTCTGGTGATGCTTGATTTTTAGACGCTCGCGCTAGGATTTCATTTTTAGTAGCGCCGTTCTCATGAGTGATTTTCGTTGCTCCATGTTTGTGTGTTGTTTAGTTATCATTTCGATGGTTCTGCGGATTCCTTTTTTGACGTAAGCTTTGGCTTCCAGCTCAGAGTTCCCTTTGCCTTAGAGTTGTGCGTGCGTGAGTGTATTTTAGACTTCACCGCTTCTCAAAGCGTTTAGATGCCAAAACCTTAGTAAACAATGTCACATACTACGCTACGGGAAATGGTTGCGCGAACTTTGCAGAGGGGGAGGGGCCGATTAGCGACGGTTACATGATAGTAGTGGGCACAAGGCCAGAAATCATCAAGATGGCACCTCTGATTCGTGCAATGCAGAAGAGATCCATACCTTATGTTTTTGTTCATTGTGGGCAACACTACGATTACAATATGTCTCAGCAATTCATTGAGGAGCTGGAGCTTCCAGCCCCGGACTATGGCTTCAAGGTTAGAGCTTACTCGCCAGGGTTACAAACGGCAAGAATCCTCACGTTAGTCGAACGTGTGGTCAAGAAAGCGAAACCGCAAGTTGTGTTGGTGGAAGGCGATACTAACGGCGTGTTGGCCTCTGCTTTAGCAGCAGTGAAGCTCAATGTGGCTGTTGGCCATGTGGAAGCAGGACTCCGAAGTTTCGACTTGCGAATGCCTGAGGAACACAACCGCCGCTTAGTCGATCACATATCGAATTACTTGTTTGCACCCACGGAAACAGCCAAAAGAAATCTTGAAAGGGAAGCAGTCTGGGGCAATATCTACGTCACCGGAAACACCGTAATCGACGCTGTGATACAGCATCTGCCTCTTGCTGAGAAGAAGTCAAGCATAATGGAAAAGATCCGCTTCAAGCAATTTGCCCTGGCCACTGCGCACCGCGCCGAGAACGTGGATGATCCAGTTGTGCTTAAGAGCTTTGCAGAAGTGTTCGAAGACGCACCTATCCCAATTGTATATCCAGTTCATCCAAGAAGCAGGAAGCGTCTTCAGCAGCGGAAAATGTGGAACAAACTTTCACATTATGAAAACGTTCAGCTTTTACCGCCTATAGGTTATTTCGACTTCCTTGTACTCATGAAGAATTGTGAAATGATAATCACAGACTCGGGTGGGATACAGGAGGAATCTACGGCGCCCCAAATAAGAAAGCCAGTTTTGGTGATCAGGTTGTCCACTGAAAGACCTGAAGCTGTGGAAGCTGGCTTCGCTAAGGTTGTTGGTGTGGAAAAAGGCAGCATTTTAGCGGGTATGCAAGAGACTTTGAGTGAAAGGCGTGAATTGCCCGAAACATCGCCTTATGGGAATGGGACAGCTGCTGAGAAAATAGTTGAGATTATAGTGCGTGAGGCGCCTGGATAGTTGGTGTGGCTTTGTTTCTGCAATTGTGGTAGACCCCCAATTAGGCGTCAAATATGTCTTGTCTGGTTTGGTTGAGTGTTTGTGGTTCTGGTTTTCTTTTTGTACTGTGGCTGGGCAGTGGATTTTGTGGGTTAGTAGCGCCATTTCCATCGGTGTTTTTCGTAGCCCCATGTTTGATTGTTGTCTTTGTACCACTGTATTGTCTTTTGGATTCCTTCTTCGAAGGATGTTTTAGGACGCCAGCCAAGGAGTCGCTTGGCTTTCTTGTTATCGCTAATCAACTTGGGAACGTCCCTCGGACGGAATCGACTCTCATCTGAGACAACCGTCTTGCCTTCAACGCCTATCTGTTTCCTTATGAGCGACAAAACATCGCTCATCTTGTGGGTCTGATTTGTGCCCAAATTGATGACTTGGCCGTCAACATCCTCTGCTTCCAAGACTTTTACCATGGCTTCAGTTGTGTCTTCAACATATGTGAAGTCGCGGAAGGTTTCGAGATTGCCAACTTTTATGACTGGTTCTTTCAAGCATTGTCTAATCATTTCAGGCACGAAATACGGAAGAGTTTCCCTTGGCCCATAGGTATTGAACGGTCTTAGTATCACGACAGGAAGGTTGTGCTCATAGAAGAAGGTTTGTGCCCATAGGTCAGCGGCTGCTTTGGCTACGGAGTACGTGCTGTAGGGCTGCAGGGGATGCTTCTCATCCATCGGTTCATATTGAGCCGGACCATAAACCTCGCTGCTGCTAATGTGGACAAGACGCTTAACCTTGTGATCTTTGCATGCTTTCAAAACGTTGATGCTTCCCATAGCATTTACTTCAGCAACTTGTAGTGGTATTTCGTAGCTCAGAGGTATGAAAGCATGAGAAGCCAAGTGCAAAACGTACGGATGCTTCCGGATCAAGTTTGAGACCATGTCAAAGTCTCTAACATCGCCTTCGAACAGCTTGACATCGTTGTTCTTGGGCAAATTTCCTGAAAGCCCTGTGCTCATGTCGTCCAGAACTGATACTTGGAACTCTTTATCGAGGAGCTTGCGAACCAGTGTGCTTCCGATGAACCCTGCTCCTCCAGTTACGAGTATCTTATTGCTCATGTTATGGTTCCCTTTGTGGATGGTTTCATTTTACAGCGGGGCTTATACGCATTTTGTTCTGTTTTGTTAGACTGTTTTGTGCCAAGCGCTACATTCTTTCATGCGCACGCTACTGAACTCTCCTACGCGAAGTCTGGGGCACGGTGATGCTGCGCAAGAACTTTCTTCTAGAACTTAACTTCAGTAACACATAATGCCTACGCGTACTGATAAAGACAAGCAGAGTGAGCTATGGAGAGGGCAGGATAAGTATGCGTGCCGGTTGGCTCTTGAAAGTGTTCTGTTTCTCCGCATTGGCACTTTGTGGGCTTCAACTGGCAAGCCCGCTGAGCAAGGCTCTTACTCCAGTAGAGTTCGACATTAAACCTGAAACGCTGAATGTGGACAGGCAAGGACGATGGATAACAGGTTATATATCAATTGCAACAGACGAATACGATGTAGGTGACATTGATACAACAAAACCAATTCTGTTAGATGGTTTGTTCCACGCGGTATGGAGTAGAATCGCAGAAGGCAAATTAGTTGTTAAATTCGATTACAATGATAGCTTGAGGGATCATCTGCTCGGAAAGCTTCTCCACTATGGAGAACGAGTATCAGTTGACTTGGAAGTTACTGGTCAGATGAAAGACGGAATCACGTTCTCGGGTTGGGACAAAATAACCATAATTCACCCACCCTTCGGAAACTAAACGGCGCGCTCTCCATTCCATCTTCAAATTCCGTTGCTGGCGCCCATGTCAGGATTTTTCTTGCCTTGCAGTGCCACCAATGTTCCAATGCTTTGGGGTGAAGTTGGCTTCTTGTTGGGCATCAAGTGTTTTTTCCAGAGGTCAATAGTTGCCGTGTTTACCGAGTGGATGCTACAGCGCGCGCTATTTTTCTGAGGATGTGCCCTTCACATACTTGATGTATTTACGTAAACCTTCTTTAAACGTGGTCTTAGGCTTCCACTTGAGAAGCCGCTTAGCTTTCTCAATGCTGGTCACTGCCCCTTCAAAATCATGTGGTCTCGCAGGTTCATATTTGATATGTACGTCGCCAAAAATCTCTTTCAAAGCCTCTGCAATCTGATTCATAGTTACAAATTCAGGACCAGCCAGATTAATAATCTCGTTCTTGCCGCTTTCAGCCAATGAGGCAACGTTACCTGAAGCCAAATCCGCAACGTAAATCCAACAGCGGCCTTGCTGGCCGTCGCCGAATATAGTTATAGGTTCGCCTCTCATGGCTTTGCGTACGAATATAGAAATCGCCATGTTCGACCTCATATGAGGACCGTATGGAATATCGAATCTCAAAATCGTGTAGGGTAAGCCGTGATGCTGGTGCCAAGAATACAGCAATTGCTCCTGCCCAATTTTGGTTTTGGTGTAAATGTGCTCAGGAAATGGAATAGGTGTCTCCTCATTTACGACACCTTTGTTTCTGCCGTATACCCAAGTAGTTGATGCAAGAATTATTCGTTCAACTTCTTGTGCAGTGGCTGATTTCAGTAAATTCATCGTCCCCATTTCATTAACCATTAGGCAAACTTCGAAGTTAGAAAGTGCAACGTTAACATCCGCAACCGCTGCTAGATGGAAAATGACCTCGATGTCTTTGCAAGCATCCAAAACGTCCTTCTCATTGAGTATATCTCCATTGAACCATTCTACGTCGTCTCGTAGGGGTTTGACCCTGTCGAAAACTCGCACGTGATGCCCTTTTTCTATTAGTTTGTCAACAATATTGCTTCCAATAAATCCGGATCCGCCTGTAACAAGTGTCTGCAATATATAACCTCCTAAAGCTTCGATTCAACCTCTTTGACATTTTGCATTACGTATTTTGCTTCATCCGTTGTCATTTGGCTGTAGATTGGTAAACAAACCATTCTTCGACAGGCATCTTCTGCAACTGGGAAATCGCCCATTTTGACTTTAAGCAAGCGGTTGTAAACGGGCTGCATGTGAAGTGGAGGCCAATATACCTCGCCGCTCGGTTTGACGCCTTTTTGTCGCAGCCTTTGCTTGAAATCATCGCGGGAAATCTCTGGGGGCAAGAAGACTACGTATTTGTAATAGTTACTCAACGCATTTCTTGGGATTTTGAGTGGTTTGATTCTACTCATTTTACATAGTTCTTCATCGTAGTAATGTGCTATCTCATTTCTCCTTTTGATGAATTCGCCAAGTCGATGAAGCTGCGTCAACCCTATGGCTGCGCTTATTTCGTTCAGTCTCCAGTTGTAGCCGACTTCAACAATAGTGTTACTGTTGAAGCTTTCTTTGCCTTGATCTCTCAGAACAGCCGCCTTTTTAGCGACATGGCTATCGTCAGTTGTAATCATGCCACCCTCGCCAGTGGTCATCACCTTAGTTGGATAGAAGCTAAAGCAACCTGCGTTGCCAAAGGATCCAGCCGATTTATTGTCCAACAAACTTCCTTGAGCGTGAGCCGCGTCTTCGATCAAAACCAAATCATGATCTTCGCAGATTTCTCTTATCGCTCTAATCTCAGGGCAGATTAGGCCTCCGACGTGCACGGCAATGACAGCCTTCGTTTTGCTTGTTAAACGTTTTTCAACATTCTCAGCGTCCATGCACAAGGATTTGACGTCTATGTCAGTAAATACCGGTTTTGCTCCAATCAAGAAAACAACTGCAGCTGTCGCTGCAAAGGTGTTGGTTGGAACTAGGACTTCATGACCCTTCCCCAGTCTCATTGTACGCAGAGCTATTTCGAGCGCCGAGGTCCCAGAGTTCACAGCGATTGCATGTTGAACGCTGCAAAGCTTGGCGAATTCCGTTTCGAAACGTTTGGTGTATTCGCCTAATGTTAACATTCCAGAGTTTAATATTCTTCTCACGTCTTTTTCAATGATTTCGATGTCTTCTTGAGGGAAGTATGGTTTGGCTGGTGGAATTTCTTTAAAATTCATCTGATTTCTCCATGGTGCTTTTATGCTTGCAACGTTTAAAGCCATCGTTATAAATCTTTTCCAAAGGTGACATTCTCTATCTGATCTTCTTTGAAGAGCGTTACCTGTTATAATAGAATATGTAGAGTTTCCCATCGCCAAATGTGCGGTATACTCCGAGGTTGTTTTCTGTTGCTTTGGCAACTACTCGATTGAATTCGTCTGTGCCAAGCCTTGGCTGATCAACGACGAAGTAGACAGTTTGAAAGTGCATGCCCTCTTGCTCGAATGGTGCTAAGGTTTTGTTGATAGTGCTAACAGAAGGATCTTCCCTTAGAGCTATAAAAGATTCAACCCCTGTACGTTCAGCAATTGAGAAATAGAAAGCACGTGTGTTGTTGATGCCAACCAGCATGCCTCCTGCATAGTCGAACCAGAGGTCACAGATCACGATGTAGGTTCCATTGGTGTTTGTTTCAATGTATCTTGCAGCTTCAATCTCATATTCGGTTATCTGAAGAAAACTATAACGGGGATATGCATAGTATACAGAGGATGTTAACCAAGTTGCCAGCACAATTGCCATGGAAGCGTATACAGCTATCCTTTTTGCCCGTGTTCCAACTCTCGCAGAATGCGTTGATGAAGATGATGCCTGCATCCCTCTAAGGGTGCATCGAGTAGCCTTGCCGTCTAGATAAGTTAGAACGCCGTAGACTACAAAAGCCACGAACGGAACCGCCAAGAGGTATTCAAACACAAGCAACCTTTCTGCGTCGAAAGGAACATTAATCATGAAGAATTTCAAAATTCGATAGTCAATCAAAACCATCAGATATCCAAGTAAAATAAATAGTAAATTCAAGCTTGCATGTTCATCTTCGAACTTTTTTCTTCGCCTCATGAACATGTAGATTATTCCGATGAAGCCAAGCAGGGGCCCTGCTAGAAAGACAGAAAGCGCCTCAATACTGAAGTTAGCGTATTCCCCGATAACTAGGAGACTTAAGACTCTGATAACAGGTAATCCAGCTAAGGCATTCAGAGTGAAGTTTGTAAATTGCGGATAAATGATCCTTTGAAGTAGTAGTGAAAATGGCAGAAGAATTGTTGAAAGAAGAAATGCCGAAACTAGGGTTGTTTTAGCGATCAAAGGTGCATCTTTTTTTTCAATGTCAAAGGCTTTAACAGCTGCAGCTAGAAGGAGAAGAGAGAGAGTCAGTATTCCGGTCAATAAATGTGACAGAAGAGAAGCTGAGAAAAATATTGCCATAAGGAGTGGAATCTTGCCTCCCTTTGATGATAGATAGTTTATGAACAAGAAAAGTGAAATCACAAAGAATATGAAGCCTAAACTGTTGGAAACTGAAAATGTTCCCCACAGAACCATGTGTGGAAACGCCGTTGTCAATAGGCTTGCTAGAATTGAAGTTGTCTCACTTCCTCCAAGAGCCCTTGCAATTGCAAAAACTGTTATTGGGACGAATGCTCCCCAAAGCACAGGGGAGAGCCAAACATGAGTCCAATAGACATCGATTCCTAGCATGCGCGCGAAAATCACTGTTAGAGCGCTTTGAAAGTTCTCTCCTCTAAGCGAGTTATACAGAACTACTAATACATTGTTGGGAGGCCATGGAGCCCAGCCACCACTAATTGTGCTGTCGAATATGAGTCTGGTTATGCTTAGACCTTCTCCTTGTTGAGGTCCTACTCCTCCTGCTGGAAAGATTATGGCAGAGAAGGAGCGACAGACTATCGAGTACACCATGATCCATGACAACTTGTATTTGATTTTTTCAGAGGCAGAAAAAACTATGATTAGAAGAAGTGTTGATGAGGCAAGAAAGGCTGGAAGAAATATGGGGTTCATATTCTCCCATACTGTGGAGACTTCTCCTGAACGTGCCACAGCCAACGAAAAAAGCAGAATTCCAATCGAGCCGAGATAAAACAACCTGAGTGCATACAGATATCTTCGATTCAAGAAGACACACTCTTTCTTCCAACAGATGAACTGGTGGATGTAAGAAGCTTTATCTTAAACGCAGTGGGCATTTTTACTCTTCTCTCACGATTTCGATGCTGAATCTGTAGTTTCTCATTTTGTTGGGGATTGAGGTTATCGTGGCAATTATGACTAGCACAATCGTTGATCTGATTGCGTCAAGGTTGTAGGCGGTGAGCACTGTCCATCCGACTATGCCTACTAGGGCGACAAGTAAGAAGGCTCCAAATGCGAACTTCAGGAAAGGTTCTTTCTTTTCGAATATTATGTTGCCGAGAAAAACTGAATTAACAAGAAAGAAACCGAACGAACCTACTAAGCCCACTGCTGGAGAATGAAGGAAATTCATATTCAAGAAGATCAACAATACCATGAAGTAGGAAAAGAAACTCCAAGCGAATTTTGAGTTACGTACTATCGATTGCTCTAATTTGCTTAGTTGAGGTTTGTTGGAGATTCCAAGGCACCAGCATCTCAAACCATGCGCAAGATCATATTTATCAATTTCTGTGATGTCAGAAAAATGCAGATGAGATCCAGATTTTTGGACATGTGTATGAAGATTAGTGCAAAAATCCCTTGACCGTGTTGATAGCGGCTGATCATGGGCGAGAAATTGTCGATTGATTCATCCAGAAGCTTCAGCTCAAAATAATCTAATCTGGATATTCATGTGAATGGCTCGTCTGACAACTGCAAATGGCATGTTTGATGCGACAACTATTAGTCTCATGGAAGCATTGTTTTTATGTTGGGTTTCTTATTTTGAACATACTAACCGTTGATAAACGACAGTCATTACTTGAGGGGGATTGCTGAAATCTGGGTTCACGACATCTGCGAGGCCTTAATAGATGCGGCCTGGTCTTGCTTGCCACTGGATTAATGCTTTTTATCACAATTACTCCGTGCTTCATTTCAGCTTTTCAATCTGAGAAGATGCAGGCTAATCAGCTTCAAGATCTGCAAGCCCCAACTTCAACTATTGACTTGAATAATATGATGTTGGATTCTTGGAAAGAATGGGACGCTCTGTTAACTAGGTGGTTTAGCTTGAACGGTACCCTTTCTGATCTCTACGATTATACGCCTAGATCAAAAGCTCCGCCAGACTCCAGCAATACGACACTTAGCGGTATTGGATTTTACATTATGTCTCTTGTAAACATGTATGAACAGACAAGTGACAATTACTGCTTATCCAAGCTTCGCGCAATCGTTGAAGGTTCCGTGAACAATCCCGACAACTACGTAAATGGAGGCTTGCCGAAAAAGATTTTTTATGTTCCAGCGTACTATGTTAACGGAACTGATTTTGACACAAACCCTTCGTTAACGATGGCTTTTGCATTTGCGTCAGTCAAGTTATGGAACTGGACTGGTGCACCAGCATTCAAGCAGTTGGCTGACAAAGTGGCAAGGGAATCTTTACTGTTAGCTGTTGTTAACAATGCCACAGATTTGGCTTGGAGCCAAGGTTACTATCAGGGAAGATATGATGTTGTTGCTGCAATGCAAGGAATTAACAGGCAAGCCCTGATAACGCTCTTCTATACCCTGTATGGAAAGGAAATAGATCCAACTTATCTTAATTACATTAACCGGACTCTGCACTGGCAGTTCCGTGCACAGTTGTCAAGTGGTGGGCTGGCTAACAGCATTGGAGAGCAAACAGAGCATAGAGCCAACACTGGCCTGCACGTTTTCCTCCTAACGTGGGGATATCAAATTGCATCAGACCCGTACTTAGGTTATTTGAATAATATAGCTCGAGCTCTTTCATGGTTGCAGTCTCAGCTAATGGACTTTGAGTATATGGAAGGCTACGCAGTCGCTGCAGCACTTATAAATGGATGGAAAGCAAATTTCACCTTGGACAACACGAGAGCAAAAACAGCTGCTTACCTTGGACTTAAGGCACTCAACTTCACAGCCTATGGTGCGTTCCCAAAACCAACCGTCGTCGCATATGGATGGAGGTTTCCTCAGTTTTACTTGGGTTCGTTTCTGTCTTCCTATCCCTTGCCCGATGGAGCATTTGGCAGTTCTCAATTGCCAAAAATGATTGATTACTCAGGTTCCGATCCATACGACAAGGATATTGATTATCGATGGAAATCAGGACAGGAATTCGACAAGTTCCGCATAAATTCAAAATACGGTTCAGGACTTTGGCAGTACAAAGGAACCAGAAAAGCCCTGTACTTCTTTTTTGGCTCGAACGAAGACCCATTATTCTCAACGGTTGAAAACAACCTCTACTACCTGAACATTACAACGGTTTATCAACAATTTGCTGTAGATAACCTGATCTACTTAAGCGGGCTTGCAATTTCCCAGGTAAAGGGCACAGCTAGGTTCACCATTCGACAAGAATCGACAGAACCCATTGACATTTCATTAGACAATGGAACCAATTTTGCCCTTAACGACTATTTCAATTCCACATTTAGTTTAACCAACAAACTGATACTGAGACAGCATTTGAACCCAACACATTTCTTCTTTATATCGAGCCCAAGCTCAACTTGGGCAGCTCAAAGCCAGACCTTGCCAGACGGAACTGTTATAGAGGAACTCACAACCACTATTACAAATGGCAGAGTCTTACTCTCTCACATTCCACTGTTCAATTCTGCCATGGATGTATCAGAAGCATTCAAGCTGTTTAACTACTACGCACCATTTGTTGACCAAGCCAGCACCGTGAGTTTCACCGAGATGGTTGAGTCCTACGTGAATCTGAAAAACCTCGTTGGTGAAAGAGACTTCGGCTTGCCCCTATGGAAAGCTGCATACGAGAATGCGACATTGCATGAAGTTAAAATCGTGGCACTCTATTTCCCTGAGTTTGTGAGTGTTCTGCAATGGAACTTTAGCAATCAATATTTAACGGCGGTTATTTCAGGCATCGTGGGCCTTGACTCCGCTTTGAAGGTGTACTCCGGCTACAGGTTTTCGCCTTTGCAGGTCTTAGTCAATGACTCGGAAATAAGCTGGGGAAGCGGCTGGAGTTTTGATTCAGCAACAAGGACTTTTATGGTAAACATCACTCTTACTTCACCCTCACTGAGATTGGACGTATTTTTCGCGGAGGACAAAACTCCTCCGAATATTCTCTCGGTTAACCAATCAATCCTGAATCCAGAGTACAATGACACTGTAACAGTTAGTGCAAGCGTCACGGATAATGAAAGTGGTGTGGGCAGGGTGCTGCTGGGCTACTGGAATGGAACCAAGTGGATGAATACAACAATGACGCTGAATACTAACACTAGTCTGTACGACGGCAAAATTCCACCTCTCGCGTATGCAACTCAAGTGCAATACAAGGTTTACGCGGCAGACCGTGCAGAAAACTGGATCCCCTCTGAAACATACTCATACACTGTGGTTGACACGTACCCGCCCAACGTTACCATACTTGTAAAGCACGTGCTTCCCAATAGAACCATAATATTAAGATCTGCGCAAGGGGACTTTGTGTCTGACAACGCCACTATAGCAGTCGATTGCCAAGAAGAAAATCTGCAGAAGATGGATTTGTATATTGACGGCGCTTTGGTGAAAACTTGGGATAAAAATGGAACTCGGAATTTTCGATGGGACACAACTGCATTCGCTGATGGGAGCTCTCATGTGTTCAATGTGATTGCCAATGATTTGGCAGGAAACACTGCTAATGCATCAGCAACGATGTTTTCAGACAATACGCCTCCTCTGATAACGAATGTGGATTGGAATCCGAAGAATCCCTCACCGGGTGACAAGGTTACCGTTACAGTTACTGTAACCGACGCAACGAGTGGGGTGGAAATGGTTAACCTTTGGTACACTAACAGCACGTTTCTATTCTCTAACCAACAAATGACGTTTAAAGATGGAGTTTGGAGTGGCATCATACCGGGGCAGCTTGATGGCACAAAGGTCCAGCTGCTCGTAGAGGCTTTTGATAAAGCAGACAACAGTGCGAAGACTCAATCACCTTACACGTATAACGTGGGATACTCCTCGCTGCCAATCCTCTTGTTACTAATCATTGCTGTCTCAGTAGGGGGCATAATCTGCGCAGGCGCATTTCTGTACCATAGAAAGAGCCGAAAAACCCAAACCCACAAATCAACTCCAGAACAACCAGACACCCAAAAAACAGATTAGCAGAAGAAGGAAAAACTGGAATGCAGCAGGGATTAATCGAAAGAATAGGACGAAAAGAGGCCACTATAACTGTAGTTGGTCTTGGACACGTCGGTCTGCCCACAGCAATCATGTTTGCGAAATCGGGTTTTCAAGTTATAGGAGTGGACATGAAGCCTGAGGTTGTAGAATCTGTCTCTTCAAGGAAAAGTCACATTCGAGAACCAGAACTCGAAGACTTTCTTAGAGAAGTTGTGGAAAATGGCAGGCTCAAGGCAACAACAGACCTCCAACAAGCTTTTAGAAATAGCGAAATAGGACTAGTCTGTGTCCAGACGCCGCTAACTGGGAAGAAACAGCCGGACTTGTCGCTTGTCCGGAAAGCATTCTCCGACATTGCGAGAAGCCTAGGAAAAGGAAAACTCGTAGTAATTGAAAGCAGCGTGCCGCCTGGAACAACAAGAAACTTGGCGAAGATGCTGGAGACTGAGAGCAAACTTAAATGTGGCAGAGATTTCTGGCTGGCTCACTGCCCGGAAAGAATATTGGTTGGAAACGCTGTGCGAGATTTTGTTCAAAGTACCAGAATTGTGGGCGGCTACAATGAGACAAGTACAGAGATTGCAGTAAAGTTGTTCAGAAAAGTGACTAGAGGCAAGATTCTCGCCACAGATTGCACGACTGCTGAGGTTGCAAAACTAGCTGAAAACAGCTTCAGAGACGTAAACATCGCTTTCGCAAATGAGTTAGCGCTGATCTGCGAGAAAATCGGCGTCGATGTGTTGGATGTAGTAAAACTTGCAAACACTCATCCTAGAGTCAGGATTCACAATCCTGGTCCTGGTGTAGGTGGCCCATGCATTACAAAGGACCCGCTTTTACTTCTTGATTCGGTTAAAAAACATGGTTTCAGGTCAAAGGTAATGCAGAACTCGAGGGAACTGAACGAGCACATGCCTGAGCACATTGTCGCTCTCACTGTTGGTGCTTTAGAGAAAGTCGGCAAGGACGTGAAGACTTCGAAGATAGCTATCCTTGGAGCTGCTTACAAGGGAGAAACAGATGACCCCAGAAACAGTCCATCCGAGGCAATAGTCCATAGTTTGATGAAGTTAGGTTCAAACGTCGTTATTTACGACCCGTATACCACCGAGAGTTTCGGAGCAACCCGAGCCTCTGACATTAGGAGCGCTCTGAAGGGAGCAAACTGTGTAGTCATGGCTACAGAACATAAGATGTTCAAAAAACTCGAACTAACCGAACTAAGAGACATCATGAGTCAAAAGCCAGTTATAGTTGACGGAAGGCGACTCATCGACCCCTTAGAAGCCATGAAGCTGGGCTTCCGATATGTGGGAGTGGGCTTCAAAAGCTAGCGATTCTTTCTCGCGGATCGTTTTCACAGTTATATGGCTGGAAAGCCAATGATTTCTATAAGTAAAGAGTCAAACTGAGAATAACTATGATTTGGTCTCCAGCTAAGGAATCCAAAAGGGGAATTATCCTACGGCAGAGCTTCATGTACAACTATTCAATCTGGCACTTTCTGCGATATGTAACTCTTGCAGATGTTGTCAACAAGTTGCAAGGAACATTAGTCCTTGATGTCGGATGTGGTCGAGGTATGCAAGATTTTCTCTTTGAGGGAAAAACCGTGGTTGGCATTGACCAGAGTTTTGCAGATATTAGAGAAGCCAAACGAATTGAACGAACCATAAGAAAAGAAGACGACGCGGCGAACGATTTTATTGTAGCGGACTTGAATTTTCCGCCGCTAAGAGAGGAGTTTGACATAGTGATTTGCGCGGAAGTATTGGAACACTTGATTGACGATGAAAGAGCCTTAGCCAATATGCTATCAATGCTGAAAAATCAGGGATTCTTACTTTTGACACTCCCAAATACACAACGGTCACGGTTCTCACTCGATGCACTACTAGGCAATGGAGGGCTTATGCACCGGAGCCACATTCGAGAATACAAGGTAGAAGACTTGCCCAATCTAGTACGCTTCTTGCCACTGAAAACAGTGCTGTTGACAGGCATCTACCTCGATTTTCCTTTTTTCAATATTCTGGACTTTCTCGTCTACAACCCCAAAAGCCCATGGACGCTCAGGCTGCGCTTCTCACTTTTCATTTTCATGAATCTGTTTTATGAAAAACTCTGGAGACTGCTAGAAAAGGCGTTATGGAAACGCGCGACCTACATTTTTATGCTTCTCCAAAAGACTTCTACATTGCATAATAGACACTTGTTCAAACCATGCCCAGCAAAGACTCAAAGGTGAGTGGCTGTAAAAGGTGAAAATATGCTACATAAGTCCGTTGCATCAACACATCTATAGGTGGATAGAAGCCTTTGTCAAAAGGGGATACCGTGCATGCTTGATCACAGACTCTGACTGCTGGGTGACTCCGAAGATCGCATTTGCACCTGTTTACCCCCTGAAATCTTCAAGAACTGCAAATCGTTTCCGATTTTTGCCTTCCAATGTAGTTGCCACGATCAGAATACTGAGAGAAACAAAACCCGATCTTGTACATCTTCACGTACAGCATTATCTCAGCCCAGCTATAATTATTGACAGGCTTCCATATATTCTGACGTCTTGGGGTATCGAGGTGATTACTCTCCCTCAAGTTAATTTTCTTTTTAGAAGCTGGGCCAGATTAACAGCTAAAAAAGCCAAGATGATAACGGTCGACGCAGAGTTTCTCAAACAGATATGGGTTAAGAATGGGATACCTGAAGCCAAGGTAAAAGTAATCCCGTTTGGCGTCGACACTAGTTTGTTCAACTCCCAAGTCGACGGCTCAATTGTTCGCCAAAAACTCGGGCTGGAGAACAATGATGTGGTTGTGGTAAGCACGAGACCATTTTACAACCATCACTATGATGTTGAGCGTCTGATAAGGGCCGCTCCAATAGTACTTAAGAATCACTCAGATGTGAAATTCATACTTAAAGGAACAGGACTGTTAGAGGGTTACTTGAAGGAATTGGCGAACAAACTAAAGGTGAGTGAACACACAAGGTTCGTTGGCGTGGTTCCTCACGAACAGGTTGCCCAATACCTTGCTGCCGCTGATATCTATGTCTCCACGTGCTCATATGACTCTACTTCAGTATCCCTTCTCGAGGCCATGGCATGCGGGCTTGCGCCAGCCATTACTGACACTCTAGGAAACAGAGAATGGATAACCGAAGGAGTGAATGGTTTTCTTTTCCCGCCAAGAGACCACAGAAGACTTGCCCAGAAGATAATTCAACTCGTGGACAACAAGCCATTAAGAAAGAACTTCGCGAAAAAATGCGTTGAAATCGTGAAGGAAAGAGCAGACTGGAAGAAAAATGTGGCGGAAATGGAGACTATTTACAAATCAAGCTTGTGAATGATCCTCCATTATCGATGCAGTATCCTTTTTGAAAGGTTTTCTCCTTGGAAGACGATGGCAATAGAAAGCAAGGTGACGCCCAATGTAACATAGAGAGGAGCCTGAGCAACGAGGGAGCCTGTGACTTTGACGGAGAAGAGTACAGAGAAAAGCGGTCTTTCACTAATCGGATCGATAATTTTCAAACTAACTATGCTGTGCCCTGTTTGCAAAGGTTTCAATGCAAAATATTCATAGTGTATCCTGTCTGAATAAGCGATTACCTCTTTCTGCTGAACCTCAAAGAAAGATGAATCACATTCTAGTCTCAGGTCGAACGTCTTGAACGTGAGCATCTGAACTGTGATGGGCAAGTAGAAACCTTGTTCAGCCTCGACGTTGAAGGGAGTGAAAATTCGGAATATGCTACCGCTTAAATGCAGTTCAAACGGCGTCTCTGTGGAACTTTCGTAGAGAGGGCGGTCTGAAAGCATGTATCGTATTGAGTAAAGCGCAACCTCTCCTAATTCTTCTGGCTTGCTTAGGGGAATTATGAAGAATGCCTCATCATCTATCGTTAGCATCGATTTAAGAGACGTTTCAATTCCATTAATCGTGATCGCGCTGGGTGTAAGACCAGCCGTCCTCACCGCAAGATACGTGCTTTCTTCAATCGTAGAGTTTACGTCCACCAAACCTTCGTTCGTCGAAAACTGCTCCCCAACTATTCCAATCTTTTTTATATTGGTCACGTCTAGGTACCTTAAGGAAAAAATCCATGCGTTATATTTGTAGAAAGTTAAGAGCACCTCTAGCGTGCCAGCGACGCTGGGAAGACCATACGAAAGCGTATCACCAGACAATAGTTCATCAGTCAAGTCCACTGCAGTGGAATTATCAAGCGTCAGAAGACAGTTCTTCACGCTCTTGGAGAAAACAGTGATATTCAATTCTTTCTCAATTGCAACTCCCATTTGTGCAAGACCCGACAAATTGAAAAACACCTCACGTATACTCAGCGTAGCATTGTTGAGCGGTTCCTCCTTATCAACAAGAGGCCTTAGATCTCCTGCCATAAGCACACTGACGCTTTTTCCAGCAACCCCAGAAAAATTGAGACTGTTTTGAAAGGGGAAAATCATCCTAGTGGAATTTACTATTTGCTGATTTATCGTGAACGGTTGAGAATGGACAAGAACGAAATAAAACAGGGCTTCCAATTGCGTCATGCTATAGATATAAGGAGGTGCACCGATGAATCCGATCTCTCCTCCGATAAGCAAACCATCCAACCATGCCTTGGACAAGTTCAAAGAAGAGAGGGGCTGTGAAAGGCTGAGTTGTCTGAGCCAGGGATCAGACGTGGAACCGTGTCTCATGAAATAGACAGGATACTTTGGGAAGGGCTCTTCCACCGTGAGCGCTTCGCCCAAGAACCACTCACTCAAGCCGATACTATCATCAATGAATTGATTGGAAACCTCGATGGACACATAGTACCGTTTGCCTTGAAGATCTCTTATCTTGAGTGAAATGCCGATGAGGGCCTTACTGCTGTTGTAACCTTTATCTGCAGAAAATCCAAGTGAAACAAAATCAGTTCCCGAGACAATCAAAGGAGTGTTAAAGGACAGATCGTAAGTAACGTAAGAAGCATTTGAAGGATTAGAAGCATTGAAGTTGAGAAGAAGGCGATCGTTTACGCTTGAAAGAGAGTAGTTCTCAACGTTGCTCTTCCTATCGACAGCTGCTTTGAATTCAGAATTAAGTCTCTGTTCAGGTTCAAATCCTGTTAGGACATCAATAGTCAACCTATTTGGTATGACTGGGCTTGCCTCTGAAGGAAGCTCGATTGTGGAACGGTTTGACAAGGAAAAAGTGAGATTTTGAACAGCAGAAACAGAAACGTTTGATCTGAAAGAGTTAGAAGCATCAGAACTGATGAAGGAGGTTGACTCGTTCTGGTAAACCCCAGCCCCAGGTTGCGCGGTCGCGACGTTGGCGATTAGAAATAAGAGGATCAGCCAAGACAAAGCGATTTTTTGGAAAATCTTATTCATTTGACAGCACCCAAAAGCACCTCATCTAGATTGTTTTCACTTCAGCACTTTGTATACTGCATATTTTTGATGTTCAAAGATCTCGAGTAAGTTTTGGTTTTCATCGAAGTATTTTTTGCCAACAAAATGCCATGTTGTATACGTCCAAGGAGAAATGACTACGTAATCGAAGCCTGTTTTTGAAGCATCGGTTTGTCCAATATACACGTTGACTGGGTATATGTCCCAGATCTCATAAATTGCCTTGCCAGAGGTTATGCTGAACGCAGGTTGTCTTCCAGTTATTCCACAGAAGAAGACTTGAAGATACTGATCCATGAGGATTGTAGCGTTTCTAGGAATGTTTTGGTCCATCCACTCCATAACGAAGACATCATCATGAGTTAGATAGAGTTCAGCATCGACCACTGATTGACGGGCTGGGGAATAGAACATCAAGTAGCTGGCGCCCACAATGTAACAAAACATTATGAGTAACAAAGCAACACGACTTATTTTTGTTCTAGACAAGACAATTCTAATCTTTATGTGCTTCTCGCGCTTTGTCAACTGAAAGCGAGGGATCACAGCCACGCTTGAAATCAAAAACCCAACAAGAGTTGACCCAAACATTATTAAAGGCTGAATAAACCGTTGCGGCAAAAACGCCAATCCTAGCCAAGGTTGAACGATTCCAAGCAACCCTGTTAACAAACTTGCAGACATAAGCGCGAAAGAAGCTTTTCTCCTGATGAATAGATAGACCATTACGGGTATACCTAACGCTAAAAGGGGCGCTGCGCGCACCAGAAATTCTTGAATATAAGTGCTAAAGAACGCCCATCCACCACCCGGCGAGTAAAATGCAAAGGCACTTATACCGAAAAACATTCGGTAAAGGCTTTGTAGCCCACCTTCAGGATACACGAACCTGAATGGATTTGATATATTATTAATGAATGGGACAACGATGACAGACGAAACCAGAAAGGTGAGAATCGCCGATTTGCCAAGGTTGATAACCAATCTCTTTTTTTTGAAGATAATCAGCAACAGTATCAAGTCTATTACAAATATAGCAAAAAACATCAAGCCTACCGTTAGGTGATACAAGAACAGCGCAGTTATGAAGAGGGGAGACAAGTTTGTGATTCCGCTTCTTTCCTCAAGCAGGCTCTTGTGAGTGTAGGCAAGGACAAATGGGAAAAGCGCCATTGCCACCCACATTGGATGGAAAAAATAGAAGTAAGATGATGCATTTGCGTATATAGGTGGACCCGCAATAAACAAAACAGCACTAATGAATGCAGCCAGAGAACTACCAGTAACGGTTTCTGCAAAATAGAACACGCCGATAGCCAGAGTTCCCCCTAATAGGGTCTGCAGCAACAAGCCTGTAGAAAGCACCTTCAATCCAGTCAAGAGAGACATCTCAGCATAAGTGAATACATAGAAGTTGCTCAACGTGTCCAGATCCGGCCTAAATATAGCCTTTTGAGTTGAGATCATGTCGACAACCACACGCATGTGCCCGTATATGTCATAGCCTCTGGGAGCAGCGGCGCCCCAAGAAGCTAGCAAGTAAAGTCCAAAACCTATCAGCGCAGCTCCGAGAAAAGCGAGCCATTTCAGAGCTGGTTTTTTACCTTCTTCCGTTTCGCCTTTTTCTGGGACTTTCACTTTTGGTTTGAGATCTAAGACGATGAGGAAAGGCAGTGAAAACAGCAGAATTACTAACAAGATTGTAGGGGCTGTGAACACTGTGATTATTTGTACAAGGTTCCCCAACAACGGGTTTATGGACAGGCTTATCATGAGGACATATGTTGCTGCAGATGTAAGATCACGCTTTTCCTGACGGAACAAGAACCTTGTGACGCTATATCCAGGAAGGAAGAAAAACAAGACTCCAAGAATGATCCTCACTGGCGATTGAAAAGCAAAAGCGTACAGTAACGCCAGAATCACTACTACTGTGACATCCAAGAATCGACGGAGGAACCCACCTATCCGTCCAAACGATTTCTTAGTCATTGCACAACTCCTTTAGAGCTTCAGCTAACCTACCAGCTATCTTTATTTTGTCAAAGGAAACCTCAACAAGATTTCTCGCTCTTGCGCCTATTTCTTTGCGTTCATTCTCATCCAGCTTGTATAGCTTTCTTACAGCCGAGATGAATTCGCTTGTATTGAGAGGTTTGACGGCATAACCCACATTGTATCGTCCTATAAGAGTGGCCAGATCGGAGTTTTCAGCAACTGTAGCAACCACTGGCAGTCCAGAAGCGCAGTATTCAAAGAATTTTGTAGGTTGAGGATACGTCCAAAGAGGATTATCATCATACGGTACAACGCCAACATCGCACAGAGGCAGAAGATGAGCTACGTCCGTCCATTTTTGCTCGCCCAAAAGAGTGACCCTGTCTTCTAGGTGTAGTTCTTTCACGAGAGCTTGCAAATCCTGCACCTTAGACTGCTCACCGCCTCCCACTATTAAGAACCTTATCCCAAGAGTAGCGTCCTCATTCAGCATTTGATACAGACATTGAATAACAAAGTCTGGTCTGTAGTAAGCTCCGATACCACCCGCGTACACAAGTACAAAGTCTTTGTCGGGTAGCCCGAACTTGGACCTCATCCTCTGTTTTTGTTCGTCTTCAATTGGGTGAAATACAGTCACATCAGCTCCATTTGGAAGGTAGATTACTCTGGAGGCGCCTCTTGCCTTAAGGTACTTGACTAAGGAAATCGTGACGCCGTTTACAAGGTCAGCTTTTCCTAGTAAGATATCAAAGATTTTCTTCAGAAATCTGTTTGTCAATCTGACCAGCCAAAACTGGGAATCGTAGATGGCATATTCCTCCCATCGGTCTCTAACATCAATCATCACTTTCTTACCCAATATCTTGCCTGCTAGAAAACCTCCAATGCCAGGTACTCCGGGAGGAACAGACACAAGCACAACATCTACCTTTTCGCGAACTATCACTGCTATAGAAAGAAGAAAAGTAGAGATTATCTGGAATACATCGATCACAGCCTCTGCCAACCTAATGTCCAAGCTTAGAGACCGGTAGATTCTTGCATTTCCCACATTTTCAACTGCTTTAACGTGTAAGACGTCAGATATATTGACTCTTGAAACAACTGAAACGTCAACTCCCAAAGGTGGCAAGAAACGCAGGAGATCACGAACTTTGAAAACTATTGGTCCTTGCAGAGGAAAATAGTGCGCAACAATCAGCAATTTCATATCATGCCACAGGAAGCTAGCTTCTGCCGATCACTTGACTTATAACAGTCTTGTACATTTCACCAGTGGATTCCTTGCTATATTTTTCTACTTCCAACCGTGCCTGCGAAGATATTCTTGCAGACTCTTCGGGGTGATCCAAAATATATTCCATTATGCCATCCAGTGCAGAGGGATTTCTGGGCGGGACAAGAAAACCCGTGATTTTGTTTCTCACCAGATAAGAGTTGCCACCCACATCAGTTGCGATTACGGGCAAGCCGCAGGCCATCGCTTCCATAACTGTATTAGACCATTCTTCCCAAATTGACGTTAGTACATATACATCTGCTGCATTGTAGTATTTAGGCAACTCGTCATGAGGAATATAACCAAGAAACTTCACGCGATTCATAATAGCCAATCTAGCCACTAGTTTTTCGCAGCGCTCTTCTTCGGGACCAGCCCCGACTATTGCCAACATGACATCTGACCGCGTATCCAGCAACTTCCGGAAAGCGTGCAATAGTGTGTCTAGGTCTTTTTCGAGATGAAGTCTGCCGACAAAAAGGAACATTTTGGTTTTTGGATCAACTTTGATTAGTGCGGTCTTCAACTCATCCTTTTCATTTCTAGTTAATGGTCTGAATTTCTGAGCATCTACCCACAAGGGCACAAAACTCACATTGTTAGTGACTTTCTTGATCCTTTGAACATCCATGGGCCCTTGGGTCATTATCCAGTCGGCGTGTTTGAAGACATAGGTTTCCATCTTCCCCGATATTGTTTCAACAATTCTTAAGAATGTCATCCCGCTCAGCAGTGGCGTCCTGATTCTTTTGATGAAAAGCAAGAGTTCTAAGACGCTGTTCTCATTGACTCTGATAATGCATTTAGCCCCTGTAAGGTTTTTTATAGTAAGGCACACAAAACCATGAACCAGATGCCCCTCTTTGGCTAGTATTATGGGGATCTTGTGTTCTCTGACAAGTCTGACGCCCAAGTAGATTGAGAAGATCAAATAGAGGAGTCGTGACAAAATGGAGTCTGAACTAGATAGCATTCTGACCTTGTGAACTTGATAGTTGCAGCTTAGGTTTTCATATTGTGTCTCTTGACTACTGATCACATGCAGTGTCCACTGTTTGTCCATCATAACGGCAACTTCATTTAGTTTTAGCTCGCTCGCTCTGGGATTCAGAGCTTCGGTGGGATCCAAGATAATGAGTAACCTCTTTTCAAGAACCATGTTGTGTTCCTTCAAACCTTGTTGCTCGTCTCCGGGTATCCATTCGCCACCCTATGTACGATTTTCTTGCGGGGTGGGAAAAGTTCATCTCGTTAGCCATCTGATTGCGTATTCTCTTCAAGAGGCCGATACTTCTGTGTAGACTTTTTCGATGTTAGGAATGACAACATCCCAACCGAATTTCTCTTCAATCATTCGTCTGTTTGCACAACCCATCTTTTCTCTAAGGTTCGCATCTAGAATCAGAGTATTGATGTCGTTAGCAAGGGATTCTACATTTCTAGGCGGGACAAGAAATCCGTTTTGCCCATCCTCAATTAGTTCAGGGTTCCCACCAACATTGGTTGCTATTATGGCTTTCTTCATTGCCATTGCTTCAAGCACAACGTTTGGAAGCCCTTCGAATAGCGACGGCAACACGAAGATATCCATGAGCAGATAGAATGGTACAGTATCACGTTGAAACCCGGCAAATATGGTTTTTATTTTCAGGTCTTTGGCCATTGCCTCTAAATCGTCTCTTTGAGCACCGTCGCCTATTACTAGAAGCACAACGTTCGAATGTTTGTCTTGAATTTTCTTTAGTGCCGAAAAGAGATATGTTAAACCCTTTGCCGGAAATAAACGACCTACGTAGCCAATAATGATTTCATTGTTTAGGTTGAGTTCATCCTTTAGCTTTGAGGCTTTTTCTTTAACAGAAGGGAGTTCTGGATTAAAACGTGAGTAGTCTACTCCGCTTGGGACAACAGCTATTTTGCTTGGTTCAATTTTCAATCTGTTAACTGCTGCCGAAGTCAAACCTTTCGCAAGCAGAATAACCTTTCGGGCTTCTCCTGCTATCCAACGCTCAACAGTAAGGTCGTACAAGCTTACTGTCGAATCCACCAAAAAATGCCCTATTCTTGTAGTGATACCCTGAAGCGTGTAGACAAAAGGACGACCTAAGACTTTCGAGATCAAGGCAGCAGTTGCTACGTTTGTTGAATGATCATTCAACGCGTGTATGACGTCGATATTTTGTTCCTTGACGATTTGGCTCATCTGTAAAATCGGAAGCGACAAGGTGTGGGGAATTCTATGGATTGTGACCAAGGGTTCAATTCCAAAGATTTTCACATCTTTCTCTTTAGATTTTCTGTCCACAGTTCTCAATGATGTTGCGACGCTTACGTTGTGTTTTCTTTTGGCCAGTTCCCGTGATATTCGCACAAAGTCGGGGTTGGCAAAGTAATATTCAGCAACAAACAGAATGTTCATTGGTTGACCTTCTTGAATGGTTTTAGCTCTTTGATTTGGGTTGCTGGATTTCCACCGACAACAGTGTAAGGTTTAACATTCCTAGTCACCAAACTGTAGGAGCCTACCACGCTGTTTTCTCCTATTGTGACTCCTGGAAGCACAACCACTCCTGCACCAAGCCAAGCTCCTCGCTTTAGACACACTGGAGCCACTTTTCTTGGGTAATAGAACTTTTTGATCTCTTTCGAGTTCGTTGGGTTCGAGTGAGCAAAAATCATGCCATACCCCATGCTTACGTAGTCTTCAATTGTCACAAGGTGAGGATAAACGAGATCGATGAGCTGGTTTGGACCTATGAACACGTGTCTCCCAATCTTTACTCCTCGCGCCCTCTGAAAAATGACAGTTAGATTTGAAGAAGGTGAAATTGATGCGAGGAATTGCAAAAGCCATGATCTGAACAAACGAAACTTCAGTTTAATGCTGCCGATTTTTCCTTTGCATTGATAGTATTCCATGAGCTCTTTCCAGTTAACTTCTTCAGGCTCTTCCAAACTCTGTCCTTCTTTTTCCACGGAATCTGGTTTTTCTTACAGTGTTCTAATTGAGCTTTTCGATGCCATTGAGGCTTTGGAAACATCAAGCTTAGCGAAGCAGCGCAGACAATAAGTATGCATGTGCGTTTCCATCATTCCTCAATACGTAACGCATTATTAAGCAATTTAACTCTCCATGTATTCCTTAATGCTTGTAAATGTGAATTTGGATAGCAAGCGCTCCAATTTCTTGGATGTTTCTTTCAATTTGTGGTAGGTCACGAAATATCTATACAATCCAAGTTTCAATCGAGGCGTCTCAGGGTCGAGCTCCCAATTATGAAAAAATATTACAGCTGGGAATCCCTGTCGATTCAGTTTCTTTATGGCTCTTGTGATTAAGCTGGCTGGGAAGAATCGCATGTAGAACCCGCCAGCTACCGGCACATTGACGCCTTTCATTCCGTACACGAGCAAGGGAAATTCCCATAAATTGGTTTTTTCGTCTTTTTCGGTAATATTTTCATGTGAAGGTTTATAGGGTGTAGTTGGGGCGTTCCAGACACCGTATAATGGGGTTTTTGCTGGGAAGAGACTAGAGTCATATTTGCATCCACAGTCCTCTAAAATCTTCAGTGCCCATCTGGTTCTGTTGCTTAACGAGAAGGAAGGCGCTCTAAATCCAGCGCACTTCTCTCCGGTAAGAGCATTGAACCTTTCAATTTCTGTGCGTAACTCTTGGGCTTTAAGTTCCCACAATGGTTTATGATAATAACCGTGAAATGCGATTTCATGATTGTTTTCTCTTATTTTTTCTATTATTTCGGGATGCTTTTCAGCCAGCTCACCCACTATAAAGAATGTGGCTCTTATGCTACGCCTGTTTAGAAGATCCAAGGTTGTTTTAAGGCTGTATTGTATGCGCTCGCTCTTGTGGGGCAAAGTCTCTTTTCTTACGTATTCCGGATGATACCAGTCTTCAAGGTCTACAGTTAAGATGTTGAGCAATCTTTTGAGAAGCCCTAAAAATTCAGAAAAGGTGCCCCGTCATTGACGATGGTACGCATTACGGGGCTGGATGCCGCCTTTTTGCTTGCTCTCTTTCTGAAAGCCTTACGATTGAATATAGAGTAATCGCTGTAAACAGAGTGAAGATACCACCTATGGTGAAAGCTGCCGATGTCAGAGTAACGCCGTTAATTATGCTCTGACCGGCTGCATACAGTTGTAGCGCCCATATCCCAAAGAAAAGGCCAGCCAAAAGTAACATTATGCCGGGTATACCGAGAAAGACAAGGGGTCTTTCCTCGACTACCACCCTGAGAATCGTCATTATTACGCTAACACCATGTTTGATCGGATGTTGGGTTGATGTTTCCAAGTCTCTGTAATGTGCTTTTACTGGCACTTCAGCGATAGTTAACCCGTTGCTCTTTGCCTTCATTAAGATTTCTGCGCTGATTCCCATTCCTTTTCCATATAGGGTGAGGCTTTCTATAGCCTTCCTTCCATATGCTCTGAAGCCGCATTGACCATCCGTGATAGAGTCTTGACCAACGGAGCCATTTGTGAATTTTGTTAGAACTTTGACCCCCAAACGTCGGTAAAAAGGCATACTACTGTCTCGGCGTAAGAATCTCGAACCGATGACGATGTCTGCCTTGTTTTCCAGTATCGGTTTTAGAAGATTTGGCATCTCCATTGCATCATGTTGGCCATCAGCGTCTAAAGTTAGCAACAAATCTGCGTTCAATGCTTTTGCTTTTTCAAACAGTGCTTGGATGGCGGCTCCGTACCCCATGTTCTTCTCATGTCTTATTACGATGGCGCCGAGCTTTTGGGCTATCTCCGCCGTCAAATCCTGCGATCCATCGTCGCAGACTACAACCACATCAGCGCTTCTTTGCGCGAGCAAAATGACCCTGGCTATGGTTTTCTCTTCGTTATACGCGGGGATGCCAGCGACAATCATGCTACGTTCCGTTCTCCCAGTTTTGGACATTATCCATTGTTAAGCGCGTTGACGCCGAGAAACCTTAAGTAATACTTATCATATTTCCAAGTGGAGCACGTTTTGTTTCCCCATCTCTCACCTTGGGTGCAGAGCATTTCAGCGATTTTGTATCCAATTCTTTCGGCTGCGGCGACGAAATCTTCCTCTAGAGACTTGAGGATCTTTGTGACAATCGTTGATATTGTTCCAGCGAGAACAATGCTTCGAACCTTCTCTACGCATTTTATTGTCAGGTCTACTATGGCTCTTTCTACTTTAGACAGGACTCTAAACCACACTTTCGCCCTCAAGGCTCTCGATTTGATTCTCTGAAGATCTTGTTTAGTGTTCAAAGTGGCTACAGTTCCTTCCTCTCGTAGTTTGAATCCTCTGGGGGAGAGGATGCTCTTCCATAATTTACATGAAAAGCGTTCTATTAAAGGTTAATTCCCGAATTCCAGTAGTAACTTTCATAACCATTCAAGATTTAGTAGACGTGTTTCCTTTTTGAACGTCGGTAGATGTTGGTCTTCGCATATATCGTCTAAGTCAGCGATTTCTTCTCGCGTCAAACATTGCAGATACACGGCTATGATCTGCTTCCCCTTCAATTCCTTGAGCTTCTCCTCTTCAGTTAGTTTATCCCAGTTGTCGTGGCTCCATCTCTAACCCTTCTCAAACAATGTAGATGCTGTCATGGTGTCTCTTGTGGATCAGCCTCTGAAGCTTCTCATGTCTCTTCATTCTGGCAAGCCCTATCTTGTTCTGCTCCCACTCAAGCTCCAGAGATGCTGAAGGAAAAGGCCTTCATAACATCTCTTGTGATCGTGCCCATTACGCGCCCAAGACACTTCTAAGGAAACTGCGCTTGAATGAGTGGTGACAATTGAAAGTTTTTTTTGCTTGAACCATAACTCCATGAAGTTGCTCCAGTGATATAACTAGCGCGCGCTAATGATTATTGAACAGTTGGCGGAGTTGAATTTTCTTTGGTTTGTTGATTTTTGAGCGTTTTAGCTTGTCTTCTGGAGAATGCGTAAAAGAAAATGCCAATCCATGTGATGAAAATGGCGTAGCCTATGAAATAATGAACCTGGGCTCCAGCTTCATATCCATAGAAGTAATCTGTTAGGAAGAGCATGATCACGCGAACAATGTTTAGAAAGAACACTCCTAGTAAGCCAGCAATGGACCAGAGTATCTTTGTTCGCAAACTACACGGTTCTTCAAACAGCACGACTAATAATATTATTGAAAAGAGCAAGACGCTGGTGAAGCCCACGCAGCCCCAGACAAATTGGATGGGGAACTTGCCGTAAGGCGTGTAAAGCATTATGATTGGGTAATCCCAACCCAGTACATCTGCTTTCATGCCAAATGATCTTATTATGGTGACAATTAGTGATACCATGTTGGGTATGTATGGTGAGAGAAAAGGCTCAACCAGTCCTGAGACTATGGAAGTCGAAGTTGTTGCAACAATGAGGAACAGGGGTGAAAACGCTTCTCTCAGGGCGTGGACCTCAAAAAACAAAAGGAACAGCCCCAAGATGTACAAGGCGTAGTTTCCCACACCATAAAAGGCTGCATCAGGGAAGAAGGGGGCAAGCGCAAAGTAGAGGAAGAAACTGGCAAACATCAGCAGGAGACCAAACGGTTTTTGAAGGCTGTTTGCTTCCTTCTTTGAGAAAAGCTTGGGCTGTTTTATGGCGAGAAGGACGAAGCCGTATAGGGGGACTGCAATGTCGAACGGCCATGCAGCATAGGAGTAAATGATCAAAACGAAGGGGACAAAGGCTGCAGCGTAGAATATTTTTGGTCTGTTGTCTCGCGTAGAGAAAAAGCTGCTTATTTTGTTAAGAATTTGTATCAAGGTTATTGCGCTGCTTTTCTTACTGCTGCTTCTATGTAATCAAGTTCTTCTAGGCTAAGTTGGGGGGAAATTGATATGTAGAAGCCTTTTTTGTGTGCTTCTTGGGCTTTTGGGCAGTCGTTTGGGTTGTATTTGAGTTTGCGGTATGGTGGTTGGGCAGGTATGAGCGAGAGTAGAGGTCTTGTTTCTATTCCATGGTTTTCTAGTTTTGTCACCATCTTTTCTTTTCGACTTTCTTTATCTGCTAGGATGTGATATACATAGTATACGTTGTAAGCGTATTTTTCTTCACAGGGGAGTTTAAGGTTCAAGTCGCTTAGTTTCTTGTTGAGGTAGACTGCGTTTTTTCTTCTCTTAGCTATGTAGTTGTCGAGTTTTTGCAGTTGAACAAGACCGATGGAGGCGTTAATGTCGGGCATTTTGTAGTTGTAGCCCAAGATTGGATGAAAGAATTTTTTATCCTTGTGCATTCCAAAACTTCTCAGGAGACGCATTTTATCAGCCAGTTCGCTGTCGTTTGTTAATGCCATGCCTCCTTCTATTGTGGTGATGTGTTTATCGGCGTAGAAGCTGAAGCAAGATACGTCGCCAAATGAGCCGACTGTCTTGTCTTTGTATTTAGCCCCATGCGATTCAGCCGCGTCTTCAACCACGTATAATCCGTGTTTTTCAGCGACTTCCATTAGCGGATCCAAATCAACGGGATGCCCAAACAAATGCACTGGAAGCATCGCCCTTGTCCTGTGCGTGATTCTTTTCTCGATTAGGGTGGGGTCGATGTTCAAGGTTAGTGGGTCCACATCTGCAAAAACGGGTTTTGCGTTGAGGTAAAGTATGGGGTTTGTTGTGGCCACGCAGGAAAGCGGTGTGGTGATGACTTCGTCTCCTTCTTTTATGTCTAAAGCCGCTAATGCTATGTGAAGCGCGGCGGTTCCAGTGTTGACTGCGACTCCGTGTTTAACTCCACAATATTGTGCAAAAGATTGCTCAAATTCTTCTACCTTTTTGCCCTGAGTGACCCAGCCGCTTTTCATTGTTTCTGTTACGGCTTGGATTTCGTCTTTTCCGATGTCGGGTTTGGCGATGGGTATATTCATGCCTTGTCCTTCACTAGTCTATTTTCATACGTATATATAAGAAAAGCCGAATTAACTTCTATAAGGCTTGGGCTAGTTCGTTAGCTTGTTTTGCCATAGTTTTTGCCGAGAAGGTTCAGGTCTTTATCGTCTACTATGTTGTCTTTGTTTAGGTCGGCGGCGCCTTGGTTCCAGTTGGGTGCTCCTGGTGTTGAACCGTATGCTTGTTGGAGCAGAATCAGGTCTTGGTTGTTGACTGTGTGGTCTCCGTTTATGTCGCCTTGCAGTCCTACTTGTACTGTGCCGTCGTTTAAGGTGTTGTCTGTGTAGTTTCTTTCGACGTATGGGATGGGTTCGACCTTAGCGGATATTATGTGGTTTCCTATTGGGGCGTTTAGGGTGTTCCAGTTGAAGGTGAGCAGTTGGGCGGCGTTTTGTGCTAGTGATGTGGTTTTGGTTCCGATGATGTTTGAGCTGTAGTAGGCTGTGACTTGGGCGGTTTCTGTGATTACTCCGAAGTTTTTGACGTTGACCGAGACTGTGATTGGTTCTCCCGGGTAGAATTGGGTTTTTGAGGGTGTGACGCTTGTTAGGGCAAGGTTTCGCAGTGGCCACGGCTGCGTGAGTGGGTAGTAGTCTACGCCGGCTGCGGGTGGGTAGCCACTGTAGTTGTTCCAGTAGTTTCCTTCAAGCGTCATAGTGTTCCACCAGAAGTTTTCTATTCCTATGTCTTGGTATGCTTGTCTGATGTTGCCGTAGAAGTTGTTGTGGTATATGGTGTTTCCGCTGGAGTTGCTGAGCATGGAGATGCCCCATGTGTTTTGGGCGATTGTGTTGCCGTCGATGATTTGGTTGCCTGTGCCGTTGTACACTACTATGCCCCAGTCGTTTTTGTCTACGAGGTTTCCTCTTGTGCCGCCGAAGGTGTTGTAGCTGGAGCGGAAAAAGTAGATGCCGTATGAGGCTTGTGTAAGCCTGTTGTTTGCAAGCGTGGAGTCGTGGGTTCTTTGGAGTTGTATGGCGTACATGCCTCCGGTGATTGCGTTGTTGCTCATGGTAAGGTGGTCTGAGTTGAAGGCTTGGATGCCGCATGAGTTGGATTGCTCGGTGTTATTGCTGATGTTGTTTAGTGTGGAATCGCCTAAGTATATTCCAAACGATGTTCCTGAGATGTTGTTTCGTAGGACCTGTGTGTTGTCTGTTGCGGGGAGGTAAATGCCGTATGCGCTTTCAGAGATGATGTTGTCGGTGATTTGGTTGCTTTGCGATATGCCTATGTTTATGGCGTGCATGCTGTTGTTGAAGAATGTGTTGCGAACGATGATGTTTGAGTCTGATTGTGAAAAGTAGATGCCGTCGACAAAGTTTTGTATTATGTTGTCTGTTATGTTGTGTCCGTCACAGGAGTTTGCTTTGATGCCGTAGTCGTGTGTTCCTTGGTCTGTTATTGTGAATCCTGTTACGGTGATGCCGTTTGCTTCTAGGGATATTGGGGTTCCGGTTCCACTTCCGTCTATGATTGTGGTGTATTTGTTTACTCCTTTTAGTTTCAGGTTGACGACGTTTACGATTAAGTGTTCATAGTATGTTCCTGGGTTGACTTGTACTATGTCTCCTCTACCGGATGCGTCTATGGCTGATTGTATGGTCGGGTAAGTGGTGGTCGGAACTATACGTGTAGTTGGAGCAGGAGGTGCAGACGCGTCAAAGATTAAGAAGGATTGAAAGACTGTTGATAACAACAAAATTGAGATTATAAACGATGTGAGTTTTTGAGGAGAGTTTTTCTTAGATGAACTATGTAGCAGATTGAGCGGGGAGATACCTTTCATTCATCGCAGTCTCCTCGAGTTCGGAAGCTTATAGAGATAAAAAAGGGGAGGGGGTGGGCTATGGAGTTGGCTCGGGGAATCCGTGGATGAATCTTACTGCTATCCAGCCTTGGCCTTCGAAAGGTGTTCCATCCGGGTAACCTTTTGCTCCTTTTAGCGTGCCTGAAACAGTGAAGTAGTAGTGAACGGGTGTTTTGGTTGAGATGTCTGGAGGTATTCCCATGTGTCCTACTTTTCCGCTTAGTATGTCGAAGACTACATTCCCGTCAAATTCGGCAATCCACTTGCCCTTCTCGTAGTGGCCTCCTTTTGCGGGGAGTACGTGCTCGAACATGACGGATGCGCCGTCGACGTACAGCGAGTTCCACGTCTCTGATTGTATCCATGCTATCCAAGTGCTTGCAGGTGCTCCGTCCCACTCGACGAATTTGGGGTCAAATTTGATGGTGGCTGGTAGGGGTTCTTGTCCCTGTGAGTTTAGGAAGTATGCTCCAGTCAGGATGGCGAGTAATCCAAGTGAGAATACGATTGTTAGGATTTTTGTTTTCATGGGTTTTCACCTGACTCTCTTTTTGCGCATTCGCCAGACGTATAGGATGGGTATCATTGGTGCCAACATTATTACTGGAGCTAATCCAAGCGGAAACTCTGGTTCCATTTTCGCTCCGTACCATGCATCATATGTTGGTAGGACGACATCTTGTTGTCCAATGGTTTTAAGAAGTCCTTCTATGCGTATTCTGCTCCATTTTGTGCCGCCTGTGCCTCCAGTGTCTAGGTTCTTGAATCTTAGTCTCACGAGCAAGTCATTTTTGTTAAGCCGAGAATATGGGAGGTCGTAGTAGGTTCCAGCGTGAGCTCCCTCATCTTGCCATCCAGTGTCTGTTGGAAGCGCAAAAAAGTTCCAAGGTTTGCCTGGGTCCTGAGCTGTCAGCGACATGGCAAGTCCTATTTTGTTAGTCACACCTGGTTCGAAACCAGCCGAATAAAGGGTGCCATAATTAGTCGCAGTCCATGCTTCTAAATCAACGTCCCAAGCCCAGTAGGCCCACTTGAGGAAAGACATGTGCGTAGCTAAGTTGTCAGGCGCACTGCCAAGTGGAGTAAACCATTCTCTAGGTTCCCAAATGCGGGATGTGTCTAGCATGAGAACCGTGTCGTCCCAAGTAACGTAGAGTTGGTATGACCATGTTAGATCTGTTGGTGCACAACCTCCGTAACGTGGATCAAGATCATCTTCATGAGTTAGGTGGGAAACGTTCGCGATTTTTATGTACACGTCAACAGTAGCGGCACTCGCAACCCGATCAAATACCTCTTTTTTTACGTTTGAAGCGTTTGCTGTCCAAATTGCTGGCGCTTGAGCTTGTGCTGGTGTTATTGCCATTGTTCCTATTAGTGCAAAGCTTATCAGCAATGCTAAAGCTATGAGAATTCTTCTCCCTCTCAATTTCTCTTACCTCTACAACCTTAATAACCTACGTCGTATTTGAATCTTATGTTATTAACTTCTAGGAGAAAACAACATACAAACAACATCAAGTAGAGACTTTCTTCAACATCCTCTGAATAATAGCAAGAACACAAAAAGAGATGCGAAATGAACGCGCTAGTCAACCTAGTCGGTAACCAAATGCAAAAGAAAAAAAACGAACATGCCTAAGGAGTTTCGCTGAAACTACCAATAGACCTTGAGCCAGTATAAGCCAAGGTAGGATAGGTCGCTTCCATCCACTTTGCCACTGTTGTCAAAGTCGCATCCTGGATTCCACGTGATTTTTCCTGGACTGGACAACCATGCCAAGCCCATAGCAGAGAGGTCAGTTCCATCAACTTTTCCGCTGTAATTGGTGTCTCCGGGGATATTGTTAAACCAACCATTCGTTTTGGTTGGGTCAATAGTTGTGCCAGCACTGTTAAGTAAGACGGTATTCGGCGAAGTTATGTTTAGAACAGTTTTTCCGTTCCCAACAACCTGGAACTCAATCGAAACCAGCCGCCCAGTTGGGGGGGCAGATTGCCCGCCAATATTGCCTAGAATCGTATCTGAAAACATTGAAATCCCATTTGGATTATTCGTAGCATTAATCACACAACCAAGCACCTCTGAAGATGTCAGGTTTGGAGACCTGGCAAGGAACTCGCCTTGAATGATCTTGTTTATTGTCAAAACACTCTGATTCCACTTGATGTAGATCTGCCAAGTATACACATCAGACGCTGACGAAATATTGAACGCCACCGTAACCTTTGAACTGGGAGGTCTTAAGGAACCATCTACAACCTTCGACGGAGTGACAAAAACAGTCTCTCCACCTGGAGAATCAGGCTCCATTATTCCTGGCGCACCCAACAATGAAATCCTAGAAACATCCAGAATTCCCGAAGCGAAGACCGCTGAAACGAGAATGACAACCGACAATATGGCAACTATACTAGTAAGCTTAGTTCTTCCTCTCATCTCTCTGTCGCCTCACCATATTTGATACCGCCAGCGCATATTTTAGCCTTTTGCTACTAACCTCTATACAACAGTTTCACTTCAATCCCATAAAATGACGTAGATTGCTTAAACTCGATTCGCCCGTTATGAAGCATGATGAGGTCATTTTTCTGGTCTGCCTATGCGCCAACTTCTCCGTAGTTCTCGTTCATGTCAGACAGATCAGAGGCGTCCACGCTGTTGCTATTGTCGAAATCACAGTTCGGATTCCAACTCGGCCTCATTGGATCTGACTGATAAGCCCTGCCCATAACATATAAATCAAATGAGTCAACCTCTCCATCGCCGTCAACATCCCCAACAATTGTCACAACTTATGAAAAAGAAACCGCCACAAACAGTCTGCGCCTGCATGTTCAACTACAACTGTCCAAACCGCAGCCCCAACATGCTGGATGATGTCGTCATTTTGGAACAGAGTGATGACGATGTCCACACAGCTTCAGCCAAAAAGCGCGAAACCATAGCGCAAGTCAACTTCATCACGCACACAATCTTCAGCCA
>Ga0315296_10000513_pt1 | contig 35570 bp, 26 predicted proteins | sample YL17G14_18_MG_FD_203921 | JGI IMG/M metagenome (GOLD analysis project Ga0315296, IMG submission 203921) | Sediment microbial communities from Yellowstone Lake, YNP, Wyoming, USA - YL17G14_18 | ecosystem: Environmental > Aquatic > Freshwater > Lake > Sediment | place: USA: Wyoming | collected... | reverse complement strand
TACCGGCATCGGCTTCCTCGGAGCGGGCGCGATTATCCAGACTCGTGGAAGCGTGCACGGCCTCACCACCGCGGCGACCATCTGGGTCATGGCCGCCCTCGGCCTCGCGGTGGGCCTGGGGGCGTACATCCTCGCGGCGGGCGGCGCTGTGCTCGCCATCATCGTCCTCAATCCTTTCCAGGCCATCGAGCGCGCGGTCAAGGGGAAGAAAACCACCTGCGCCTATACCATCCTCCTGTCGGATGCCGGTCCCGCCCTCGACCGCATCATGAAGGCCCTCCAGCGGAGCCCGAGCGAGGTGAAGCAGCTCAAGATCGTCAACCGCGGCCAGCACCACGAGATCGCGTTCAACTACACCGACATCGACGAGCAGCAGACCCGCTTTGCCGAGGAGCTCGCGAAGACCGAGGGGGTAATCCAGATCACCACCGACCAGGGCGGGTAGTGCTTCGTAGCTCACCTGAGACCGTCAATCGCGATGAATGGACCAGCGGGCTGCGATATCAAGCACGCAGCGGGCATGTGTGGATTGTCGCAAAAATCCAGAAATGGCGATTTTTGTCTTTACAAAACGTTTGTTATGTGCTAAATCGAACCTAGTAAGGGTAAATGAAGGAGGAATGACCGTGGCTATTCCTGTCAGCTCAAAGGTGGGCATCAAATTCCTCGGAGACACGCGCAAGATGGAGGTTCACGGTCTCATCAACGAGAAGCCTCAGTGCCGGATCGATGAGATCATTCGAGCCGGGGGTGCTGTGAGCTTCGACCCGGATACCGTGGTTCAAGCTCACAAGGAAGACTACAACAACTGCCCGTATTGCATCGGCGGAACCAGGAAATAGACTGGCCGGTGTCTAGACAATCGGCCAGCCGCCGTGCCGGTCGATTGTCACGTCTATCTCGGCCATCAGGCGGATGGTCTCGGAGAGCGCGGAGACGATGCTCTGGTAGTGCGAGATGTCGTCGTAGGTAAGCTCCCGACCCTTGCGGTCCTTCAGCCATTTCTCGCAGACCTGATACCCGCCGATGTGGAACTCCCAGACTTCCGGCGGGACGCCCTCGAAGTGCTGCGTCTTGTTGATCCAGACCCGCCCCTCGTCCGCGCCCTGGCCGGGCTCGGTGTAGCGAACCTTCTCAACGATGTTGTCGTCCTCGACGGGATAAGATGTCATCGCCGGGCCGTGCTTCTCCATCAGATGAAGACCGACAAGCTCGCCCCCAAGCGCGGAAAGCTCTCGAAATAGATTCTTCTTGGAGGTCAGCGGCAGGCGAGGGAAGTCTCTCTTGAGAAACTCGGCGTAGCGGGAGCGGTAGTTCGGCGAGTGAAAGACGGCGTACATGTAGTCGAAGATGTCTTCCGGGCCAAATGCTTTGTCGAGATCGCCCTTGCCGTCGGGGATGAACGTCATGTTCAGCCGACCGGCGAAGTCCTTAGTGAACTCCGGGGCCAGGTTCGGCCGGCGCCCTCCGGGCGCGTCGGAGGGATTGTTTTCGTAAAGGTTAGGGTTTTGGAGCGAGGACCGAAGGTAGAGGGGAAAGAGGTAATTGACCTCTTTCATGGAGACAGTGTGAAGCTGAATCGGCCCGTTGCTGCAGAGAACGTGCTCCCATCCCCTGCCGATCTCAATTGAACGGGTTGTGATAATGCCGATGCTACCCTCCGGGAGCATGTGTTTCATAACTTCATGGCGAGGTCTACACATGAAGCCTCTTGAGCGGCCGGTGTAAAAGGTGTAACGGATATCGAAAGGGCGATACAAGATACTGATCGCGTGTTTCCTGGCCAGCTTGTGGTCCGCCAGGTCGTTCTGAGCGGAGGAGACCCTCCAATCTTGAGTGTCTTCTCCGAGTCCGTATTGCTCCCTTGCTTCCTCCGCCGGCAAGGACGCGAACCGCTTGACCACTGCCATGAGATCCTCTCTTGACCATTGAACGGTGAGTTCGTCTCTGGCGGTCGCAACACCCAGCGAGGAAACCGGCATTGCCTCCGTCAGTTTCGAGCCGCGCTCATATTCTGCCAGCAGTCGCGTGTCGTATGGCACGAAGAGATAAAAAGGGGACTGGGGCCCAAGTTTCGCCCACTTCGTGCAACTTATGTCACTTTCCCAGAGCTGGCGGTATTTCGCTTCCCTCAGCCCCCATAGATCGGCATGCCGCACCGCAGCGACGCTTTTCTTTCTCCCCTTTCGCTTGACGAAAATGGCGATCGCCACGCCTTGTTGGATATCGAAAACGTTCTCATCCTTCGAGCTGTCCGGGCATCGCTCTTTTTTCTTGCTACTCCCGTGAAGGTCGAGGATGTAGATATCATCGAAGGTCTCCATCAACGACTGGCGCATGCCGCGGAAGGTAGGATTGTCGATGTAGCCGTGGTTTGAGATGAACGCGAGAATGCCGTAGCCGGTTCGTTCGATTCTCCACTGCGCGAACCGAATGAACTTGACATAATCATCGTTGAGCCATTTCGGGTTCCGCTCGCCGAGAGGCTTTCCGTCTACCTTGAAATAGTCGTGTGTAGATTCCTTCGTCCGCGTATCCTTGCCTCTGAGAAGCTCGGTAATCCACTCGCCGGTGTTGGCCGAGTGTCCCGAGTACGGCGGATTGCCGAGGACGACCAGAATGGGCCAATCCAGCTTCACCTTTACCGCAGCGTTCGCTTCTTGGACGAGCTCCCTCGCGAACATCGCGCCACCGACGGGCTCATAGGCCTCTTCGAGCGTGTTCGTGAGATAGATGCCCAACCGTTCTTCCGAACCGAAATCGTAGCCCAAGTCAGCAAGCTGTATGCCGAGCTTCATGTGCGCGACCGCGTACGGGGCCATGAGAAGCTCGAATCCGAACAGCCTCGGAAGCAGATGCTCTGAAACATAGCTCGACCATGCGCCCTTCTGGCCCTGCTCGACAAGATGCGAGTAGATTTGGTCGATGACGCCGTGGAGGAACGTGCCGGTGCCGACAGCGGGATCGAGAATCAGGACCTTGTGGCATTCTTCGGTTACTTCGCGCGGCTTGCCGGTTTCGGGGTCCTCAACCACGCGGCTGAACCGGACCTTTGAGGTGTCTGCGAGGCCGTCGGGCAGGCCGAAATCGGTTCTCAGGATGTGATCGACACTCCGGACGATGTAAGAGACAACGGGCTCGGGCGTGTAGTACACGCCGCGTGCTTCGCGCATTTTCGGGTCATACGCAGCAAGGAAGGTTTCATAGAAATGGACAACCGGGTCCTCTTGGCGCGTGCGTTTCCCGAAATCTCGCAGGATAGCGGCGATGTCGGCCCGGTTGAGAAGCTCGGCAAGGTCATCAACCGTCCAGGCAATGCGGTCGTCGAGGTTTAGACCGGCAACTTCCGAGAATATCCTGCGCAGGAAGGGGTTGGTCTTCGGCAGGTCATAGGGGGCGTGCTCGCGCGTGAATGGGGGCTTGCCTGAGTAGTTGCATCGCGCGGCGAAAAGCCCGTAGCTGATCGTCTGCGCATACATGTCGGCGAACTGCTCGGCGGTCAGGTTGTGGAGGAGCACCTTCCGGAACCCGTCCAACTGCTCGTGAAGCATTCCCCCCTTCTCTTCCCCTCTGAGCGCTTCGCCGGTGATATCTCGGATCAGTTGAGCCAGGCCCGCCATACGGCGGGCGAGCTCTTTCGGTCCGCCGATAACCGGAGCCCGGACCTGCAGGAACTCATCGAGAAGACGTTCAACCTGTTCCGTCCCTTCTTTGTCTCGTTTCAGTTTGCCATCCTTCCCGACCTTTGCCAGCCGGGCGGTCATGCGCCGCTCGCCCTCCACAAACCATCGGAACTCGAGGTAGTCTGTGAGGATGAGATTGCCGAGGCTTTCAACATAACGCTTGAACTGGTCGGTCTTCTCAATCCTGTCAAGCGACTTTCCGACATCTTTGGCTTCGATGTAGCCAACAGGTGTTCGACCGCGCGTGACGATGAAGTCGGGGGCTCCGCAGGCAACGCGTTTGGGCTCATTGGTTGCGGTGACGCCTTCCCCAACGGACTCAATCAAACATTTCAGAGCGGGCCTGTAGGTGTGCTCGGTCGCGTCGCCTCTTTGCAGCGCCCGCTCCAGTTTCCTCAGGTAGCTGGATATGCTGTCCGGCATCGTCGTCGCCGCACAGTATACGGCCCGGCTACCGTCTTTCCAATCCCCGATCGACCGATCATTCAGATGCTCTTGTTACTGGGACGCATCGCAAGTAGAATTCCTTCGTGGACACCATTCAAAAGAGCCCGCAGGCAAATGACCAAGAAACCGGACATCAGCAAGCAGAGAATCGCCAAGTTTTGCAGGGAGCATCACATTGTGAAGCTGTCGTTCTTCGGGTCAGTGCTTGGGGAGGATTTCCGCGCGGACAGTGATATTGACGTGCTGGTTGAGTTCCACCCGGAGCACATCCCCGGCTTCATCCGGCTCCACCAGATCGAGGAGGAGCTTTCGGCGCTTCTGGGCGGACACAGGGTCGACATGGTGACGCCCAAGTTCCTCAATCGATGGATACGCGAGCGGGTGCTGCGGGAGGCCGAGGTGCAGTATGCCGAAGGATGACACGGTGTACGTGCTACACATGCTGGAGACCGCTCGGAAGGCTGTCTCCAAGGTGCAGGGGAAGACACGCGCCGAATACGATGCCGATGAGGACCTGCGGATAGTCCTCACTCACCTCGTGCAGATCATCGGAGAGGCCGCAAGGCATATCTCCCCTCAGTTCCGGGAGGCGCATGCGGCGATTCCCTGGAAGGCGATCATGGGTATGCGCCACAAGGTGGTGCACGACTACCTTAATGTTGATGAGGACATTCTCTGGGATACCGTCACGAACGAGCTCGGTCCGCTGATCGCCGAACTTGAAGGGCTGCGATCGGAGCGCGGCTGATCCTGTTCTCTCCTCCTCAGGTAACACGTTTGGGCTTGCCGGTCGCCACCATACCTTCCGATGTCTGCCCCATTCCCCGTTGACTTCCAGATTCGCCTCCGCTACTATTTGGAATCCCCTTTGGGAGGTTCGGTCGTACCATCGCCACGCTGTCGAGGCTGATGGTAACGGTTGTGTTTTAGCTATTCGAGGAGAGATGGCGCGCATATGAAGGTCAAACTGTCGCTGAAGGATTTCACCCGTCACCTGCAAATCGCGATGCGGGCGGTCGCGGCGCGTCCCACGCTGCCCATACTGAACTACATGCTCATCGAGGGCGAGGCGGGGACGGTGACGCTCACTGGCTACGACATGGAGATGGGGATCAGGGTGAAGTTCCCCGGGGAGATTATCGAGGCGGGAAGCGTAGCGGTCAAGGCCCGCACGGTGAGCGAGATCATGGCCCAGATCCCGGCCGAGGAGATCGAGCTCGAATTCAACGATATCTCGAGGGTCAACCTGCGCGGCGGACGCAGCGAGTTCACCCTCGTGGGAAAGCCCGGCGGCGAGTACCCGAGACTGCCCGATGTCGGCGAGGAGGAGGAGGTCCTCACTCTGCCGATCGCGCGATTCCAGACCAATCTCCGCAGGACCATCTTCGCCAGCAGCATGGACATGCCCAAAAACTACACCTCCGGCGTTCTCCTGAACCTGAGGGAAGGGATGCTGCAAATTGTGGCGACCGACGGGCGACGTCTGGCGCTGGCCACCGACAAGCTCGAGAGCCGCGAGGAGGGCGAGAAGGCGGTCCTGATCCCGTCCAAGACGATGCACGAGCTCAATCGCATTCTCGGCATGGGCTGGGAGGGCGATCTCGAGCTGCACCTGGCGGAGAACCTGGCCATGTTCAAGCTTGGCGACGGCGGCCAGGTGGAGATAATCACGCACCTCCTCGATACCCCGTATCCCGACTATGAGAAAGTAGTGCCGGAGGGCTCCGAAGGGTCTCTCACCGTGGATCGCGAGCGGTTCATCGCGAGCCTCCGACAGGTCGGGATCCTCGCCCGGCAGCAGGACGGGCGCGACATGGCCGTCCTGGAGAGCGACGAGGACTATCTCACAATCAGCGCCAAGGCCGAGAGCGAGGGCAAGGCCGAGGTGAAGGTGCCCATCGAGCGCGAGGGCGAGAAGATGAAGGTCGCGTTCAACTACCAGTACGTCCTCGATCCGCTTCTTGCCGTGGACGACGACAAGGTGACCTTCTCCTATTCCGGCTCGCTCGAGCCGGGTGTGCTCAGGCTCCCGTCGGACGACAGCTACACCTACGTGGTCATGCCGGTCCGCCTGCCCGAGTAGAAGCCGCGTACTGTCTCGGCATTCTTTGTACCATACGCATTCCTTTTCGTAGCATGCGCATCCTGCGCATGACCTCCTCGTACCACGCGCATCCTGCGCGTGATTATCACATCAAAACCTTAGAGCAACCTCCCCCCCCCCCCACGCTCAGGATGAGCGTACGACGAAGACTCCATGCGCAGGATGCGCATGCTACATGTCCGGCCCATCCTCTTCGCCACGAAAATGCCGGTCCCCGTAGCGGAACGCAATGCATTCGCGTCGGCCAGCGTAGTAAGCAGACATTTCCTCGGCGCAGCCCGGAGTTTTTCCGCCCGCGGCCGATCCTGTGCTTTATCGGGCTGTGTTTGACCTGTATACTGATGGCATCCTGCGGTTTGCCTTTCGTCCGAGCGTTCGGATGAATCCAACCCCGGACACAAAGGAGTCTGTGCCGTGCGTAGCCTTCCAGTCTTCATCCTGATTGTCGGTCTGATCTGTCTTCTCATTCCGGGTCTCATGCTCGGATGCTCCTCAGGCGGCTCCAATCCCGCCTCGCCGGCCCTGTCCGCATCTCGCGCGCAGGGCTCGATCCCGTCCGCGCGGCCCGCCGCGTCGGGTGAATCCTCCATTCTGATTCCCTGGGGGGTCTACGACATAAGCTGGGCCCCGGGAGACGGGGGCGTGAGGGTCGGCCTGATGAGATCGGCGGGATCGACCCTGAATGTATCGGTGTTCTCCGACGACGCGAGCGCAGGTTCCGCGGATGTTGCGGTTCGCATCACCGATCGCAGCAGGTGCGCTCAGGAGGGGATCGTCGGCCTGGACGTCTCGATCACGCATCCGTTCGACAATCCCGCGATGACGGTTTTCGATGTGATGGGAATCGTGATTGCCGACGGCGATCTGAGGCTTCTGAACGCCGATGGATACACTCCCGGCCCGGCTGACTCCGCACATGCGGCGGATGGAGTCGCTGCGAACGTGAATGGCTACAAATACTTCGCCGAAGGGATCGGCCCTAATGAAAATCTTGAGGATTACTTCGCCGGGCCGGTCGCTTTGGAAAACCGAGGCGCATTTCTTCCGGGCACAACCATCACCCGGAACTACTTGCTGAAACTGCCCGTCCGCTCTGAATCATCGAGGATCCACTTTCAGTTTGAAGTGATCGCGCACTGGCGAAGCGCAGTTGACGCCGTCGGCGAGAGGATTGCCGACCCGTCGGTCGAGGATTTCCCCCTTTGGGCCAACGCATCGGAGCCTGTCTATATCGGCTGCGACACCGCCGACAGCAGCCTCTACTACGTAGACGAGGCCAACAGAGGCGGAGAAATAGTCCTGGACATGACAGTATGGGACTGGCAGCTATCCTTGACGTTCGGCGACATCACCGGTCAGGTCTCGGCGATCGTCGTCGAGTCACCTTCGGGACTGCTCCCCTCCGGTCCGGTCGTTTTCGGTCGGGAGGAGATTCGTGACGCACTCCAATCGTGCTGCAGCGCTCAGTATTCGACCCGCTTGAGGTTCGTGATACCCGGAGCGACGCCCGATTGCCTCGAGGAGGAGCTGCTGATCGGCGTATCGTCCCCCGACGGCTCGACTGCATACGCGAGCGTCGCGCCGGTGATTCACGATCACTATGTCCCTCCGCTGAGAGAGTCCGTCGACCTCGTCCTTGTCCTGGCCGATACGCCGTGGAACCTGAATACCGAGGTGCGAGAGCAGGCCGACCGCGCGTATGCCGAGATGTTCGAGATTTCCGACCGGATCAAGGATATCTACAGGGACAATCGCGGGTCCGAGCATTGGACCTCCGTTCAATCTCTTGTGTCGCCGCTTGCGACTCGCCTGGCGGATGTGAGGGAGGCCCGCGCGGCGTATGTCACCGCCCTTTTGCATCAGTCGCTCGACAGCATGCAGGACCGTGCGACGCAGGCGCTCCAGTCCATTCCCGACACCACCGTCACCAACCGGGACCTCGTGCTGAATTCTCTCGGAGTCCGCACCACTCGCGAGCATGTCGAGGAGATCGAGAGCCTTCCCTTCGTGTACGAGGTGTCTGAGGGGATGGCGGTGGCGCCGCTGACCGACATCAGCGCGCAGAGTCTGCTTCTCAGGCCGGGGACGTATCCCGAAGTCGTGTGGGACCAGGGATTTCACGGCGAGGGCTTCGATGCGCTGCTTATCGACCTCGGCATGCTGGCCAGCCATCCGGCGTTTACCGGGCTGGAGATAATCTCCGAGAAGTTCCCGCCCACTGCGCCGGGTTGCGAATCGGAGGGCCCGTACGGTCATGGCACATCATGCGCGGGGATCATGGCGAGCCAGGACGCGACCTACACGGGAATGGCCTACGGGATCGAGACCCTCTATAACGCCAAGCTGTGCTCGGGCTACGATGCCTTCCAGACGCTGCAGCAGGCCTACCAGTGGGCGGGCATAGGGGGGACGGGCTACAACGACGCGGAAGTGGTCAGTATGAGCCTCGTATTCACGACCTCCTGCACGCAGAGGAACGGGCTTAACATCGTGTCGGCATATGTCGACGGAACGGTCGATCTCTACGGCGCGATGTGGTCGCTCGGCGCCGGAAATCGCGGCACCGGCTGCCCTTATGACTATATCAGCGATAAGCCGCAGACCTGCTACAACGGCGTCTCAGTCGTCTCCGTCAACGTGAACAACGACACGGGCACGCGGGACGACGACGACTACTGGACCGGCAGCAAGTACGGCCCGTGCTACGGCCCGTACAGCTCCGAGGAGCGTCTGAAGCCGGAAGTCATGACTCCGACGAACGTCACAACGACCAGCGGGGGCGGAGGATGGGGTGATTTTCCGGGGACATCCGCCGCCGCGCCTCACTATGCGGGCGTCGTCGATGTCCTTTACAGCGCGGGCGTCGGAAGCTCCCTCGAGATGAGAGCGCTGACCTTCGCGACCGCGGAAGACTATACCGCCTCCCCGGCGAGCGTCGGGGTCGACTATTACACCGGCTTCGGCTATGTCGACGCTTGGGCGGCGTATTCGCACATCGCCGACACATTCGCCGACACCCTGATCAGCAGCGGCGAGGGGCATTACTACAGCGTCCAGAACGTCCAGGAAGGCGACAGGATCGTCCTGGTCTATGACAAGCACGGCACCTACCCGAGCTGGCAGATCAGCAACCTCGATCTCAAGGTCTACGATCTCGCGACCGGCGACCTGCTGTACGAGACAACGAAGATCTACGAAAACAAGGAGTACGTGGAGATCGCCGCGGCGGACGTCGGCAAGGACGTTGTCGTCACGGTTGTCGCGACATCACTCGCGGACGGGGTAACCGCAGAGCAATATGCAGTCTCTGCGAACACAACAATGACCGCGTTCAGCTCGCCCGAGCTTGCGGTCACGATAAACGCCCCTGCCGACAGGGATCAATACGATGTTTTCGAGATGACCGCGGATGTCGAGAATGTCGGAGGCATAGCGGCGGAGGCCGTCAGCGCGGACCTTGTTCTGCCGGCAGGATGGCAGCTTGTTGTCGGGGACGACCCGCAGGACCTCGGCGACATTCCCTCGGGAGAGATAAAAACCGCCGAGTGGACCGTCTTCGCGCCCATATCGGGCTTGCAGACGGTCTCTGTGGAAGCATCATGCTCGTTCTTCGGCGCGTCGGCGGTCGGCGAGGACTCAGCGGACATCAATATCCACGCCATATCTCCTCTGACCGCGCCCGCCTCAGTCGGCGAGTACGATGTGTTCATCGTCACTGCAAGCTATACGAACAATTCCCCAATGGATTACACCGGGTTGTCCTTCTCTCTGGACTTCGATTCTGACGCGCTCATGCTTCTGAGCGGCGAGAATCCTGCGCCGCAAGGCGATGTCACTCCCGGAAACTCAGCGGATGAGGAATGGATCTTCCTTGCGCTTGCGGATGGAACCACACCCATCTCGCTCGACGTTGATTTCACCTACGACGGCCAGCCGGTCTCGTTCTCCACTCCTGATTCCCCCGTGGTCGTGAGCAACGTCGAACTTCTGACCTGCCCCGATACGGTCGAGCGCGACACGACCTTCCAGGTCCTCGCGGACTACACGAACAACTCGCCGGGAACGTACGAGGGTCTCTCTTTCACGCTGGGCTTCACCGCGGACAAGCTCTCGCTCGAATCCGGGGAGAATCCCGCTCCTGTGGGCGATGTTCCCTCCGGCGAGAAGGCGCACCGGGAATGGGAGCTCAAGGCGATCGAGGAGGGCGCCGCGCAGGTCTGGCTCGAGGTGAGTTTTGCGTACGGAGGCGCGAGCGCTGATTTCAGCACTCCGCCGGTCGACATCACCATCGAGCCGCCCTATGTCGATCCGTTCGCGCCGATCCTTCTCGCCCCGCCGGACGGCACGAATTACCTTCTTGGCCAGGGCCTCACTTTCAGGTGGGAGAAAGCGTCGGGCACCAACCCTAGCGCGTACTATCTCGACGTCTGGGTCGACGGCGTCCATTCGCCGCTCGTCCCGGTCGGCGGAGTCAACATGGGCCAGTTGACATCGCTGTATCTGCCGCCGAAGTTCATCGAGCTGAATGCCAGGGACGGCATGTGGGAATGGGCCGTCGGCGCTCAGTTGGGTCCCCAGGTAAATTGGAGCGGCAGATGGGCGATAGACAAGCACGTTGCTCCCGCTCTCATTCAGCCGCCGGACGGAGCGCAGGTCGGCGTGGGTCAGGTTTTTGACTGGGAGAATTCTCCCGGTGCTGTCAACTACGTCGCCCGCGTAACCGGAATTCTGCCGGCGGGAAAACCGTATTATCTGCCGCTCAACAGCGCGGTCTCGCAGTTCCAGCTGACGCAGCCGTACTATAAAGCGCTCAAGACCGGCGTCACCTACACCTGGGCCGTCGCAGGCACCGCCCTTGGCGCGTACCTGCCGGCAAGCGACCAGGACACCCTGGCAAGGCTCTCGTACAGCGAGGCGAGGAGTTTCACCCGTCAGTAAGACGGTGCCTGCCGCCTATTTAAATTGATATACCTGCGAACGATAATAAGTCGGCGACAGACCATTTTCCCATTGAGCCTCCCATATTACATTGAAGTCAAAAAGGGTGTAACCTATACGCGGGCGACAGCCGGCACCGCTCTCGGCCCGAATCTCTCGTCCGAGAAGCAGGGCACGCTCGCCAGGCTGTCGTACGGTGAGATCAGGAGCTTCGTAGTCAACTGACAGGCTCGATGAGAGGAGAAGGAAACATGCGACTGAGATTGCGCTTTTCCGACGTAAGCATTTTCTGCGGGCTGATCGCGCTGATCGTTTTCGGCCATGCCACGATGTGGCGGAGGCCGGCGCACGCGGGCGCCCTGAGCCCGCTTATGCTCCAGGGAACCGGAGCGGCGTACATGTCGTATGCCGCCCCGGTGAACGAGCGCGCGACCGCGCTCGAGTACAACGCGCGATGGGCGCTTCTCGAGCTGGGCGCCGCCGAATCCGGTTACGCGTCCTCGCGTCCCGACGCGAGCTACGCGTACCTGCAGGAATTGGTCACCGCGGGCTACCTCCAGCCGAACCAGACCGGCAGAAGCCTCGCGTCCAGCTACAGTATCACCTTCTACATCAACTCCTCGCGGCAGGGCTTCACCCTCGTCGCCGAGCCGCTGGACATCGATCTCAGGCCTTTCATGCTGACTGAGAACCAGCAGGTCGTGCTCCTCACACCTTCCGTCTACGGCGATCCCAACGAGGCCTGGGCCACCGTCAGGCAGATGGAGAACAGCCTCCTGTACGACAAGGGTCGCTACGATTTCCTGAACAGCCTGCAGCTCATCGGCTATGACCCTCCTCTTCAGGTAAGGCTGAACAGGGAGCGCACGAGTTACGCGCTGCACTCGCTGATAGCCGACCCCGAGGGAGAGTTCTATGTAGATGATTCACTCATCTACATAGGCAATTTCGCCTCCTACATGCTCGGCGACATCCGCCAGCTCGAGGATTACTCCCCCTAGTCTCGCGCGTTTGACGATCCGCAGCGTTTCCAACCCGCGCGCGTACGGAGCGCATGCGTCCCGCCTGTAGTATCAGCATCCGTTTTCGAGCCGCGCGCGTAAGCAAGCGGGTCCGCGACTTTCGCTACCAACCCCCATTCCCGCAATCCCCAACCCATTCCGAGCCGCGCGCGTAAGCAAGCGGGTCCGCGACTTTCGCCACCAATCTCCTTCCTGCAATGCCCAAGGGCATTCCGAGCCGCGCGCGTAAGCAAGCGGGTCCGTCACTTTCGCTGCCAACCCCCTTCCTGCAATGCCCAAGGGCATTCCGAGCCGCGCGCGTAAGCAAGCGGGTTCGCGACTTTCGCCACCAATCTCCTTCCTGCAATGTCACAGGGCATTCCGAGCCGCGCGCGTAAGCAAGCGGGTTCGCGACTTTCGCTGCGTGCCTGCCCTCCCTTCTACCTGTTAAGCACCCAAACCGAATACGTCAAATAGCTCGCAAACGCCACCCAGACCGCATACGGCGCGAGCAGAACCGACGCCCATATCGATATCGGCCAGATCATTACCACGAGCGCGACGACCGACAGCCCGAGAATCACCGCCTCCCAGAACGCCGCGTAAATCTGATGAAGGTTGAAGAATATGAGGCTCCAGAGGACGTTCAGGACGGCGTTCACGATGAAAATCGTGGTGATCCACCAGAAGCGCGAGTCGCGCTGGACGCCTCCGAACGGTGCGTGCGAGTTCCAGAAGATCAGCGCCGATATCGTGGCCAGGATGTAGAGAATCGTCCAGACCGCGCCTATCACCGACCCGGGCGGCGTGAACGACGGCTTGCGGATCGTGTCGTACCAAGTCTCAAGCCCGTTCGAGGTGAGCATGCTCCCCGCGACAGCCACCGCGATGGTTATGAGCGGAATCACAATCCAGTTGAGTCTCATGGCGTCTTGCTCGTTTCTTGCATGATTTTCCTCCAATTCTGACCCGCGCGCGAATGGAGCGCATGCGTCCCGCCTGCAATAAATCAGCACCCGTTTCGGAAGCGCGACCGTAAGGGAGCGCGTACATGACTCCCGCAACCCTGATTCCGAGCCGCGCGCGTAAGCAAGCGGGTCCGCGACTTTCACTACCATGTTGATTCGCTGCTAAAGTCGCCCACCCGCTCGCCGTCGCTCGGTAACTCCCCTATTCGCTATCGCCCGATGTCTGTGCCACCCACAACCGCGTCTTCGCGCTTGCTGGTGTGGATTGCCGTATCACCGACAACTGCCAATCCCGCTTACCATGTGATCTCCTCCGGCAAGTCGGCCGGTCCCCAGACAAACTGACCCGTCCTGTCGATATAGCCATACTTCCCTGTCTCCATGTCCCCAATCCTGACCATCGCGAGACCCTCGGAGAAGGGGCAGGCCCGATCGAACTGCGGGTTGATGACATGCCGACCCGTCCTGTCGACATAGCCGTCCTTTCCTGTCTCCCGGTCCCCAATCCTGACACTCGCGAGACCCTCGGAGAAGGGCCAGGCCAAATCGAACTGCGGGTCGATGACATACTCGCCCGTCCTGTCGATATAGCCCCACTTTCCTGTCTCCGAGTCCCCAATCCTGACAGGCGCGAGACCCTCGGAGAACTCCCAGGCCTCATCGAACTGCGGGTTGATGACATACCGACCCGTCCTGTCGATATAGCCGCACTTTCCTGTCTCCCAGTCCCCAATCCTGACACTCGCGAGACCGTCGGAGAAGTCCCAGGCATAATCGAACTGCGGGTTGATGACATACCGACCCGTCCTGTCGATATAGCCGTACTTGTCCCCAATCCTCCCAATCCTGACACTCGCGAGACCCTCGGAGAAGTCGTAGGCCTGATCGAACTGCGGGTCGATGACATACTGACCCGTCCTGTCGATATAGCCATCCTTTCCTGTCTCCCAGTCCCCAATCCTGACACTCGCAAGACCCTCGGAGAACGATCCGGCCCGATCAAACTCCGGGTCGATGACGATCTGACCCGTCCTGTCGATGTAGCCCCACCTGCCTGTCTCCCAGTCCCCAATCTTGACACGTGCGAGACCCTCGGAGAAGGGCTCGGCCCCATCGAACTGCGGGTCGATGACCGCTTCGCCGGTGGCGTCAATGTAGCCATACTTGCCGTCCTCGTAGATGGGAAACAACGGAGTTTCAGTCGCGGACGGTTCGCCGGTCTCCTGCGTCTCGATTGATTGCCCTTCCTCCCTGCCGGCTGGACACGCGCAGGGCAGGAATCCCGCAATGACTGCGATGATGATCACTATGAGCTTGCCTGTCGTTTTCATTCGTGTACTCCTCCTTGACGGGCGGTAGGTGTTTCACCCTATGGTAAGTCCTCCCCGCGATCCGATTCAACATGGTAGCGAAAGTCGCGGACCCGCTTGCTTACGCGCGCGGCTCGGAAACATGATCTCAATGCACGGCCGTATCAGAACCGCGACCGTGAGGGAGCGGACAGGCGACTCCTGCAACAAATCAGCATTGTCGCGAAAGTCGCGGACCCGCTTGCTTACGCGCGCGGCTCGGAAACGTGATCTCAATGCACCGCCGAATCAGAACCGCGACCGTGAGGGAGCGGACAGGCGACTCCTGCAACAAATCAGCATTGTCGCGAAAGTCGCGGACCCGCTTGCTTACGCGCGCGGCTCGGAAACGTTGCCTCAATTCATCACGGTTCCTCGCCCGGCTCCAGCGGATCGAAATCCAGAAAATAGAAGTCCGTTATCGCGTCGCTCCCGAGCAGCTCACTAATCGCCTGCAGTATCTCCCTCCCGCACTCGTACTTCCCGCCCGGGCTGCTCAGCCCGTCCTCGCCGCTCCACTCCCACTCCGAGACAATCTCGATCGCGAGCGTCGTTATCGGCTCCAGACGCCTGTCAAGCTCGCGCGTTATCGACGGGTCCTCGACGTACAGGCTGAACGTGAATTCCAGCCGGTCGTACGTCCCGGACGAGTCTTTGATCGGCGCGATGATAGGCTCGTCGGCGAATCCATGATAAAGCTCCTCGAACACCGCCGGACCCTCATCCGCGCCGCTCGATGACACGACCGATCCCTCCTCGCGCGGAAACTCGATTCCGGACAGGTCGGGATTGATGTCGTGATTGAAATACGTGGTCTGGAATCCCGCGAGAGGCCCTGCGGGCGGCTCGAATCGCGTGGTGAATCTGGACGGGACCACAGTTCCTTCGAGAATGATCCAGGTGAGGTCGGTCGTGGCCTTTGTCCCGTCGGCGAACTCGACAACCGTGCGCAGCGGGAAGAAATCGTCCTTCCTCACGTAGAGGGTGAACGGAGGAGTGTCAAGAGTGATGTCCCTGGTCGTGAACAGAAGCTGCCACGCCGGCGCGCCCTCCCATAGCGCCGTCCCCTGGTACTGCGCCGTCCACGCGACATCCAGCACGTCGAGGAAGTCCGGACGGCTGAGAAGGACATGATCCACCGCGGGATGTCCGCCCCCCAGACCTCGCAGGCCGGTCGCCACCTCTCCCGACAACTCGTACGTGCAGAACCACTCGTTGGGCGCCCTCCATGCCGCGAGCAGACTGGTCTGCTCCGGCAGCATCCCGCCAGCCTCGACATCGAGGTCCAGCCTCATGTCCCCCATGAAGCTCAGCGATGCCAGTCCGGGCGGTTTTTTCGCACTCGCGATCCCGTCCAGCACATCGCTGATCGTCGTGGCGGATGACGGGATCGCCCCTGCGAGCACCACAATCCAGATACAGCAGGAAAGAAGAGTCTTGGACGGTGTTTTCATGGCTGCATCTCAGGCGAACGCGCGGCCCACGAACAGGTCCGCCAGGTTGTCGCCCCTCCCAATATTGATCTCAATAACTGAAGTCGCGCCGACCCGTCCCGCGTGCTCCGGCTGTTCGTCAATTCTCCGTCGACGTTTCAGGGTCTTGACGCCCTCTTCCACACTGGTGGCGAAGCTTGCCGGATCGACCCGGACAAGGATCGATCGTCCCGCCTCTCCGGAGCGCGCGTCGCCTCTCGCGAGGGCGTCGGACGGGCCCAGGTCGGTGCGGGGGGTCAGAAGGATGCACGGCGAGTCGCGGTGAGCCTGTCGGACCTCGTCCAGCAACGGCTCAATCGGCTTGTCCCTCTTGGCCTGGATTCTGGCGAGAGCATACTGAGCCCTCAGGAGCGCTTCCTTGTCGGTGTTGGAGATGGTCTCAGTCTGCTGCCCGACAATAACGAGGGTCCACGGCTTGACCGACTCGTACGCGCCGTGGGCGAGACTCAAAGACAGGGTGATCAGATACTCGAACGCGTTCTCGGCGCCCTCGCCCACATCCGCCTGTGCATCGGCGTCGAGCACGATGAGTATCTCCTCCTCGACTTCGCGCTGGAACTGACGCACGATCAGCGCGTCGTGCTTCGCCGTCAGCGGCCAGTGCACTCCCCTCAGGCTGTCCCCGTCGGTCCAGGGACGTATACCCAGAAACTCATGGCTGTGCCCTTCCTTTGTGATCAGATGCTCCTGCTCCCTCATGCCCTGACGGGCGGGAGATGACGGCATCCCGCTCAGCCGGACCCATCCCGGGAGAACGAGGCATTCGCCGCCCCTGGCCAGCCATTTCGCCAATGTGAAAATCCCGAATGGATCCCCGCCCTCGATCGCGACCGGCCCGAACCTGAAGACGCCGCGTACCTGCGGCATGAAGTGGATCATGCCCTCCGATTCCTCGTATCGATGTATCGCGAGAAGGCCGATGTATCCCGGCCCCTCGAAATCCGACTCCTCCATCGATCCGTCGGACTTCTCGCGATAGACCCTGTCCCACAGCCTGCAATGGTAAAGCGGAAGCAGGGACCGGCTCGAGGCCCGGTACCTGACCGGGATACGCTCCCCGACCATCGCCTCAGCCTTGACCTCGCGCGACGCACTGAGCCTGGCAAGCCCAATCCATGCCCAGACTAGGGCCGTCCCGATGAACGCGAAAAATGCGAGCGCAACCAGCAGAAGGAGGTAGAAGTGCAGCCTGAAGAAAGCTGCGAGGGCAAGAGCACCGAAGATGATTATTACTTTGCCTTCCATGCTCGCCCTCTTCAGGAGGGCGACGCCCACCAGCAGGATGAGGAGGATCGCGAGAGTCAGGAGGGGGCGGAAGGTCATCGCCGGTCCCCCATGGGGCCCACTTTCGCGAGAAGGGTGTTGACGAGGTCCCCCACCGCATCGTCCGCGTAGCCGGCCTGCGGCTTGAGGATCATCCTGTGAGCCAGCACGGCGAGCGCGATTTCCTTGATGTCGTGCGGAATCACGTAGTCTCTTCCCCGCACGAGCGCGATCGCCTGACCGCCACGGTACAATCCCAGGCTGCCGCGCGGGCTCGCGCCCACGTGGATGTTCGAGTCGGTCCGCGTGCTGCCCGTCAGCCGGGTGATGTAATCGAGCAGATCGTCCTCAACATGCACTCCCCGCACGGTCTTCTGAAGCTGCAGGACGGTCCTGGTGTTCAGTACAGGCCTGATTGTCTCGATCGGGTGCGTCTCGGCCTGATCCAGAAGCATCTGCTTTTCCTGCTCCACGTCGAGATATCCCAGCTTCAGACGCATCAGAAAACGGTCCTTCTGCGCTTCAGGCAGCGGATAGGTTCCCTGGAACTCGATCGGGTTTTGGGTGGCGACCACCATGAACGTCGGCGGCAGACGGAAAGTCGTGCGCTCGAGCGTCACCTGGTACTCCTCCATGCACTCCAGCAGCGCGGACTGGGTCCTTGGGGTCGCCCGGTTGATCTCGTCGGCAAGGACCACATCGGCGAACACAGGCCCGGCGCGAAACTGGAATTCCGCGGTCTTCTGGTTGTAGACGAAAGTGCCGGTGATATCCGCGGGCAGGAGATCGGGAGTGCACTGGATGCGTTGGAAGGAGCCCTCTATGCTCTTGGCGAGAGCCTTCGCAAGGGTCGTCTTGCCGGTGCCGGGAACGTCCTCGAGAAGCAGATGTCCCCGCGCCAGGAGGCAGCTTATCGCCATGTCGATCTGGAGAGGCTTGCCGATGATGACCCGCTCCATATTCTCCTTGAGGCGCATGACGGCCTTGATGGCGCTGTCGATCGTGAGCGGCTCGACCCCCTTCAGGCCGATCTCCTCCTGGACGTGTATCTCCTCGGTCTGGAGGGGCGGGGGGAGGGGGGATGAGGGTGGCGGGCTGGGTGCGGAAGGCATGTGCTGTACGCTCGTTTCGGGGATTCGTATCAATCGGCCATTGTACTAAATATGAGGGCACTTATGGGTCGGGGGTTCAGGACGTAGCCCGGGAACCCGTCGAGCCGCCTGCAAACTGGCTGATGATTGCGGCAAGGGTTCCCGGGTTACACCCAACGACGACGTAGCCCGGGAACCCGTCGAGCCGCCTGCAAAGAGGCTGGTGATTGCGGTAAGGGTTCCCGGGTTACACTCAACGACGACGTAGCCCGGGAACCCGTCGAGCTGCCTGCAAAGAGGCTGGTGATTGCGGTAAGGGTTCCCGGGTTACATAATTGAACTCAGCGAGCGGTTCATGCGTCGGAAGTTGCGTACGCTCGGACTCGGGGTTATCATCGGGCAATAATTGAACGATTCGAGGTGTGCATCGTGAGATCGGTCTTGCTCGCTACACTGCTCCTGCTGGTGACCGTCCTCTTCTCCGGGCCGTCGGTCGGCCAGGCGGAGGAGGTCGGATCCTGGACGCTTCCCGGCGAAGGCGCGGGGCCGCTGGTTGTCAATCCCGTCGACGGTTCGCTGTGGACGTTCTTCCATCAGACCGGCAACCTTGTCGCGCTGGATACTTCGGACGGCTCCGTGCGTCTGGATGTTCCGCTCACAATTCGTCCGACATCCCTCGCGTTCAGCGCGGACGGGCGGTTTGCGTACCTTGTCGGCGAACCGCTGGATGACCAGATCATAGATCGGGGTCTGGTCCAGGTTATCAGTGCCGCTGACGGCCGGGTAATCGCGGAACTGGCGATGGAAGGGGCATGCAACGCCGTTCATGTGGCTGAAAGCGGCGCGATCTACGTTGCGTGCGGGATGCAGTACGCGTATCAGGGCACGGTCTACAAGCTCGCCGTGAATACCGACAATACGGGGCGCATCTCTCTCGCCGTCGAGAATCAGGCGGCCTGCGGGAAGATTCCCTGGGCCGTCGCGACATTCGAGGGGAACCTATATGTGACCGATCTCGAGCTGCAGTGGACATCACAGCCCGACGGGAGTATGGGGCCGCCCTACGGCTCCTGGGTCTGGATTTACGATGCCGAGACACTGGAGTTCATCGACAGGTCCTGGGTGGGGATCAATCCGAGCAGGCTCGCGATGTCCGGCTCCGGCATGCTCGTGGCGTGCTCGGGTAGCAAGCAGGGAGGGGATGCGTGGGCGGAGCCCGCGTTGTCGCTGCTCAGGAGCCCGGGCGAATCTGAACCGATTCTCATCGGAGAGAGCGGGGCGAGCGATCTGGCTGTGTCGCCGGACGGCTCATGGGCGGTGGCATCGCTCGCGGACTGGGGCCCGCCCGCCGAGGGCTCGGCCATGTCCTTTTTCCATCAGGCGAACCCCCGGAGATTTCCCGAGGCGCGACGCTGGAACTACACCGGCGACATCGCGATCGTAGCGACCGCCGACGGAGAGCCCCAGGTGCAGCGAGTCACGGTCTTGTCGGACTTGTTTGTGAGGGCCGTCGCGATTTCCGCCGACGGGAACACTGTGTATGCCCTCCAGGGCGATCCCGAGCGGATTCTCGCCATACCGGTCGAGCTCCTGCGCTCAGCGTCCGGCGGACCCATCCTGGGCGATTGACATCCATCCCCAAGAGGCTGTCATACTAAGCCGCGCACTGTCTCGGCATTCTTCGTAGCATGCGCATCCTGCGCATGACCTCTTCGTACCATGCGCATCTTGCGCATGATTGCTGCATCAAGACCCTGCAACAACCTCTCCGCCCACACTCAGGATGAGTGTGCGACGAAGATCCCATGCGCAGGATGCGCATGCTACATGTCGGGCCTGTGCGCGCCCTCGTCCGGGTAGGCCGGACGAATGTCGAGATTCCTCTCTATTCCCTTGAGCGTCCAGCCTTGCCTCTCTTGCCGAGTGGTAGAGATTCTGACCGTCAAAGAAGGTCATACATCGTTTTGTGGATGGCTCAATCGTTTGGAGGCTCCCCTAAAAGATAACCTGCCGGGGGCATTTAGCTGATCCGGCAGGTAGGAATTTCTGAACGTCATATACCACATCATCGCGCTTCTGTCAACCCCCCTTACACACTCCCCGACCCGCCCCACCCGGAAATCACCACCTCGAGGGCCCGGATACTATTATGCGCCCATCCCGGACGCGTTAAGCGGCTTGCTGTACCGGAATGGGCCTCGCCGCCGGGTGACCTCGTCGAGTCAGCCCGGTATGGAGGCGTACTTGACCGAGATCGGACGCCGCACAGCGATTCTTGTGGGAACCGGCGCGTTCGCCATCAGCGTCCTGCTCGGCATTTTCTACGGCGGCGATCTGGTTATGGTGTCCATAAGGGGGCTCGCAGCCGGGCTGCTTTTCGGAGCCGGCGGACTGCTCGTCGGCAACCTGGCCGACGGCTACGTCAACGAGGCCGCCAAGCGCGAATTCGCCAGACGAACGCTCGAAAGAGAACTCCGCAGAGAACTCCAGAGGGAGATGAAGAAAAAGGCTGAGGAAGAAGTCGAGGAAGAGGAGTCCGCCGCGGTCGAGGAATAAGACCGGTGGGGGCAGGCTATGGATCAGAATGTAATCGAGATGCTGGCTGAGGAGATGCGCGTGACCAAGGACCTCGCGCGTGTCGCGGTCACCGAAGCCATGGGCGAGATCGGGAAGGCCCGAAAAATCCTGGTCGACATGCTCCCCAAGTATGTCGCCATCAAGGTTAGGTTCCTCTCAAGACACAGCAACAAGGGTGGAGGGCTGGTCTTCCTCCTCGCGGAAAAGGGAGCCGAGAAGTACCTGATATTCCGCACGTTGTACGACACCAACCGGGAGTGGGTGGAGTCCATCAACGTCCGCAGGCCGCCCGACACCTTCCTTCGCATAATCAGGGACTTCTTCGAAGAGCATTCGACAAGCATACGGATATTCGACGCGCAGAAGCTCAAGGAATCGCTCGAGCTTGTTTTGTCCCCGACCTCGATGCAGTACATCTTCGAACTGTGGGACATCCCCAAGCACGAGATCATCGAGACCGACAATCCGGCCGATTCCCTGAACACCCCGACCGCGATTCTTCACTCCATGTTCAGCTCGCTTCTGGGCGAGACGCTTTTTGATGATGTCAATGTCGAGCTGGACTACGACTTCTTCACCGAAACCCAGTTCAGCTCCCTTCGCGAGAGCTTCGGGCTGGATGCCCCGAGCGACCAGAAAGAGAAGGACAAACCGAGCGAGAAGGAGATCTTCGAGAGTGAAGGCGACGGCCTGAGGGTCTACCTCAAGGGTCAGTTTGTGATTGATCCTGTCTCCGGAACCCCGGTGAAGCTTCTTGAGGTCGGCAGTACCGCCACCTGCGAGATTCTCGACCGCAGCGAAGTGGCCGAGTCGGTGGCGCGCATGATAGGCGCGTACGCCAAGGGGATGTGGCTTCCTACCAGGGGCAGGATAGTCGAGGTGCGAAAGAGCTCGGGCGACAGGAGCAGGATCAGGTTGAGAGTGGCGTCCGGAGTGTATGTGGATGTGCTGTCGTACGACGACATCAAGGTCAGGACCACCAATCCCGTCTCCATCGAGACAGTCCTGGCGACCCCGCTCCCGGCGCCCGAGACAAGCATGTTCCCCCTTCTCATCGCGGTCGTTCTTCTGGCCTTTCTCATCATCTTCCTGCTCATGACCCGCTGAGCGATTGCGTTTGACTCTTGCGGGTAACCCGGGAACCCTTGGAGCAGGCTCCCGCGGATCAGCAGGCGGATTGACGGGTTCCCGGGCTGCTCGAATGCGTTTGACTCTTGCGGGTAACCCGGGAACCCTTGGAGCAGGCTCCCGCGGATCAGCAGGCGGATTGACGGGTTCCCGGGCTACTCGATTGCGTTTGATTTTTCCGGCCAAACCCGTTATTGTGGCATGCGCTTCCAGCGCATGAGTTCTCGAATGAGGGTGGAAGTACAGCATGACTCCTGAGACCGGCGTTCAAGATCATGTCCGCGCCGCCCGCCTCGAAAGCCTATGGCGGGATTTCCTTAAGCATCGCAGCCTGCCTTCGCGCGAGGCCCTCGCGCTCAGCTACCTCTACCTCGTCAACTACATCTACGGCCGCATCGCCATCAACCTGCCGCCTCACATCGACCGTGAGGACCTCGAGCACCAGGGCATCCTCGGCCTCCTCGCCGCTCTCGATAACTTCGATCCCGCCAGGGGAGTCAAGTTCGAGACCTACGCCTCCATCCGCATCCGAGGCGCCGTAATCGACTACCTCAGAAAACAGGACCTCCTCTCCCGCCCCCTCAGAAAACGAGCCGGCGAGATCGAGCAGGCCGCCGAGGACTTCATCAAGCGCCAGGGTCGCGCACCCACCGTAGCCGACCTCGCCGAATCCATGGGCGCCACCGAAGAGGAGATCTCCGACAACCTCTGGAAAAGCAGCCACTCCTTCATCATCTCGCTCGAGCGAGAGCTCTACGAGGACGAGGAGGGGGCCGGCTCCACCGTCGGCGAGAACCTCGCCCTTCCGGTGCCCGGCCCGCACGACGAGGCCGAGAGGCAGAACCTCCTCGAATGCATGGCCCGCGCCATCGAGGAGCTTCCCCCGAAGGAGCGGCAGATAATCGCGCTGTACTACCACGAGGAGCTGACTTTGAAGGAGATCGGCGCGGTCCTCGGCATCTCCGAGTCACGGGTCTGCCAGATTCACTCCCGCGCGGTCTTCAACCTCCGCCAGAAACTCCAACTCGACCTGGAATAGCCGAGCGCGCCATCGTCGCAGAGAAAATCCGCACCGGCAAGGGCGGCCACTACTGCTTCAACGCCCTCACCGGCGAGTACGAGGACCTCGTCAAGGCCGGTATCGTGGATCCCGCCATGGTCACGCGCGCCGCCGTCGAGAACGCCGCCTCCATCGCAGGCATGCTTCTCACCACCGAGTCCCTCATCGCCCATAAACCCGAGGAGAAATCCCCACCCGCTATACCCCCCTGCGGCATGGATTATTGACATTTGCACACAACTGAGGTACACATATGGGGCGCTTCGCAAGAGGTGCCCCCTGTAGCGCGGAGGAAGCCAAATGAACCTAGTTCAGAACAATCTCATTAATATCGACCTCGGATTTCTATCTGAAATTCCGCGCATGTTTATGAGAAGACCCTCGGCACTAATTCTCCCAGTGTCTTTGCGCAGACTTGTAATCAAGGGAAAGCTTTTCAAAGCCAAAGACTGTGACATAGCATTGTTCTTGCACGTCAAGGGAAAATGGTATAACAAGCCTGACGATGTGTCTCTCACAACACCTGTGGCGGACAACGGAGAATGGGAGTGCCAAATCGCGCCTTACACGGACCTAATGGCTGATCACGTAAGGGTTTTTGCGATGCCACGGGGCACGATGCCGGTGTCATTAGGACCCACCGGGGCCGCTGAAATCCCGGCAGAGATGTATGAAGTATCGGAGGCAACTGCTGCCAGGACGATCAAGCCCATCGCAAAGAACGACGAAGAAGCCAAGAAAACCTGGTCCTTGCTAAATACGGGCCCTTCAGAAATAGTGAGCCGAACGAGCGCTGGTTCCTCCGATTCTGGATTTTCGGCGCCCCCTGCTCTATTGAACCGGCAAGACAGCATACGATTCCTCGAGGACTTTAGAGAAAAGGTTGACAGGTTCCTCTTCCTCGGAAGCAGCCCTTCTCAAGCACCAGGATTTGCGACCCAAGCAACGTTCGCGATGCGAGAGAAATTGAGAGATCCTGAATATAGCGAATTGCGGCGCCAGATTAACGAGATGATTCCGCACGCCAAAGCCCTACTACAACAATGCCACATATCTGCGCTTCTCAATGTACGTCCTCCACCCATAATTGGTGGCCCTATTGTCCAACATCACCTCTTGGACCTGGTTGTTCAGAACATCATGATGGAGGGTCTACCCAAAGAGATGGTTCTGGACAAGCTTGACCAGGCCTTGGGCGTGCTTAGAGAAACAGGTGGCCAGGTGCTGCCGACACGGTGAGCGCGGCTTCCAGCCGAAGGTACTTGTCGCCGCTCCAATTCAGTTCCCCGGAGTGCGATGTACGGCTGACGGTCAAGTGCGAGGGAGCGGTTGCTTGACTTGAAAGGGATGATTCCAATCGACAGGGACGCCATGCTATAATGGGACCGTCCATATGCTCGGAGACTCGCATGTGGACGCCACCCGCCGTCCTTAGGGTTGTTAGTATGCAAATCCCGCAAGACATCGAATTTCCAACTCAGCCAGTCAGAAATGAAAAAGACGACTCGCTTCTGGTTTTAATATCGGAAGGCGAATTTCTTGCTGGTGAAGAGAAGTTTCCCATCAAACTGCCAGCTTTTTATCTAGCTGTGCATCCAGTGACTAATGCTCAGTACAAGCGGTTTGTTGATTGTAAGCGCCACCGTCCCCCTGATCGAGAGGATTATTGGATGCCTGTATGGAAGGGCAGGGATTTCCCGCCAGAGAAAGCTGATCATCCTGTTGTTTGTGTTTCATGGCATGATGCTCAGGCTTACTGTAAATGGGCAGGCTTAAGACTGCCAACTGAAATAGAATGGGAGAAAGGGGCCAGAGGGATAGATGGAAGACAATATCCTTGGGGAGAGTCCTGGGAAGAGGGGCATCGTTGCAGAAACCCCGATAATTGCGGAAATGAGCAAACTTGTGGAATCTGGAGCTATCCTGAAGGTGTAAGTCCATATGGTTTATACCAGATGTCAGGGAACGTGTGGGAATGGTGTCAAGATTGGTATGATATTGATGGTCGTCCGTACGAACGCTATAAGAGAGGAGATCTTTCGTTACCCCTGAGTGGAGCAGGGCGTGTGTTGCGAGGGGGATCCTGGAGTTACACATACGGACATTACTTCAAGTGCGCTGATCGTTATAGCGACCGCCCCCGCAGTCGGCGCAACGCCTATGGTTTTCGGTGCGCCAAATAGCCCCGTAGGCCGGCGAATCACTCGCGGAGGCTTCTCCTCAGAAGTATCATAGCCCGGCAATTCATTTGCCGGCAGCCATGATTGATTGATAAACCCGGCAAATGAATTGCTACTACTAAGACACGGAAAGGCCGACAGAATGCATGATCAAGAGCCCATACTAATTCACAAAGATGACATGAAGTTCGTCATAAGCCGCATTATGGAGGGAGTCTCGTAGCCCGGCAACCCATTCGCCGGGGATAATCATACATGAGTGGACCGGCTCGCGGCGAACGAGTTTCCGGGCTGCTTGCTACCAGCTCGATGCGAGATCACCTTCTCAACGATCTTAACCATCCGTACCATCTATCAAGGCCTTCCCCACTCACTGCGCTCAGCAGCAGCGGCTCGACCTTCGGATTGACCGCCTTGAGATCCTCCAGAACGATGGACAGCTCAAATCCAACCGCGCCGGCGACATCCGTCTTGGTTACGAGCACCAGATCGGCGGTGTTGAACGCGTGGGGATACTTCTGAACCTTGTCCGATCCCTCCGGAGTGCTGAGAAGCACCACCCTCCTGTGCTCGCCGAGCGCGAAAGCCGCCGGGCAGATGAGATTCCCGATGTTCTCGACAACCACGAAATCGAGTTCGTCCAGCCTGAGCCTGGGGAGCACCGTCTCGATCATGTTGGCGGTCAGGTGGCACGCGCCCTCGGTGTTGAGCTGGATCGACGGCGCGCCGGCCGCCTCGATCCGCGACGCGTCCCGACCCGTGAATACGTCGCCCTCGATAACTCCGAACCTCAGGTCCGGATTGTCTACGATGGTCCTCTCAAGGAGCGTTGTCTTCCCGGCCCCGGGGCTTGAAATGATGTTCAGCCCGATCACATTCTTCTCGTCCAACATTGCGCGCACTTTGTCGGCGTGCGCCTGATTGTCGGACGTGACCGCCCTCATTACCACGATATCAACCATGATTTCCTCCAGCCTCTCCCGCCTTCTCGGCAGGCTCGGCCTCACTTCCCCCCTCGAGGCTCACTATCAGGAACTCCCTGCCTTGGGTGATCTCGACCGTCGCGGTCCCGCAGTCCGGGCAGAGGAGAAACAGGTGCTCGAGCTCGACATCCCTGCCGCACGACGTGCAGCGGCCCTTTCCGGGAATCCTCTCGACGACCAGCTCTGCTCCGCGCGTGATCTCCTCTTCCTCGCGAAGGAAGCGGAACGCGAACTCAATCGCGTCAATGCTGATCCCGCTCAGCTTGCCGATTCTGACGAATATCCTGTCCAGTCTGAGGATGCCTGCCTTGCGGGCCTCTTCGCGCGAGACCTTCAGAAGATCGGCAGTGAGCGAGAACTCATGCATGGCGCGGGCTGACAGTATAGGCCATCACCCGCAACGCTTTCCAGCATTCCCTTACGACGGGCACAGACACGCGCGACTTCGTCGCGCTCAGTCTGTGCCCGGCACCCGACTTTCCGGTATATCCTTTTGACACTTGCGCGCCGAAAGATACCCCGATATAATTCCCGTAACCTGTTTAGCTTAGGAAGAGGAGGCAAGACTCCAATCTTGCCGAACGTGGGGGAGGTGAGGCTCGCCTCCCCTTATTAGTTGCCCGAATTCCCTTGTCAGGCTTGTATGAGGTCGCCGGGACCGGTCATTTGAGCGCCAGGACGCGGTCGTATCTCGTCACAAGAACCGTCCCGTCGGCTCCGATCGCCCCAGTGCCGTGAAAGCTCGTAGCGATCGGCTCGTTCTGCTTCTCTTCGTAGCTCCAGAGCACAATCCCGAATATCGGATCGATCGCGGCGACGCCGGAGACATAGCTGGTCGCGAGCGACGCGTGACGGGTGCTGGTCGAGACGTAGACCGTGCCGTTGTCGCCGACCGTCACCCCGTTCCGCAGATGCGTCACCGCCGTCTCGCCCGCGCTCGCCCTCGTGAATATCGGGTACCTGCCTATGAAAGCGCCAAACCGGCTCAGCGCGAGCAGGTACACTGAGTAGTCGTACGGGAACGTGCTATCCGCGACGCCGGTACCATCAAGAAAGTACAGCGAGCCGTCGGGACCTACTCCCGCCGTCCCTTGCAGCACGCGGATGACATCGTCGGTGTAGCCCCACTGCAGGAATCCGTCGAGGTGTCGCGACTCGACCGCGCCCCATGCCTCAAGTCCATCAAACCGGAATCCCGCGAGCACGACCTCATTGTCGCCCGTCACGACCGGATGGCAGTTGACCGTCGTCACATTCGTCAGCGGCTCGTCGGTTGTGACCTGGCCGAGTTCCGTCAGCACCACAAGTCGGGGATCCTCGAACCAGTCCGCGACCGCGACTATGCTCCCGTCCCCCGCCAATGCCGGCGCGCATCGCCATGCGTCAAGATAGCTGCCCGGAAGAATCGACCGGTACTCCGCCGAATCGTCCGGCCACACCCATTGCTGCGCCCCGGTGATCTCGTCAAACGCAATGATCGCATGCTCGCGCGCCACCACCACCAGCAGCCCGTCCTCGCTCAGCACAGGCGAGTCGTAGACGCTGAAGGACTTCGGCGTCGCGCTCCCGGAGTACTTGAACTCCGTTTCCGACCAGAGCAGGCTCCCCGTTTTCATATCGTAAGCGTACACGCCCTGCGGATCGGTGTTCGAAAGCAGGCTTGAGTAGCAGACAATGGCCGCGCCGGACGACGTTAGGAGCGGCTGCGGAGGAGGATAGACATTCGAGAACGGCGCCGGCTCGTTCCACTCGGGGCTGCCGTCGGTGTCGAAACAGTACAGGCCCGACGTCGTCGCGACGAAGACCTTCCCGTCCGAGCTGAGGCTTGGCCCGGAGTAAGTCGTTTCCCATGGCGTACCGGTGGTTGCGCTGTCCCACACCAGGCTCGGCTCGACGGCCGGCCCGTTGAAGTCGCTTCTCGCCGTATGGCTTGCGTCGTGGCCCAGCATCGGCCACGGACCCGGATCCAGCCCGGTGTCAGGGGGCGGTCCGACAGTCACACTGATATAGTCATAAATCGAGTCCGTCTGAGCCCCCCCCGGCGACATCGCCCGGAGCAGAAGGTCGTACGCCCCCTCCGCCGCGCCGTTGATGTTCGCGAGCGAGCCGGTCCAGTGGGTATCTGAGTCGTTCGTCAATGCGATCGGGTCATCAACCATCGGGGCTGCATCAAGGGAGACCCCGGTGACATCCCCCTGCCAGTCGAAAACGTCGCATTCGATTGTCACCGGGGCAAGCCCGATCAACTCGCCGCTAGCCGCTTGGTTCGCGATCTCGTACGGCTCGTTGCAGTGCAATGGATAACTGGCCTCCACGACGAAAGTGATCTCCTTGAAATGACCGGTCTCGCTGAAACGGAGCTGAACTTCGCGCGAATGAGTCGCGTCGGCAGTGAAATCTCTGTCGGCGTTTTCCGTTGCGTACGCGATGAACGGGTTCAGCGTCTTGGTGCCGCCGTCATCGAACAGAAGCGTGTAGTCATCGGCATTCGCGAGCCAGATATGCCCTGTCTGCCATCGGAGGATCGCGCGGACATCGTAGCCGGTGAGCGATTTCGGGTTTCTGATGGACGCCTCCAGGTCGAGAATCCCCAGCGGCGAAACGAACTGCGTGACCGACAGCTCGAGGCAGTCTGGGCAGGCGGGGGGGAGGATGTAGGGCGTCACATCGATGTGGAACGCCGCCGTGTGCACCGGTATCGCTCTCGCCTGCGCACTCACCGGATCGAAATCCAACCGCCATATCCCCCACAGGACGCGGCCGGGATGCAAGTCCGCGGATATGTCGCCTGGCACAACGGGCGTGTTTGGATGCGCGCAGCCTGCGAAGACGCATGCCGGCGCGATCAGGAGCAGAATGTTTATTCTCATGGCTGGTTAAAGTATAGCAGGAGAAGGGGGGTGAAAGGGGAGGAGTTCTATTGCCTGCGCTTCTCGGTTTTCAGCGTCACGATGGTCACGCCGCCGCCGCCCTGCTCGGCCTCGGCAAGCTCGAACTTCTCCACGAGCTGATGGTCTTTCAGGTGCTCATGCAGGCCCTTCCGAAGACGTCCGCTGCCGAATCCATGAATCACATGCGTCCGCTCCCGACCCTGGTAGTACGCCTCATCCAGGTATGGGTCCAGCTTCTGCACCGCCTCCTCCACCGTCAGCCCGTGCAGATCGATGAACAAAGGCAGACTCTTGTGCGGCGGCGTGCGCGTCCGAATCACCTTCCGCTCGGTCGCCTCTCCCGGCTTCAGCCCCCTGAGCTGATCCACCGGCACCTTCAGCCTCTTCCCCGCGATCACCACCGTGGCCCTCTTGTCGCCAAGCTCCACAAGCTCCCCCTCGCGCCTGAGCGGAAGCACCCACACCGCCTGACCTTCCTCGAGCGTGCCCGACTCGTCTGATGTCGCTCCGGCTCCCGGATACACGCCGCTGACAATGGGTGCCGCCAGCAGATCGGCCACCTTCCTCAGCCTGTCGCCATATTCCCTGATCCCCTTGAGGTCGTCGGTTATCTCCTCGACATCAAGCTGGTGCGGCAGCTTGGACGCGAGCTTCCGCGCTCCTTCGAGACGTTTCTCTGCCTCGGCCGTTATCTTCTCCGCGTTCTGGATCGCCGCCAGCACGATCAGTCGCTCCATGACCACGACCGCATTGAGATCGCGACGCGCCTCCTCCCGCGACGCCCTGGCCTTCGCCACGTCCTGTTCGAGCTCATCCAGCCGATGCTCGAGGCTCGGCATGTCGATCGCCAGCAGGTCGCCCTTCTCGAGTATGAGACCTTCCGCGCGTACGAGGACGCTCTCATCGAGCCCGAGCCTTCGCGCTATCGCGATCGCGTAGCTCGCACCCAGCGTCCCCACCCGGATGGTGTACAGCGGCCGCGCGTTCTCTATGTCGAATTCGACGCTGGCGCCCGTGACGCGCTCATCCTCTGATAGCGCGAGATTCTTGATCGCGGGCAGATGTGTCGTGACCGCGGTAAAGCAGTCAAGCTCCAGAAGCCTCTCGATTATCGACAGCGACAGCGCGCTGCCCTCCTGCGGATCGGTCGACCGACCGATCTCGTCCAGAAGCACCAGTCCCGGAAGCTGATCGGAGTTCTCGAGGCCGGCGAGCATCCGCTTGATCAGCTCGATATGGGCCGAGAAGCTCGACAGGTTCCATTCTATCGACTGCAGGTCCCCGATATCGGCATGGATGCTGCCGAGTATGGGCAGCGTGCTGCCTTCCATCACGGGAACATGGAGCCCCGACTGGTTGATGAGCGCGAAAAGCCCCAGAGTCTTGAGCGCGACTGTCTTTCCGCCCGCGTTGGGTCCGGAGAGAATCAGCGCGCGCGTCTTGCCGGGGAAGGAGATGTCGACCGGCACGACCTCAGTCGGCGGAATCATCGGATGCCGCGTTTTTTTCAGGTTGATCGAGTCGCCCGCCTCGACCCGGGCTCCCTTCCATTCCCGCGACAGCCGTCCGCACGCGAACACAAAGTCCAGAAACGTGCTGATGTCGATCGCGGCCCGGACTTCTTCCGCGCGCGATCCCACCAGTGCGCTCAACTCCATCAGAATCCGCTGGACTTCCGCCTCCTCCTCGCCCTTCAACTCGCTAAGGCGGTTGTTCCTTTCCACAAGCTCATACGGCTCGAGGAACACCGTCGCGCCGGCCGAGCTTCGCGCCTGCACGATTGCCCGTACGTTCTTCTGGCAATCCTGCCGGAACGGGAGCACGTAGCGGCCGTTCCGCAGCGTGTAGTTCGCCTCCCTCAGGTATCCCCTGCGCGAGAAATCGTGGATCATGCCGGCAAGCGTGCGCTCCGCGCGCTCCCGCTCCACCCCCAGCTCCCGGCGAATCCGGCTCAGCTCCGCGGATGCCCGATCCAGCACCTCGCCGTCCTGATGGATCGCGTGGTCGATCGCATCCTCGATCTCCGGGAATACTCCCAGCCTCTGCGCTTCCCTGGTTATGTGAGGGTACTCAAACTCCGCCTCACGGATCGTGCGACGCGCGGAGCGGATCGATTTGAGCGTTGAGTTCACCTTCCACAGCTCGATCGCCGACAGGAATCCGCCTTTTGCGCTTCGGGCGACCTGCTCGCGCACATCCTGCAGGCCCTGGAACGAGGGAATCGCGCGCTCGCGATCGAAGAAGCGCCGCGCGTCGTCGGTGTAGTCAAGCCGCGTGGCAAGCTCGCGACCATCCGATGTCGGCAGCAGCTTCTCCGCAAGCTCCTTGCCGATCGACGACTGCGTCGCCCCGGCGAGCTTCCTGACGATCACCGGGTACTCCAGCGCGGCAAGCGAGAATCGTGCGGAAATATCCATTGGAGTGGCGCTCATGCCCGGGGACTGCTGGAAGCGCATGCTACTCACCCGAATCAAGAATGCGGGACATTAGTGTAGCATGCGCTTCCAGCGCATGGAGTTCTTCGTCCCACGAGCATCATGCTCGTGGAGAATTGTAGCCTGAAAACCCGCCTCAGGGAATGCTTCCGGGGAAAGTCGACGACCCGCCTTTCGGGCGGGTCGTCGGGAGGAGGATGAGGGTGGGTGGAACTTCTTCTAAGGGAGGCCTGAGTTTGCTTCAGTATGATTTCAGAAGAAGGAGTAACTGAGGCCGAACGTCCAGAGGTTGGAGCTCTCCCCGAGGAGGTCGTAGCGAAGCTGGACTGCCAGCACGTCCATGAATCGCAGCAGACCAAGGATGTTCGGTCCTACCTTCGCGTCGTCAAATACCGGATCGCTGTTGACGAACGTGAGGCCCCCTCCCAGTGCCACCGATGCTCCGGTTACACCCTCGGCGGTCGGCATGCTGAACAGATAGTCCGCCGCTCCTAGGAAAAACTGCTCGTCGGTGAAGCCGTAGTCGATCTCGAACTCGAACTGGCCCATCTCGTATCTCGCGAAACTGTAGACGCCGCTGTCGCTGGACGCTTCGTCAGGAGCCTGGTATGCGCCGGTGCCGATTGAAAAACCCCCAAGATCGGCTCCGGGCACCAGATCCAGTCCCTGTGCTTTGATGGGCAGGGGAAGTGCCAGGATCGCCGTTACGATCCCGATGGGCGGAATAGCCGACAGCACGATCTTCGTCCCTGCTCTCATCGCGTCCAGATCGACCGTTCAGAAGAATGAGTAACTGAGCCCGATGGTGAAGAGTTCCTGGTCCGACCCAAGAAAGTCGTACCGGATTGAGCCTTGAAATGATTCGCCGACTGCCGCCCCCGCGATGACGTTGAAACCTGACTCGTTGTCGAGGTCGTCCGCGGAGAAGTACGTGTAGCCGAGACCTATGAATCCGCTCCCGCCGAAGTAGCCGGCGCCTCCATCGAGCGGATACAGGTAGTCAGCGGCCAGTGCCAGAAAGCCGGGATCGCCTATCGCGTAGTCGAGCTCCAGCCTGTAGCTCATAGTGCTTATCGCCGCGCTGGCATAGATGCCGTTCGTGTCGACATCAGCGCCCTCTACGTTCGGAAGCGACCAGTAGCCGCCCCCGAATGACCAGCTCTCCTCCTGCGCGGCGGACGGGACAGCCAGCCATGCGGATACGATCATTGCGGCCAGTGAGATAATCGCGAAGCGCTTGACCATCTAATGAACCTCTTTGCCTGTGGAGGCACGCAGCCTCCCCCGGCGATATTAGTATCCTTTTGGTCTTATTAGATTTGCCCAAGAGAGATAAAATCACATACAGGAACTACACTCTCCGTTCAGGAACCCAAAGTCCGACTCGATTTTATTAATGCGCCGGTATCCGACTCCGGCGCGGGTCTCGTATGCCGGGAAAAAAGAACTCAGGACCGAACCTGGACTTTCTGGATACACCCCAGAACCCCCGTTCCCCCCTGGGGAAGCTCATAGCCTTCGAAGCATGGGGGATCGTCTTGCTCGGTCTTGCGACGGTCTATATTCTGGGGTTGAGCGGCGGAGGAGGCCCGATCGGCGAGGCTCTCGTGCGCGTCATTAGGCCGCTCCTCGGGTTCGTGGGGGCGTGGCTCCTGGCCCTCGCTCTCGCGGTCGGGACGGTCCATCTCCTGGCCGCCGGACGTCTGCCGCTGGCGGGACGTCTGACGAAACTCGCGTTTGTCGGCATGCCCCTGCTCCTTGCCGCCTGGGAAAGCGGGATGCATCTCCGACGTTTCTACTGGGATGTCAAGGCGGTCGAATTGGCGGGCTATCTCGGCCTCTGGGTCGGTCGGGGTCTCAGGCTCCTGGTGGGAGACGCGGGGCTGCAAGTGGCTCTGGCTCTCCTGGTTGTGACAGCATTCGTCGTCCTTAGACTGAGCCCGAAAGCGGTTCTCCTCGCCTGCTGGAGGCCATTGGCTCGATCCTCCCGCCGCCCGGCGAAACAGCGCCCGCTCGTCGCTCCGCCGCCCGCGGAACTCGATGAAGTGGCTACGGTCGCCGATGAAGACGCGCAGCCACGGACCGAGGTCGCGAGACCCGCCCCAGTATATAAGCCGCCCGTCCCCCCAGGCTCCCAGATGGACTTGGGACTGGACGAGGCGCAGCCCTTGCCGAAGCCGAGACACTACAAGCTGCCGTCGGTCGAGCTCCTCGAGCCCGCGCCGCCGCCGGTTGTGGACGATGACTACCGCGAATTCGCCGCCCAGCGGATCGTGAAGACTCTCGAGACCTTCGGAATCCCCTGCCATGTCAGCGACGTGATCACCGGCCCCGCCGTCACGCGCGTCGAGGTCGTGCTCGGCGAGGGCATTCGCGTCAAGCAGGTGGAGGGCATGGAGAAGGACATCGCCTACACCCTCCCCGCCAAGCGAGTGAGGGTCGAGGCGCCCATTCCCGGCAAAACGGCGGTCGGAATCGAGTTTCCAAATATCCGCACCAACCTCGTCCGACTGAGCGAAGTCCTCAAGACCAACGAATGGAAGAAGGCGCGCGCGCCGCTCACCATGGCGATCGCCAAGGACCTCAACAACCGCGCCGTTCTCGCAGACCTCGGCAAAATGCCGCATCTGCTGGTCGCCGGCCAGACCGGCAGCGGCAAATCGGTCTGCCTCCACGCGATAATCATGAGCCTGGTCTACCGCCTCACTCCCAACCAGCTCAGGCTCATTCTGATCGACCCGAAGATGGTCGAGTTCGGCTTCTACGAGGGCCTTCCGCACCTCCTCACACCGGTTGTCAACGACGTAAGCGACGCGGTGAATACCCTCAGATGGTCCGTTCAGGAGATGCGCGACCGCTACCGCCGCCTCAAGTCCGCAAGGGCAAGAAACATCCAGTCCCTGAACCACATCGTCCCGGAGGATGAGCGCCTTCCCTACATCGTGATCGTCATCGACGAGATGGCCGACCTGATGGCGCAGGAAGGATACGAGATCGAAGCCTGCATCACCTCCATCACTCAGCTCGCGCGAGCGGTCGGCATTCATCTCATCCTGGCCACTCAGCGCCCCAGCGTCAAAATCATCACCGGAAACATCAAGGGCAACATCCCCGCGCGAATCGCGCTCAATGTCGCGTCATACAACGACTCGCGGACCATCCTCGACTACAAGGGGGCCGAAGCGCTGCTCGGCAACGGCGATATGCTGTACAAGCCGGTCGACGATGACACGCCTATACGCTGCCAGGGGGTGTATGTCGACGATGAGGAGGTCAAGCGGGTCGTTGAGTACCTGTCGGGTCAGGGCGAGCCGGACTACGACGAATACGTCACCGCGGACCACGCCCCGTCCAAACTCAGAAGGATCGGCGATTCCGGAGATCTGGGCTCCGAGGATCCCGGCGTGCTTCGTGACGCCGTGCGGATCTTCATGATCGAGGGGGAGGCGTCCACAAGCATGCTCCAGAGCAAGATGGGGCTCGGCTACCCCCGCGCGCGACGGCTGATGGAGCAGATGGAGGAGATGGGTCTGGTCGGCCCGAAGAACGGGTCCAAGCCGCGCGAGCTCATCTTTTCCGCATGCAGGGAGCTGCTCTCGTCGATCGCGGGCGGGCGGCTGGATTCCGATCTGATCGTCCCCGACAACAACGTCGACGAAATCCTCGCGGAAGTGTGATCCCATTCCCACGCGCGAGCATACAGAACCGCGACCGTACGGAACCGCGACCGTACGGAACCGCGACCGTAAGGGAGCGGACATGCCACTCCTGCAACCCCCATTCCGAGCCGCGCGCGTAAGCAAGCGGGTTCGCGACTTTATCAACCAACCATCATCAGTCTCAGAACCGCGACCGTAAGGGAGCGGACATGCCACTCCTGCAACCCCCATTCCGAGCCGCGCGCGTAAGCAAGCGGGTTCGCGACTTTATCAACCAACCACCATCAGTCTCAGAACCGCGACCGTAAGGGAGCGGACAT
>Ga0315296_10000512_pt1 | contig 35634 bp, 48 predicted proteins | sample YL17G14_18_MG_FD_203921 | JGI IMG/M metagenome (GOLD analysis project Ga0315296, IMG submission 203921) | Sediment microbial communities from Yellowstone Lake, YNP, Wyoming, USA - YL17G14_18 | ecosystem: Environmental > Aquatic > Freshwater > Lake > Sediment | place: USA: Wyoming | collected... | reverse complement strand
TCAATGGAAACTATCTCTATAGCAAAAGCATCTATTGTAGCAACTCTACCTGCTCAAACTGCTATATTAGCAGGTGGTAATCCTAAACTTGGAAGATTTGATCCATACATACCGATAAGAGAACAAATCGCTATAGACGATGTCCTACTCAGCAGGTTCGATTTGAGGTTTGCTCTGCGTGACATACCAAACCCTGAGTTAGACGCTAAAATGGCCGAACATATAATGAAGATGAGACATTTCCACGAAGAAGAGGCCAAACCAGTTATAGAACCAGATTTACTTAGAAAGTATGTGGCCTATGCTAGAAGTTATATTCATCCAGTACTAATGAGAGATGCTGCAGAAGTCATAAAAGATTTTTACTTAAAAATGAGGGCAAAGACTGGCGGTGAAGCACCTGTTTCCATCACTTTAAGACAATACGAGGCATTGATAAGATTGGCGGAGGCATCGGCGAAAGTCAGGTTTAGTGACAAGGTTGAGATGGAAGATGCAGAGAGAGCAATAAATTTGATGAAAGTTACTTTAAGACAGTTTGGTTTTGATCCAGAGACTGGGATGATAGACATAGACAGGGCAGAAGGAGCTATGACAAGTGCTCAGAGAAGTAAGATAAGAATTGTCTTGGATGTGATAGAGGAATTGACAAAAATCATCGGCAAGACTGTTCCTGTCGAAGAGATAGCAAGAAGAGCAAGAGAAGAAGGTGTGGAAGATATAGATGAAATTCTTAAAGGAATGAAGAATGAAGGACTTGTGTTTGAACCAAGGCCAAATTTCATCCAGAAAATATAATCGTTATATTTTAGTCTTTATTCACACATATAAGAACCATGGAAAATTTAAGACAGACAACCGTCAAAGCTAGAATTTCTGATGTAGTCAACAGTAAGTTTATCAAAAAAGAGGGTTTAGAACCCAGCTATGTTTTAACAGAACTAGGGCAAAGAATCTCCAGAGCAAATCTAGTCGGGACGATTGTTGACAAGTTTATGAGTGAAGACGGCAACTACTCTTCTATAACTTTGGATGACGACTCTGATTCTATCAGAATAAAGGCTTTCAAAGAAGATTCGAATATTTTTGCTAACTTTGAGATAGGAGATTTAATTGTGGTTATAGGAAAAGTGAGAGAATATGCTGACGAGAATTACATTATTCCCGAAATAGTCAAAAAGATTGCCGATCCAAACTATGAATCTCTGCATAGATTAGAAGTCCTTAAACAATTGCTAAAACAGAAAAAAGATTTTGATAACATTAAAAAGGATAAAGACAAGTTTAGTAATTTAGAAGAGCTTAAAGCATACATGAAGAAAGAATACGGTATCGATGAAGATACAGTGGACTTAGTCATGGAATCATTATCTACCGGAGAAGAGAAAAAAGAAGATTTCAAACCTCTTCTATTAGAAACTTTAGAAAAATTAGATAAAGGGGAGGGGGTTGAATTCAAAAAATTGTTAGAAGAGTCTAAACTGCCTGAAAATGTTTTCGAAGAAGTTGTTAATGAATTGTTATCAGATGGTATATGTTATGAGCCGTCTCCAGGAGTAATGAAGAAGGTGTAAAGATGAAGACATATGAAGATATGTTAAAAGAAGCCACGGAAAGAATTTCTAAGGATGTGACAAAACAAGAGAGGTTAGAAATACCTTCACCTCAAACAAGCATTCAAGGTAACAGAACATTTATATCCAACTTCGGTGAAATAGCTGCGAGTTTAAGGAGAGACCCGAAACATCTCTCTAAATACCTACTTAAAGAGTTGGCAACTCCTGGTCATATAGAAGGTAATAGACTGATACTTCAAAGAAAGGTCATAAAAAGCCTTATAGAGAAAAAGATTGAAGGTTACATGAACGAGTTCGTTTATTGTAAAGAATGTAAAAAACCTGATACACACTTTGAGAGGGGAGACAGAATGACCTTCTTGAAATGTGAGGCATGCGGAGCTAAGCATGCTTTAAGAAAATTTTAAGGTTATATAAATTTCAAAAACTGTTATTTTATAGAACGAGGTGATATTTTTGGCTGAAAACCCAGAAAAAAAAGAAATTTTACCTTTACCAACCGCTCCTATAATCAGGATAATGAAGAAAAATCTTGATAAGAATAAGCTGATAAAGAAGGAAGTAAAAGAAGAGATGAACAAATGGCTAGCGGGAATGTGTGAAAAAGTGACGAAAAAGATGAATGAAAAACCTTATGCATCAGTCGACATCAGCACGTTCAAAGAGGCAATTCAATCATACAATGACTTGGAAGAAGTGGAAAAAGAAAAGCAGAGAATCCTTGTGAGCCTTGAAAAAATAAAACAAGACTGCGATGCTTTGATGAGAGATTTGGATAGAAAGTTTAAAATTTAAATCTCCCTTGTTTGTATTAACATGTTCTGGACCAAATGTCATTCAGTTAAAGAGTATTTTCTAGTCGCGATCTGCGATAAAAATTTACTCGGTAAAAAAATTGGAAACAAATTGAAGGTTAAAGTTGAAGAAAAATTCTATGGCGGAGAAATTATTGATGATGCAAAAGCTTTAGAGTTGATGAAAAAGGCAAATATCTGCAACCTCCTAGGAAAAAAAATCATTAAACTAGCCATTGAAAAAAAGTTTATTACAAAAGAGAATATTATTCTTATCGGTGATATCCCTCATGCACAATTTATCCAGTAAGAAAGCGCAGTTTTTCATTCTTACCACTGTTGTCATAGTTGGTGTATTCTACACTTTGAGCAAGTACATAAACCCTTACAGTTTTGTTGATACTTCTCAAGCTATGATAGGAGGAGAAGAATCATTCTTTGATAACGTGAAAGAAAAAGCGATTAAAACAGTTAGCATAAGTTCTAAAGATACAGATACTTTGAAGAACAACCTTGGAAACTACAGGGATTTTGTTGAACGAATGGCTAGCGATAAAGGATATGACCTTTCTTTCAATTACACAGTAGAAACAACTAATGTCAACATGAGAATGGTTTTAGTATCCCAAAAAATTACACTAAAGTCAAATTTCACTTTTTCCAGACCTTAAAGAACGGGAGGAATTCTTCTCTTATTTTCTTCGTTGAACAATGCAATTGTTTAGAAAGTTCTATTAACTTTTCACCTTCTTCCTTTCTTTGTGCTTTTGACCTTCCCAAGAATATCATTCTGTCGGGATATTGGTATCTGGAGAATTTCCTGTACATCTCTTTCTTCGCCACTGCAACACCAGCAGTCATTAAATCGATCATATATTTTTCAAACTTCCAGTCCTGCCTCTTCTTGACTCTCTGCTTGAATAGATCAGCCCTTGAAAGCATTTCATAAGCCTTTGCTATCTCATCTGGTTTCTCGTACTCATTTATGATGTTCTGTTCAATCCACAAGAATATCTCATCAGGGTCTTTGTCCAAATTTTGAATCGACAATTTTGCTGCCAACGCGGTCTTAGTCTTGAATATCATCTTCAATACATCGAATATGTTTGCTTCTCTTTCTCTTACGCCTAAACTTTCCAAGTCACTGAGTTTTATTTCTTTTTTATTTCTTGTCAAAGTCTCTAAATCGTTTATAGCTGAACGTAAATCTCCTTCTGCTCTTTTTGCTATCTGTATCAGGATTTCTTTATCGCATTTTATTTTTTCTTTTTCACAGATGTACTGTAACCTCTTGATTACATCCCAGCAAAAAACTCTTCCGAATTGAATCAACTGACAGTAAGAACGCAGAGAACGTAATCTTGTATCCCATGGATTGTTTGCAGTTAGAATTATTGGATATTGAGATTCTTTTATGATTTTTATTATTTCTCCAGTTCCACCTCTGTCTTCCTGTCCTGTCAAACCATCAATCTCATCTATGAAGAATATCTTTCCTTTTTTGAACAAGGATTTTTGTTTTATTGACTGACCGATAACTTCTTTTATCTGTGATGCTGATCGATAATCACTTGCGTTCAACTCGATAATTTCAAGATTCTTTTCTTTCCCCAGAGCTTCTACTAATGCAGTCTTACCAGTCCCTGCAGCGCCATGGAATAAAGCGGCTTTTTTCCCAGGTTTCCATGATTTTAACCAAGTTAGAAATTGTTCTACTGCTTTCTTTTGTCCGACAACTTCTGCTATTTTTTGAGGGGCATATTTTTCAGTCCAAGACAAATTAATCACACGGAACTTCTGTAGGAGGATTATTAAAATCGTGCATGTAGGTATAACATTTTTTCTCTCCAGTTACAAGACCGTAACATACTATTCTTATCCCACAATCCATACATCCTTGTTCAGGGCGCATGTCCTGTTTAAATCCAATACAGCCATATTCGATTCTTTGAACAGCTGGTGGAGAAGGACAAAACCCGCAAGTACCACCTGCTTCCTTTGGATAAAAGTAGACTATTAAAATAATTAGCGTTACTATTATAGGCCAGTATTTTTTCAAATTCATTAAATCACTTCTTTTTACTAAACAGCAAGAACTGAGCTAAAAGTGCTTCTAATTGAATTAAGTCAGAACCACCTTCACTTATCCTGAAGTCATATTCACCTGTCTTGTCGACTAGTTTAATCTTATCTTCTTCAGGAATATCCAAGTTGTAGATTTGTTGATGTATCTCTTTTATGATATCTTCCGCAGCTAAGCCTTGTATCAATAACATGTCATGCAATTTTTTTCTTGCCTCCTTGAAATCACCTTTCATAATTGTCTTCAACATCTCTTCTACATCTTTTGGTTTTGCACGTGATGCTGCTTCATAAACCACATCATCTGTTATGTTTCTTTTCAAAGCCGATGAAACCTGGAGTAAGTTGGCAACTCTTCTCAAATCCCCTTCAGCTAATGACATCAAAGCTTTTATTCCATCAGGAGTAATCTTCAATTTTTCCTCTTTGACTATTCTGTCAATAAACTTTTCCTGATCCTTTTCTGATAATGACCTAAAACGGAATACACTGCAACGTGACTGGATAGGATCGATGATTTTCGAAGAATAATTACAGATTAAGATGAACCTAGTAGTATTAGTGAAATTTTCCATCGTTCTCCTCAAAGCTTGTTGAGCATCTCTTGTTAAGGCATCTGCTTCATCTAAAATAACTAACTTATATGGGACATTCCCAATAGATTTCATTCTAGAGAAATCTTTTATCTTATGTCTGACAACGTCAATTCCTCTTTCATCTGATGCATTAGTCTCTAAAATATTGCCTTTCCATTCTTTACCGTAAAGGTCATGGGCCATCGCTAGACCACAAGTCGTCTTTCCTGTTCCAGCTGAGCCAGCAAACAAACAGTGTGGAACATTCTTATCTTTAACGAATGCTTCTAATCTTTCAACAACATGCGTTTGGTTTATAACCTCTTTCAATGATTTTGGACGGTATTTTTCAGCCCATACTTCGAATTCAACCATTTCATCACACTATTATCCTTAGAATTTACAGTAATTTATAGTGAAAAAGTTTTCTAAATTATTCATTATAAAAGAATATGAACTGATTTTTATGTGCTTTTGTGGAATTTTTTTGCTTCTTCCTCCATTTTATCGAGTCTTGTGTAGTAATCTGAGAATTCATTCAAATGTGCTAAAGCAATCTTACCAGTCATCGTCGGGTCATCATTGGTTACATTAGTGTGAGGATCTACTCTACCGTGTTCGAGTTCCACGTCCATTCCAATTCTAAATTGTTCAACGTCAAACTTGCTCCAATCCAAACCTAACATTTCACCTATTCTCTTAGCTTCTTCAGTTGAAAAATGTTTTTTATTACTCATAGTTTCTATTGGGTTGATAAGAAATAAAAAATTATTCTGTCTATCAAGCAATATCCCTATGATATGTTAGAATGAGATATTAAAAATATAAAGCATTATTAATTTAACATCTAAAAGACAATTATGAAAATCGCAATAACTGGCACACCTTGTACCGGTAAGACTGAGATATCTCAACTGTTGTCTAAGAAAATTAATTACAAGTTGATATCGATAAACGAGTTTGCTGAAGAATTGGATGCTTTTGTTGGATATGATAAAGAGAGAGAATGTAGAATACTTGACATGAAAAAATTGGAAGAGGAAATCAAAAAAATAAAAGAGAATGTCATAATTGAAGGTCACACTTCTCATCTATTTCCTGTTGATGTTATCATTGTGTTGAGATGTAATCCTGAAATACTGAAAAAAAGACTCGAGAAAAGATATCCTTCTAATCATTTGAAAGTTCAGGAAAATTTGGAAGCAGAAATACTCGGAGTGATCACTTCTGAGGCTGTGATGAAAAACAAGAAAGTTTATGAAATTGATACTTCTGAGAAGAACATTGAAGAAAATGTCAATGATATTCTTAAAATTCTAAAAAGTAAGACGGATGATTTTAAAGTTGGAAAGATTGATTGGTTAGAGAAATACTATGATTTGATTGATATGAGTCAATAATCAAATTGTACATCATCAAATTTGTTGGTATTATTTTCTTTACTTTTTCTATCCCAAATGTCCATAAAATTTTTTACCCCAACAAAAGATGCTGTTAGAGCAATACCTAATGCAGCTATTCTATATTGTAATTCTTCACTTCTCCTTCGTTCGTTATCTTCGTAATTCATCACATTGAAACCATTTAAATTACTTCTATAGGATATTTTATTCTCTTCTTCATTGAATCTGAAAATAAATTGTAAATCCACAGGGCCCACTTCTTCTAATTTTAATCTTATAGATTTAATTATAAAGGATGTGTTTATCCTGTCAACTTGTACATAACCTAAAGATTTGATTCCCTTAATATTAGAATTATTTATATAATAGATTATTTCTGAATCTACTCCTAAAAATGAAACATTGGAAATGTTTTTTTGAAAATCTATTGTTGCATAACAATCGAGAAATTGATTTTTAACAACATTTTTAAATTCAGATTTTAGACTGTAACATACAACACTGCATGATACATTATTAAATTTATTTGGTAAAAATGTGATTGGAAATTGTGGTTCGTAAAATGCAGATATAATTGAATTGCTCCCGAATATTGTTAAAAGAGCTATAAAAATAGAAAGATGTATAAACCTATTTTTAAGTTGTTCAATTTTATGGATTTCACCTAATTTGTCTAACAGAAATATTATGATAAGTGGCATTATAACTAAATAAAATACATTCGATAAAATATCTCGATTAATTGAATTTGGATCTTTAGCAAAATTGTAACCAAATATTATTATATAATTTGTAAAAAATATTAATGAAAATTCTAGTAAAATAATAATAATAATACCTATTAAATAATTTTTATCTGTTAGATTCGATTTAACTTTAATTACTTCCTCTTTTATCTTAGATATTATGCCCATAATTTTAAGTTTGAATTAATTAAATTAAAATAGATTAAATTTGTATTAATTCTTACAATTTACGGGAACATCACAACCTTTCCAGCCTGTCCTGACGCTGCCAATTCTATAGCTTTGTCATAGTCCTTCAGTTTTAATTTGTGCGTTATGATTGGAGTTATATCTAATCTACCAGAACCAAGTAGGCGAGAAGTTATTATCCACGTATCGAACATCTTTCTTCCCCATATTCCATTAATGTGTGCCTCTTTCAAAACGACGTCAGATGACCAGTTTAGTTTCACTTCTTCTGGTGGTAAGCCAAGTAATGTCACTCTTCCCCCACGTCTTAAACTCTTCAATCCTTGGTTTACTGCTTCAGGGCTTCCAGACATTTCTAGGAAAACATCAGCACCGATGCCATCTGTCTCTTCCATTATTCTCTTTACTACATCTTCTTCATGCCTGTTGATCAAAACATCAGCACCCATTTTTTTCGCGACGTCAAGGTGTAATTTCGTTCCACCGATTGCTATTATTTTTGTAGCTCCAGCAACACGACATAGACCTATTGCAAACTGACCGGTTGGACCAAGGCCAAACACAGTAACAGTCTTCCCAACGATATCTCCAGAGTAAACAGTGTAGACAGAATTACCCAGAGATTCTTGTAAGGTTGCAACTTCAGGTGGCATGTTCTTAGGATTTCTCCACAGGTTTGCTTCTGGTAATGAAACATATTCAGCGAATGCCCCGTCCACATCCACTCCCAACAACTTCATGTTCAGACAAACATGTTGGTTGCCAATCCTACATTGAAAACATTTCCAATCAGCGATGTGTGACTCAGCAGATATGTAATCTCCTACAGAGAATGAAGTAACACTCTTTCCTATCTCAACGATATCTCCACAGACTTCGTGTCCTAATGTCCTCGGTGGTTTAACTCTCGTATTCCAAGGGGCATCCCATTTGTAAATATGAACATCAGTTCCGCATAATGAGCATGCTTTGACTTTAACCAATACATCATTCGGTCCTATCTTCGGTATTTCAGTCTCAGTCATCTCCAGACCAGGAGCAGGTTTCATTTTCCTAACAGCTACCATCTCTTTCATCACACCACCTTTTTGTTTTTTTAGAAAATTATAAATAAATTTTAATCTTAAAGTTAAAATAGAGAACATGGTAAACCATTTACAATATTTGAAGGATGAAATAGACAACTTGAAGAAACAGAATCTTTTTACACCTTTGCCAATTCTTGGGGACGAACAGAAAGCAAGGACAATAATCAATGGAAAAGAAGTCATCAACTTATCAGCTAACAACTACCTTGGTTTTGCCAACCATCCTAGAATCAGAAAAGCTGCTAAAGAAGCGATAGACAAATGGGGTTTTGGTGTAGGTGCAGTGAGACAGATATGCGGGACGATGCCGATTCATCTGGAGTTTGAAGAACAATTAGCAAAATACAAGAAAACAGAAGCTTCATTAGTTTTCGTTGCTGGTATCGCTGCAAACCGTGGTACTATCCAAGCAATAATGGGAGAAGAAGATGTCATTATAAGTGATGAGTTGAACCATGGCAGCATAATCGACGGAGTAAGACTGGTAAAATGTGAGAGAAAAATCTATCCTCACCGTGACATGAAAGGGTTAGAACAAGCATTAAAAGAATCACAGAAATTTAAGAGAAGGTTAGTTGTGACAGACGGTGTGTTCAGTATGGACGGTGACATAGCTCCTTTGGACGAGATAGCAGAACTAGCGGAAAAGTATGATGCTATAACGATGGTTGATGATGCACATGGTGATGGTGTCCTTGGAAAAGATGGAAGAGGAATTATCGATCATTTCAACATTCATGGAAAGATTGACATAGACATGGGAACTCTGTCAAAGGCCTTTGCTTGTTTAGGCGGTTACATCGCAGGAAAACAAGAACTTAAGGATTATCTTATACAAAGAGCAAGGAGTTTCATATTCACGACTGCTCATCCGCCTGCTGTCGTTGCTGCGTGCATGGAAGCAATAAAAATGGTTCAAGATGAACCACAACATGTCAAGAACCTATGGAAGAATACTAAATATTTCAAAGAAAAAATTCAAGCCTTAGGGTTTAACACTGGTAGAAGTCAAACACCGATCACACCGATAATAGTCGGCGAAAGTAAGAATGCTATTAGATTGAGTGAAGAAACTTTCAAAGAAGGTTTGTTTGCTAAACCAATAGTTTATCCGTTGGTTTCAAAGGATACATCAAGAGTCAGGACAATCGTTACTGCGATTCACACTAAGGAAGATTTGGATGAAGCTGTTGATATATTCGAGAGAGTAGGAAAGAGATTAAATTTAATTTGATAAATTCTTTCCCACCAGAATCATCAGATTTTTATCATGAAAAGATGAATATTAGATTATGAAAAAAATAATTTTTATTTTGTTATGTTTGATCATCTATCTTAATTTTTTTACTTTTGACATTAATGCAAGTTCTACCACCACAACAATACCTAGAGTATCATTTAGATGCAACGACGTTGATTTGGACCATAATGGAATCATAAACATTATCGACATAGCTATAGTTGCAAAAGCCTATGGATCATATCCAGGACATCCTAAATGGAATACAATAGCTGACCTTGATAAAAATGGCGTAGTAAACATAACCGATGTAGCAATAGTTGCAAAAGAATTCGGTAAAAAATGTTTTAGACAGTCTGAAGTTTTGTATGATATTAGTGAAGAGACTGGAAAGCCAGATCAATATTATTGTTCTTATGATGAAACAAGAAATAAAGTAACTATTATAATCAAAGAAAATGGTATTTATGATAATCAAGAACTAATTAATATCTTTAATCAATATTTTAATTCAGTAAAGAGTCATTTAAATATTGATAGTGCAGGTGTTAAAAAATTCCATGGTTCTACTATTAATGAATTTGATAAGTTTATTGAAGATCTTGTTAAAAGTGAATATGTTGGCTACATAATTTTTGTCGGAACAGACTTGCCTATTGTAATAAACGAATATAACGATAAGACTGGAGATATTGAAAGGTCAAACCTTGATCATCCAACAATAAACGATGTTTACGCTTACGTTGAAAGAACAAAAGAAGTTGGCGTAAATGAATGTGTGGATGTTGCAATCTCAACAGTTATTGCACCAGAAAAATATTCAGACGAAGATAAAAGATCATTTGTAAAACAAGTATTTAGTAATTTTATTAAATATCACTCAAACATACAAGCTACTTTTGACAAATTCAATAAAAATATTCTCATAATAGAACATTATGAATTTGCCTCAGAGTCAATAAGTTATAACCCTGCTAATTTTGATTCATATAATACTATCTATTTTTATAATCCTATTTATGTGATAAATACAGAATATTCAAAAGTAGAAAGTGAAATGAAAAATAAACCATTAATTTTAATGTATCATACTCATGGTTCAGCAAATTATCTTGGAATGGGATTAAACAATAAAATTTATGTGAGTAATCAGGAAATTTTAGATTTCTATAATAGCAATGGTCAAATTAGTCTTTTTTCAGATGTGCTTAGTGCATGTGGACAGAACTGGCTGTCAGATAAAGCTTATGATTTTTGTTGTTGGCCACAAACATGGTTAAAAACAGGTGTTTGGACTGTATTTGATGTCACTGGTGATCCATATCATCATAGTTTTGAAAGATGGCTTTTCAATGAAAAAATAGTTGGAAACGCTTTGAGAAAAACATATCATGTTCAAGATATGATTTATGGTGATATTTTAGCAACATTGCCTTAATTTATCTAATTAAATTCCTAAAACTGAAAGTACAATACCATTAAACCCAGAAAAAAATAATATTGAAGGAATCAGCAAACATCCCATGCAATGTGACCTCTTTATTCCCAGACTAGCACAAAGCAACCCGATAGAAGTGGAAGTGAAAACTATTAACAAACCATAAACTCCAGTCATTAGAAAAACCATTATCGACATAAAAATCATCACAGAAAGAGAAAGATACTTGTAATTCAACTTTGCCAACAACTTTGGAATCCTTTTACCGAGAAACATCGTTATCAACACAGCAATCCCAGAGGTAAAACAAATCACTCCTATCATAAGCAGAACATCATAAAAAGTTAATTCAGGCAATACCTTTTGAATGGCTATACTCGCCCCACTTCTCGGAGTCTGGATAAAGTATAAACTTAGCAGAGAAACGATTTCATGTGAAATCCTTATTCCAGATAAACTGACTAGGAAAGATCTGGTCTCTCCAATTCTGCCTAAGTAACTGACTATCGTAGCAGCCTGTGAAACACCAATAGAAGGAAGAAAGCCGATCAGTGTTCCAGCAACAGAGCCAAGTAGAATAGATTTCAACAAGTCGACTTTAGAGATATGCAAGTTAGAATCTTCTTTCTGTGCTGGTATCTTGGATTTTCCATTCATACTGATGATGATTGTACTTAAACCGAACATTCCAGTCAGAACCGGAAAAAAGATATTTTCTGAAGGGACTAGGTTTGAACTTAAAGTGATTATCCCGAAAAAGCCAGAGAGAAGAATTATGAACGCTGCAGAAAGTATTTTCCTCAACCTCTTCTCTGAGGCAATCATGAACAAAACAACGATAGCTATTAAGTACTGAATGTAAGGTCTTAGCATATCATAAAAATTGCTGAAAGTACTGGAGAATATTGAAAGAAGAATCAATGTAATAACCAAGGAACCCATGCCACCGATTATCGTTAATTTAATCGCTTCGTATCCTCTCCCTTCTAAAAGTAATCTATGGCCAGGTAAAACAGCAAGACTAGTATCTTCTTGTGGGGCACCAAAGAATATGGAAGGAATATAACTTATGAAAATCCACGTGACTGTTAATGATACGATGAAGACTATCAAATAATACGGCGAAGCAAACAAAAATGTCATTCCCATGATGAGAGGTATCAAAGTGTTTATATGCATTCCTGGAATAAGGCCTGTAACTGCTCCGACACAAACACCAAAAATAGAAAACAACAGAATCTCTAATAACATCCAATCACTTTAAGTTTATGTCAGAAACTTTTCTCGGAAGTACTTGCAATTGCCCGTTGTATTCATCAACCAAACCGTTTACAGAAATAGGTTTGTTAATCTTGAAATCACTCTCTGTTATATTATTTTTCTTCAAATCATTCATCAAACTGACAAAAATCGGGACTTGTATGTCAGACTTACCGTCAGAAATTACAAGAAACATGTGACCGTCTGCATGAAGTTTCTTTTGTTTTATCGTACCTTGAGTTGAGACACTTCTACCAATCATATCAGAAGTAATCTGACTGATTTCAATCTCAACTGGTTTGATGTTTATCGCTGCGATGTAGATTAAGACCAAACCAAGGACAGAAGTGAAGAAACAAATCAAAACCAGAAAATTCTTTTGCATAATTAAAAACTAAATTTTAAACTTAAATTCCTTTTTTCAAACGTTCATCACAACTCTACTGTCCAGAAAATCACTTAACATTATAATGTATAGATATTAAAGTGGTTAAAATGAAAAAAGAAAAAGTTTGGTCTGTCGCGAAAGGTTGGATTCCAGTTGGTGAAAACAATTGGGTCAACTGAAGTTTGTGGGATAATAACGTCCAATTTCAAAGAAGAGTTAAGAATGAGGATAAATGGACTACTGTAGAACAATTCCACTTCTCGCCAAAAGTACTGAAGGAAATCTGGTGGAGAATTCCTAATAGGCTAACAGCTATAGAATGTAAAAGAAAGAAAAACTTAGTCGTGTTAAGTGGTTGAAACTTTAATTCAATTCTTCCTTAACTTTCTCTTCTACTTCTTTTTCTAGTCCTAATTTTTCAACGAGTTCTTTGTAACGATTTCTGATTGTAACTTCTGTCACATTAACAATAGAAGCCACTTCTCTCTGTGTTCTCTTCTCTCCAGCCAAAACGCACGCAATGTAAATAGCCGCAGCTGCAACCCCTGTAGGTCCTTTACCACTTGTTATATCAAGTTTCTTGGCGTTCTTCAATATCTTTATCGCATTAGCCTGAACTTTATCGCTTAAGTTCAATATCGAACAGAATCTTGGGACAAAGTCTTTTGGGTCTGCAGGAAGTATTCTAACCGTAAGTTCTCTTGCAACATAACGGTAAGTTCTTCCTATTTCTCTCTTCTCTAACCCAGATGCCTCAGCAATCTCATCTAAAGTTCTTGGTGTTCCGAATTGACGAGAAACAGCATAAACTAAAGCAGCTATGACAGATTCTATTGATCTTCCTCTAACCAATCCTTTATCTACAGCCTCTTCATAGTATCTTGCTATCCTCTCATGGACTGGTTTTGGAAGGTTTAAGAATGAAATTATTCTCTGTAATTCAGAAAGAGCGAAAGACAAGTTTCTATCCTTTGACTCTATCAATCTCTTATGCCACTTTCTTAATCTGTAATACTGGGCACGTTTCTTTCCTGGAACTTTGTACAGTTCACCTAAACCCTTACCGATTTCAGTCGTCAAACCTTTATCATGTTTAGTGAAGGTTAATGGTGCACCAGTTCTTGCACGCCTTGAAATCTGGTCAGAATCGAAAGCTCTCCATTCCTGACCTCTATCGATCATATGCTCTTTAACGACCAATCCACATCTTGCGCATCTCAACTCCCCACGAGTTTCATCTTCTATGAAATCATTACTTCCACACTCAGGACATTCTTCCAATTTTTTTACGAACTTCATAATAATCACTTATTAGTAAAGATAGAAAGCTATTTAAACCTTTCGGTTTAAGCTTTTAACTTTTCATTATTATTGGAAACGCTCTTATATAAACTTTTCCCTATCAGTCTTTTTTAATTAAAAGGGGTTAATTATTCAGTCTTTTCATCCAAATCTCACGAATAAAACCTTCTTTAATTAAATAAATTTATATACCAACTCTACTAATTTCTAACTATAATAATATCAGTCATGGAGGTGTATAAATGACTAGGGTTTTCCCGTTGGCACCTTTAGAGAGAATTGCTAAGAAAGCAGGTGCCCAAAGAGTGTCAGCTTCTGCTGTTGGAGCAATAAGAGAAGCTGTATTAGACGCGGCTGAAATAATAGCTGCTGATGCAGTTGCTGCTTCGCATCATGCAGGAAGAGTCACTGTAAAGGCAAAAGACATAAAAATTGCCTGTAGATAATTTTTTGGTGGTTTTTTTGGAGAAGACTACGAGTGTAATTAAAAACTTGAAAAAAGGTAGTTTGGTAATAATAGATGATGTTCCCTGTAAGGTTGACAATATTAGCGTTACTAAGAGTGGAAAACATGGGGCCAGTAAGGCTCGTGTTGAAGGTATAGGTCTGTTCGACGGAAGAAGAAAGAGTATAGTTAAGCCTTCTGATGACACAGTAGATGTTCCGATAATAACAAAAAAGAAGGCACAAGTTTTAGCTATATCAGGGGAAAGAGTACAACTTATGGATTTGGCAGATTATTCGATGTTTGACCTTGATATACCAGAAGAATTGAAGGGAAAGCTGAATTCAGGCGAGGAAGTTAATTACTATGAAATCGTGGGATTAAAGACCTTAAAACCCTTGAAATGATTAAGCCCACTCGATTAAACCAGTTTTATTTAATTTATCAAGAATTCCCGTTATGGCAGCTTTGACTATATCCCTATTCCCATTCACAGAAAAAACATCAGTTATTTGTTCAACAGAAGTTTTTCCATCGCATTGAATCCAGACAAGAAAAGTGATAGGATCGATATCATAAGTTTTCTTCGTTTCAGGGTCAACAAGGATGTAGGCATTTCCAAGTTTTGACCAACTCATTTCTTTCGTTTTCTTAGGATACTTCACGTTTTTCTCCTTCTTCTGGCATCGGCGTAGCTATGTGTTTGATTATGACAACGTCACCAATCGATTGAACCATTGGATAAGGAACGATTATTCCCTTCTTTTCACCCACCATCTTACCTAGAAAAGTCCCTTTGGCTGCTGATATGACTAATGATCTGACTTTAAACCTTGCAAGATCGAGTTCAACATCAGAAACCTTACCACAGTAAAATCCCCTGTCTGTGAAAACATCCTTACCAAACATCTCTGAAATATCCTTCACTGTGATCGGCATAATTTAACCTCCTTGTATTATATAGGTAACAATCTTTTTTAAACTTTCACAGATTAATAATTGGTGTTAGAGAGTGCCGAGATACCCTAACCTGGTATGGGACTAGTCTGCTAAACTAGCGGCCGAAAGGCCTTGTGGGTTCAAATCCCACTCTCGGCGTTGGGTCGATGGTCTAGCTCGGTTAAGACATCGTCTTGACGTGGCGAGAATCCCAGGTTCAAATCCTGGTCGACCCATTATAAATATAAAAAGATTTGTTACAAATGAGAAAAGATGCTCCCGTTGTCTAGTCCGGTCAAGGATATGGGCCTTTCGAGCCCCAGGCCCGGGTTCAAATCCCGGCGGGAGCATTTTACAGTGAACAGATGAAATACAACATAAAAGTCAAACTCCATGAAGATTTCTTGAAAGTTGATGGCAATAACATTCTAGTTGGTTTAAAATCAAAACCAGAAAAAGGAGAAGCAAACAAAGAATTGATAAAAAAACTAGCTGAACATTTTGATGTAAATTCTTCTCGAGTAAGAATTTTATCTGGTTTTAAGTCAAAGAACAAAATAGTAGAAATCCTATAATTTTATAAGTTAAACTTTGTTATATCCATTTGAGCAGGGGTTGCCAAGTCTGGTCAAAGGCACAGGCCTTAGGAGCCTGTCCGTTAGTCGGTTCATGAGTTCAAATCTCATCCCCTGCATATTTTGAATGTTTTATATCACTGTTTCTTCAAAAATTATAACCATGGAAAAAGAGATGATTTTACTTATTCTTTGTGGGATCGTTTATGGAACAGTAGCTCCTGCAGCACAATTTCTATCAAACCTTGGTTTATCTTCTTATGAAATAGCATTGACGACAACAATACCTCCGACTATTTTATTTTTTATTTTATCAGTTTTCATGAAAAAAACAATGCAAAGTAAGGATATCAAATTCTTCTTACTTATTGGTTTTTTGAACAGTCTATTGGAGTTAGTTTGGTTGGGCAGTATATCCCTCGGTACACCAGTTTCTATATTTACTTTATTACTCTACACACAACCTTTATGGACCATTATTTTTGGCAGAATTTTCTTTAAAGAAAAAATAACTAGATTAAAGACAACCTCATTAATAATTGTCTTAGTCGGTGTTTTAATTTTAGTTTCACCGTGGAATCTTGAAAGTAAATTAAACGTCACTGGGATAATATTTGCAGGGTTAAGTGGACTGCTTTATTCTTTATTTTTAATCACAGGTAAAGAAGCAACGAATAGAAAGATCCATTACACCAAATTTATGTTCGGTTTCTCGATTTTTACTATATTCTGGTTGTTAGCGATTCAACCATTTTATCAGATAATGATAAAAAATGATGTTTTAACTACATTGGATGCAAACATTATTTCAAAACATTTATTTGAGATAATTCTAGGTAGCATCATAATAAAAATTGTACCTGTAATTTTATTGTATAAAGGCATCTCTAAAATCAAAATTTCAACTGCAGGAATAGTATTGTTGATAGAACCAATAATCGCTACTATTATAGCATATTTTCTCTTTAACCAATCAATAACCCAATCTGTGGTAATCGGTGGCTTTCTGATAATTTTTTCAAACTATCTCATTATAAGAAAAAATGAATGAAAATATTGTTCTGATATTTATTTAAAGTTCTGAACAAGACATAATTTAGGTGATTCAGTCTGGTTAAGAAGAAAGGCTTTCCATCAGTCGGTGAAGTTATTTTTGTCACAGTCACAAACCTCACTCCTTACTCTGCTCTCTGTCGATTGCAAGAATATCCTGGAAAAGAAGGAATGATACATGTCTCAGAAGTTTCAGGAAAATGGGTCAGGGATATTAGAAAATTCGTGAAGATGAACAAAAATTACATAGCGAAAGTCCTGCGTGTGGATGAGGAAAAGGGTCACATTGCATTAAGTTTGAAGAGAGTTGCAAAGGTGGACAGAACAAGAAAGATACAAGAATTCAGGTACGAACAAAAGGCAGAGAAAATACTCAATAAGATAGCGAGGAAAAAGAAAATAACCTTGGAAAAGGCATACGAATTGATTGGTTATGAACTGCAAGAAAAATTCAAGGACATGTTCGAGGCGTTTGAACTTGCTTCTAAGTCACCAGAACCTCTTATCAATAGAGGAATAAAAAAAGAATGGGCTGAAATCATACACGAAGTAGCTAAAGAAAGTATAACTAAAAAAAAGATTAGGATAAAGGCAGAGTTGAACTTGAAGTTTTACACTGACGACGGGATAGAAAAAATAAAAGAATTCTTGGATAACTTAATCAATAAATATGGATTAAACATAAAATATATTAGTGCTCCAAGGTACAGCGTAGAAGTAGAGAGTGACAACCCAAAATTGGCACAGAAAGAACTGATAAAACAATTGACTGATGCTGTATCGAAGGTAAAGGATGGCGAAGCGGAATTTAAAATAATTGGTGAAAAAAAATGATTGAAACTAAAATAAAAGTTCAAAAGAAAATACCGAAGTTAGAAAACCCGATATTCATAGAAGGATTGCCTGGTGTAGGTAATGTGGGTAGGATTGCTGCAGGCTATCTCGCTGAACAATTAAAAGCAGTGGAGTTTGCTGAATTATTCTCACCTCATTTTCTACCTTTTGTCCTCTTGCATCAAAGTTCGGCTGTTCATGTCCTTAATAATGAATTCTTCTACTGGAAGGCTGGAAAAAAAGGTCAAAGAGATTTGATAATCCTGATCGGCGATAGTCAAAGCATTGATCCCATGGGGCATTATGAAATCGTCGAGACTGTTCTAGATTTTCTGGAAGGTTTAGGAGTTAAAGAAATGATAACTATAGCAGGCTTGAATGTTGGAAAGTTGGACAGAGAACCACGAGTTGTTGGGGCAGTGACAGATTCTGAAATAATAAAAGATTATAAAAATTATGGCATAGATTTTGATGCGGGTGCTAAAGTCGGAACAATAGTTGGAGCATCTGGCTTGTTCCTAGGATTGGGAAAATATAGGGGAATGAAAGGAATTTGTCTGCTCGGTGAGACTTCAGGGTTTCCAATAATTCCAGACCCTAGGAGTGCTGAAGTTGTCTTGAAGACTTTGACAAAAATACTCAATGTAAAGGTTGACATGTCTAAATTACAAGATAAGGTCAAAGAGATGGAAAATTTCATGAAGAAGATCGAGAAAGTTCAACACAGGGCAATAAGTCAATTATTATCACAACAGATGAGGGAACCAACTGGAGAAAAGGGAGAAGAAGAACTGAGATACATAGGATAAGCTTAAGAATTTTCGTTTAGATAATGTGAGTTTATGGCAGAAGAATTATTAGTCCCGAAACAGGATTATCTATCCGCAGGAATACACATAGGAATGAAGTCTAGGACAGCAGACATGAAAAAATTCATATACAAAATTAGAGAAGATGGTTTAGCTGTCTTGGATTTGAAAATGCTTGATGAAAGGATAGCGACCGCAGCAAAATTCTTTTTTGGCATGAAAAAAATACTCGTCGTCGGAAGAAAGTTGAATTCACATACTCCTATAAAAAAATTTTGTGAAACTGTTGGATGTGAATCCATAACAGGAAGATTCATGCCAGGAACTTTGACTAACCCGAGTTACAAACAATTTGTTGAACCTGATGTTGTTCTGTTGGCTGATCCTTTGTCAGATTATCAGGCATTGAAAGAAGCTGTTGATAGCAGGATTCCAGTCGTTGCCTTCTGTGATACTTTCAACGAGACTAGAAATATCGATTTTATTATCCCATGTAATAACAAAGGAAAGAAATCACTTGCTTTAATCTACTGGCTTTTGGCTAGAGAGATACAGAAGAACAGGGGAGAGAAGGAATTCAAGTACAAAGTCGAAGATTTCATGGGACCAGAAACAGAAGGGGAAGAAAAATAAACTTTAAATACATCTTGTCCTAATTAAGCTTTGAGTGAGTTGGTTAGATAGCTTCGCCTTTCCGTCAAAAGAAAGGTGAGGAAGTTCCATCCATGAAGGGACCGAAAGGAGACTGAGAAGTCTGTTTTCGATATCAGAAACGATACCACGCAAGTGGATGAAACGGATCGAGAACCCCGGTGAAATGCAAGCTGAAAAAGCGCTTAGACGGATGCTATCTGAAAACAAAAGATGGGCTAAAACCAACACACTCATTTTTAAATCTTCATGCGCTTAATTATTGAGTGATGATATGGGTAAAAAAGACAGGTTTTCCATGCCAATGGGAATGGCAGGTATAACTAGGTATGGGGAAGGTAAAGAACAGATAAAAATTAAACCCAAGTATGTGGTTGCTTTCTGCATAGCTGTCGTTGTATTAGAAGTTGTATTGAAGGTATTCGGTTAATTTTTAATTTTATCGACCAAATATTTAAGAAATTAAAGCTTAACTATTCCTTTTTTAATACATGGAAATTCCAAACTGGTTAAAAAGAAAAGATTCTAAAATTGAAAAGTTAGAAGAAAAAGTTAACGAACTTCAAAGGGAACTTTTTAACAGACCAAATCTTGAGGAAAAAGTGAAAGATTTAGAAACTAGATTGAAAAGAATTGAAAGTTTATACATTGAACCAAAGAGGTATCCACAGACAATCACATTAAAAAATGAAGCTCTTCTCATTACTGATGCGGATTTAGATGGTTTAGTTTCTGCTGTTTTACTCAATTGGGCTGGTTGGAAATTCAATCCTTTATTTTTGAAATATGGTCTAACAGAAATTCTCAATAGAGTGGAAGAAGCATCGATGGTTATAATTGCGGATTTTACTTATTATGACGATACTCATAAGGGGATAGAAAAGTTATTACAAAAAGGAATCAATATTCTTTACTTTGATCATCATCTCGATACTGAAATATATACAAGTAAGATTAAAAAGAATGACCGTTTCAAACTTGTTTACAACAACGATAATTGTTGGACTGCTAAGATAATCTACGACTTCTTAAAACCTGATTCTAAAATTAAGCATCCTAAAGTAGCTGAAGAATACGTTAATATGGCTGGTATTACCGATGGAAAAATCAAAGGACTATCTGAAGAGGGAGAGATAGTAAGAAAGGCGCGTTTGTTACAAGGTGCAATTTGTGCTGGTAGAAACTATCATTTTTGTTCGTACGTTTACCAGAAGCTTTTAGACAATTCTTTCTTAAAAGATCGTTTAATTTGGGAGATGGCAATGAGCTATAATCCGTCTATAGAAAAATACGCTCCACAATTCTAAAGAAAATAGAATGAAAAAATTTTGTAAAAATAAAAGAGTTTAAAGCGATTTTGCAATCATCCTACCAAAACTTCTTGCTGAACGGGGCCCATCCGCTGTTATTATTTTCCCATCTTTTTCAACTGGTTTTCCTGTATAGATTGCTCCTTTTGATTTAAGGTTGTTTCCTTCGCTTGGATAACATGTAGCCTTTTTTTCTCTTAATAACCCAGCGTTAGCAAGAGTACTGGGTGCTATGCAAATTGCACCGATTACTTTTCCTTTGTAATAGGCATCTCTAGCAATGTCATGAGCTTTTTTATTATGAAAGTATATTGAAGAGCCAGATCCTCCGATAAATACTATTGCATCGTAATCATCCACGATAACTTCATCTAACGCTATTTCAGGAACTATAGTTCCACCTAACATCCCAGTTGCTATATTTTTTGTTGTTGAAGCAATGGTAACATCGTTCCCAGCAGTTTCTAACTCTTTTTTTGTATCGAATAACTCCTCATCTCTGAAATCTCTCGGTGCGATTATCATTAAGACCTTTCCCACACAATCACCAATTATCTTTTATTTTAAACGGCAAATAAATAATTATGAAAAAATTCGAGTTTGTTGATATCACTACAGCAGATGTTGCTTTTGATGCCTGTGGTAGAAATTTGAATGAACTTTTTGCCAATTCCGCTTTGGCAATGTTTGAAGTTATGGTAGACACAAAAAAAGTAAAATCAAAAGTTAAAAGAAAAGTGAAAGTAAAAGGCAATGACTTACAATCTCTAATGTTCAGTTGGCTCAATGAACTATTGATTTTTGTTGATTCAGAGAATCTAGCATTTTCTAACTTTAAAACAGAAATCGATGAAAAAAATTTTACTTTAAATGCTGTTTGCAAAGGAGAAAAAATTAACCCTAAAAAACATGAGACGAGAACTGCTGTTAAAGCTTGTACATATCATCAAATGAAAATTGAAAAAAATAAAATTTGGAAAGCTAGAGTTATACTAGACATTTAAGTCGATTTTATGAGAATTGAAAAATGTCCTAATTGTGGGAATAAAAGTTTGAAATTTATTCTGAATGAATGGGTATGTTACGAATGCGAATATCACACCCATAATTTGAAAAAAATTAAAGGAACTTTCAGATGATTAAATTTTGGTTTTAAATTCATCCCTTCATAACCCCTAGTGGTACCAATCTCGCAACACGTTTACTTATTCCAGACATTTCTGTGGTTAAAACTACTTCATCTACATCCTTGTAAGCTTCAGATGCTTCTTCAGCCATAACTTTCCAACTCGCAGCCTTTGATAGAATCCCCTTTTCTGCCATCCTTCGTGCCACTTCTTCCCCTCTAACACTTCTTAACATTTTTGTTCTCGAAGAAACCCTGCCTGCACCGTGTGCTGTGGAGTAAAAAGTTTCTTTTGCTGTTTCTGCTCCAATCAAAACATAACTTGCAGTGGCCATCGCACCAGGTATGATTACACACTGACCTATTTTTTGATGGTCTTTTGGAATTTCAGGATTTCCAGGAGGAAAAGCTCTGGTCGCACCCTTTCTATGTAAATAAAATTTTTTCTTTTCCCCATCTATCTCATAAGTTTCAATCTTACCTATGTTATGAGCAACATCATATACTACTTCTAATCCTATATCCTCTAACTTCATCCCTAAAATTTTTACGAAACTTTCTCTTATCCAATGCATGATTAAAGATCTGTTAGTCCAAGCATAGTTAGCTGCACAGGCCATGGCAGAAAAATAATCTTCACATTCTCTTGTTCCAGATGGGGCATAGACTAGTTCTCTATCAGGGAGATTTCTTATTTCATCCCTGAATCTGGACTCCAAAATTCTTAAATAATCTGTACAGACTTGATGTCCAAATCCCCTCGAACCCGTGTGAATCATTACTGTCACTTGTCCAGGTTTTTCAATACCAAAAACTTTAGCCACTTCTGGTAAGAAAATTTTATCCACGACTTGAACCTCAAGAAAGTGATTTCCTGCTCCTAAAGTGCCGAGTTGAGGTGCGCCTCTTTTTTTTGCTTCGTTAGAAACCTTTGCTGAATTAGCACCTTTCATGCAACCGTTCTCTTCCAAAAACTCTAAATCTTTTTCAGTTCCGTAACCATTTTCAGCAGCCCATTTTGCACCGTTAACTAAAACTTCGTCCAACTCAGAAAAACTCAACTTAACTTTTCCTGTTTCTCCGACGCCAGAAGGAACATTTCTGAAGAATGATTCTAACAATTCTCTTAACTTTGGTCTTATTTGATCGACTGTTAAATTTGTCCTAAGCAAACGAACTCCACAGTTGATATCAAAACCGATTCCTCCGGGTGATAAACCACCATTGTTGAAATCTAGTGCAGCTACTCCACCTATTGGAAATCCATAGCCGAAATGCATGTCAGGCAATGCTATAGAGTGCTTGTAAATTCCTGGTAGAAAAGATATGTTAGCTGCTTGTTCGATTGCACCTTCTTCCACATCTCTTAAAAGTTTGTCTGATAAGAAAAACAATGCTGGAACTCTCATTCCTGGTTTAGAATCTTTTGGTAATTCCCATCTGCACGCTCCAACTTTTTTTAATTTCTCTTTTAGAACCATTTTACTCACATCTATATACAGAACATTATTATTTAAGTTTTCCACAAATCTTCTTCTTTTTTAGTTCTTTCATTCCAAATTTTTCTAGGTTTTTCTTCTGGTTTCTCTGGCGTTATCAACAATGAACGATTTCCAGTTTTTAAAGGGATTATGTAATACTCCAAAATTTGACCGTTCTCATCCTTCAAGTATATTTTTTTCTTGTTACTCTCCAATTGTTTGAAAGCCTTAACATCCCTGTAATCATACATCACAAACTGTCCGCGAGAAATCAGGTTTCTGACCTCTAAATTTCCTTTTTTATCCTTTGTCAAAACAGCCTCAGGATATTTCTCCATAGAATCATATTAAAAATATAAACAATTTAACCTTTAAACTTTGGAAATGAGAATAATAATTATAAGAGGTGATTTAATACCAGTATCGACAGCCCCATATACAAGGAAATACCAACACACACACCAGCGTGGGTCAGAAGCAACAGTTAGATGTGACAAGTGCGGCAGGATTGTTCCTAGATGGAAGACATTTATATCTTATAGGGGATTTAGGATAAATGACCCTGTTATACTAAAGCAGATGGACAGAAGATTTCTGCATCTTATGAGGGAAAAACAGAGAGTATGTCCAAAGTGTGCTAGGTTCTACCATATCGTCCAAAGAGGAAAATCTGTTAGAAAAAAACATATGTTCAAATGATGATATGGACATTCCAAAAATTAGAGAAATGAAAGGAATTTTATGGAGGAAAATTATTAAGCCAAAAGAACAAGAAGTAATTTTTCCCGAATTTAAGGTTGAAAGCCCCAAAGCTTTTATTGAATTACCTTCTGCTGAAAACATAACCAAGGTTGATATAAGGTACCCCCTGATACTGCCTTATACCTATGCTCACGTAAAATGGGAACCTGTAGAAAAACAATTGAATTATTATTTAGAAGAACCTATTTTATCTGAAAAAGAAAAGGAAATTTTAGAAAAAATATCTCAGGCATTAATAGACCTCATAGAAGTTGGTCTCACATCCATTAAAACCAGTCCACAAATCATGCAATACTTGGAAGAACAGATTAAAAAAGTGATAAAAGAACTCTCTCTCTCGATAACTCCTGAACAGTACATAAAAATTATGTATTATATCTTCAGAGACTTTATAGGTTTTAATGAAATTGAACCACTCTTGCAGGATCCTTGGCTTGAAGATATAGGTTGTGATGGGGTAGAAATTCCACTCTACGTTGTACATAGAAAGTACGGCTCTATCAAGACGAATATAATCTTTGAAACAGTAGAAAAATTACGTGAGTTTGTCATAAAATTATCTGAAAGATGTGGAAGATACGTAAGTTATGCTGAGCCAATCCTTGACGGAACATTACCAGATGGAAGCAGAATAAATGCCACTCTAGCAGGAGATATAGCAACAAGGGGGCCAACTTTTTCCATCAGAAAATTCACGGAAAGGCCATTTTCTCCTATAGATCAAATAGAAAATGGTACAATCTCTACTCTGGGTATGGCATATTTTTGGTATCTAATAGAAAATGGAGTATCTTTATTGATTTCAGGTGGTGTTGCAACAGGAAAGACCAGTTTTCTCAACTCTATATGCATGTTCATTCCTCCTGAATCGAAGATTGTTAGTATCGAGGATACACGTGAATTAAGAATACCGCATGAGCACTGGATACCGACAGTTACTCGTCTAGGTTTTGGTATACCCATGCCAACAGGAGAAAAATATGGTGAGATAACTTTATTCGACCTTTTAAAAGGTTCATTCAGACAGAACCCCGATTATGTGATAGTCGGAGAAGTGAGGGGTAAAGAGGCATATGTTATGTTTCAAGGTATGAGTTCTGGTCACCCTTGTTTAGCTACTTTTCATGCCGGTTCTGTCGATAGTGTTATCAAAAGATTAACCTCGCCACCAATAGAATTATCAGCAAGCCTAGTGGAAAGTTTGGATCTAATTGCTATAATGATTCATGCAAAGGAAAAGGCGAAATCTGCAAGAAGAGTAAAAGAAGTTGATGAGATCATATCCGTTTCTCATGAAACTCAAGATACAGAAACTTTTCGTTCAATCGAATGGGATACAAGAGAAGACACATTCGTTTTCAACAAAGACAGTCATCTTCTTAAAAAAATAGCACATAACAGAGGAATTACAATGGAAGAGGTAATAAAAGAAATCGCAAGAAGAAATGCCATCCTTGAATGGATGATTAATAACGGGATTAAAGATTATGTTAAAGTATGTCAAACCATCAACGAATACTACAAGAGTCCAGAAAAAATATTGAAGCAGATAGGCATTATAAAAACTATAGAAGAAGTGAAACCAATAAAAAAAGAAGAAATTCCAGAGAAAAAAGAAGAAATAAAGAAGGAAGAAGAAAAAATAGAGAAAGAAAAGGAAGCTAAGCCTGAAAAAATACCTATTGCTGAAATATTCAAGTTCAAGATAATCTCAGAAAAATAAAATACTAGGAAAACTAATTATTATTTATATGTGGAATATGTCGAATATATGGACGGAGTATAGGAACTTTGCAGCCAAATTACTTGGTTGGATACCTGATAAATACCCTGTAATAATTAAAACTGTTGAGCCATCGCTTTTAAAATCTGGTATGGGAATTACACCAAAAAGCTACATAAGTGCTGTTTGTTTAACTAGCTTAATCAGCTACATAGCCACTTTGATTTTATTTTCTGTGTTAGTTTTTATTGTATGGGAGTTGAAAATCTCCTTAACAATCCTCTTAATAGTTTTCATGCCTGTACTTGTCACCACCATAACCTTCATAGTAGGACTATTCTATCCTCAACAACTCGTAATGTCACGTAGAAAAAGTATAGAGACAAACCTACCTTTTATTATATTACATATGGCATCTATCGTTTCTTCTGGTATTCCTCCCCAGGCTGTCTTCAAGTTGCTCAGCGAATTCGAAGAATATGACGTTCTGGCTGACGAGATGAAAAAAATAACCAGAAACATAGATGTATTTGGCTTAGATCCCATGACTGCCTTGAGAGAAGTAGCTAAAAGGACTCCATCAGAGAAGTTTAAGCAATTGTTGCAAGGTTTAATAACAACCATTGAGGGTGGTGGGGATCTTAAGACATACTTGAAGAGTGCTGGAGAACAATCATTGTTCAACTGGGGAATAAAAAGACAAAAATACTTGGATCAGTTATCAACATACGCTGAATTCTATACAGGAATACTTATAGCATCACCTCTGTTCTTAGTTTCTTTGTTTTCAGTAATGAATATGATTCAACCTCAGCTAGGAGGATTTCAAATATCCCAACTGATGCAATTAAGCGTATACGTGATAATACCTGCACTCAATATAGGTTTCTTGTTCTTTTTACACATGACACAAGTGGAGATATAGATGGAAAAAATAAAAACGATAATGATAATCAACGGAATAATAGTAGCATTCATTTTATTGTTAAATTTTATATTCTTAAAAGGAGTCTCCAACTTGTTTTCTTCTGTCATAATCATCTCCATAGTCATTTTTTTCGTTCCTATAGCCTTACTTCGGTATTATGAAGCAGGGAAGGTCAAAAAGTTAGAAGATTTCTTTCCTCAGTTCATGCGTGACTTGGCAGAATCCATAAGATCTGGAATGACACTGCTTCAGGCGATTGAATCAGTTTCTGCGAATGATTATGGTCCTTTGAATTTATACATAAAAAAACTGAACGCCCAATTGAATTGGGGTATACCCTTTGAAAATGCACTCTTGAAGTTCTCTAGAAGCACAAAATCTAAATTAATCGGAAGGACAGTAACCACCATAATCGAAAGTCATAGATTCGGTGGAAACTTAACTGATATATTCGATTCCATAAGTGCAACTTCAATACAGGTGGAGAGATTAAGAGCGGAGAGAGCACTTTACATGAATTCTCAATTAATAACTGGTTACATAATATTCTTCGTATTTTTAGTAGTTATAATTGGTCTGGAAAAATTCTTAGTTCCAACAATATCACAACCTATGACTACTGGAGAACTAACTACAGAAGCTTCCCCTCAAGATATTACTGAGGAATACAAAGGGGTTTTTAGAAATCTAATTATGTTGCAAGGTCTGTTTGCAGGTCTAGTCATAGGAAAGATGGCTGAAGGAGCAATAGTAGGAGGACTTAAACATAGCCTCATCTTTTTTTTAGTGGGTCTGGTAGCTTACATGATAACAATTGGGTGATTAGTTAACTCCCAAGCACATCATTCGATGATACTTCATCATTAACATTAGAACAATTTGTGATGACCCTGATTTTGGTAATATTACCCGTAATATTAATATTAAATACATTTCTTTCTCCAGGCCCTAATGTCATGTTTAGATCCAATTTTTGTCTCGTAGCATTCGTGTAAAAAATTTCAAAATCTATGTTTCCCAGATCAATTATATCTGTATTTTCGACTGTTCCACTCAAATCCCCAGTAGTTTTATTATATTTCACATCATCAATGGCAATACCGCCATAAGTGCAAGTTACTCTTTTTTCTGATTTTTCTTGTACTTCTTGTGTAGTCTTCTTCGTAAATGAGGTTATCCACCCACCGTATAATGCAGCAACAGCCACCGTTAAAGCGATGAGCAGAACTGAAGCTATAAAAGGGGATATTCCCTTCATTCCGTCACCTGATTGTCCCCTCAGAATAAGTAAAGTCAAGAAAAACTGTAGGACATGTAGTCTTAATCTTCCCGCTCGTGAAACCGTCGGTAATGTTAGATAGAGTGAATTGTTTTATTTCATTACCCTTTAATAAAGCATTCAACGGAACTGTTTCCATTTTATTGTCTGGATAGAATAGGTATAAATTCTCCAAAGTTAGGTCAATAGCCCTTCGGTTATCAATTCTCAAGAACAAAGTACCATTATTGAAGCTTGCAGAATGTAACTTAAATTCTGCGCCAAGGCAAAGAGTCTCATAAGTAGAGTTTTCTCCTGTTTCGGATAGTTTTTTTTGGACGAAGCTTGTAGACCAATAAATGAGAATACCAGCTACACTCATTGTAACGGCTATCAGTAGAACTGCTGCCACAATCATGGATAAACCTTTACTCATAATGATAATTATTTCTTTCCAATAATAAAACTTTCGCTAAATATTTAATTACAAAAATTTTAATCTTAAGCATGAAAGGAATATCCCAATTCATAAGTTATGCGATAACAATCTTGCTTGGTTTTTCCATCTTGATATTCCTTTCAACATTAGTATACAGATATTACGATGATATTCTAAAAAATACGATAAAAGCTGAACTCAAACAAATTTGCATTCAAACTACAAATAACATAATCAAACTTCATAATCTAGCAAAGGAGTTCGATGCTATTCCTAAAAATTCTACTTCTACTATCATTTCAAGTATTGATTTGAATTATCCGAATAAAGTAGAAGGAAAGAATTTTGAAGTTGAACTCTTGGCTTCTCCGGGCATATGGAATTCAATCACTAACATCACTATAGAAGGGAAAGAAGTGATTATAGTTAAAGAAACAGGCTCCTATTCTAAGATTATCGCCAAAACAACTCAAAAACCTATCATTGTTTATGAATATGATGTCCCAAACGTTCCTATAGTCTTACAGGGAAAGTTTAGATCTGGAGAAAATGATATTCTCAAACTCCTCAGATACAACTACAATGGGGTTATAGAAGATAGAATAATCCTTGGAGAATCTGAATTAATAGTTGGAATAACTAAAATAAGTTGAAAGTTAGAGATTTACTTAAAAAACACCAAGTATCAGTTATGAACTATTTCGACTTCACTATAGCAGCTTCAACTTTTTTGATTTTTTTCGCACTTGCTGTAATGTTTTCTACAAACTATTTTTCTAACTTATCTAGTTTGACAAGAATTACTGAATTTAGATCTGCTTCAGAGGATTTTTATAAACTTTTTTTTGAGGACAAAGGAGTTCCATATAACTGGAATAAGAATTACTTGATTGGTCCCGTAAAGATAGGTCTTGCAGAAGATTTGTACATTACACGCATGCTAATCAGAGAAAATGCTGGCTTAAACAGGGCTAACGAACCTGTCAAAGTACATATAATCTTCGATGAAAAGTGTCTGAATAAATCATGGAACAATACTATTCGCATGTACGATGAAAACTGGAATGAGTTGAACATAGAGATATCTAACACGACGAATTGTAGCAATATTCAATATTTGAATCAAGCTGATGTGTCGTGGGAAGTTAACATCTCTAAAAATCAAATCGGAAAATATTGGGTTTATTATTTCCCAGACGAAAATGTAACAGCAAAAATCTATTCATCTTTGTCGTATTATACTACAAGTTGGATACCGAATAACAGAGACAACTGGACTGATAATAATACTTGGAGCGGAAATTGGTCCAGGTATGGTGGTGAATCAGGAATAGTCACAAATGATACTATCAACAAAACGAGAGGGAACAGTAGCATAAACATCACTGGCACTTTTAATGCTTCTTCTATATTTGGACTTAGGTTTAACCCTCCGAACAACATTACTAACGTTTCAAATGGATGGTACATGGATTCATGGATATTCATTGATAATAATTTAAACTTGTCATACATGAGAATTGTTTTGAATGACAATTATGAGACTATTTATACCCAAATAAGTTCAAATTTACCGAACAATACTTGGTATCATTTTGAGAAGGAATTGTCAAATACTACACAGAATGGATGGTCAAATTGGAATAATTTTAATGCCTCAAATGGGATAGATTTTATAGAAATTTACCTGAGTAACAGCAGTAGTAATCTGAATAAAACTCTAAAAATCGATGGCTTACATTTCAAGAAAAAACCTCTAGAAGTGAAAGCTTTTCCAGAAGAAAATATTCTAGCAGTTTCTTTGAGTAAGTTTGATGCTCTACAAAACATAAGTTATGATGAGACAAAAAAGAGCGTAGGCGAAAATTATAAATTCAGGTTGGAAATTGGTAATAAAACTTATGGTGGAGATTTTAATAAATCTGCCAATGTAGGATGTTGTGAATATCCAAAGATTATAGAGAATAAAAACGGAACGATAAGTAAGGATTTAGTTAGAACATGTGTTTGGAAGTGAAATTTATGAAAGGTCAGTTGTTTACTCTGGAGTCATTCATATCAATCTTAATGTTATTTTTTATAGTGGTATACTTATTTCAAAACCCTCCAGCTTCTCCAGAATTCAAAACAATCAACTACAAATTGGAAGCTTACAATGGACTCAAAATACTCGAAAAGACAGGAGAATTGAGGAAAGATGCTGTGGATAACGATACAACCTCTATCGAAAATAAATTGAACCCATTTTTACCCAATTTTTTGTATTATAATGTCACGATATTCAACGAAACAACTAACATTACACAGATACCATCTTTAGCCAACGAGAAAAATACTTTGGCAATCAGCTATCTATTGGCTGGAGACATAGATTATTACAAACCTAGAGAAGTTATAGTCTACGTGTGGGGTTTCGAATGAAAGACAAAGGACAAGTTTTTTTGATATCGGCTGTCATCCTGATAGTGATTTTGGTCATACTCCGAATAGGAATAAATCTACCTGACGTCATACAAAGTAGTAGAAAATTAGAAGGGAATTTTGAAAAAGATTTTTTTATAAATGTCGCGAATGAATTGGTAAAAACAATAGAAATTTCCTATTATCAACCAGATAATATAACTAATAATGTTTACGATTTTGGTAATTTTACAAGAAAAAAAATGACTGAAAAGATACAAGAATTTGAATTTCTCTATGTTGGTTCTATTACTCCAAAATCACGTGGAACAGATAAGATGAACGTTTCGGTGATAAATTTATTGAATAAACCCATCAACCTAACTTTGACTCTCAATAGTACAACTCCACAAACTCGAAATAATGACAACATGGTTGATTATAGTAGTCATGATATTTCTTTTGATATAATTCAAGGAACTAATTATATTCTTACTGTTGACTACAATAGAACTTATAATGAAAACATAACAATAGAAACAAAACCTTGGGAAAATAAATATATTGGATTTTTTGACATAACTTTGATCGGCAAACAAACGACATATAAAGATAAGTTTCAAAAAACCTATACTTTACCTTGATGAGAAGTAAAGCTTTAAGCTCTTACATCGCTTCAGTCCTCTTAATTCTCATGGGGCTAACTGGTATTTATTTAGGCTTAACTGTATTGACTCCCGCTTTAGATAAGGCAAAGGATTCTGGTATCATAAATGAAGCCTTGCAAAACCTAAAATTGATTGACGACAATATAAGAGAGGTGGCTTCGGAGGGAAGAAATTCTAAGAGGACATTTAATATAAAAGTCACCGAAGGCACTTACAAGGTTGATTCTCGTATTAATTACATAAACTTTACTTACGCTATGAAGACTAATTTAAATGTGGGTGGACAAAGAGGTAATATAAACATAACACGCTATAGAAATGACCTTAATATGTTCATAAGTTATACAAAATTACAAATCCAAGGTTCTAATCATTTCACTAAAGGAGAAAATTCTGTAGTGATATTGCACAACGGAACTAACACAACTAACTATCCTATCATATACGTAGGCAGATCATAGGCCTTTCTATGGTTTTTCACTTTACAAAAAAGTATGAAGAAAAACTTAGAAGGATACAAGAACAGATTGCTAAAAAAATCATCGTAGATGATAAGTTCACAAGACCAATCTCTACTATAGCTGGTTTCGACCTATCATTTTTAGATGACACAGCTTTTGTTACTGGTATTGCTTTAGATTACAAGGGTATGAATGTAATTGAAATGAAATTTATCCGTTCTGAACTTACGTTTCCTTACATCCCCACATTTCTAACTTTCAGAGAGGGCCCTCCTATAATAAAACTTTACAAAAAACTAAGAATCAAACCTGACTTAATAATGATTAACGGGCAGGGTATAGCACATCCTATTTTTTGTGGTATAGCTTCACATATAGGAGTTTTATTAGATGTTCCTTCTATAGGCGTTGCTCAAAACAAATTATGTGGAGAGTTCAAAGAACCAAAAAAAGTCGGAGAAAGGTCAGTTATAATGTTTAAAAATAAAAAAGTAGGATATGCTTTCAAATCTCAAAAAGATTGCAAACCCATCTACATTTCTCCAGGTCATAAAGTCAGTCTTGAGACCTCTTTAGAGATAGTTAAATCAACAATCAAAAATCATAAATTACCTGAACCAATATTCATATCGCATTCATTAGCGAATAAAATAAGAATAAGTAATAAACATAATAATATTCATGGTAGTTTGGAAGAACATTAAGTGTCCTGGTTGCGGGAAGCCGAGTGACAGAGAAGATTTGAAGGCAAGAAAGGGTGTTTGTATTCATTGTGGGTTTAAGATTGTTTCTAATTTGTCAACCTTCACAAACAATAATATCAAAGCAGCTGTGTCTCATCCTTAAAAGATTTTTCTTTTAATACCTAAAATTAAGAATATGTTATCCAAAGAAAATGGGAAAAAGTTAGTAAAACTTGCAAGAAAAACCGTGGAAGATTATTTTAAGAACAAAAAATTTGCACTGGAAAAAACTGAATACAGCAAGAAATGCGGTGTGTTCGTTTCTATACATACATACCCTGATTATGAACTCAAAGGCTGTATCGGCTATCCTTATCCGACAAATACATTGAGTGAAGCATTACAAAGAGCTTCTTTATCCGCCGCTTTTGAAGACCCGAGATTTCCATCATTGACAAAAGATGAACTCAATGATGTCGTGTTTGAAGTATCTGTTTTGACTGAACCAGAATTGATTGTTATAAAAAATCCGAAAGAATGCCTTAAAAAAATTGAGATAGGCAAGGACGGGTTGATAGTCGAGTGTGGTTTTTATAAAGGTCTTCTTTTACCTCAAGTACCGTTGCAGTTCAAACCAAAGTGGGATGTTAAGACTTTCTTGGAACAAACTTGTATGAAATCAGGATTACTCCCAGACATGTGGTTAGATTCTAAAACAAAAATCTATAAATTTCAAGCTCAAATATTCAAAGAGAAAACGCCTTGCGGTGAAATCATCCAAACATAGCTGAGAAAGCATCAGAAATTTTTTCTTCTTCTTCCTTGTCATATTTTTCTTCATCACTGTAAACTATCTCAGATGTTTCTATTTTTGTCGTTTCACATTTGAAACATACCCATTTACCATAACTCTTCTTGACGCATCTTATACAACCAATATTACCACAATTATCACATTCTATTAACTCGTTCACTTTACTTTGACAACGAGGGCATACTAAATCCATTATATTACCTAACATTATATTAGGAATTCGTAAATATCTTCTTTTTTACTATTTTTAGAGAAGTTATCACTTCAAAGAAGTGTTATTTAAGGTATATGATTAATTTATCTCTAAGAAAGAGAAGATAAAATTGGTGAGGATATGGTGTTCGAGGGTCTTGTTGGTTTGGGTATAGCATGTCTATTGGCACCAGCGATAGCACAATTTGCAGGAACTAGAAAGAAAGCAGAGAGAGGATACAATTGGATAGCAATTGGTGGTCTGATGTTCATATTAGCGACAGCTTTTGGGATTGAATTCTGGACATTAGCTAAATTGACAGAAATCTCAGGTTGGGGGTCACAGTTATTTCAAATAATTGGTTGGATTTTTGTATTAGTTGGAGTACTATCAGCTTTGATTGAATCTTTCAGATGATAGTACTTTTTTCTTTATTTTTATTTTCAAAAATTCATTGAAGAATTAATTCTAGAAAATCAATATTAAAACTATTTATTTTAAATGATTGCAGGGGCAGAGATTCGAACTCTGGAACCCACTAAGGGACAAGATTTCTTATATCATCTTTTTATCAATACTCAATGATCACTTGAGTCTTGCGCCTTTAACCGCTTGGCTACCCCTGCCTTAACTGCACTAATATAAAGAGAAAAAGAAATTTTTTAACTTATCGTCTGCAACTCAGACTTTAGGTCTTCTACCTGTTTTTTTAGGTCAGTTACTGCCCCTTCTAGCCCCTCTGTCTCATAAACGGGTGATGGAAATTCTTCTTCATATCCCCTAGGTCGTAGAAATTCTGAATCAAGCATAACTATCTTTTTATCTATTTTGTTTATCGCAGCCTCAAACAGTTTTCTGTTTTCATCTTTTAAACTTTCTATCTGTTTTTGAAGTTGTAAGATATTCTTTATCATCAGTACTGTTGTTTTAAGGTCAGCCATAGCACTCAACACTGACCTATATCTTTCGATCTTTACGAATAATGGTGCAAAAGCAGGCTTCTTTTCCTCGGCTAGCATTGAAGCAGGTTTCTCTCTTTCTTGTATAGCTAATTCTGTGCTTTCTGGGAGTTCCATAGGTACTTCTTCTTCCATAGGGTTTTCCAGTAATTCATCAGGAACTTTTCTACTCTCGGCTATATTCTTAATCTCTTCAACTTCTTCTTCCTTCTTTTTCTTGAAAAATACCATTAAATTTCCCCTAATAAAATATCTAATTTTTTTATAATAAAGTTATGTTTTGTTAAAAATGTATGCGGCCGGCGGGATTTGAACCCGCGTCGCAAGCTTTTTGCACATAATTAAATGTATGGCAAGCTCGTATCATAACCAGGCTAGACTACAGCCGCTCATCCAAAGATGTTTCCAAAACCGGACATCGCTGATTCTTCTTCTTCTTTTATTTTCTTTATGATTTCTTCTTCTTTCTTTTTACTCACGATTTCTGCTGAATCTTTTGTCAATTCTTTTGCTTTGTTGCAAGCCTCTTCCAGTCCAGAAATGTAGCATAAGTATTCATTGCCCTTGAAACCAAGACTTTTTGATTCTTTGAAGTTTACACTAGCCCTTGAGACTGTATCGTCTTTTAATAACAGATCCTTTACTTTCTGTAAGTTTTCTTTTTTGATTTTTAGTACGATTTCCATTTTTATCACTTCCTATTTTTAACAAATCTAAAATTTACCTTTTTTATACTTTTCTTTTTTAGCCCCGAAAGTACTATATTATAATAGCGAATATTTGAGGGATATAAAATATATAGATAGGTTTTTGTATCAAGAAGACAAATAAATAATATGCCTTTTTTAAATAGAGCTTTTCCAATTTTTGGTGATACTTCAAAAAATTTATTAGATCTTGTTGTAAAAGATTTAAAGAGTGCTTTAAGTTCTTCAATTTATTATTCTAACAGGGATAAAATACATGGAGAATTGACAAGAATTATAGAATATTTAGTTAATGTCCAAAATAAAAATTTAAAAGATCTTAATGAAATAAGGG
>Ga0315296_10000511_pt1 | contig 35668 bp, 41 predicted proteins | sample YL17G14_18_MG_FD_203921 | JGI IMG/M metagenome (GOLD analysis project Ga0315296, IMG submission 203921) | Sediment microbial communities from Yellowstone Lake, YNP, Wyoming, USA - YL17G14_18 | ecosystem: Environmental > Aquatic > Freshwater > Lake > Sediment | place: USA: Wyoming | collected... | reverse complement strand
TTTCTCGAGTATTCAACAGCTCCCGCGCCGTAGGCGGAGATTATGGACTCAAAATTGGGTCCCGCAGCTGTGGCTACGAATTTGCCGCCTTCACGAGCTAGGAGTTCCACTATTCTCTCGGCGTTCTCCTTCCTCGCTGACTCGCCTGTTATGATCACAGCGCCTGTGTCGATGTCGGAGACATTGAAACCTGCTCTCTCGTACTCGCCTAATAGCATTGGCAGCAGTTTGTCTATGTCGATCTCGGTGTTCCCCTCCTTCAGGGGGGTGAAATAGATGTTCCCACGGTAGATTATCTCCCGCTCGGCGACGTGAAACTTCTTAGTCCTCGACAGGGGGTCCTCCTTCAAAACCAGCCTGGAGAAGACCAGGTGGGATGTCGTGGTCCCGATATCTATGCCCACGGAGGTCAACACCTTTTGATCAACAGTTATCATGGTTCACCCTCTTTCCCTGACGCCCAAGATCAATCCTGTTGCCGATGACGATATCAACACTGATTAAAGGCTAATTTTAAAAGAGTTTCGATGATTTGAATCATTGACAACGCAAACTAATGGGATAGTTTCTGATGGATATTGAAGTCGAACTTAATCTCCTCATTCCTCTCTCTTCTTCGGCTCCTTAAGGGCTAGGAGGGCGTATATCGCTCCTACTAACAGGAGAGCCGAGCAGGTGAAGAAGGGTGCCTCCGTTGAGACATCTTGGTACAGGGCTCCTCCGATGATGCTTGCCGCGGAGCCTATTGGAGCATTAGAGACATTAGCGATAGCGGTGATCCTCCCCCTGTGCTCCCTCGGAGAGAAGTCCACTACAAGTGCCTCTCTGGAGGGGCCTTGAACGCTGTCAAGTATCATCATCGCCGTCCGAACCATGACGACTTGCTGGAAGTTCTCACATCTCACGAAGAGGAAGAGAGTGAGTGGTGTGAGGAACAAGCTGGGCATGATGAACTTCAACCTCCCATAGCGGTCCGAAGCCAAAGCCGCTGGGAGCCTCACGGCGATGTTGACCGCGGTGAGCAGCGTCGAGACGAAGCCCCACTCAGCCATGGAGAGACCGATCCTGTTCTTGGCGTAGGTGACGAAGTAGGGACCACACAGGGAGCCAGCGAAGGTCGATACGTAGTTGAGGCCAAAGATCATCCAGATCTGCCTGGGAATGGATTTGGCCGTGTCCCTAAAATCCGAGAGCGTCTCCCTAACAGCCGTCTTCGGATCGGTCTTCCTCTTGTCCTCGGCGGGAAGGGTCTCCACGAGGAGCTTGTACCTGAGGGTGGAGGCGATGAAGGAGGTCGTGAAGACGGCGGCGTAGGCCCACCGCAGGGCTACCACGATCCCGTAGCTGTCCATCAGAACCCCGATCACGTAGGGAGAGAAGAGGCCGAAGAGAGAGGGCGTGATCTGCCACATCCCGTAGGCGAAGGCCCTGCTCCTGGGCACGGTGGAGTCCGCGATGAGGGCCGCAAAGGAGGGACTCCTCAACCCCTCCCAAAAGGCGTCCAACGTGACGACCAGGAAGAGGAAGGTGTAGTGCGGGGCCAAGGCGTAGAGGAGCTGATTGAAGGAGAGGAGGAAGCTCATGGAGTAGAGCATCCTCTTCCTGCCCACGGCGTCGGCGAGGTATCCGCCGAGAAAGGAAGGCAAGATCACCACGACCGCTCTCAAAGCGGAGATTATGCCTATGTCGACGTAGTTTCCGCCCAGCTCCAGGATGTAGAGGGGGAAGAAGGGACCCGTCATGGAGCCCGCTAGGTTCCACAGCCCCGAGGTCAGGATCATGACCCCTATGTTTCCCCTCAGGATGCCCCCTCTCTTCTTAGGCTTATCCCCCATTCCGCTTCACTATGGATGGAGTATCTTCAACCCCCAGAGGATAGATAAAGGTTGCTTAACGCGAAACATCAGGAGAGGAGGACGAGCCTCACCCTCATGAAGACAGGCCCACGGATGTCTATCCTCTTCTGCCTCGAGTTCACAAAGTGCCTCACTGGACGGTCGATCCTCAGGTTCACATCCGAAGGCAGCTTCGCCACGCGCATGTCGATGGCCTCCAAGACGCCCGGCTCCCTCTCAGCGAGGTTCTGTATGGCTCCCTCGAAGAGCCGCCCAGCCCTCGCCGCCAAGGCGTCCACGTACCTGATCCCTGTGTAGATGCCCCTCTCCCTCAGCTTCTCATCCGGCAGCGCCCCGACGACGCTTCCGTCCTGAACCCAGACCTCGTTGAGGGCGGCTGGACCTAGGAGTTTCACGCCGGGGTCTTCCTCCCACACCTCGACCCTGACCCGCCTGCCGTCGATAGTCCCCTGCCAGGCTGTTTCCACCGTGGGCGAGGGATCGGAACGATGCTCCTCGCAGGTCCTGATGACGGCCCCCATGATCTCCTGCCCCACGGACGTCCTGGGCTCCAGGTCGATGTGTATTCCCTCTGCGATCTCCCCATCGCTCAGGGTGAACTCCTCGTAGAAGTAGGGGTAAGCCAGGACCCGTATGTCCTCCTCACCGGTCTCTATCATGGCTATGCGCTCGACGCCGAAGCCCACGTTGAAGACGGGGCAGTCTATGTCGTACTGAGCCAGGGAGACAGGCGAGTAGAAGCCGGCGTTCCCCACCTCGATCCAGGAGCCGGTCTTCGGGTGCTTCACGAAGAGCTCGTACTCGGTGCCCGGCGCATAGTATTTGGAGGTGGCCTTCTTCCTCTCGCCCCTCACCTCGGGGAAGCCGAGACGCCTCAGGATCTCCCGGGATATATTGAGGCCATCTTCAAGGGCGATATCCTCATCCATGACGACTATGGAGACCGTGTGAGAGGTGTACAGGTGGCTGGCGTCGAGCGTCTCCTCCCTCCTGAACTTCGGCCCGATGTGGAAGAGCTGAAGCGGCGTCGCCCTCCTGTTCTGGAGGACCGAGAGGACGGGGAACCAGAGGCTCGTCGTGTGGCTCCTGAGGGTCATCGTCGAGGGGATCGGCTTCAGAGCCTTGAACTCAGGGAAGACCTTGTCGAGGATGGCTGACGCCTCCTCCTCTTGGAGCCCGAGGTCCGTGACCATGACCTCGATGAGGTTGTCCGCCTCTATGCGCCCCTCCTTATACCTTCTGAGTAGACCCCGGAGATCCTCGATCCTCTCAAACCCCGGAGCTATTCTCTTTATCTCCTCAATCCTCTTGGCGTCAAGACCGATCTCGGGTCGGGGGAGCTTCGCAAGGTAAAAACACCTGTCAAGGATGATGTTTGCCTCAGGTCCATACTGGCGTTGAACCTCGGATTCTTCGACGATGAGGGGTAGCTCCGTCTCCTCGAAACCCATCTCCAGGAGTACATGCCTCGCCCTCTCGATCAGCTCAAAGATCGGGTTAGGCTTCCCTGTTCCCTGTAACTTGAAGGCTCCTCCCTCTAGGGACAGAAATCCTGTCGTTTCCCTCCAGGCCTTTTCATAGTCCTCCTCAGCTGCCTTCAGAATCTCCCTAACCTTCAGCCTCGCCATTCCTCCTCTCCCCCATCTTCTCCATGAATTCCCTCATCGACTCCGTCAGGCGTCTTCTCCCCGCCTCGAGGGTGAGGTCTCCCCGCGTCGCCTCGATGACGCCTCGGGCTATGTCGATCTTTCTCCTCAGATCCTTCAGCAGGATCGACATCTCCTCGGCGGAGATCAAGACGTCATAGATCTCCTCCATCCTCTTCAGCCGTTCCTCCGCCTCCTCAAGCCTTCCCTCACGCAGGTTGTCCAAGACGGCTCTCCTGAGCTCCCCCACCACGTCACCTAGGCCAAGTATGTAGGATTCGAGGGGAACCTCAAGGGGCTCGGGGAAGGTTCCTTGCTTTTCCAAGGATATGAAGACCTTCGCCTCCGAATACTCCTCCCAGGCAGCCTCTACTCCTCCAAAGGAGGAGAACTCAGGGTATCTGCCCAGTAGACCTTTAACCTCCTCTAGGAACTTGCTGGCTTCCTTCAGTCGTTCCTCGGCAGTCTCCTTTTCGCCTCGGTGAACAATTAGAATCGCCTGCTTTGCCATGATTCGGGCCTTCTGAGAAGATTCGTCTAATTGTCTCCTAGCCTTCTCCTTCTCCTTCAGCTTCTCCTTCGCCTGGTTCAGTATCTCCTCAAGCCTTGACATAGTTCTCCTACAAATATAGCGTGTTTAGCTTGTTATACTAGTTTTGGGTTGGGCTCCTCGTTCAGGATTTTCCGCAGTTCTTCCATGGTGATGTTTCCGCCGCTCAGAACTAGGGCGACCTTTCGCCCCTTCAGCCGCTCCTTTAGCTTCACAGCCGCGGCGGTGGTGGCCGCCCCTGCGCCCTCCGCTACATTATGCGTCTTGCTGAGGAGCAGCCTTATGGCTGAGCGTATCTCATCGTCGCTGACCAGGATGAAGTCGTCTAGGAGGTCCCTGATGATCTCCAGGGTCAGCTCGAAGGCCCTCCTCGTCGCCAGCCCGTCCGCCATCGTGTTTATGGAGGGCGTCTCCACGATCCGCCCCTCCTTCCAGGAGAGGTAGAATGCTGGCGCCCCCTCGGCCTGAACCCCTATGACCTCTGTCTGAGGCTTCAAGGTCTTGGCGACTATGCCGATACCAGCCGCCTCCGACCCGCCACCTATGGGCACAAGTATCGTCTCAATGTCAGGCAGATCCTCCATGATCTCAAGCCCCATCGTCCCGACACCTGCTATAAGAAGTGGCTCGTTGGCCGCGTGAACGTACCTGTACCCGTGCTTCTCAGCCAGCTCCTCCGCGTGGAGCCTCGACTCCTCGAAGTCTTTTCCGTGAAACAGGACGTTCGCGCCCAGCGCCCTCATCGACTCCACCTTATCTGGATTTGCCTTCTCTGGGACGACGACCGTTGCTTGGGCGCCGAAGAGCTTGGAGGCGTAGGCGATGGATTGGCCGTGGTTTCCCGCTGAGGCTGTTATGAGGCCTTTTTGTTTCTCCTCGGCGCTGAGCTGCGAGAGGAGGTTTATGCCGCCTCGGACCTTGAAGGAGCCCGTGGGGTGGTGGTTCTCATGTTTTATGTAGACCTCGAAGCCCAGCATCTCCGAGAGGACAGGATAGTAATGAAGAGGTGTCCTTAGCAGGTAGGGGGCTATCCTCCTCCTCGCCTTGAGAACATCCTGAAAAGTCGGTCTCTCGTACATGAAAACATCCCTCACTAATGAGGTTCTATCTCCTGATGTTACTTATTTGCTCTTCGAGGAAATGTTTCTCTTAAGTTTCTTTGGCTAAAGGGTCTTTGAAGTCGATGACGGTGGTTTTCCAAGTTATTCTCTTTAGCGATAAGAGGTCTTGATCGTGGGTGTACATCTTGGGCACCTTGTTGCCTATGAAGTTGGCGATGATCACGGCATCCCTCCCTCCTAATCCGTGTTTGACCGCTAGGCTCATCGCTATGAGGCAGATCCTTCTAGTCTGGTTGTAGAAATCGATGTATGGATGCTGTAACAGAAGCTGAAGTCTTCTCCTTGCCTCTGATGCGACGAACTTCTGCCCAAAGACAAGGGTGTGATAGGTCTCATGCAGTATCGAGGGATTTATGGCTACCCTATTCTCTGGAGAGAGCTCGAGCAGTATGTTCCTCAATTTCTCGTGCTCTGGATAGGCTGGGTCAAGGGAGTAGCAGAGGATGTTTGTGTCCAGACCTATGACCAACCTCAACTACCCCAAATCTCTTTCATCTTCCTCGGCTGCCAGTTCTCAGGCTTACCCGTTCGCGGAGGCTCGGAGATGATCATCCTCTTAAACTCCTCTAGAAAATCCCTTTTCTGGCTTCGCTGAAGCAAGATACCCTCAGGCGTCTTCTTTACAACCACGAGGTCTCCGATCTCCTCTCTCAGTTCAGGAGGAAGAGATATGCGCCCCTTTGAGTCTACCTTGACCTGTACGTCCATTGTTCCCACCAACGTATAGTGGGATAATCCAACGTATAAACTTGGCGCCGAGGTATCATCAGGAACACCCTACACTATTAGAAGCAGAGTAGAGTAATTAGCTGATCGCTTAAGGTTTGATGTAGATGGCTGGCTTGTAGGGTTTCGCCCTCCTCGCCCTTCCCTCGGGGTCTTGGATCGCTGGGTCTCCTTCGCCCTGAACCAGAACCTGTGCGCCCACCTCCTTCTCGAAGAAGGAGCCCGCCTTCTTCAGAAGCCCCGACTCGTCGACACGCCCCATGGCCAGCCTTCTATCTAGGTTTCCCTCGGGCAGCTTCCTCACGTCCTCCACGACCTCCCTGGCGAAGGCCGCAACCGCCTCGGGCATCCTCTTCAACGCCTCGTCCCTGAGGGACTCCCTTATCAGAGCTCCTACCTCAAGAGAGCCTGCTTTGGACAGCGCCAGCGCGTTCTGGTAGATTTTCCACTTCCAGTCGGCGGCGGTGTAGAAGTAGACTCTCCCAGCCTTGATTCCCGTCACCTTCAGTATGTTCGACACGTCCTCCAAGCACCCACTGACCACGGACTCCATCTCCTCAACATCGGGGCTTACCTCCTCCACTCGGAACTCAGGCCACGAGGAAAAGGAGACGAAGCCATCATTGCCCATAGCTTCCCAAATCTCCTCGCAGAGATGGGGTGTGAAGGGCGCCAGCATCCTAACCTGAGCATCCAGGATTCTGTGGAGAACCCACTGGATAATATCCTCCCGCTCCTTGTTGCCCCTTTCCCCGGCGACCCTGCGCAGATACCACTGGAGGTCCTGGTTGAGATTGTAGAAGACGGCGTGGATCGCTCTTCTGACCATCAGCTCCTCCATGGCGGCCGTTGCTTCCCACACGTATCCCTGGAGGCGGCTCAGCATCCATCTATCAATCTCGTCAAGCGAACTGCCTGCATGTCCGCTTCCCTTCTCAGCGATCTCCATGGCGCTTTGGAAGAACCTCTCCAAGCCCTCAGCCGTTGACTTGGCCAACGCCGGGCTGAAGTCGGCGTCCTTCAGGATCTCGGCAGTCACCATCAGGGAGAGGCGGAGGGGGTCGGCGCCGAAGCGCTCTATGGCTTCCCTCAGCGGGATGATGTTCCCCAGGGACTTGCTCATCTTCTCTCCCTCCATCAGGACGCTTCCGTTCACGACGATCTGTCTCGGCCAGAGCTTCTTTGGGAAGATGGCTGTGTGGTTGAAGAGCATGAAGGTGAGGTGATTCGGGATCAGGTCCCGCCCGGAGTGGCGGCTGTCAAGGGGATAGAAGTAGCTGAACTCCTCCCGCATCCTCTTCACATCCTCCACCTCCAAGCCAGTCCTCTCGGCGACCTCTTTGGCTGAGCCACTTCCTAGGAAGACGTAGCTGAAGAAGGAGTCTGAGAGCTTCTCCGCGTCGACCCCTGTCCTGTTTAGTTCTTCCACGATGGTGTAGAAGGCCATGTAGATTGTGGAGTCCGAGAGCGACTCTATGATCCAGCTCCTGTCCCAGGGAAGCAAAGTGCCCAGTCCCGCCTTCCGGGCGCAGGCCTTCTCCTTCAGCCAGTCGATGACGTACTCGAACTCGGTTCTCAGATCCTTGGGGACGACTTCCATCTCATTCAGGTTCTCATGGGCGAGACGCTTCCACTTGGGGTCGCCGTAGTTGATGAACCACTGGTTCTCAACCATCTTGACGACGCACTCGGAGCCACACCTGCAGTAGACAGGCCTGTTAGCCAGCTCGTACATCGTCGAGGCCCTCCCCTCCTTCAGCAGGTCGCTCTTGACGTAGTCCCTCGCCCTCTGCACCGGGAGCCCCACGTACTGGCCGGTATTAGCCTTCATCCTCCCGCTGTGGAACTCGTGGCTGTAGATCTCCTTCGTCGCATCCTCCAGCCTCGAATCCGTCTGCTCGCTTATTCCCCTCTTCTTGACCTCCTCCACTGCGGGTAACTCAGAGTAGCCTGGAACCTCTATGAGCGAAATAGGGTTGATAGCCCTGATCTCGTCGTGCCTCAGCCCGAACCCTCTGAGGGAGGTGTCCCTCTTCAGGTTCTCCAGGGCGACATAGTCGTAGGGGGCGTGTCCAGGGACGGACATGACGACGCCCGTAGCGTTCCCAGGGTCCACGAAGGAAGCTGGCAGGATCAGCATGTCGCTGCCCGTTACAGGGTTCCTCGTCTTCTTTCCAATCAGCTGTCCTCCCTTGAAGACCTCCTCAACATCGACCTTTCGGCCGAGCAGCCTCAGCTTCTCCACCGACCTCTGGCTCACGATCCAGGGTTCTCCATCCACCTCAGCGTAGACGTATTCGGCTTCGGGGTTGAGCCACATGTTTGTCACGCCGAAGACGGTCTCCGGCCTCAGGGTTGCGGCGGGAAGGATGCGGCCCTCGTGCTCGAACTTTATCAGTGTGAACTCCTCGATCTCGGGTTCAACGTCGCCTTTCGTGTCGTGTTGGCCGACGGGGTTGCCGCAGCCTGGGCACCATCCAACGGGGTGGCTCCCCTGGGTGATGAAGCCTCCCCTGCGGAGGCGGTGGAACTGCCACTCTATGAACTTGTGGTAGTAGGGGTCTATCGTGGTGAACTCCCTCCGCCAGTCTATGGAGAAGCCCATCCTCTTCATCCCCTCCTTGAGCTCCCTGTGGAAGTAGTCCGCCATGCCCAAGGGCTCCTCCAGCTTCGGCAGGTCCTCCTCAGGGATCTTCCAGACATTGAGGAAAGTCTCGATGAGGTCCTTGTCCCCCTCCTTCAGCCTCTTCGTCATGGCCAGGACAGGGGTCCCCGTGTAGTGGAAGGCCATGGGAAATAGGACATTGTAGCCGCGCATCCTCAGGTACCTGGCGTGAACATCCGTCAGGGTGTAGGTCCTGCCGTGGCCTATGTGCTGAGGGGAGTTGGGATAGGGGTAGGGAACCGTGATGTAGAACTTCTTCACTCCCGGCTTCGGATCTGTTTTGAAGATACCTGCTTCTTCCCATCGTCCCTGCCATTTTCTCTCAATACCAACCCAGTCTACCAACACAGACTCCTCCGATATTGACCACCATAAAAGTAGGGTCTAGGGGAATAAAGATTATGAGCAAAAATCTTTGCATATCAGGAAAAAGGGTTGCCATCAATCTTTGTTCTTAGTCCCTTCACCGCCAACCAAGGAGGTTCTAAGGAATTTCCTCACGCACTCCATTGCTTCTGGCACCTTCTCGGTGGATCTTCCTCCTCCCTGGCCGAACCAAGGCTCGCCTCCGCCGCTTCCGCCTAGAACCTTGGCAGCCTCTGTAGCCAGCCTCCCAGCGTGAACCCCTAAAGCCATGGCGCTCCTGCCAACGACCGAGACGACTCGTCCTGATCCCGCAGCGAAGAGAACTGAGACCGTTGATGGATCCATCTCGGCCAATTCGTTCCCAATCTTGATCAGGTAGTCCACGTCAGCATTCTCGGCGTGGACGATCAGCCTGACTCCTCCGATCTCCTCTGTCTCCCCCAGGAGTTCCTCAGCCCTTTGTCTCGAAGAGAGCCTCATCAGGGACTCCATCTCGCGGCGCAGCTTATCCCGATCCTCTAGGACCTTTTGAACTGACTCGGCGACCTTCTCCAGGGGCACTCCCAGGTTTTCCGCGATCTCTGTGAGCATTCTGTCTCTTCCCTGCACTGCCTCCAGCGCTGCTGGTCCTGCTGAGAATATGAGGCGCTCCACACCGTCCTGAACGCGCTCTGTTCTGAGGATCTTTATGAAGCCGATCTCGCCGGTGGAGCGGCAGTGGGTTCCCCCGCAGGCTTCGACATCCCATCCCTCGACCTCCACGATCCTTATGTCCTTCCCGGGCACGACCCCGCCCTGGTAGAGCCTGAAGCCGTAGCGCTCCTCGGCCTCGTTCCTAGGCATCCAGAAGGTTGAGACCTGTCTGCCCTCCGTGACAACCCTGTTCGCGAGGCGCTCGATCTCCTCCACCTCTCCCCTCTCCAGCCTCCTCCAGTGGCTGATGTCGAGGCGGCTGCTCTCAACACCCTTCTGGGCACCTGCCTGCCAGGCGTGGTTGCCTATGATCCTCCTGGCGGCGCCTATGAGGATGTGGGTGGTCGTGTGGTGGCGCATAAGGGCAGCCCTCCTCTCCCCATCGATCTCGCCGTGAACCGCGACTCCTACCTCGGGAAGCTTACACCCTTCCTCTACCTCGTGCAGGAGGACATTGTCCACATCCTCCACATGCGCCACTTTTATTTTCACCCCATTTAGAGTGAGCCACCCCGTGTCAGAGGGCTGTCCTCCCCCTTCGGAATAGAAGGTGGTCTGATCCAAAACCAGGTAACGACCCTCAATTACTGCGAGGACCTTGGCATAGAACTCTTTCATGTAGGGATCTTCGTAGAAGAGTTTACGTGTCTTTGAAAGCCCCGCCACTTTTTTCTCCAGTCCCGCCGTTTTTTCCTCTGCTTTGACCTCGACGCTCGAGTGCCTCTTGGCGACAAGGGAGTAGAAGTCCTCTGGCATCGGCGTCTCAACCCCCTCCTTCTCCGAGACCTCCCTCACATCCTCGGGTGTGAGACCATGGGAGTCATAGAGTTCGACGAGTCGTTCCACGGGTATTGTCATCTTCCCTTCTGCTCTGCTGTCCTCGACGAGTTTGGAGACCAGCCTCGTTCCCCTTCTCAGGGTCTCCTGATACTTCTCCTTCTCAGCGTCGATAGCCTCCAGTATTTCCTTATGCATCTCTCTCAGATGGGGGAAGTCTTCAGACCAATATTCTATCTGTCCCTCAATTAGGTCAGGAAGGCGGTCGGAGACGCCCAGTCTCTTCAACATCCTGTAGCTCCTGCGAAAGAGCAGCCTTGCAAGGTAGCCCTCTCTCACGTTTGAGGGAACTATGCCCTCCGAGAGTATGAAGACCAGCGCCTTGGTATGATCAAGAACGGCGAAGGCACTTTCAACGGGCGACAAAAGCCTATCCAGCTCCTCAACATCGATCCCAAGCCTCTTGGCAACCCAACGACGCGTTGCCCTTATTCCCTCTCTCTGAACGAGTGCCGAACATCTTGCGGACTCTTCAATTAGACGGCCCTCCACTCCGTTGAGATCTGCCCACCCCAGGAGCTTACCCAAAAGACGACCATATATCGCGTGGAAAGCTGTTGGAGATCCTTGGGTCAGCCAGGTCCACCGCCCTATCCCGTAGCCGGTGTCCACGACTCTGATCGGCATCGGCTCCAGTCTCTCCCCCACGGTTCTGTACTGCATGAAGACTAGGGTGGAGACCTCAAGCCCTGAGACACAGCCCTCGACATCGACGCCTGCGTTGCCTCCCCCTGACCAGAAGCCCTCCTTGTAGGTGACCAACTCCGAGGGGACGCCGAGGTCTTTTGTCAAGAGCTCGTGGTGGAACCTGATCGTTTCGTCCTTCCAGTAGATCTGGGGCTTGTCCTTGTAGTTGAAGGCGTGGTGGCCGCCCATCTCGAAGATCGTTTCGTGCCTCCCAGCCGTGTGCCCCACGAGGTCTATGTCCTCGAACCTGAGGCAGGGCTGGCTCACGACGAGGGGGTTCGCAGGCGGCGGTATGATGCCCTCGGTGACGTAGGGCTGAAAGTCGACTATGCTGGCGATGGTGAAGAGGAGGTCGTCCCTCCATCTAGCGATGATGGGGTAAGGCCTGATCCGCTCGTGGCCGTGCGCCTCGAAGAAGGAAAGGAACTTCTCCCTCATCTCAGCAAATGTGTAGGACCTCTTCGTCGGAGGTTTTCTCAGGAAGGTGTATTCGCAGCAGGGGGCGTCGCCGCAGTCCTCGGTACTTCCGTTCTGGGTCCAGAAGTAGGAGCCGCATACTTTGCACTGTCTCCTGACGAAGCCGTTTTCCTGGAAAAAGGGAAGCCTAAACTCGTCTGGGGAGATCGTCAAGTTTACCTACTCTCCAATGGGAGAAGGTTCTATTAGAATAAAAATCTGATTCGAGCCTAAGGCTGGAAGAGGGCGGCTAAGCCCTGTAGGCTCTCTTCTTCCTTCTTCTCCTCTTTCTTCTCTTCCTTCTTCTTCTCCTCTTTCTTCTCCGCTGGAGCCGGTGCTGCGGCTGGAGCTGCGCCTGTGAAGAGAGGCGTCTTTATGGCTTCTCCAATGTTAATCTCGGAGAGTGCGGCAACCAAGGACTTAACCCGAATCGGATCAGGCGTAAGCCCCGCTGCCTTCAGGACGCTTTCAACCTTTTCCTCGGTGATCTCCTTCCCGGCGCTGTAGAGGAGCATAGCAGCATACACGCTTTCCATTCTTTTCACCCGTTCAATAGAGGTCCTCTCCGACCCCCACAACCGTTAAGGTAGAGAATCCAGAGGAGACTTTTATATCTTCCTCTTTTCTCCTCATGGCTCTTCCTGAGATCGACCACCTATATCTTTTTATTTCCTCCCAGTCGCTAGAAAGAGATAAACGCCTTTAGGCGATGATTAAAGTATATTAGGTAGTGTTTCACTCTTAGGAATAGCAAGTCGAGGTCTGGGAGTTGCCAACCATATACGATGTCCCCGCCGATGTGCTCATCGACAGGGTGGCGAGCTACTTCAGGAACAACGTAGACAAGATCAGGCCACCTGAATGGGCAGCCTACGTGAAGACAGGGTCCCACGTCGAGAGGACCCCGCAGAACCCTGCCTGGTGGTACATCAGATGCGCCTCCCTCATCCGAAAGCTCTACCTCAACGAGTCCATAGGCGTCTCTAGGCTCAGAAAGGTGTACGGCGGGCGGAAGAGAAGAGGCTCGAAGCCAGCCCACTTCAGGAAGGCAGGAGGCTCCATAATACGCCATGCGCTCCAACAGTTGGAGTCGGCAGGGCTTGTGGCTAAGAAGGATAACAGGGGAAGAACCGTAACGCCTCAGGGCAGAAGCCTCCTCGACGCCATGGCAGCGCAGATCAAGAAGGAATTAGAACGGGAGAAGCCAGAGATAAAGAAGTATTGACGTGAATGAAGGATGGAAGAGGACAAGGATCTTGAGAAGATCAGGCAAAGGAGGCTCCTAGAACTCCAGTTGCAGCAGAGGTTGGCGGAGGAGGAACAGAAGGCCGCTGCCAGAGAGGATCTGGAGAGGCAGAAGGACACCATCCTCCGTAGGATCCTGACGAGCGAGGCTAGACAACGGCTTGCGAACCTCAAGATCAGCCGTCCAGAGTTCACGGAGCAGCTCGAGCTGCAGCTCATCCAGGTGGCTCAGAGCGGTAAGATCAAGCTGCCCATCACGGATGATGTGCTGAAGAGGCTCCTGTTGCAGCTCCAGTCGGATCAAAGGAGAGAGACGAAGATTAGGAGGATTTAGATATGGCGAGAAATAAGCCCCTGGCTTTCAAGCTTCGGCTGGCTAAGGCAGGTAAAAAGAAGAAGGCTGTTCCAACATGGGTCGTTGCGAAGACCCTGGGCCGTGTGAGAAGAAGCCCAACGAATATGAGAAATTGGAGACGCTTCAAGCTCAAGCCTTAGGAGGAGAACCAGATGGCTGGAAAGGGAGAGGGAGCAGTCCTAGAGAGGATCTACACGGTGCCCCTTGGAAAGGTGTGGGCTTGGAGGAGAAATCGGGCGCCCAGAGCGATGAGGACCTTGAAGGATTTCATCACTAGACATATGAAGGCTGAAGAGGTCATCATCGGAAGCGACGTGAACGAGGAGATCTGGCGACGAGGCATGCAGAAGCCGCCGAGGAGAATAAGGGTAAAGGCGGAGAAGGACAGCGAGGGAAAGGTCACGGTGACTCTGGCCGAGAGAGGGGTCGAAGAAAATGAGTGAGACGAAGCGCTTCAGGGTCTCCGGGGAGATCGTTAAGGCAAAGTTCTTCGCCCCCATGAAGTTCACGAAGGAAGTCGAGGCAACGAACCTCTCCCACGCCAAGGAGAGGGTCTACGCGGACCTTGGGAGCAGGCACAGGGCTAAGAGATACGAGATCAAGATTCTGAAGGTGGAGGAAGTAGGGTCCAACGAGGTTCTCTCCAAGAGGGGGGAGAGATGAGCGCCCAGAAAAGCGGTGAGGAACAGCTCCGTCGCCTCCTCATTGAGCTCCAGATCCTTCAGAACACCGCCGACGTCCTCCAGTCTAGGGTGAATCTCCTCGAAGCCGGCATCATGGAGCTGAGGGTCGCTGGGACGACGCTGGAGGAGTTGAAGAAGGAAAAAGAAGGAGCACCACTGCTTCTCCCCATCGGCGGGGATTCCTTCATCAGGGCGAATCTTGGTAATATTAGCACAGTCATAGTGGGAATAGGCGCCGATGTCTCCGTGGAGATGGAGCTGGATAAGGCTGTTGAGGACATTGGGGCGCGCCTGTCTGGGAGCGAGAAGGCAAGCCTCTCAGCCCAGGAGCAGCTCTCCCAGGTTGTCGCCCAGATGCAGAGCCACCAAGAGAATGTCAACAGGTTGAGCGCAGAGCTACGTGGGGAAGGAGCTTCGAGTGTTCAATAAGCTGAGAGAAGGTCTCCGCGGCTTTGTGGAACAGATATCGAAGACCGAACTCACAGAGAAGAATCTGGAGCCGATCCTGTGGGACCTGCAGCTCCAGCTCATAGGGAGCGATGTCGCAGTATCGGTGGCTGAGAAACTCTGCGAGGACCTAGAGAAGAGGCTGAAGGGGGCATCCCTCGGAAGGTTTGAGAGTAAGGAGGCTTTTGTTAAGAGGGCTCTCAGAGAAACAGTGGAGGAAATTCTAATTCCAAGGATCTCCATCGACCTGCTGGAGCTGGCTGCGAAGAAGAGGAAGGCTGGGGAGCCCCTGACCATCGTCTTCGTAGGCATAAATGGCACGGGCAAGACAACTACCATAGGAAAGGTTACGAAGCTTCTCTTAGACCACGGGTACAGCGTCGTCCTCGCCTGCAGCGACACCTATCGAGCAGGGGCGATAGAGCAGCTGGAGGAACACGCCAGGAGGCTTGGGGTCAGGATGATAAAGCACCAGTATGGGGCTGACCCAGCTGCTGTTGGCTTCGACGCCGTGAAGTACGCTGAGGCGAGGGGCATAGAGGCGGTTCTCATCGACACGGCTGGGAGGATGCAGACGAACCAGAACCTGATGGATGAACTCAAGAAGGTCAGACGCGTCGTAAGCCCAGATCTCACGGTGCTGATTATAGATTCTCTCACGGGCAACGACGCGGTGGAGCAGGCCAAGATGTTCGATGAGCTGGTGGGCTTCGACGCCATAATCTTGACCAAGGTCGACGCCGATGTGAAGGGGGGCGTAAGCCTCAGCATCACCTACGCCACAGGGAAGCCCGTCATCTACGTCGGGGTGGGGCAGAGCTATGATGACCTCAAGCCCTTCGATGCCCAGTGGTTCGTGGACAAGATGCTTTCCTAGTGCATAAAGGATTTAAGATAGGCTTCGAGCTAATCTGCATGATCTGACTTGGGAATACGATCCTTCTTCGAGTCCGCCTCGAGGCTCCTCAGGTCAGCCACGAAGCCTAGCTGGGAGGACCTGTGGAGGTCGATAAAGATCTGCGTCCTCGGCGTAAGCCTGCTGGGAACCATCGGCTTTCTCATCAGGATAATATCTGCCACAATACAGGGAACCGCCTAATGCCTCAAAGGCCGCGCTCCAAAGCAGAGCAATATTAATATGATTGTTGCATTTCTCTAACGATACATCAGGGAGACGTGATGAGATTGTCGGAGGAGGCTCCCAAGACAGCCCTCTACGTGGTGAAGGTCACCATAGGCCAAGAGAAGGCCGCGGCGGAGATGCTGGCTGAGAGGGTGGAGGTGGAGAAGATCCCCATAACGGCCATACTGGCGCCGGAGGAACTAAAGGGATACCTAATCATAGAGAGCCCCACGCCACACCTCGTCGAGGAACTGATACGAGGCATGAAGCACGTGCGATCAAGGGTTCAGGGAGTGGTTGAATACTCCGAGGTGGATCGCTACTTGCAGGTGAAGCCAGTGGTGGAGGGACTTGCCGTCGGAGCCCTCGTCGAGATCATAGCTGGACCCTTCAAGGGCATGCAGGCAAAGGTCATAAACGTGGACAAGGTGAAGGAGGAGGTGACCATCGAGATCCTCGAGGCAGCCTTCACGCTCCCCATCACCGTCCACGCGGACTACGTGAGACCCACAAAGGGCGGCGACTAGGTTAGGAGGGTTTAGGAAATGGTGAAAAAGGTCTTTAACGTCATCGTGACCGCGGGGGAAGCCACGGGAGGACCACCCATCGGCCCGCTCATCGGGCCCCTCGGCGTCAACATCATGGAGATCGTGAACAAGATCAACGAGATGACGGGCAGCTACAAGGGCACGAAGATCCCCGTCGAGATAACCATCGACACCGATACGAAGGCCTTCGAGATCAAGGTCGGGATGCTGACGACGACCGCCCTCCTGCTCAGGGCGCTGGCCATAGAGAAGGGGTCGGGGAAACCGAACACGGAGCCCGCGGGGAACCTCACCTTCGAGCAGGTGGTGGAGATCGCGAAGCTGAAGAAGGAGGGCCTCCTCGCATTAAACCTCAAGTCCGCGGTCAGGGAGATTCTGGGGAGCTGCCTGAGCATGGGGATCACTGTTGGAGGGAGGTCGCCCAAGGAGTTTCAAGAAGAGGTTGCCGAGGGGATGTACGACCAACTCCTCGGAGAAACGGATTAAAGTTTATATTCCTAATGAAAAACTTGAGTGAGGCTTGAACATGTCCGTGTCGAGGAACGAGATCTTGAAGGCCCTCGGGGAGATGAGGACAAACAGCGGAGAGAGGAACTTCGAGCAGTCCATAGACCTCATCATAAACCTCAAGGAAATTGATCTGAAGAGGCCGGAGAACAGGGTTAACGTCACCGTTAACCTTCCTCACGGAGTGAGCAAGGGACAGAAGGTCTGCGTCTTCGCAACAGGCGACCTCGCCCTCAGGGCTAAGAAGGCGGAGGTTGACCTGGTCGTGGATCAGGATCAGTTGAAGGAGCTGTCCACGGACCGTAAGGGGGCGAAGAAGCTGCTCAGCAAGTATGATCTCTTCCTGGCGGAGTCGTCTCTCATGCCCGTGGTCGGCAGGGTGGCTGGGCCCATCCTCGGTCCTAGGGGGAGGATGCCGACGCCTGTTCCATCCAATGCACCGATAGAGCAGATCATCGAGAGGCAGAGGAACATCATTCCCCTGAGGACCAGGGATAAGCCTTTGATCCAGCTAAGCATCGGCACAGAGGATATGGGGGATGAGGATCTGGCGGAGAACATAGAGACCCTGCTCACCACCCTCATCGGGAGCCTGAAGAGGGGGACGGGCAACATCAGGTCGATCTATCTTAAAACATCGATGGGCGCACGAGTGAGGCTGAAGTAGATGGAGACAACCTCAAGAGCTTCGGAGAGAAAGGCGGAGATTGTTGAAAAGACCGCGGAGATCCTCAAGCAGTACAGCATAATAGGTGTGGCTGACCTCCACAAGATACACACAGGTCTCCTCCAGGGCCTCAAGAAGCAGCTGAAGGGAAAGGTTATGGTCAAATGCGTGAAGAATACCCTGCTCAAGCGGGCGATGGAGGAGCTGAAGCTCCCAGGAACAGAGGAGTTCTTCAAGGAGATCCCTGGCTCGAACATATTCATCTTCTCAGACATGAATCCCTTTAAGCTCGCCCTCCTGCTCAAGAAGAACAAGGTGGCCATCATCGCCAAGCCGGGAGACATAGCCCCCAGGGAGGTGATAGTCCCCTCTGGAAACACGGGGATCGCCCCTGGCCCGATCCTCAGCAAGTTGGGGGCGGTCGGGCTGAGGACACGCATCGACTCCGGAACTATCTGGGTGGCGGAGGATACCGTGGTGGCGGAGGCTGGGGAGAAGGTCTCCGTGGACCTCGCGGAGGTGCTGGCCCGTCTCGGCATCAAGGCGGCTGAGAGGGGTCTCACGCTCAAGACGGTTTATGATAACAGCAGAATCATATCTGGGAAGGAGCTGACGGTCGACATCGAGGCTGTTAAGGAGCATCTGAAGACGGCTGCGGCGGATTCCATCCAAGTGGCTCTCAGCGCAGCTTATCCGACGACTGAGACCATCGTCTATCTCCTCTCCATGGCAAGAGAGCATTCAGTGAAAGTGGCCCTGGAAAGCAACTATATCACCCCTGAGACGGCTCCGCTCATTATCGCGAAGGCTCATGCAATAGCGGCGGCTCTGGAACAGAAGATCAGGGATTTGGAGAAGAAATAGTCGCCTAAGCTCCTACGCCACAGCCCTCTTTTCGGCTAGTCTATCTTGAAGGCCACAGTCGACTTCGTGTTGGTAGAGGAGCCTGGAGGTGACAACCCACGCGTCCAAGACCTCGGGATCTATGCTCACAGCCCTATCCGCCAGTTTAAGCGTCTTCGCTCTCATCGGTCCATGGGGATAGGCTCCAACGAAGACCATCGGCCTCGCCTCCGCAGCCAGTCCAGAGCAGACCTCCTTCAGGGTCGTGGGCTCCCCGTGGCTGGTGAGAGCGGTAACTCCTGTCGGCGCCATCTCCTCGATGAACTGCTCCAACGACTTCTTCTCGGCGGTGAGCAGTGCCTCGCCCTCCAGGGGAACCCTCTTCTCCAGGAGGAGCTGCTCCATGAGCCCCATGAACCTATTGTAGTTTCGGGGGAGCCTGACCTGTGGGGAGACCGCTATCATCGTTCCACCGTAGGTATGAATGTAGACCCTGAGGAGTTGCTCCCTGTTCAGCGGCGTCCCCAGCGCCTCGAGGAGGCAGAGGTGAACGATGTCAGGTCTTCCTCTCTTGAGGCTATTATCCAGATTCCTCATGGCTGCGTGGTGCAGCGCCCTGTCCAGAAGGATCTCCCCCGGCTTCTTCTCCCTTCGCCTAGCACTTTCCCTTACCGCTGGATGGCGCCAGAGTTCCCGTGGAACCAGTTCAAGAGCAGCTTCGACGAAGACCAGGATGAGCATCTGACCCCAAAGATAAAAAGCCCCTGTTTACCTTTTAAAGTTGGGATGCGGTGAGGAGCTTGGCTGAGGAGTTCACCCTAGCCCCTATGAGGAGGCTCATAAAGAGGGTTAAGGACCTGAGGGTCAGCGAGGAGGCGAGCGAGGAGCTGAGAGGAGTCATCGGCGAGTTCGGGCTCAGGCTGGCGGAGGAGGCTGTCGCCCACGCGGAGGAGGAGGGGAGGAAGACAGTGCTGAGGGACGACATCAGGGCTGCAGCTGAACTTCTCTTAGGGAGGAAGTAGTCTTGGAGGACTCCAGATCCGATGCCCAAAACGTACCTTACCCCAGATGGCTCACGCTCCTCGCTGGAAAGGGCAGAGAGGAGTACCTCCTGAGCCTGAGATACCCCTTCCTCATGTGCCTCGCCATATTTATGGTCTCTTTCACGTTCGGATTAATATTTTCGAATCGGATTCCAGAGGAATTAAAGGACTTTTTCGGGGAACTCGATTTAGAGGAACTCAGTCCTCTGTTTTTCATGCTCTTCCTCTTCATAAATAACGCATTGAAGACCTTTCTCTGGATGTCTCTGGGCGTTTTCTTCGGCATCGCCCCGCTCTTCTTCATGGCCGTCAATGCCTTCATATTAGGCTTGGTTGCTCATATTGTCTCTGAAAATTTGGGTCCCTTCTTCGTCTTCATCACGATCGCTCCCCACGGCGTCATAGAGTTGCCAGTAACCATACTCGGCGCCGCCATAGGCGTCAAATTCGGATACAGCCTCATCAACAGGATCAGGGGACAGGGAAGCCTCACAGAGGAGCTGAAGAAGGGCCTAGGCCTCTTCATGAGAAGAGTTCTGCCGCTCCTCCTAATGGCCGCGGCCATCGAATCCTTTGTCACGCCGACTCTCACCTACTTCTTCCTCCGCTAAGCGGGCATCAGAGCCTGATCTTGCATTCTCCGAAGTAGTGGAAAACCTCCTCGCGGAACCTCTGGAGCTCCTCTTTCGGATAGGGTTTAACCTCTGTGAGAAACGGATTAAGGGTGTTCACTGGCCTGAATTGCTGGATCACATACCTCTTGGAGCCCTTCAGGAAATCAGCGATCTCGAGGAGGTCTCCTTCGGAGACGACCCCAGGGACGACGGTGGTTCTGAACTCGTAGTCCACCTGACCCCTTCTCAGGAGCTTTATGCTCCTATCTAACGCCGAGAGGGGGATCTCCCTCCCCACGACCTCCCTGTACCTCCTCAGGGGAACCTTGATGTCCATGGCTACGTAGTCAACAAGGCGCCTCTCTAAAAGTCCTTCCAGCATCCCCGGTCTCGAGCCGTTGGTGTCGAGCTTCACGAGGAGTCCGAGGGACTTCACCTTGTAGATGAACTGAGGCAGCTCCCTGTGTATGGTGGGCTCCCCTCCCCCGACGCAGAGGCCGTCGAGGAAACCCCTTCTCTCCATGAGCAGACCCAAGATTTCACGCTCAGTTATCCCTGGGAGGCTATCGGGCTCCAGCACGAGTTTAGCGTTGTAGCAGTAGGGACACCTGAAGTTGCAGCTTCCTAGGAAGATGGTGGCGCAGAGCTTCCCAGGATAGTCTATGAGGGAGAGCTTCTGGACACCCTTAATCGGTAGGACCATCCTACATACCACCAGAGTTAATGCTGTAGATGCGCCTCAGCCTGTACTCCTCCCTCTTACCCTCATGCCAGTTCTGTATCGGGCTGAAGTACCCAACAACCCTGGAGTAAACCTCAGTCTCCCTGCCACATAAAGGACATTTCATGTGCTCCCCAGCGAGGTATCCATGGTCAGGGCAGACGGTGAAGGTCGGAGTAACTGTGAAATAGGGCATCTTGAAGCGCTCGGCAACCCTCTTCACAAGGAGCTTGCAGCTCTCCCTCTCAGTTATGCTTTCTCCAAGGAAGATGTGGAAGACCGTGCCACCCGTGTACAGGGACTGAAGCTCCTCCTGTTTCTTGAGAGCCAAATAGAGGTCATCCGTATAGTTGACCGGAAGCTGAGTCGAGTTGGTGTAATAGGGTACCCTCTCCCCGGCGGTGATGATCTCAGGATAGCGTTCCTTGTCCAACCTCGCAAGGCTGTAGCTCGTTCCCTCTGCAGGTGTCGCCTCGATGTTATAGACGTGCCCAGTATCCTCCTGGAACTCTCGGCTTTTCTCCCTCATGTGGCGGAGAACCTTCACAGCGAAGCTTCTACCTCCCTCTGAGCCGATATCCTCCCCGAGGAAGTTTAGGCAGGCCTCGTTCATCCCGACGAGACCGATGGTGGAGAAGTGCCACCTCAGCGTTCCCAAGTAGCGCCTTGTGAAGGGTAAGAGGCCCCGGTCAATATTCTCCTGGACAACCACTCTCTTCACCTCCAAACTCTCCTTAGCCAGCTCCATCAGCCCATCGAGGCGCTCGAGGAACTCGTCCTCCTCCTTTGAGAGGTATCCGATGCGGGGCATGTTGATCGTGACGACTCCTATGCTCCCTGTCTTGTCAGCGTATCCAAAGTATCCGCCGATGCGGCGGTAGAACTCCCTCAGGTCCAGGCGGAGGCGGCAGCACATGGCGCGAACATCCTTAGGGTTGAGATCGCTGTTAACGAAGTTCTGGAAGTAGGGGTTCCCATACTTAGCGGTCGTCTCGAAGAGGGCGTTGGAGACCTCGTTTCCCCAGTCGAAGTCCTTTGTGATATTATAGGTTGGTATGGGGAAGGCGAAGACACGGCCTCTTATGTCGCCCCTCGACATGACCTCGCAGAAGGCTCGGTTGATCATATCCATCTCGGGCTGGAAGTCGTTATAGGTTTCATCGAGGAGCCGCCCAGCGTAGACGACGGAGGAGTCCCTCAGGTCCTCAGGCGGCTTCAGGTCGAAGGTGATGTTCGTGAAGGGGGTCTGCCCACCCCACCTCGAAGCTATGTTGAGATTGTATACGAACTGCTGAATCTCCTGCTTCACCTGCTCGTAGCCCAGCTTGTCCATGCGAACATAGGGCGCCAGGTAGGTGTCCAGAGAATTGTACGCCTGGGCGCCAGCCCACTCGTTCTGGAGGGTTCCGACGAAGTTCACCAGCTGGAGGAGGGCCGTCGAGAGGTGCCGTGGCGGCGAAGACTCCGTCCGCGCTGGAACCCCGTTGAAGCCCTCCATGAGGATGTCCGCGATGCTCCACCCTGCGCAGTAACCCACGATTCCCATGGAGAGGTTGTGGATATGGAAATCCCCATTCCTGTGGGCTTCAGCCACATCCCGAGCATACACCTTCTCGAGGGTATACAGCGCCATGGCTTCGCCCGCGACATGGAGGAAAACCGAGGAGAAGGAAGGGGAGAGATTGCTGTTCTCCTTGCTGCGCCAGTCAACTTGGTTGAGGTAGTCTTCCACGGTTCGGACCACGTCCAACTTCCTTAGCGAGTCTTCATCCATCTGCTGCACTGGAAAGAGAGGGAGGAGGAGAGCCTTTAAACCTATCGAAGCCTGTTTTGGTTCGCATCAATCTTTAATTACGAGGCTTTCGGTGATAACCTATTGAGATGAAACCCTTGGCGGAGTGCTTCCTCTGCGGCAAGACAGACAAGGATGTCGCGCTGATACCTGTTAGGGTTAAGGAGGAGGACAAGTGGGTCTGCGCCAAGTGCATACCAAAGTTGATACATGGAGGCCAAGGAGATGCTGAGGCGTAGCTCACCCCAGACATGCCCTGGGATCAACAAATTCGTGAGGCCCACCCCCGAGTTCATCAAGTGCGCCTTCTGCGGCGCCGAGGTCGAGATCTGGAGCGACGAGGAGTCAGCGGTCTGCCAGAACTGCGGCAAAACAGTGAAGCGGGGTCAGGAGGAAGTCTCCTGCCTGGAATACTGCCCATACGCGGAGAAGTGCAAGGAGCTCCTCGCATCTATGAAGAAGGAAGCCCAGCAGAAGGAGGATGAGGCTGTCGCTGTGGTTCGAGTGGGGAAGATCGAGTGTAAGACCCTGATGGGGAGAAGCGGCATAGAGGACGTGGACTACGCTATAAACCCCTACCTCGGGTGCCAGCACGCCTGCGTCTACTGCTACGCCAGGTTCATGGGGAGACGCGGGCACCTAGGAGAGCCTTGGGGAAGCTTCGTAGATGTCAAGACCAATGCTCTCGAGCGCCTCGCCGAGGAACTCCCGAGGAGGAAACGGGGTGTGGTTCTCCTGTCCAGCGTCACAGACCCCTACCAGCCCCTGGAGAAGAGTTGGCAGCTGACCCGCGGCGCCCTCGAGCAGCTTCTGGAATACGACTTCCCCGTCAACGTCCAGACGAAGTCCACCCTTGTCCTCAGGGACCTGGACCTCCTCCAGCGCTTCAGTGACTGTGAGGTCGGTTTCACCGTAACGATGCTTGATGATGATGTCCGAAGGATCTTTGAGCCCGAGGCATCGCCTATAGCTGAACGACTAGAGGCACTGAGGGCTATCGACAAAGCTGGCATCCGAACCTTCGCCTTCCTAGGTCCCATGCTTCCCTACCTAAGCGATAGGAACCTAGAGGAGCTCCTCGTAGAACTCGCATCGGCTGGTATCGACAGGATCCTCGTGGACAGGTTGAACATAAAAGCGGGAAACTGGCCTCCCATCAGGAGGGCGGTGGAGAGAAACTTCCAAGACCTTCTTCCCCTTTTCACCTCAGCCCTACCTGAAGGCTCAAAGTATTATGAGGAACTTCGCCTCAAAGTCTCCAACTTAGCTCAGCGCCTCGGTCTACCAACCTACTTCTGCTACTAGGAACAGAGATACCGCTGGTTATGCAACAACTGTTGTTATGTCAATTTTTGCGGGTCTGAGGAGGATAAAAGGGGAAGGTTTGAGTAATGGTTGAGGAAGGGTTTCATCATGTTGGCGGGTATTTCTTGAACCAGTTGAGTCCGGATTCTTTCATGAGTTTTAGGTAGGTGTCGTTTCCTTTTGGCATGGTGTTGGCGCGGTAGTGTAGGCCGAAGTAGTATTGGACGCTGTTTATGTATCCCTGTTGCTTGACCCTGTTGATGCATCTCTGGGCGAAGTCTTCTCCGCCGACCTCTCGACAAACTTTTCCGATCATCTTGAGCCGTTCCTCGGTGATCTCGACTCTTCCCCTCGGGGTGTCGCGGTACTTCTCGTTGAAGGCAGTTAGGAGTTCTTGGTCGTCTGGTTCTCGGTACTGCTCTGAGTGGACGACCATGTCGATGTCGAGCTTCTTCTGGGGCTGCGGCCTGACCTTGGGGTATCCTAGGCAGAGGAGGACGACGGGAAACACCGCCTCCGGCAGCTTAAGCAGGTCGCGGAGCTCGCTGAAGCACTCTAGCACTGAGCCGATGTAGACCGAGCCGAGGCCGAGGGAGTCGGCGGCGGTGCAGATGTTCTGGGCGCAGATAGCCACATCTTGGAAAGATGTCCAGAAGTGTCGGAAGGAACTTGTGGCTGTGAAGGGCGCCACCTCAAGCTTAGCCCACCGACCATTACGCCACCAGTCGATGCAGAAGAGCAGGAGGACGGGCGCTTCTCCTATGAACCTCTGGTTGCTGCACAGCTTCGCGATCTTCTGTTTCGTCTCGCCTTCCTCGATCTTTATGATGGAGTAGGGCTGCAGGTTTCCCGCCGTAGGTGCATGGACTCCCGCTTCAAGGACCAGCCTCAGAACCTCAGGCGAAATCTCCTTGTCGGAGAAGCTTCGGCAGCTCGCCCGCTCCAGGAGCAACTTCATGGTTTCATTCGGATAAGACAACATATCTCTTTCCTCACGGTAACTATTCGGGTAAAATCCTTATTAGCGTTCCTGACACGCATCATCAATTTCGCGCATCTGGGTATTTTTCTCTTATCTTCTCGTCGGCTACCTTGGCTATGAGGGCGTTGGAGATGAGGATATATTTGACCCCTAGGAGCTCCGCCAGCTCCGCGGGCTTGCTGTCCTGGGTCAGGAGGAGCAACTCATTCTTTCCAGCGTATTCCACGACCTCCCTGTCCTTGGCACCCTGCAGCCCCGCCTCCTGAACAGTCAACACGTCCCAACCTAAGACCTGTAGATACTCCTTAAGACCCGCAAACATCTCATCCAACAAAACCCTTAACAAAATCACCATTTTCTCCCACTTAGTATTTTTGGTTCTCCCATTAACTATTTAAAGTCTAGATTACATTCTTTGTATCAATGATAACAGATTTTGATATCAACGATACAAAGAATAAGAGAAGTAGCCTATCCAAAACTGAGAGCACTCTTCTCTCTTCGCTGTCTGAGGAAGGCAAGAATATTTTCACTTTAAAGGACATAATCGCTAAGCTGAGCAGTTCCTACGAAAATGCTATGCTAATCGCCAATAGGCTTGTTAAAAAGAAGTGGCTTATCCAGCTAACTAGAGGCAAATACCTAATTGTTCCTCTGGAGGCAGGCGTTAGAAGCGAGTATACTGAACATGAGTTCGTGATTGCGTCTCATCTAGCTAACCCATACTACATAGGATATTGGAACGCCCTCAACTTTCACGGGTTCACAGAGCAGGTGCCCATCACGGTCTACGTTGTCACTATAAAAAGACTCAGAGACAGGACTATACTCAACACCAAATATCGATTTGTTACATTGGATAAAAGAAAGTTCTTCGGCTTCGAGGCGGAATCGGTCTCAAACATCAAAGTAAACATTTCTGATAAGGAAAAAACTCTAGCTGATTGCCTCGACCATCCAGAATACTGTGGAGGGATCAGCGAGATAGTCAAAGCGTTATGGGATGCAAAGGATGAGTTTTCAATGGAAAAACTGGTTAGTTATTCTTTGACGATGGGAAACAGTGCAATTCTAAAACGACTGGGCTTCCTCCTGGAACTGCTTCAAATAGGTATCTCTGAGAATCTTATGGAAAAAATCAGGACTAATGTAAAGAAGGGTTATGTCCTACTTGATCCACTTGAAGAGAAACATGGAAAATATTCTACACGATGGGGTTTACTGATCAATGTATCCGAAGACCGATTACTTGAAGAGAGGAGAGGCTTTTGATAACAGCCGAGGCGTTGAGAAGAATCGCCAGAAGACAGGGATTGCCAGCTGGAATGATGGAGAAAGATTATGCGATATCCTGGTTTCTAAAGGAAGTTTACGAAAACAGAGTTCTCAAGGAGGCTCTCTTATTCAAGGGAGGCACGGCACTGAGGAAGGTCTACTTCCCAGAGATGTGGCGTCTATCTCATGACTTGGATTTCACCGTTCTCGCAGACCTGAAAGTGGAAGAGATAAGAAGCGGGTTGGAACAGGTTTTCAGAGCTGGAAGCGCAAACAGCGGCATAGCCTTTTCACTTAAAACGTTTCACGCGACTAAGGGCGGTATCATAGCTAGCATTCAATTCATGGGACCTTTAGTGAGGAAAAACCAGCTTAGAATAGACATCACGCTCAGTGAAAAGCTCGTCCTAGGTCCAGAGTGGAGGACGGTGAAGACCGAATATCCAGACATTCCAGAGTTCGAAGTAAAATCCTACGTCATCAAAGAGATTCTGATTGAAAAGATAAGAAGCATAATTCAAAGAGGGAAGAGCAGAGACTACTACGATGTTTGGAGGCTCCTCAAGGAAAAGCAATTCGACGTGAATGAGATTAGAGAGTTAACTATCAAAAAATGCCGAATTAACAAAATAGAGTACAAACCTGAGCTTGTATTCGGTGACGAAAGACTGAGAGAGGCGAAGAGATACTGGCAGAAGGCATTAGGCGAATTAACCAAAGAACTTCCAGAATTCAATGAGGTCGTGTCCGAGTTGAAGAAAAAACTGACATTTTAATTTAGGGAACATTCTTTCTTTGTTTTATCCTGGTTAAGGGTATGATGCCAAGGGGAACGATCAGGCCTAATATTGCAAAACCCAGGTCGAATCCAGAGAAATCGACGATTAAACCCAGGATCGGCGGGACGACGGCGCCCACGGTGAAACTGACGGTGTAGTGGAACCCGAAGACCGTCTCCAAGTACTCCCTAGGCGTGATATCGGTGAGATAGGCGTCCGTTATCGTCAGCATCCCAAAGGAGGCAAACCCGAAGAAGAGGCAAGGAACAATCAGAAGCCCAAGAGGTGCAGCAAGCATCGAGTAAAGAGAAGTTGACTGAAGGGCAATCAACGTGATCAGGACAGCCCTTCTTCCAAACCTGTCCGAAAGCCTTCCACAGAAAGGACCGCTGAAGAGCCCAGCTACTTGAAGCATGGAGAAGAGGAAGGAGGCCTCACCCAAGTTAGCTATGCCCCGACCAAATCTAAAATACTGGTTCGCGAAGGAGTTGACCCCACGAAGCCCAACCGTGTAGATCGCCGCCGCTCCTATCAAGAACAAAACAGGACGATACAGCCCTCTCCTCGCCTCCGTCTTCTCCTCATTATCCGAGGAACTCTTGGGCTCCAACAGGAACCTCCACAGAATAAGGGCTAAGACGAAGCCGGGAACCGACAAGGCAACCAGAGCCTGCCTCCAGCTAAGAGTCACCACAACGAAGCCCGTGACGAGAGGCCCGACGAAGGAGCCGAGGGAACCGCCAGTCTGATGGAAGCCTGAGGCCTGCCCCCTCTTCTCCTTAAAAAGCTCAGAGATCAGCGGCATCCCATTAGGGTGATAAGTGCTACCCCCAGCGCCTGCCAAGACAAAAAGCAGCGCGAGGACAACAACGTTCTCAACAAAACCCATAATCAGAAAGGAAAAAGATGTCACAACGAGACCCAGGGCTAACAGGTTCTTTCTCCCGAATCTCTTCGAGAAGAAGCCAACAGGCGTCTGCAACAGGGAGTAGGAAAAACTGAAGCAGGAGAGCAAAACCCCGACAACAAAATTCGACAAGCCATACTCGACCGTTATCAAGGGAAGAAGGACAGGCAGTAGAAGCTGATGAAAGTGATTCATCCCGTGGGTCATGGACACGAGGGCTAGAGAAAGATTAGCCCGCCTCTCCACCTCAGATTCCATCGAAGCCGCATCCAGCAATTATAAAACTATTAGGCTTGGCTTCCCCTTATTAATCCTATTGAGAGTTAATCTCCAGAGCAGTGCTCCATAAGTTATTTATTCACTTCAAAGATACCCTTTACACAATATAGGCGAAAGCATCGTTTTCCCCCTTTTCTCTTTTTCTGGATCATAAAGACGCTGGGAAAACAGACTTAAAGAGGCTTGTCTTAATAAAAAAGGGAAAGGATTCTCTTATGGTTTTATGGTTTTGGCGAGGTGCTCCATCCTTGAGGCTATCTCCTCCAAGACCTCCATCGGCTTGACGAGTGGTATCCTCAGATGACCCTTAGCTACCTCTGCACCGAAGTTGCTGCCGTCGCTGATCTGAACCTTCTCCCTCTTCGTCAGCTCATCAACGAACTGCGCCGAGGAGACGCCCAGAGCCTTGATGTCCGGATAAGCATAGAAGGCTCCCTCGAACATGTGGCAGGAGAAGCCCCTGATCTCGTTCATTCGCTTGACGAAGAACCTTCTCCGCCTGTCGTACTCCTCACACATCCGCTTAACTGGTTCAAACGAGCCTGTGAGCGCCGCCGCCCCTGCCTTCAGGTTAAAGGTGGCGGGTGCAGCCCCCACTGGAGCTCTCACCATCTTGTTGGTCAGTTCCTCGGGGAGGATGTAGTATCCGAGCCTCCAGCCTGTCATGGCGAAGGTCTTGGAGAAGCTCATGACGACGACTGTCCTCTCCTTCATGCCATCTAGAGAGGAGATGGCGAAGTGCCTGTGGCCGTCGTAGATGAACTCGTTGTAGATCTCGTCCGCCAGGATGATGAAGTCCTTCTCCTTCGCCACCTCCGCTATCGCCGAGAGCTCCTCCTTGGTGTAGACCGTGCCAGCGGGGTTGTTTGGGTTACAGAGGACCAGCATCCTCGTCTTATCGGTGACCTTCTTCCTCAGCTCATCGGGGTCGGTGTCCATGTGGAAAGATCCCTTGTCGAGCGGAACAAAGACGACCTTTGCGCCGAATTGAGGGGGAGTCCTGAAGTGCGTGCCGAAGGTCGGGTCGAAGGCGAGGCACTCGTCACCGGGCTTCAGGAAGCCCGCCATCACCACGTTGAGGGCGGTTCCGCTTCCTGCCGTTGGGTTGACCTGTTCGGGGTCGTATCTGACGCCGTACTTCGAATAGTATTTGACTACCGCCTCCCTGAACTCCTGCTGTGACTCTGCCGAGGCATAATGGGTCCATTTTCCCCCCTCCTGTATCGCCTTTATCGCCGCCTCCTTGACGTGGGGCGGGGCCTCGAAGTCGGGGTCGCCGCTGGAATTCCTCAAAACCGTCTCTCTGCCAGGTAAACTCAATTTCTTCACCTACGCGATAAGAACGCGTTCCATGAAGAATGATCTTCTTCAGATAAGGTTTTTGCGGTCACTGTCCCATAGATCCTTCGGGCATCGGGGGAAGCAGGGCAGGGTTTGAGATAGCCAGTTCGTTAATCTTAGAGAGGAAAACCTTTATTATCTGATTGTTGCATCTCCCAATCCGTCATGAGGGGTGGGAACTTGGGGCTTGATATAACTCCGCAGATGGTGGTACGAGAGATCATGTCCAGCCCCGTCATCACCGTGGACCAGAATCAAAGCGTGGTTGAGGTTGCGGAGCTCATGGAGAGAGGAGACGTGGGAGCCGTGATCGTCATGGAGGAGGGAAAACCCATCGGAATCCTGACTGAGCACGACATCGTGATCAGGGTCGTCGCCAAGGGATTCAACCCCATGGCGGTTAAGGCCAAGGAGGTTATGTCAACGCCCCTGAGAACCGTGGAACCTGACCTCAGTATAACCGATGCGGCTAGGATAATGAGCCGATACAAGATAAGAAGGCTCGGCGTGGTCTACAAGGGAGAACTCACGGGCATCGTCACCAGCCACGACATCATGGGCGTGACCCCGGACCTCTTCGAAATCCTTGAGGAGAGATCCAGAATCGAGCCCGAGGACGAGTTAAGGGAGGGCAGAACCTTCGCCGGGCACTGCGACAGATGCGGAGGCTGGTCTGACAGCCTGACGGAGGCAGAGGGCGAGTTCCTCTGCGAGGACTGCAGGCTGGAGAAAGAAGAGGAGTAAAATCCTAAACCCACCAAAACTAAACTTTTTAGCCTCTACTTCGTTTCAATGGAGGATCATAGAAGGTTGGTCGTTGACCCAAATGAAGATGCTGGCCGTGGACGAAGAGAGAAACCAACCAGACCAGATTATGGAAGGCTGATGGGTTGAGCCGACCTCGATTTCTCTTGGATGGTATGCTGGGGAAACTGACCCGCTGGCTGAGACTCTTCGGATTCGACTCCGAGTACCGTCGAACGTTCTCCGATGAGGATCTCATCAACCTGGCCCTTGAGGAGAGACGGATTCTCCTCACACGGGATGTCGACCTCCATAGGAGGGCTAAGAGGACGGGTGTTGAGACGCTTCTCGTGGAGGGACGGACGGAAGCTGAGGAGCTCGCTGAAGTATCTGTGCGCCTTGGCATGGAGCTTAAGGTGGAGCCAGCGGAGTCGAGGTGCCCGAAGTGCGACGCTCCTCTGAAGGAGGTGGAGAAGAGGGAGGTGCGGGATAGGGTGCCCCCCAAGACCTACGAGGTATACAACGAGTTCTGGGCGTGCGAGAGATGTGGTCAGGTATACTGGAGGGGGGCGCACTGGAGGAACATCCAGCGGATCGTGGAGGAGGCAAACAGCCTACGGCGGAACAAAGAAGGCTCAGCAACAAGTCGCTAAATGAAGTCAGCTTCCGCTTCTGGATATCAATAGACCTGTGTGAGGGGAAAAGTAAAAATAAGTTAAGGTAGCTAAAGGAGTTTATCAGAGAAGGGAATCAATGTCCTTTGAAATCTCGGATGAGGAAGGAACCTATCTCGTCAAGCTGGCCCGCAGGGCCATAGAGACCTACCTGAGAACCAAGAAGATCATCGAGCCCACAGACGCCCCTGAGAAGCTGAGAACACCCTGCGGCGTCTTCACCACCCTCAACAAGGTTACAGCCGCAGGCAAGGAGCTCAGAGGATGCATCGGCCTACCCTACCCCGTCAAGCCCCTGGCAGAGGCGGTGGTGACCTCGGCCATAAGCTCGGCTGTCGAGGACCCTCGGTTTCCACCAGTCTCCCAAAGCGAACTCGGGGAGATCGTGGTTGAACTGAGCGTCCTGACTCCACCACAGTACATCGTGGCGAAAAAGCCGAGCGACTATTCCAAGGAGGTCTGCGTAGGGGTTGATGGCCTCATCGTGGAGAGAGGCGGCAGGAGCGGCCTCCTCCTTCCCCAGGTTCCCGTGGAGTGGGGATGGGACGTGGAGGAGTTCCTCACCCAGTGCTGCCTGAAGGCCTGGCTTCCGCCGGACAGCTGGCTCAACGAGGGGACGAGGATCTCGAAGTTTCAAGCCATAATCTTCGAGGAAAAGGAGCCGAGAGGAGAGATAGAGAGGAAGAAACTTTCCTCCTAGACGGTTGGTGCAGGATCTTTGGGGGAGCTCGGAGACATCAGGGCTTATTTCAGCCCCTGTGGCATAGGCTACGGGCATGTGGGGCGCTGCCACCCTATTGCAGAGGAACTCTTAAAGGAAGGTGCATCAGTCCTCTTCTCCACCTACCTCGAGGGCGTGGACTACGTCAAGAAGCTGGGCCTGCCCTTCGTGGAGAGCCCTTCGATAGGTTTCTCGGTCGACTGGACTGGGACTGTTGACCTGAAGAGAACCTCGACCCAGGGCGCCATGGCGATCCCCAAGTTCCTGAGACAGGTCAACGCCGAGATAGAGAATATTAGAGGCTTCAAGCCGGACATAGTGATCTCTGATTCCAGGCTCTCCTCCATCGTCGCCGCGAAGATCCTGAAGATACCCACTGTGCTCCTCCTCAACCAGTTCCAGCCCCTGGTGCCAAAGGGTGAGCGATACCTCAACCTGATGAAGATAGCTGACGGAACGGTCCTGACCCTTGTAGGTCAGGGGTGGCGCCTGAGCGACCGCATTCTGATACCTGACTTCCCGCCGCCCTCCACCATCTCCCTGGGGAACTTCAGGATCCCGAGGCGCTATCGGCGCTCCATCAGGTTCATCGGGATGATACAGCCCACGAAGGCCGAGGAGATCAACGGCTGGAGACGAGTACGGGAGGAACTCGGTGTTGAGGAGGGGGATTATCTGATCTTCGCGCCCATAAGCGGGCCGGGGGCGGAGAAGAATCCCCTCATAGCGAAGCTGACAAGCCTCTTCGAGAAACTCCCCGATAGATACCGTGTCGTGATGTCGCTGGGCGAGGCGGACGGCGAGTCGACGCCGACTCAGAAGCGAAACCTGACGATCATACCTTGGATCGAGAACAGGTTCGATTACCTCAAGGCCTGTGACCTCGTGATCTCGAGGGCGGGGCATGGCACTATCATGCAGTCCATCTCCTTCGGAAAGCCCCAGATACTCATACCCACGCCGAGGCATACCGAGCAGAACGGCAACGCCCGCAGGTCTCAGGAGCTCGGCATCGCCGAGGTCATAGCCCAAAAGGAGCTGACTCCAGAGAGCCTTCTCTCAACCATCGAGAAGATGCTGACTAGCGACGACTACGCCTCGAAGCTGAGGAAGATCAGGGAGGAAAACAGCCTCGATGGCGTGAAGAATGTCGTGACAGAAGTAAAGGAACTGCTTGGAAGGTCGCCTTCATAAAGGCAAGTGCTCCTGAAACGCTCCTAGCTAGTTTAGGATGCATAGCTTTCTCTATTATTGGCTCAACCAACTTTTTATACAAGTCTATTCTACATCTATACAGGGGGGAACTCCTTGGAAAAGGAGGAGATTATTAAATACGTGAAGAACATGAACCTCAAGGAGCATGGGATCTTACTCTACACAGATAGTAGGGATAAACAAGAGGTTCTATTCACGTACCTAAAGGCGGGGCTGGAGAAGGGAGAAGCAGCTGCATATATTGCTTGCCAAGAAAGCCCTGAACAGATAAGACAAGCCATGCAGAAATTCGGCATCGACGTAAAAAGATACGAGGATGAGGGTATCCTAAGAGTCATTGCTTTTGAAGATTGGTACATCACTGAAGGAAAGTTCGACTACCAGAAAACTCTAGAAAGGTGGAGAAGGTTAGCTCAGGAGTCCGAGGCAAGGGGCTTCGGAGGATTGAGAATTACCGGAGAAACAGCGTGTTTCTTTGAAAAGAATTTGGTGAGTGAGCTTCTGGATTATGAGCATGCACTCCACAGAACTTTAGAAATACCAATGACGGCGATATGCGCCTACGACTCGAAGATGCTTACAGAAAAGGAGGAATGGCTTAATGTGCTGATCGAACTCCTGAACACCCATTCAACCGCCATCATGCTTGGACCAAGAGGAGTAGGGACAACCAGCCCAAAAAAGATCCTAGTCAAAATAGCCCTTTAACCTAAAGCGGATCCAGCTTCTGCGCTTGCTCATCGAGGGCAAACAGGAAAGGGCATGCTAGACGAATGAAAATTTTTTATGCGTGCTGCTAATACTTCTGTTGATTAACATGTCGGTTGATCCATTGGTTCTCATCGGGACCGAACTGGGGGACATTAAGGTTGAGGTCTATGAGGGTAAGGCCCCTGTGACGGCGGCTAATTTCCTGCGCTACGTGGATAACAGGCTCTATGATGGCACGACCTTCTTCCGAACGGTTACCCTGGACAATCAGCCCAACAACGACGTCAAGATCGAGGTCATCCAGGGAGGACAGGTCGACCAGCAGAAGGCGTTTCCACCGATTGAACATGAAACAACCCAGATGACTGGGCTATGCCACCTGGACGGCGCCATCTCCATGGCTAGGACAAAGCCAGGCAGCGCCACCTCCAGTTTCTTCATCTGCATCGGCGACCAACCTGAGCTCGACTATGGGGGACACCGCAACCCCGATGGACAGGGATTCGCCGCCTTCGGAAAGGTCGTCTCCGGGATGGATGTGGTCCGAAAGATCCATAAACAGCCAAAGGATGCCCAGAGGCTCCAGCCGCCGATCAAAATCATCTTAGTTACTCGCTTGAAGGACTAAACACGTTCATCAAGTAATGAACCCGCCTGTAGCCGGACCATGGTCTCAGAAACGTGTTGGCAATCGATCCAAAAGACTTTTATATATTTTTCAACATCGTTATATTGAGTGGTGTTTATGGTCGTGATCAGGTTTGTCTCTTGTCTCACCACTTAGTCCAAAACAAAAGATAGTTTGGTCCCTGCTGAACAAGGGAGTCTCCACATCCGAGGTGGCAGAGAGGTTGAAGACCTCTCTTCAATATGTCCACCAAACAAGAAGTGCAGCTGAGGCAAAGCTATTGATGGCACTGATAGACGCGGCTAGGGCTAGTAACATCCAAATGAAGGGGGTGCTCCCTGAGGCGGATATACTATGGGGCTATAACCCAGGCATCAAGCGAGAAGCCATTATCACATATACCACGAAGCACGGCATAAAGGTCTGGTACTGGTACGACAAGCCCGAGGAGATCGATGACGATGAGTTTCTGAAGGAGACCAGAGACTACTTGATCAGCCTGACCGAGGAGAGATGCCTCGAACTGACCCAGGAAGAAAAGGACCTCCACCCGGCGAAGCTGGCCAACCTGATCTTCAGTAGACTGGTTCCAGGGGCGAAGACCTGAGATTGGAAAACAGATGTCTGAAGATCATAAGAGGATGGTTGCCGAGGTATCCAGTTGGAACGAGAAGTCTAGGCAGCCGTATTAGGCTGAAGATCGTTGGAGGTTCGATCTTTCTGATGCTTGTGGCTGTGCTGATAATGGCTCGACCCTTATCCATGTGGTTGCCCATCAATCAGGTGAGCAGCATAGAAACAAGAGTCATAACAGGCGTCAATGAAGAACTTCTCATTACTCGCTTGAGTAAGCCTGTTATCTGGGATTATCGGGTTTCAACTGAAGCAAAGGTGGGGGATAATGTCTCCATCGGCGTCTACATAATCAATCACTTGACGAAAGACATCTTGGTGCGCGTAAATCATACCTTCCTTCAGGGCGAGAGCATAGCTGGACCTATTTCAAAAGATCTGGATTCGGATCTAGCGGCACATGAGCGCGGGAAGTTCGAGAACATACCTGTACTTATCTCAAAGAACATGGATTTAGCCCAGATATCTCCAAACAATCAGCGACTGTTCATCTTAAAATTTGGTGGAATATCGTCGATCGGAACTGTAGTTGTAAGCTTCTCCTACGAGGGAACTATCTTTGATTGGGAAACCGGCGAAGAAAAACCGCTTACGAGGGGAGGACCGATCCACGAGGTCTATATCGAAGTTGAGGAACCCCGATTCAACCTCATGCCTATTATCGGAGTTATTGGAGCCTCAGGAGCTCTCGGACTCACCATCTACAGGAGCCTAAAGAGGTCACGAAGCCAACCAATCTTCAGTAAACCAGTTTAGGGGTAAACCTTTGAGAACGGGGTTGGTGGTCCTATTATTGTTGGACGCCGTGCAGGATAGAACTTCACTCTTGCACAATTCATTTCGTACTTCATGTACTTCAGCATGATCGTCCAAGGTTCAGTTACTGGAACATCAACTTTCTTTCTCTCCCTTTGGCCCGCCTTCATGGGTTTTGTGCCTGAACGGTGGTCCTTGGAGACCTTCTTCTGAGCAGTCCGTAGATGAATCCAGCTACGGCGCCGATGATCGTTGGGAAGATCACGAGGACGATGAACCATCCGAGGCTGGCTGCAAAGGCAACGACAATGGCCAGGGGGAACAGGAACCCCGTGGATTGCTGATTCTCGGCCAAGACATTGAATATGTGCACAAACTGGAACAGGAAGGCAACCATGCCCAAGAGGAAACCTATCAACATACCCTTAGCGACAGATCCCAACTCCATCACCTCTATTCTGTAGAGGGAGAGCTCACCTTCACGCCTCTCCTGAGGCTGTTCTCCCCATGCACCTTTTGCCAATAGG